>Ga0210394_10005370_pt1 | contig 14394 bp, 13 predicted proteins | sample IncBWC12MmetaG_FD_160121 | JGI IMG/M metagenome (GOLD analysis project Ga0210394, IMG submission 160121) | Forest soil microbial communities from Barre Woods Harvard Forest LTER site, Petersham, Massachusetts, United States - Inc-BW-C-12-M | ecosystem: Environmental > Terrestrial > Soil >...
TGAGCCGAAATCTCTTTCAGCCGCTCTTTCCGCGATGGCCGGCGGATGACGTGCCGGTCGGGCACGTGACCAACGGCGTCCACACGCCGTCTTGGGACTCGGCCGCGGCCGACAAACTGTGGACACAGGCCTGTGGCAAGGATCGTTGGCTGGGGACGACGGAAAACCTGGGGCAAGACATTCGTCGCATCTCGGACGCCAGCCTCTGGGAATTCCGCTCTGCCGCCAGGGCGACGCTTGTGGAATACGCTCGCGCACAGTTATCCCGGCAACTGGCTGCCTCGGGGGCGCCGCCCGAGACCGTTGACGCTGCGGCGCATCTATTCGATCCCAATACCCTGACGCTCGGATTTGCGCGCCGTTTTGCCACTTACAAGAGGCCGGACCTTCTCCTGCGTGATCCGGACCGACTGCTGCGCCTGTTGAGCAATCCTCGACAGCCGGTACAGCTCATCATGGCCGGCAAGGCTCATCCGGCGGACCAGGCGGGCCAGGCCCTGGTTCAGGAATGGACTCATTTCGTCCGGCGTCCCGAGGTGCGCCCCCATGCGATTTTCCTCGGCGACTACGACATGCTGCTGACCGAGCACCTGGTGCAGGGAGTGGATGTCTGGTTGAACACGCCGCGCCGACCGTGGGAAGCAAGCGGCACAAGCGGGATGAAGGTGTTGGTCAATGGCGGCCTCAACCTGTCGGAGCTCGATGGCTGGTGGGCGGAAGCCTACACGCCGGAGGTTGGTTGGGCGTTGGGAGATGGCGGTGAGCATGGCGACGATCCGGCCTGGGACGGATCCGAAGCCGAGGCGCTCTACGACCTGCTCGAGAGCGAGGTTATTCCGCAGTTCTATACCCGCGACGAGCGGGGCATCCCCGGTGCCTGGGTGGCGCGGATGCGCGAAAGCATGGGGCAGCTGACGCCGCATTTTTCCACCAACCGCGTGGTGCGCGAATACACCGAAAAATACTATCTCCCGGCGGCCGCAGCCTATCTTGAGCGGGCTGGCGCCAAAGGTGCAATCGGGGTGGCTATCGCCGGATGGCAGCAAGCACTGCAGCAGGGATGGGCCGCACTGCGCTTCGGTGACGTAACGGTTGAGACACGTGGCGAGCAGCACCTATTTGAACTCCACCTGTATCTCGACGACCTCGATCCCCAAGCGGTGAGGGTCGAACTCTACGCCGACGGTGTCACGGATGGGGCTCCGGTACGGCACGAGATGCGGCGTGCTCGCCAACTGGTCGGCGCGGCGGGTGGCCACGTCTACACAGCGAATATATCAGCAGCCCGTCCGGCGACGGACTATACGGCCCGCGTGATACCGCACCGTGACGGGGTTGCAGTGCCATTGGAAGAGCCGAGAATCCTGTGGCAGCGATGATCCGACCGGCGGTCGCCAAACCGTCTTCGCACATCCTGACGATCAACGGTGGCTCGTCGAGCATCAAGTTCGCGCTGTTCGAGGCAGGAGACTCGCTACGGCGGAAACTGACCGGCGAACTCGAGCGGATTGGACTTCCGCAGGCCATGCTGCGCGTGACGGGCTCGAACGAGGCCGACAAATTTTCGCAGCCGGTGGCGGCGCCCGATCACATGGCAGCGGCCGGCGTTTTGATGGATTGGGTTGAGCAACACGGCGGGTGCGACGCATTGACCGCGGTGGGGCATCGCATCGTGCATGGCGGGCCGCACTACAGCCAGCCGCGGCGCATCACCACCGCAATGGTTTCCGAGCTCCATCGGATCGCGCCGTTCGATCCCGAGCATCTCCCGCTGGAGATCGAGCTGATCGAGGCATTTCGCCGGCGCCATTCCCGATTGCCTCAAGTGGCATGCTTTGACACCGCGTTTCACCGCGCCATGCCGCGGGTCGCCATGCTGCTGCCGATCCCGCGACGCTATCAGGTGGCGGGAGTCCGCCGGTACGGGTTTCACGGCTTATCGTATGAGTTCCTCATGACGGAACTCGTACGCCTCGGCGACCCGGCGGCAGCCAGCGGCCGGGTGATCCTTGCCCATCTCGGCAACGGCGCGAGCCTGGCCGCCGTGCGCGACGGCAACAGCATCGACACCAGCATGGGCTTCACCCCAACGGCCGGATTGGTGATGAGTACTCGTTCGGGGGATTTGGACCCGGGGCTCGTCGCCTACCTGGCGCGCAGCGAGAAGATGGATGCGGCGCAATTTCAAGCCATGGTCAACCACGAATCCGGGTTGCTTGGCGTCTCGGAGACCAGTTCGGACATGCGCGACCTCCTTGAGCGTGAAGCGCAAGACGTGCGGGCATCTGAGGCGGTCGCGCTGTTTTGCTACCAGGCCAGGAAGTGGATAGGCGCCTTCACGGCGGCGCTCGGAGGATTGGATACGCTGGTGTTCGCCGGCGGCATCGGCGAAAATGCGCCGATCATCCGGGAGCGGATCTGCGCCGGACTCGGTTTTCTCGGCATCGAAGTGGACCCCACTCGCAATGCGGCGAGCGCGCCGGTGATTTCACCGGGTGAAGGCCGCGTCACGCTGCGGGTCATCCGCACCGATGAGGAGTTGACGATCGCGAGGTCGGTCGCCCGCGTCGTTGGTCTCGGCGCGGTTAGGGAGGTATAGAGATGAGAACCGGCACCCTGACCCCAGAACTGCTCGACCGGATGGATGCCTATTGGCGTGCCGCGAACTACTTGTCGGTCGGTCAGATTTATCTTTACGACAACCCGCTGTTGAAGCGACCGCTGACGCCTGCGGACGTGAAGCACATGCTGCTCGGACACTGGGGCACAACCCCTGGGCAGAACTTCATTTACGTGCACCTGAACCGGCTCATCAAAAAATACGACCTCGACATGATCTACGTCTCCGGCCCCGGCCACGGCGGCCCGGCCGTCGTGGGCAACACCTACCTCGAAGGCACCTATAGCGAGATCTACCCCGACGTCAGCCAGGATGAGCCTGGGTTGCGGAAGTTGTTCACCCAGTTTTCGTTTCCGGGAGGGATCCCAAGCCACGCATCGCCCGAGTGCCCAGGGTCGATCCACGAGGGCGGCGAACTAGGCTATTCGCTCAGCCACTCGTTCGGGGCGGTGTTCGACAATCCCGATCTGATCGTCGCCTGCGTCGTCGGCGACGGCGAGGCGGAGACCGGCCCCCTCGCCACCGCATGGCATTCGAACAAGTTTCTCGATCCGGCGACCGACGGCGCGGTGCTGCCGATCCTGCACCTCAACGGCTACAAGATCGCCAACCCGACCATCCTCGCCCGCATCACCCGCGAGGAGTTGGAACAGTTATTCCGCGGCTACGGTTGGACGCCCCACTTCGTCGAGGGCCACGAGCCCGAGCAGATGCACGAGGCGATGGCGGCGACGCTCGACAGGGCAGTGGAGCAGATAAAAAAAATCCAAGAAGAGGCCCGTATCGACGGCGTCTCCCAGCGTCCGCGCTGGCCGATGATCATCCTCGATACCCCCAAGGGCTGGACCGGGCCCAAATGGGTGGACGGCCAGCAAATTGAAGGCACCTTCCGCGCGCACCAGGTGCCACTCTCCGACCCGGCCACCCATCCCGAGCACCTCAAACTGCTGGAGGACTGGCTTCGGAGCTACCGGCCCGAGGAGCTTTTCGATCCGCAGGGCCGGCTGAAACCGGAACTTGCCGATCTGGCGCCCAAGGGTGACCGGCGGATGGGCGCCAATCCCCACGCCAATGGCGGCATCCTCATGCGCGATCTGAGGATGCCGGATTTCCGCGACTACGCCGTTCCCGTGCCGTCGCCCGGGGTGCTCGGCATCGGCGACACGCATGCGCTCGGGCCTTTTTTGCGCGATGTGGCGACGCTGAACAGCGGGCAGCGGAACTTTAGGGTCTTTGGTCCGGACGAGACGCTCTCCAACGGTCTGAAAGCCCTCTTCGAGGTGACCGATCGCCAGTGGGAGGGTGCGAGCGAGCCGAACGACGAGTTCCTCGCCCCCACCGGGCGCGTCATGGAAATGCTTAGCGAGCATCAATGCGAGGGCTGGCTGGAGGGCTACCTGCTGACCGGCCGGCACGGTCTGTTCAATTGCTACGAAGCGTTCATCCACATCGTCGATTCGATGTTCAACCAGCACGCCAAATGGCTCAAGGTCACCGCGGGCCTGCCGTGGCGCCGCAAGATCGCCTCCTTAAACTATCTGTTGGCCTCGCACGTTTGGCGTCAGGATCATAATGGTTTCACCCACCAGGATCCCGGTTTCATCGACCACGTCGTCAACAAGAAGGCCGAGATCGTGCGTGTTTACTTACCGCCGGACGCAAACTGCCTGCTGTCTGTGACCGATCACTGCTTGCGCAGCCGCCATTACGTCAACGTCGTCATCGCCGGTAAGCACCCGGCGCCGCAATGGCTGACGATGGACGCCGCCGTCAAGCATTGCACCGCCGGCATCGGCATCTGGCCGTGGGCGAGCAACGACCAGGAGGCTGCGCCCGACGTGGTCATGGCCTGCTGCGGCGATGTGCCGACGCTGGAAACGCTCGCTGCCGTCTCGATCGTCCGCAAACACCTGCCCGATTTGAAGGTGCGGGTCGTCAACGTCGTCGATCTGATGAAGCTGCAGCCGCAAACCGAGCACCCGCACGGCTTGAGCGATACCGATTTCGACCAGCTCTTCACCAGGGACAAGCCGGTCATCTTCGCCTTCCACGGCTATCCGTGGTTGATCCACCGGTTGACCTACCGCCGCACCAACCACGGCAACATTCACGTCCGCGGCTACAAGGAAGAGGGCACCATCACGACCCCCTTCGACATGACGGTCCTCAACGATCTGGATCGCTTCCATCTCGTGATGGATATCATCGATCGCCTGCCGCAGATCGGCGACAGGGGTATCTATCTGAAGCAGCACCTCAGAGAAAAGCTTGTCGAGCACAAGCACTACATCGCCAAATTTGGTCAGGATATGGGCGAAATTCGCGACTGGAAGTGGGTGGCCCCCGAAAAAACACCGGAGATCGTACCGTAAGCCCGCATCCCTTCTGCAAACTACTGAGCGTCCGGCGGCTACAGCCGAACACCCGGACCAGCTCTCTCCCGCAGCTAGCAGTTTGAGACGCGCATGAAAGCTTCTGTCATCTTCTTCTCCCCGGTTTGTAGTCGGCCAGCACAACATCGGGCGCAAGGGCTTTGAGCGCCGCGATGAAGTCGGCCCGGTTGGCGACCCGCGTCGCGGTAAAATCCATCTCCGCCTTGCGCAACTCGCGCTGCATCAGATCGGCGTCGGTCGGCTCGTCCTCCAGAATGAGGATTTTCACCGCCTGTAAAGGCTCGCTTTCCGGAACTGTCTTGACGATCCCGGCAGTGCCGACTTGCGTGGTGTATGTCGCGAGCGATTCCTGAAACTGCAGCTCCCGGTCGCGGTGAAGCGCCGTCAGTTTCTCCTGCGCGGCGGCGATCTCAGTCAGGTCGGTCACGACGACGACGACGTTTTGACCACCTCCGGTGCCGAGGCCGCACAGCGCTACATGAGTGCTAACCCCTGTCCCGTTCGACCGCAGGAGGATGATGCGGCCACTCGCAACATCGACACCGGCCTGCTGCATCAACGCAGCGAATTTTTGCGCTTCGCCGAGCCCGAGGAAGCGTTGCACCGGAGAGCCGATCACTTGTTGCAGCTCAGCCTCGACCAGGTCGGCAAAGCGCTGGCTGCAGTAGAGGATGACGCCGTCCCGTGTAATCGTGACGGCGCCGTCGCCCATGGTCTCGACCATCACGCGGTAGGGCTGATCCGCTCCTTGCAGTGTGTAGATCCGTTCGCCCTGCGGTGTATTGATGACGATGCCATCCGCTTCTCATCGAGGGCGGGTGCGCGGCTCATCGGGTAGAGTTGGTGTCACCCGGGTCCTCGGCCACCAGTCCTAGGCCGATCAGAACCTGCTCTTCGTCGGAAAGATCGCCGATCATGCGCTGCAACGGGAGCGCCAGAAGCTTCGCCAAGATGGGAAGTACGACAATCTGCTCGTGGCGGATCAGGTTGGCCTGCTGGTAGGCGTCAACCACCTCCAGATTATGGCGGCTACTCAAATGCCTCTCCCCGGTCGCCGTGATGTTCTCGATGGCCTGGGTCGAGCGCGATATCGCACCGGCGACGCAAAGGCGCAGCCGGTACCGGGGCGGCTCGGACGGCATATCCCTTTGGGACGACATATTCCTGCCGTCCACCTCAACAGCGGTCTGCATCTTCATGATTGCCTCGGTTTACTCATCGGGACCGGCAGTGCTCGGCGTGCACTCCGTATTGGGCAGGTCGCCGATGATCTTGCGCATCGGCTCGGGCAGCGGCGTACCAGGGCGGGGATCGCTTCGTCGCGCGAGAGCTGCGGCGTCTTTGTGAGGCCTATCACCTCGATCCGGGTACTTCCCCGCCAGAGGCTGATCAGAAGCTTTTTCAGATTGGCGACCCATCGGCGTCGTCCGTTGCCCGAGCCGTAGATCAGGGTCGGTCGTCCGCGGGGAAAGCGGCCCTTGGTGACCTCATCCCGGCGCCGGATGCCGCCGTGACATTTTGCCAATGTTGACAGAGGTGCGGCGACAGCTTTGGGGAGCTGATTCATGGCGGAGACCGGTCCATATCGGTAATGTTCCGGAAATCCGTCGGCGATCGGTCGGATATTCTTCATGGCATCATATGGTTGGGCCTACTATAAATTGATCTGACTCATATAAGACAAAAGGGAAAACGTCCCCAAAGACGATAGAGCCTTGTTATCGCGCCGGTGATCGCCATCCTCGACCACTGGCAAACCCCTGGCTGCCGGGATCTTGGCCGTCGCCGCGGCCGTCCTCGGCGCCGAGGTAGCTCGGCTGGTAGAGCAAAAATCCGTGTGTCGGTGGTTCAACTCCGCCTGGGCACCATTTTCTCCATGAAAGTTAGATAGTTAGACGAAGAAATGTCCCGGAATCGATGGGAATCTGGTCCTTGTCGTACGATGTCGCTTCGGCGGATTCCCTGGTGGTTTCGGGACGATCCTTCTGGCTTTTAAGGAAGCAGGTAAGGACGCTCTCTGGCCTGCGCCGGATTTATTTCGGACGGCGCACGGATGCCCGAGTTGTATTTCGGACGGCGCACCAGATGCGTAGGCGGCGTCAAAAGATTGCCGACACCGGCATTACCGACGGCTTGCGCACCGGCAGCGCGGCGCGACGCCTATCCCAGACGGGAAATAGAGTGCGGAGGTCAGCAGTACCCAGAACGCGATGATCTCGGCTGCCCTCCGGCAGCCCGTTCGGCTGGGAACTTCGAGGCCGCAACACGTGGTAACGGCTGCCAATTACGGCAGCGAGGGGTTTGTCAGCTCAAAACCGAACTCCCCACCAACTCCCTGGTTGGGACAACCGAAGGCAAATTTACTCTCTGCGCCAAGGAGGAATGAGAGCGCCCAAGTCGTCTTTGCCGGGACGCTACCCCCACGGTATTCCCGGACCCGTCCGTATAAGAAACAGGCATGGCAATGTCACCGGGATTCGTGATGTGCACGAATACATTTCCGGAAAACCCGGCTAGTTCCTGGAAAACGGGACCACTGGTCGAATAACTGCACTGGATCGGGATGGAAGTTGCGCCGCTGTAGCCAGGAGTAGTGGAATCCCAGGCGGAGGGAAAATCTACCCCGTGAGCCCCGGCGGCAAACCGGATGATTCCTTGATTCGAACCGAGGCAGGAATATGTGAGTGAGGTACCGCCCTTCAATGAAACGGTAATTGCCTGCACGTTTTGAGCGGTCATCGACATTGCCGCGCCCTGTGGCGAAGTCCAATTAAGCGTAACAGGGATTATAAATGCTGGTGGGACGCTGCCGGAAATGACCAAATTGTCTATCCCAAGAAAGAAGCTGGATGCCGTTCCCAATACGTTCGTTATCAGCGTTCCGTTGCGGGCGTTGGCGCTGCGAAAGGCGGATAGAAGGGAGCCCGCATGCGCCGTTACCGGACCACAGATCATACAGATAAAAAGGAAGCCCAAGCCTAAGTAACGGGCAATCATCACCATGTCCACGCCCTCTCGATCCTTCGGGGCGGCACGCGTCGCCAGTTTCCGCACAATCATATCGCATCTGACGGTGCTGGCGGGCGGTGAGATCAGCGGCAGGATGTCGGCAAACGAGCCGAATTGTGCACCGATTTACTGGCCGTCGACTTGAACGTAAGGGAAAAGTGATAGGTCCCGATAGGCTCGGAAACTACCTGCCCGGGCAAGCGCGGATTCTGGAAGCGATGACCATTCAAACGGCGCGGCAGCCGCACCAGCACCGACGCGGCGCCGAGCATTTTTCTGGACGAGGCGCCGGAGGTCGTCGCTGACCGCCTCGCGCGGGGAGCCGACCTCTGCGGCGAGACCTGCCCCGGGGTGGGGTCGGCGCCGCTCTTGACGCGGAAGGCGATGGGCGGGCATGTTCTCGTGGCGTTGTTGACGACGCGCATCAACCGGCGGTCGGCAAGCGCCTCACGGGGAGAACGACCATGCGCAATCTGGTTCTTGTCGGCGCACTTGCCCTTTTGGTCCTGTCGCCATTGGCCGCGGCGGCGCAACAAAAGCCCTCCGCGCAGGCGCCGGCGCCGGCACAGGCGTCGACATCGACGCTTCCGCCGACCATCGAAGGCGTCCCCACCGCCAAGGTGCTGGTGGTCGGTGCCGGCATCCTCGCCGGGGCGGTGGTGATAGAGGCGATTGCCGGCGGCGAGGTGTTCGCCGTGATCGGCGGTGCCGCGGGTGGCCTGCTTGGAGCGTGGTGGTACGACTCTGCCAATGGCAACCTGACCCGTGCAAGCCTGCGCGAGCCGGCCGGTCTGCCCCAATTAGCCCGCGCCGAACGCCTCGCAACCGCTCGCTGAGGCGGCCCGCAGCCTCGGCTCCGGCGCCGGCGGGCGAAACCGGCCGGGGGCGGGGTCTCGTCGCCACCCAACCTGCGAAGATCTCGGCGCCGACGGGCAGCGCAACGGCAAGAGACCGGGTCGATTGACGACCAGCGGCGGAGCAACTTCTTGAAGCGTCTGCTTGTCCTTGTCCTCATTATAATCGCGGCAACGGGTCCGCTCGCTGCCGCACCCAACAGCGCCGCCGATCCTCGAGCCGATGATTTCATGGCGACGCTGCGATCCTACACGGCATCGCTCGCGGCCGGTGTCTCGGCCGCCGTGGAAAGCGTCAAGCCATCGGCGGAAGGCGGTCTCGGCACCCTCGAAGCCTTGATCGGCGATGCCTACTACTATGGCCACGGGGTGTCGCGGGACTACACCCAGGCGGTTCGGTGGTACCGCCGTGCGGCAGAAAACTCGAACGTGATGGCGCAGAGCACGCTGGGCGACATTTATTATTACGGGCGCGGCGTGCCGCAAGATTTCGTCGAAGCCGGGGAATGGTGGCAGCTCGCCGCCGAAGAAGGGATGGCGGTCGCGCAGCTCAATCTCGGCGTCATGTACGCCAATGGCGACGGCGTGGCGAAGGATTACGTGAAATCATACCTGTACACGAACCTCGCGGCGGCCCACCTGCCGTCCGGCCAAGACCGCGACATCGCCGTCAAGAACCGCGAGATTGTCGCCAAGTTGATGAGCCAGACGCAAATTGCCGAGGCGCAGCGCCTGGCCCGTGCCTGGCGCCCAAAATCGCCGCAGCCGCTCTCGGAGCGGACGCACGGTGATTGACCAGGCGGGGACCCTTTAGGGGGTGACCGCCACCCCTCGTGCGCCAAAAAGCCGTTGGTAACGCGCCGGTAGATGCGCTACCATTTTTGCAGTGTCGGTGACTGAGCGTCCCCTTCGGCCGCAGATGCGGCTGGGTGGTGTATGCTGATTTGCCACAAAGTCCTGGTACCGTTTGTCCCGTGCCCTTCACCCCAAAGGGGAAGCTGATGCGCAGAGTCCTTTGCGTTGCCGCGGTCGCGCTGCTGGCCGTGGTTCCGGTGGCGAGCCATGCTCAACAGCCGGCGCCGCCTCCCAGTTCGCGTGGTTTGACGGGAGGGCAGGTTGTCGCCCTGGCGGTTGTTGCCGCCGCCGCTGCCGCCATCGCATGGTACGCGGTGGCCGGCACGGCCGCCGTCACCGCCGCCGCCGCGCCGGCGGGGCTTGGTGAGCTGGGGGCCGGGGCCGGCGGCATGGCGGCTTTCGAGCCGGCTGCCGCCGAGTTGGCTGCGGCCGGTGGCGGTGGAGGTCCCGGAGCGGCCGGTGCTGTAGGTTCTCAGCACTGGGGAATTCGCATGGCGGGTGGAGCTGCCGGCCGCCTCGCCGCGGCGGAGTCGGCTGAGGCGGCCGGCGCTGCCGAAGCCGCGGAGGCGCCCGCCGCTGCCGAAGCTGCTGAGCCGTCCGCCGCTGCCAAAGCTGCGGAGGCACCCGGCCACGCGCGCATGATGGGGATGCACATGGCCGCTCGGGGCGGCCCGCTGTAGGCTGCGCCGGACAGCGGCCCCGCCGCGTCGAGCGTGAAATTACCTGCCCTCGTGCGGCATGCGTCGGGAGGAGAACTCCGGTGCGACAACTGATTTTCGCCGCGATCCTGCTGATCGGCGCCATCGGACCCGTTACCGCACATGCCGGCGAGCGGCCGATCCTCGTTCAAACGGCGATGCCGGCGATGAGCGAAGCCTTTGACCGCAACCAGGCATTCGCGATCGGCCTGGGGATCGTCCTCGGTGCGACCGCCGGATCGGTGCTCTCGATGCGCGGGGCGATCCTTGTCGGTGCCGTTGCGGGCGGCATTATCGGTGCTTGGTGGTACGGCGACCATGCCGAGTTGGCGACCCTCGATCCCCGCACCAAATAGGTCCGTTATGCCGGCAGATGAATGCTCCCCGCCGGTGACGCGGATACGCCCGGCATCAGTGCGGCGATAGGATCGGACGCGCTGCGCGTGCCTCACTGGATGCGGGCGCTACTCGGCACTGCTTTAGCGCTCGCCCTGTGGTCGTCGCCCGCTGCGGCGTTGGCCGGCGAGGTTGTTCCCGACGCGGGCGATGGCTCGCTGGTGTTCGGCTTTACGGTGACCGAACTCGCGCTCGCCGTTGCCGTGGGAGCAGGCGTCGGGGCGGCGGGCGCAGTTGCCTCCAGCAATCTCATCGCGGGCGCGTCAGTGGGGTTCGGCACCCTGGCCGCGATCTATGTCGCGCACCTCGCCGTCGAGGCCGCAGTGGTTGGTGGCGCCTATTACTGGTCGCCCTGGTGGCCCTGGGGGTCGGAGCCCCAATCGCCGGCCTCGCGCACCATGGTGATCAGGGACGCGGAATAGAGCGGCATCCGATCAAGTTCGATCGCTTCGATCGTCATCCCCGGCTGGACCCGGGGATCCCCGGGGAACGTCCCAAAGATGGCCGGGTCGAGCCCGGCCATGACGAATAATGGAGGCGACTCGACCTGACCGAAATCTGGTCAAAAAATCGCCGTGCGATTTTCACAGCTGTTCGGCTACCCGGCGAGGCTTAAAAGAAGCTTGCGAGGTAGTTGCCGAACCTCGAGAAAAGGCTGGCGACCCGATTTGGGGCATCGCCGGCCGCGTTCTTGACATCGCCGACGGCGTTCTGGGCCGCGCCTTGGACCTTGTCGACCTTGCCGCTCCACTCGAGCTTGCTGTCGCCGGTCGCCTGACCGACGGTGTCCTTGGCCGCGCCCTTGAGCTCCGTCGCCGTTCCCTCGACTTTGTCCATCGTGCCTTGCGCTTGGGCGCCGAAGTTGGAAAGAGCAAGGCCGATCATTGCCGCGCCGGCAGCTATCATCGCTTTATTCATGACTTGTCTTCCTAGAGGTTTCGATCATCGGTAAAAATTCCGTGCAGCAAGGCCATCGTAGCAACTGACGAGTGGCCGGGGCAGCCTCGGAAACTACCTACGAAAACGATTCCGGGTGAGCGTTTGTTCCCTTATTTAACCGGTTCGACTTTCATATGGGTTCATCCGCCGAGGATGCTCGCCCAGGTTGGTGCGGGAAGAATGGTGCGCACGAGGAACCAATAGCCGCCAAGGACGCAGATCACGCCGGAGAGGGCGTAGACCGTTGACGCCGCGCGGACCGGATATGCCGCCTCGCGCGGTTTCAGCACCCGATCGAGCAGCAAGAGAAGCGGCAGGACGATCGAAACGATGCCGATCTGCCCGATCTCCACACCGATGTTGAACGACGCCAAGGCCGGGAGGAGGGCGCCCTTCGGCAAGCCGAAATCCTGGAGGGCGCTCGCGAAGCCGAAACCGTGCACGAAGCCGAAGGCGAAGGTGTCGCGCCAACGACGCTCGATATCGCGCGAGAGGAAATTCTCCACCGCGACATAGACGATCGATGCGGCGATCGCGGGCTCGACGACCGAGCTCGGAATTCTGACGATCTCCAGCGCCGCCAGCGACAACGTGATTGAGTGCGCGATCGTGAAGGCAGTAACGATCTTGACGATCGGCAGGAGGCGCCGGGCCCACAGCATGATCGCAATCAGAAAGGCTATGTGATCGTAACCGATGAAGATGTGCTGGATCCCGGCGGCGACGTAGCGCTCGATGACCTGGAGAAGCCCGGTGCCGCTCCCGCTCAGCGAGACCTCGGTTTGCGCGGAGTCGAGCAACGTCTGCGTGGCGGTCGCGCCGCTGCCGATCAGCACGACCTGACGCGCCTGCGGTTCGATGTCGGTCAGCACCGTGGAACGATAGACCAGGGGATCAGCGACTTCGGCGCAGGACCAAACGATACGGACGGCGACGCTGTCCAGGTCCGCTTCTACGTCGGCGGGGCCAGGGCGGCAGTGTGCCCCGTCCTTTCCCACGACGATGGCGTGCGTCGCCACATAGTTGGAGATCGGAGAAGCCGACGCCGCGACCGCGCCCGGGTCGACCAGCCCGGTTTTTTCGTCGAAGACCTTGGTCCCGGCCAGCCGGTCCGCGTAGGTCCCCTTCATCAAGACCTCGACGTCGACCGAGCGATCGTCCCCCAAGGTGAGGCGGGCGTTGGACAAATCCATCTGATGGGCCGACGCGGTCAGGGGCCACGAGGCGGCACAGCCCAGAGCGCACAACACCAAGACGAGCCCGGCAAACCACCCTTTAATGCCCAAATCCACCAACTACTCCTGTGATATTTTCGATCGGACCGGTCACGGCGCGGATTGTGCGGCCGCGGTTTGCGGCGCGCCCCCGCCCGGGAGGTTCCACCAGCCGCCCCCCAACGCCTGGAACAAGGCGGCGGTGTCGGCATAGCGGTTGGCCTGCGCCTGCACCAGATTGATCAGCGCTTGCTGATAGGTCTGCTGAGCGGTGATCAGCGCCAGATAGTTGACGGCGCCGAGCTGCAGCTGCTGCCGGGTGATCTCGAGGCTCTTGCCGGCGGCCTGCTCGGCGGCGACCGCCGCGGTCAGCGCATTGGCGTCGGACTGCAGCGCGTGCAGCGTGTCCGCGACGTTCTGGAAAGCGGTGATGACCGTGCCGCGATACGTCGCCGCCGCCTGGTCGAAGGCGGCAACCGCGGCGCGTTCCTTGTGAGCCAAGGTACCGGCGTCGAAGAGTGTCTGGGTGGCACTTCCCGCCAGCGTCCAAAATGCGGTGCCGGGGGCGAACAATTGCGCGAGCGCCGGCGCGGTGCTCCCGGCATTGCCGGTCAGGGAGATCTGCGGCAGCATCGCGGCGACGGCGACGCCGATATCCGCGCTTGCGCCGTGCAGCGTCGCCTCTGCCGCACGCACGTCCGGCCGCTGATCGACGAGCTTCGATGGCAGGCTGACCGGCAATTCCTGTGGCAGATGCAACGATGCGAGCTCGAATTTTTCCTTGGGCTCCTCGCTCGGCATACGGCCGATCAGCGCCGTCAGCAGATCGCGCTGCGTCGCCAATTGCTTTTCCAGCGGCGGCAAACTCGCCTGCGCCGCAGCCAGCACCGCCTCCTGGGCCGCGACGTCGGCGCGCGCCACCTGACCCAGCGTGAGTTGACGCTGCAGGATTCCCAGCCCGTCCGTTTCGATTTTGATGATCTCCTTGATCGCCGCGATCTGGCCGCGCAACGAAGCTTCCTGCACCGCCGCCGCGACGACGTTCGAGGTCAGGGTCAGATAGGTGGCTTCGAGCTGATAGCGCCCAAGCTCGGCCTGCGCCGTCAGCGATTCGACCTGCCGCCGCGTGCCGCCCCACAGATCGGGCACATAGGATACCAGCAGCTGAGCGGTGTGCAGCGTGTAATAAGGGCTTGGGGTGGGGCCGACGGGCGCGAGGGCAGTCAAGGGGGTCTTGTTGCGGCTCGCCGAGTAGTTGGCTTGCAGAGTCGGGAAGAACGCACCCTCCTCGGCATAGACGTTTTCCCACGCCTGGCGCAGGGCCGCCTGCGCCGACTGCAAGCTGGGATTGGCCTTGAGCGCCTGCTCGATCAGGGTGTCGAGCGCGGGCGAGCGAAACAAGGCCCACCATTGTCC
>Ga0210394_10005376_pt1 | contig 14379 bp, 12 predicted proteins | sample IncBWC12MmetaG_FD_160121 | JGI IMG/M metagenome (GOLD analysis project Ga0210394, IMG submission 160121) | Forest soil microbial communities from Barre Woods Harvard Forest LTER site, Petersham, Massachusetts, United States - Inc-BW-C-12-M | ecosystem: Environmental > Terrestrial > Soil >...
CGCGGTGTTCGTGCCAATGAGCCTCGCATTGATCATGATCCTGCTGTACAGCCTGTTCAGTTCGGTCCGCGACAGTCTGCTCGCCTTGGCTGGAATTCCCTTTGCAATCGCCGGCGGCATCCTCGCGTTGTTCGTGACGGGGCTGCCCTTCAGCGTGTCGGCAGCCATCGGATTCATATCCTTATTCGGCGTTTCGGTCATGAACGGGATTCTGGTGCTCACGTACTTCAACGAACTCAAAATTCAAGGCATGAGTCCGTTCGACGCAATGGAACGTGCGGCTGAAAAGCGCATGCGGCCGATGCTGATGACGGCGCTGTCCGCCTGCATTGGTCTGTTGCCCGCCGCGGTCTCCACGGGCATCGGCAGTCAAGTGCAGCGCCCCCTGGCAACCGTGGTGGTCGGCGGAATGCTCGTCGGACCCATCATGCTGCTCATCGTCGTGCCGGCCCTGCAGCTCGTGTTCCTGCGCAAATCGGCCGGCAACAACGGAGAAATTCCATCCGCGCTTTCGGAGGTGTGATGCGCGCACCCGTGGTTTTCGCAGTGGTCACCTTGGCGACATTTATTTCAGCCACGCAATGGGCGCAAGCAGGCGACGCGCGGACTGTCAAAAGCACAGCAGTCACCGCGCGACAAAACCCGGTCGCGCACCCGAGACGGGCGATCGCGCCGCCCGATCAGCGCCGCGGCTTTACCGCGTCCAGTCTCGGTGGTCCGCAACGGTACGACGCGAAAAAAGGCGCCATCATTGGCGGTGAGCCGCTGGTGCGGAAGCACTGAGCGGCGGGGTCGAACGACCCCGCCGCGATTGGCAAGACCGGAACTTAAGCTCAGTCGCTAAGAGCGATCATCAGCTGATCCGCCGAGAGCACGCCTGTCGTTGAGTTGTAGGGTCCATCCGCGAACAGCCCGAGCAGCATGGTCGTGCCATTCAGATCCGTGTTCAGCGCCGTGACCAGGTCGGCGAAGCTGCTGAACGATTCGAACTTCCAGCTGCCGCGATGCGCAATCGCAAACTGCGTCATCGTGGCTGCGGGATCCGCCTGCAGCGTCAGACCGGCGCTGATCTTCGAGGGATCGATCACCTGCGGGCCGATCCTGATCAACTCATGCTCGGCACTTTGCAGGGTGGTTGGCGTCATCACCAGACCCGTGGCAGCGCTCAAGGGCAGCGGCCCGAAGGGCAGTGTCGGGCCCGGCCGGTCCCAATCGAGCAACAGCTTGGCTGCGGTGTTGGCATAGTTCACGAGCGTCACCGCCGAGAAATCCGGGGGTGGTGCGGGGATCTGTGCCGTGCCGAACGGCGTCACGAAGCCGTAGAAGCGCGCCGGGCCGCTGTTCACATTGGCCACCGACAGGGCGGTGGGCACGCCTACCGTGTAGGCCGCCGGATTGGCGTCATTCGCGCTGCTGGTGCCGGTGCCGGCGAACTGGAACGCCGAGGGCGGCTGGCCATCAAGAGCCTGCAGCATCAGCGTGAGACCGTTGAACTGCGTACCATTCGCCATGAAGGGGGTAGTCCCCCAGGTGGACGAGGTATTCGGTTCCACCAAACCCCAAAGTTGCGTGAGCATCAGGAACGCACTGCCATTGGTCGCATCCAGCGTCGGCGGGTTGGACATGTCGTCGGAGGCGGCGCCCGCAGTCTCGTGGTAGGTGCCGAACAGCTGCAGATGCTGGCCGACGGAGATGTCCTTGACTGAGAACGAGCCGGATTGACCTTGCTCGCTTACCGCGGTATTCGGTCCCACGGTCACTGCGATAGCGCGCCTGAACTCGTCGCCGTCCTCGCTCTCGCGGCAGACTCTGCCGTGATTGACCGTCAGCGTCCATGTCCCGTCGCTGTTCACGGTAATGCCCGTCACCGTACCTTCAACGCTGTCGGTCGATGATCCGGGCACGCTGGTGCCGGCGAGAACGGAACTCGCCGTGAACGTGCTGGACGCGACGTTGAAAGTTCCGTAGGCGGCCGTCAGGGTGCCGGCGCTCAAGGCATTCAGCGCCGCGATCCCAGCCATCTGGGTATTGTAGGCGGTACCGTTGATCGTGAAGGTGGTCGTGCTGCTGGTGTTGACCACGAATTGGCCATGCATACCGGCGGCGTTATAGAACGGCCGCACGTTGATGGTATACGTGTTCTTGGTCGTGTCCACGCTCACCAGAGGTCCGCGCACGCGGATTTGCTTGGTGGTATCCGGCATCAAACTGGCCGACAGCGTCGGATTCACCCACACCTGCACACCCGTTGTGCTCGAAGTCACGGCGGCCGGAGGATTGGTCACGGGAAGGGGTACCACGGTGTTGGTCGCGAGCAGATTGAAATCAAGCGCCAGATTGGCAACCGTACGCGGGCTGATGATGAGCGGTTTGCCGCTCGGCAGCGTCAGCGTCATCGTCACGGGAGAGCTCAGCAGCGCCGCACCCGTGCCGTTATAGATGTTGCCCACCGGAACTGCGATGCCGGCGGGGGTGCCGTTATCGACCACGATGCTGGCGGCGCTGTAGTCCAATGTCAAAGTGGCGGACACGTAGCTGCCGGAGGGAACCTGCTGCGCGCTGATGATCTCGGACAGATTGACCAGCTGTGCGAAGTCCACCGGCGTGCTGTTGGCGATGGTCTCGACGACCGTGCCATCCGCACGCGTCAGTTGCAGCGAATCCACGGTGACGATGTAGCTGAGGAAATCTCCGGGCAGATCGGTCAGCGTGACCATGGCCGTGCCCATCGTGGGGCTGCCCATGGTGGTGGAGTTGCTCCCCGTGCCGACCGACCCGCCGCCACAGGCGCCGAGCATGAGCATGCCGGCCACGCCGAGACCGGTGAGCAAATGGGCCGACAACCGCCGTAGGTAACTCTGCCCGAATTGCGGACGGATTGAATTTTTCATGGCGAACCCTTCCTGAAACCCTTTGATTCTTTGGTTGACTACACTGGGTCCGAGCGATGCGTGGTCGCCCGGCCATGCGCAGGCGATTTTTGGCACTGTTGCGGTGCGCGGGCAAATGTCGCTACGTTCCGACATAATCCGCTAATTGTTAGAATATGTTACCTGCCACAAGGGCCTTCCCGCGCCAGCGGAAAGGCGTGCAATTCATCTTTCCGGTCCGGGTGGCGCTGCATGGCTGTGAGATCTTGGCTTGTGTGTATCGCACTGTGCGCTACCAGCGATGTAGCCGTGGCAGCGCCCGCCGAGACGCTGCCGGTTGCGCATGTCGCATCCGAGGGCCCAGCGCTGACATTCGATTTTCCGGCGCTGCAGATCGGTGTTGCGGAGTACGAGGAGGGGCCGACGGGGGCTACCGTGATTCTGTTCCGCAATCCGGTCGCCGCTGTGGTCGACGTACGCGGCGGCGCTCCCGGAACGGTCAATACTGATTTATTGCGGCTTGGGCTTGACGCTCCCGTCGTCAATGCGATCACCCTTGCCGGAGGTTCGGCGTATGGCCTTTCCGTTGCCACGGGCGTAGCGAATGCACTCAAAGAGCGAACCGCGGATCCCGGCAACTGGAAAAACATCGCCGTGGTGCCAGCAGCGATCATCTTCGATCTGGGAGGCCGGCGCTATAACTCGGTCACGCCGGATGAGAGGCTCGGCCGGGCTGCGCTCGATGGGGTGCGGGCAGGTTGGGTTCCGCTCGGCGCGCGCGGCGCGGGTCGCTTTGCCATGCAGGGAGCGTACTTCGGCGAGATTCAGCATTCAGGCCAGGGCGCAGCCTTTAGGCAATGGGGTGAGATCAAGGTGCTGGTCGTCACGGTGGTGAACGCCCTCGGCTCCATTGTTGATCGAAAAGGACGCATGCTGCGCTGTGCGCATCCGGTCGCGGGCGACTGCGGTCCCATCGCCGAGCGAATCGCGTCGCACTTTGCAGCGCTCGGCGTCGCGAAGACCGCCAGCGCCGAGGCCGCAAAGCGGGCCGGGCCGACCGCGAATACGACGATTACGGTGGTCGTGACCAATCAAACACTGCCGCATTGGGCGCTGCAACGTCTCGCCGTGCAGGTGCATAACTCGATGGCCCGTGCAATTCAGCCGTTCGGAACCGAATTTGACGGCGACACGCTGTTTGCCGTATCCACGGGAGAGCTCAAGCAGGCGTCGATCAGCACCGCGGATCTGGGTACATTCGCGTCGGAAGTCGCATGGGATGCTATTCTCGCGAGCGCTCCGGTGCTTTCTGCACCAGCGGCGCGGACGGAGGTTCGTCTGAGCTCTGCGGATGCGGAAGCCTACCGTGGCCAATACGAATTTGCTCCGGGTGCCATCGCCGAAGTCCGCCCGGCGGGCGCCGGTATGGAGATGCAAGTGGCCGGCCGAGCCAGCCTCTACATCCCGGCGGACAAATGGGTGTCGCTCACATCGCTGGGAAAGGATGAATTCGAACTGGTGTCGCCCCGTGCCGATCGATTGCGTTTTGATCGCGATGGATCTGGCCGCATTGTCGGGTTGACCATAAATCCTGGGCCATGGCCGATCCGTGCGCGTCGCCTCACGGCGCGATAGCATCCGGCATAGCGTGCGACGCTCCACGGGAGGACTGGAAGCAATGCAATTACAGGCGCCAGGATGGGGTGCGATCCCCCAGGTGGTCGTGGCTTGCGGTGTGATCGGGCTGGCAACCGTTGCAAGTCATGCGGTGCAGCCCGCTACCAGCACCGATGATGTGTACTTGGATAGTCTCAAGGGAGCGTGGACCATGGACGGGACCCTCGGCGGCAAGCCGGTCCACTATCTGGCCGACGGGCAGCGCGTACTCCAGGGTGGATTTCTGAGACTGCACATGATTGATGCCGGGTCTTTGCCGCCGCAGTACGAAGCGGACCTGTTCATCGGATTTGATCCTAAAGCCAATGATTACATCGCGCACTGGTTGGATCGATTCGGGGCGCCGGGTGCGCGAGTGGCCGCACGCGGCGAACGGCAGGGTCAACGGTTGGTGCTCGAGTTTCCGTATGCGGAGGGTGCATTCCGCGACACCTTCACCTGGCGGCCCGCATCCAAGTCCTGGTCCCTGCTGTTGGAATCGCAGCAGGCGGATGGTGCCTGGTCGACATTCGCGAGCTACACGCTAACGCGTGTCGCGTCGCACTGATTGCGCAGGAGCTTGGTATGCCGCTTACTCGTGATCCCAAACTGTTGCACCGGAAAACGGGCGATTTTCTCGAGCCCTGGCAATGTCCGCAAGCCGGACGCGAACGCATGATCCTGCCGCAACCGGTTGCACTGATCGGCGTGAGCAGGGAAAGTCCCGAGCCGTCCATGCTCCAGCACATGCGGCAAACCGGCGCGGTCTTCATGATGGGTCAGAATCCGCAGCTGCCGGTCATGCCCGAGCGACCCACGCTGCTGGACTTTTTTCACTACCGCTTCTCGGACGTTGCCTTCATGCATCTGCTGCAGTGTGCAAAGCTGGCGCTGGACGCCGGCCAGGAGGAGAAGATCGTGCTGGCCTGCCTGCTGCACGATATCGCCAATGGCGCGCTGCTGCGAACCGACCACGGCTACTGGGGCGCACAAATGATTGCCCCCTATGTCAGTGAGGAGATCGCGTGGGCTGTGAAGTACCATCAGGCTCTGCGCTACTTTGCGGATGAAGCGGTGGGCTTCAAATATCCGGAGGCGTACAACGCGTTTTTCGGGCCTGACTACCGGCCTCTTGAGTACCTGCACCATGCGCATGAGGAGGCGCGCAATCACCGCTGGTACATGACCTCGCGACTGATCACGATCTACGACATCTACAGCTTTCAAGATGACTGGGACGTCGACCCCGAACAATTCACCGACATCATCGGCAGGCATTTCAAGCAGCCTGAAGAGGGCCTCGGCTTTGACAACTCAGCGGTGGCACACATGTGGCGCACGATGATCTGGCCGAACAACTTCCTGTAGCCCGCCGCCCGCAAGGTTGTCCGATTCAGGCAGTTTTGCGGTCTCCAATCTTGTCCTGCGTCTTGGTCTCGAAATCGCTGGCATCATGTCGTTCATGCAACTGTCCTGAGGGTTCGCCCCAAGCGCAGTTGACCTTACGCCCTCGCTGTACGGCGGCGCGCGCGGCGATGGCGTCGGTCCAGCGCCGTAGATGCACATACTCTTGCACCTGCAGGAACTCGCCGGCCTCGTAAAGCCGGCCCATCACCAGCGCGCCATACCAGGGCCAGACTGCCATGTCCGCGATCGTGTACTCTGCGCCTGCCAGATATTCGGACTGTGCCAGCCGCCGATCGAGCACATCCAGTTGGCGCTTCACCTCCATCGCAAAACGATCGATGGCGTACTCGATCTTGGTCGGCGCGTAGGCGTAGAAATGGCCCAACCCCCCGCCCAGGTAGGGCGCGCTGCCTACCTGCCAGAACAGCCAGGACAAGCATTCAGCGCGCTCTGCTGGGCCGGTCGGCAAGAACGCGCCGAACTTCTCGGCAAGGTACAGCAGTATCGAACCGGACTCGAACACCCGGATTGGATTAGGGAAGCTGAAGTCCATGAGCGCAGGGATCTTGGAGTTTGGGTTGACGGCCACGAAACCGCTGCCGAACTGATCGCCTTCTGTGATCCGAATCAACCAGGCGTCGTACTCGGCGCCGCCGATCCCGCGCGCCAGCAGTTCCTCCAGCATTACCGTGACCTTCACGCCGTTCGGCGTGCCGAGCGAATACAACTGCAGTGGATGCCGGCCCACCGCAAGCTCTTTGTCATGCGTGGGTCCCGCGATCGGGCGATTGATGTTCGCGAACCGGCCGCCGCTTTCCTTGTTCCATGTCCAGATTTTCGGCGGCGTGTAAGCGGGCGTCTCGTTCATTCCTTAAGCTCCCCGTGTTGATCCCGCTATTATCAACCATCTATGCAGCGATGATCACCTCTTTGGGCCGGCTATCAGCTGTTGACGGCAATTCTTGCGTCGTGCGGCAGTTCCTGCCGCATTTCGCAAAAGCCGTAATGGATGAGTCCGCCGCTCGCAGCAAGCAGTTGTGAGAATGGCGCCGCAAGGGCGCTGGGATCGCCCGGTATTTAGCGCGTCATGCCGCCACGGCTGGATCGGCCGAAACTTCCACCGGCTGCGAGTTCGCGTCGAGGGTCTTGAGCAGCACCGGGCGGCGCCACACGCTTTTGACGTACTGCAGCACCTTGCCGGCGCGCTCGACATCGAGACCGCGGCCGTCAAGTTGGGTGTCGTGCTGCAGGACTAGCGTACCGTCGCTGCGCATCTCGATGACCGATACGCGCGGCGCGCCGAAATTGTATTTGTCCGACAGCAATCCCTCGCGAAGCGCCTCGATCTCCCCGCCGATCACCTTGACTTGGCCACTCTGCTGCCGCTGGTAGCGAAACAGGCCCATCTCCGTGGCAAGCTCAAGTGTCAGATGGTTGCGCAAGAAGCTGAAGTCATCGTCTTCGCGCCTGATCTGCAGCGCCGCATCAATTCCGCATCGCTTGACGATATCTTCCCAAAGCGAGAAGCCCAAGTGATATGGATTGATGGCAAGCGAACTCTTTTCGCCCGCCGCTACCGGCCGCACCACATCGGAGTGGCACTTGATGGCGTCGACGTACGCGGACTGCGGAATGAAATCCGCCTCGCGCAGCAGACGCGCATGCCAGTAAGATGCCCAACCCTCGTTCATGATTTGCGTTGCGAACACGGGGTAGAAATAAAATGACTCCTCGCGCACGGCAAGAAAGATGTCGCGCTCCCAACTTTCCATATCCGGCGCGTAGGTCGCGATGAACCAAAGCAGGTCGCGCTCCGGATGCGACGGTACCGGCGCGCGCGTTTTATGCGATTGCGGAAGTGCACAAGGCCCCGCATCCAGCGCCGCGAATCGGGTGCGAAAACTATCGCTCAGGGGCACTTTCGGGGAAGCAACAAATTCCGGATAGCGCTCACGGCGCAGCGGCTGATCGAGGTCTACGTATTGCTCGAGGGACAATGCCGCGTCGAGCACTTTTTCCACCGCGGTTTGGCCGTGGGCTTCGATGTCCCGCTCAATTTGCCGTGCATGGTTCGCGGCATGTTCGACGATGTGCTCGCTTCCCTGGTCTTGGCAGCGGCGAAACAGCAGATTGTTCCTGGAAAAATCCGCGTGGCCGAGCACGTGAGCGGTCACCAAAATGTTGTCCGCGAGCCCGTTGCTCGATGCCAGGTAGGCATGACCCGGGTTGCCGGGAAACACCACCTCGAACAGCCGCGAATAACCCATGTGCCGTTGCACCAACTGGTAGATGTAGCGCGCACCAAATGACCAGTGCGGCATGCGCACCGGCAGGCCGTACACGGCAATTTCGGTCATGAAGCTGTCGGGGACGGGCTCGAATATGACCGGCGACCACTCGAGTCCGAGCTTGCGCGCCAGATCCTCCAAACGCGGCACATGCCAGCGCCAGTCCTGCGTCATGGCGCAGCCCCTTGGGCGTCGATTTGCGCAGCTTGCGATTCGGCCGTGAAGAAATGGCGCATGGCCGCCGCAATATCCTCGGGGCCCTTGATCACGAATCGGCCGCTCGGCACGCCGCTGGATCCGACTTCCTCAAACAGCTGGTAGGTTTCGGTCGTCGTGCTCCGCTCCGAGGTCGGCGATATTTCGGCATAGCCGCTGTAGCGAGCCTGCTTGGCGATTGCTTCCAATTCGCTGCGGGCCGGCGCTCGATCGTCCGCCGCATTGTCGCCATCGGAGGCGTAGAACAGGTAGACGTTGCAGCCCGATGAGTTGCAGCGTGCTTGCATGATTTCGCGTACTTTGGCCAATCCGACCGAAGCAACTGTTCCGCCGCTGCCCGTGACTTTGAAGAAATCCGCTTCGCTGAACTCCCATGCTTCGGTGGTATGAGCAACGAAGACGATTTCGAGAGCCTGATATTCGCGCCGCAGGCCTGCGGCGGCCCAAAAGAAAAACGTCTTGGCCAGTTGGCGATCCCTCTCCGTCATGCTCGCCGAAACGTCGAGCAGGAAGAACACGGCAGCGCGAACCGCCGGCTGGTGATGGCGGGTCAGTTGCCGAAAGCGTAAATCCTCGTCGGTAAACGCCGGCGCTGCGGGATCGAGCGCGCGGCGTTTGACGGATTCTTTGAGGGATCGGCGCCGATCGAGCCGGGAGCGTGCGCCGCGCCGATCCAAGCCCTCGCGTTTCCATTCCAGTTCCTCAGATTTACCGGCGCGCGGTTGCAGATTGGGCAGCTGCAGATCATCCCACAGCCAATCCATGATCTCGTCGACCTTGAATTCGAGCATCAGATCGGTGCCGCCGCGCTCTCTGCCGCCGCTGCCCTTCTGGCCAGGACCGCCGTTGGCATTTGCCGGGCCGAGCACGTCGCCCGGCTTGGCTTTCCCCTGCCCGACGCCGGTCTGCTCGGCATCGGCGCGCAGTTGGAATCGGTAGTGCTCGAGCATGCGCACGGGTACATGCACGGTACGCGCGCCGCCGTTGATGATGTCCGATCCCGCCACGATCTGCGGTAGGTGCTCGCGTACCGCGGCGCGAATCTTTTCGCTGTGCCGCAGCCAGTCGCGCGCACCGCGCGAAAACAGCTCATACCAGCCGCTGATGAGGGGACGCTCCGGCCCGGAGTCAGTGTTCATGGTCGCACCGTATTCGGGTTGGCGCCATGGCCGCGGCCTATTCTTGCGACAAGAGCGTGGTGACGTAACTCAGGGCCTCTTTGGCGCTGTGCTCGTCATAACCATATTCCTTGATGAGCCGCTCCTGCACGACGGATATTTTTTGCCGTGCCTCGTCGTCGGGTCGGGAGGTGGACGTCACCAATCGCAATACATCGCGCCGCTCTTCGAACAGATACTGTTCGATTGCTTCGCGCACTCGGGCGTGGCTGCCGAGGTGAAACTTCTCGCCGGCCTTGAAGGCCACCATTGCCTTGCGGATGACTTCCTGGCGGAAGGATTGCTTGCCCGAATCGGAAATCTTTATTTTCTCCTCGACCGAACGCAGGAAGCGTTCGTCCGGCGCGCGGTTCTCGCCGGTCATCGGATCCGTGACCTGTCTTTGATCGAGCGATGCCTCGACCTCATCCAAGTACTTCTCCAGGAGCTGCTGCGCCTCGTCTTGGAATGACGCGAACAGCGCCCGATGCACATCCTCTTTCACCCAGCGGTTGTAAAACTCCTTGCGCGCGGTCACAACGTGAGCGAACCAGAGTTTTTTCTGTTTGGCGTCCATGCGCGCGTCGCTTTCGATCGCGTCTTTGAGAGCCAGCAGCAGTTCCATGCTGGTGAGGCTGTGCGCATTGCCGCGGGTAATCGCGTTTGATAAGGCATTTATCACGAACCGCGGACTGACACCCGTGAGTCCCTCATCGGGCGATTCAGCCTTGAGGCGTACGACCTCGGTTTCGGAGAATCCTTCGACTGCCTCGCCGGCAAAAATGCGCACCTTCTTCGGCAGGTCCAACCCTTCGCGCTCCGGTTTGCTATGGCGGGTGAGAATTGCAAATACCGCCGCGAGATGCAGCACGTGGGGATCGAGGTGGGTGTTGCGGAATGCCGGCGCGCCGTAAATGAGCTTTTTGTAGATGCGCGCCTCATCGCGATATGAAAGCGCGTAGGGAACTTTGATGATCACCATCCGATCGAGAAGCGCTTCGTTTTCCTTCTCCTGGAGAAAGTTATTGAATTCGGCGAGATTGGTGTGCGCAAGAATGGTCTCATCGAGATAGATCAAGGGAAAGCGAGCGACCTTGACGTTTTTTTCCTGCGTCATGGTCAGCAGCAGATACAGAAACTCACGCTTGACCTTGAGAATTTCGATCATCTCGAGCATGCCGCGGCTCGCGGCATACACTGCCCCCGACCAGGACCAAGCGCGCGGATCGCCCTCATCGCCAACCTGCGCGACCTTTGAAAGGTCGACGGATCCGACCAAATCGGCGATATCGGCGGTCGAGGGGTCGTGCGGCGCATAGGTACCGATGCCGCAGCGGGCGGCCTCGGACAGAAACACCCGCTCGACGGGCACGCTCAGGTAATCTCCTTCGCATTTGCGATCCACATAGTCGCGCGCCCACGGACTGAGCTCGCCGCTGATCTCGACTCCATAGGTTTCGCGAAACCCGGCGCGCAAGCTCACGGGTATGAGATTCAATGGCGATTCGCGCAAAGGCGAGCCTTTTACCGCGTACAGCGCACCTTCGTCGGTGCGGCTATACTCCTCGAGCCCGCGCTTCAAGAGTATCGCCATCGTCGACTTGCCACCCGACGGCGGGCCCAGCAAAAGCAGCAGCCGACGTCCGACATCCGAACCGGCTGCGGCGGCTTTGAAATAGTCCACGACTCGTCCCAACGGTTCATCGACACCGAAAAGTTCGCGCTTGAACAGTTCGCAGGCTTTTTGCGTTTCGGTGCCCTGGGCTGTCCGGCCATGCCAAAGCAGCATGTCCCAGATGTATTCATGACTGGAGCGCGCACAGGCTGCCGGGTTGGACGGCAGAATCTGGGTCAGAAAATCCCCAAAGGTGCCCTCCCACCGCTGCGCGCGATGTTGCTTGCTGTAGGCACTCAGCGAATCGAGAAAGTCATCTGGTTTGGAGTCCGCTCTAAGCGTCGATGCAAGCATGGTGATCCTCCGCTCGGTAATTTCGCTCCGGCTCATTCCGTCATTCGGCAACCTTCGCCTTAAGTTAAGTACAAGTTGCCTGAGCAAAGCGTGATCTTGTTCAATTCTTGACGCCGCTTCATGTTGAGATCGGTCACGGCTCCAGATTGTTCTTTTCAGCGGTCGCAAGGGGAAACCCTAGTCGCGCGCCGGCTCATTTATCTCCTGCGTCGCAGCATCGCCGGCCGCGATCTTTGCGCCCGATCGTTCGCAGCGCAATAATCCATGGGGTAGCGCAACCGGAAACAACATGACGGTGGCAACATGATCCTAGTTACCGGCGCGACCGGAACCGTGGGCAGAGAAGTCGTCAAGCAACTCTCAGCCGCCGGCCAAAGCGTCCGCGCGCTGATCCATTCCCCAGAGAAAGCTGCGGCCATGCAAGGGAGCAACGTGGCGAGCGCTGTCGGTGACTTGACGAAACCCGCCACGCTTCGTGCTGCCCTATCGGGCGTCGACAAGCTGTTCCTGGTCAGCCCGGCCGATAGGCGGGAAACCATTCCATTCCTCGAGGCCGCAATCGTCGATGAGGCGGGGAAAGCCGGCGTCAATCACATCGTTAGGCTTTCCGTGATTGGCTGCAACATTGACAGCCCCATCACCCTTGGCCGATGGCATCGTGAGGCGGAAAGAAGGGTCGAAGCGTCAGGGATTCCGTGGACTTTTCTGCGGCCAAACTTCTTCACGGCAAGTTTTGCCGTGTACATGGGCACAACGATTCGGGCCGAGAGCGTGTTCTATGCGCCAGCCGGGGGCGGAAGGATCAGTATGATCGATCCCAGGGACATCGCAGCGTGCGTGCTGGCGGCGTTCGCGAACTCCAAGCACCGATCGCAAGCCTACGACTTGACGGGACCGGAAGCGCTGTCGTTGGCACAGGCTGCCGAGAAGCTCTCCACGGCCGTAGGGAAAAACATCAGGTTCGTGGACCTCCCCGTAGATGCGTATCGGAGCGCACTGCTCGGCGCCGGCCTCATTCCCCAGTTCGTCGACGCCTACATCCAGTTTTGGGATATCGTGAAGGCGGGGTTCGCAGCCGGTATCAGTCCGGCCCTCGAGCAAATCGTCGGTAACAAGCCCCGCTCGCTGGATGATTGGGCGCGCGATAACGCAGCGTCATTGCGCTGAGCGAGTCGGCGAACTAAGGGTTCACCTTCCCAACGATGGGCGACTGCGGATCTTTTGGCGGCGGCGGCGGCACCGGTTCGACGGGCACCACCGGCAAGTGATAAGCATCTATCTTGGGGATCTTCGCCAGTTGCTCCTGGCGCTGCTTCTCTTGCATCATCCGCAGCTGTTCGCGGCTGCGCTCGAATTCCTCGGCACGCTTTGCCTGTACGGCAGGTTCGTCCTTGCTGGCAAGACGCTCGATCGCGATGCGCGCATTGAGGCAATCCGAATCCGTGCGCGCCTTCGCTGGATTTTGGTTGCACTTCATGAGCACGCCGTCGAGCGCGACTCGATCCTCCATGAGATCGGACACCGTCATGGGCGGAATTCGCTTCGGACTGCAGGCCGCGATGGACACTATAACGGCGCCAAGAAACCCGCTGGCGATGATTGATTTGATTGAAACTGGCATATAGCTTCCCATTCGCAATGTTACCCAAATCCGCAGGCCGCGCGGATCCCGCGGTTGTGACGCGCCTCACGACTTGACCATGTTCCTCGCCGCGAGCTTGACGAACTGCGCGTTTGACCCCGCCGAAGCGCATGTGTACCGTTCCAGGGTAATGCCGACAGCCAAAGCTGCAAAAGACCCGGTGCCCGACTTTGAGACCGCCATGCGCGACCTGGAGGAATTGGTCGAGCGCTTAGAGCGGGGTGACCTGCCGCTGGAGGAGTCTCTGGCGGCTTTTGAGCGCGGTGTCATGTTGACGCGCGCCTGCCAGAACGCGTTGAAGGAAGCCGAACAGAAAGTCGAGATCTTGTTGAAGAAAGCCGGTGAACAAAAAGTTGAAGATTTCACCCCCGACGAAACTTAAATCGGCTGAGCGCGACATGAACATGCACGCGATGGAGGCGCGGATGCGCGGATACCAGTCGCGCGTGCAAGCCGTGCTCGAACGCGCGCTGCCTGCGGCGGATTTGGTGCCTCAGCGGTTGCACGCGGCGCAGCGCTATGCGGTCTTGAGCGGCGGCAAGCGCTTGCGCCCACTGCTCGTCTACTGCACGGGGGAAGCGCTGAACATTCCGGTCACATCGTTGGACGCGCCGGCTGCGGCTGTGGAACTCATTCATTCCTACTCCTTGGTTCACGATGACCTTCCCGCGATGGACGATGATGACCTGCGTCGCGGTCAACCAACGACGCATCGTGCCTTCGACGAGGCCACCGCCATACTCGCCGGCGACGCGCTGCAGGTGCTGGCCTTCTCCTTGCTGTCGCACGACCGCGCGCCAGGCACGACCGCTGAAGCGAGATTGTTGATGATTCAAATTCTCGCGGATGCCAGCGGTACCTTGGGCATGGCAGGCGGCCAGGCGATCGATCTCGCCGCCGTCGGTCGGGCTTTGAATCTCGAGGAGCTCGAAGCCATGCATCGACTCAAGACCGGCGCCCTGATCCGCGCGAGCGTCCTGATGTCCGCGGCATGCTCGCCCGCCATAAGCAGCGCCGATTGGGACGCGTTGGATGGATATTCGCGGGACATCGGTCTCGCATTTCAAATTCAAGACGACATTCTGGACGTCGAGGGCAAAACCGAAGAAATCGGCAAGACCAGCGGCGCGGACGCGGCCCGCGCCAAACCAACCTATCCCAGTGTTCTGGGTCT
>Ga0210394_10005377_pt1 | contig 14378 bp, 7 predicted proteins | sample IncBWC12MmetaG_FD_160121 | JGI IMG/M metagenome (GOLD analysis project Ga0210394, IMG submission 160121) | Forest soil microbial communities from Barre Woods Harvard Forest LTER site, Petersham, Massachusetts, United States - Inc-BW-C-12-M | ecosystem: Environmental > Terrestrial > Soil >...
TCAAACAGCTCGTGCATGCGCCGATCGGGATAACTCTTGCGGAAGTTATTCCAGTCCGTCACCACGGTGCGGCGCTCTTCTTCGGGGAGCAGAGGAAGCCGGGACACCGGCGCATCCGGGCTAGCGATCACGCCCTTCAGCAACACTTCAAAGTGCTGGAGTAGGCGCTGTATGGCGGGTCGGCCGAAGAGGTCGGTACTGTACTCCATCGTGAGAAGCACGCCTTCCGGCCGTTCCCAAACAAATAGCGTGAGATCGAACATCGAAGTTCTCGTCTCGATGTCGAAGGAAGATGCTTGGAGTCCCGCCAAGTGCAAGTCCTGACGCGGAGTGTTTTGATAGGCGAACATCACCTGAAAGAGTGGCGAATATGCCAAACTGCGTTCGGGATTCATGACCTCCACTAGCAGTTCGTAGGGAAGATCCTCGTGGTCGTAGGCCCCGATGCAGACCTGCTTGGAGCGCCGTACCAGCTGGCGAAAAGACGGATCGTCGGAAAGTTCCGTGCGCACGGCCAAAGTATTGGCGAAGAAACCAATGAGGTCGTGAGTCTCCGGAGAACCACGCCCGGCTACTGAGACGCCCACTACCAGATCTTCTTGCGAGGTATAACGCGAAAGCAAGGTGTTGAACCCAGCGAAGAGGGTCATGAACAAGGTCGCCCCTTCGGCTTTGCTGAAATCGCTCAGCGCGGTTTTCAGCACGGAAGGAAGCAGGCGCGATTCCTTGCTGCCGTTGTAACTTTGTTGGGACTGCCGGGGACGATCGGTGGGCAAATCGAGAATGGTCGGCGCGCCTTTGAGGCTCTCGGTCCAATAGTCCAGCAACTGTTCCCGAACCTCGCCTTGCATCCAGTCTCTTTGCCAAACGGCGTAGTCGCCGTACTGAATCGGAAGATCGGGCAACGCGGACGGTTGCTGCGCCAAGTGAGAATTATAGAGAGCATTCAACTCTCGTAGGAAGATCCCCATCGACCAGCCGCCCTCGGAGATGATGTGATGCATGCTGATCAGGAGAACGTGGTCGTTGCCGGCCATCTCAACCAGAGAAACTCGGATTAATGGCCCATGCGCGAGGTCGAAAGGCTGATTGGCACGGTCACTGATGCGGCGTGTCGCCTCCTGTTCCCGTTCGGCCGCGGGCAGATGCGCCACGTTCTCTGTCGGGATGTCTATCGTGAGCGAAGGGCTCACCACTTGCAAGGGGCTCCCGTCTACGTCGGAGAACGTGGTTCTGAGGCTGTCGTGCCGCTTGATAATGTCGTTGACGCTACGCGTGAGAGCGTCGCGATCCAGCGGACCCTTCAATCGCAGAGCTTCGGAAACGTTGTAAACCGATTTTCCCGGTTCGAGCTTATCCAGAAACCATAGTCTCTGCTGCGTAAAAGTCAGCGGATACTTCAACGGTTCTGCCACAGGTTCAGGGTCGACCATCGCTTCGATGTTTATGTCACCAACCATATCAGTTCAGGTGAGATACGGGCGTCGCGGGGTTCTTGCGGACGATCGGAGTTCGTGCAATCGCGGGCCGGGCGGGCTTCAGATGCTGCGGACCCGTGGCCAGCAGATTCTCGATCTCTTTGGAAAGCTCGGCGATCGTTGGGTGATCGAGAACCGCCCGAAGCGGGAATGAAGCAGCGATAGCCGCTCGGATTTTTCCGGTGACCACGACAGCCGTCAGCGAGTGTCCTCCCAAGTCGAAGAAGTTATCGTGAATACCGATATTCTTCACCGACAAAGCTTCGCTCCATATGGCGGCGAGCGTTTCCTCCACCGGGTTGCGCGGCGGAACAATGGACCGCTGTTCTCGGATCAGGTCCGGGTGCGGCAGGCGTTTCCGTTCGATTTTTCCGTTGGGCGTTCGTGGGAAGGCGTCCAGGAATACGAACGAGCCGGGAACCATATAAGAAGGAAGTTGTGATTCAAGGTAGCGGCGTAGCTCCATCGGCTGCGGGATGTTACCCTCGCGCCTCACAATGTAAGCGACCAGGGTGCTGCCCTCGATAGGATCCTCGATGGCGCTTACGATAGCCTCCTGGACCGTGGGATGTTGACACAAACCTGCTTCGATTTCGCCAAGTTCAATGCGATGCCCGCGAATTTTTACTTGATGATCCACCCGGCCCAGGAACTGCAGCCTTCCATCCGGCCAGTACTTGACCAAGTCGCCGGTTCGATAGACGCGCTGGTTAACGGATGGCGAATTATCGGAGACCGGCAGATGTACGAATCGCTCGGCAGTGAGTTCTGCCCGGTCCAGGTAGCCCGGCACCACTCCGTCTCCACCAATGTAAAGCTCGCCGGGAACGCCGACCGGCACCGGCTGGCGGTGGGCGTCCAAAACAAACACAGAAGTATTGGCGATGGGCCGGCCGATTGACACCTCGCGGGCTTCAGGCGTTAGCTGCTCCATGGTTGACCAGATGGTGGTTTCCGTTGGGCCGTACATGTTATGAATATCGCCGGCGCAGATATGTTGCAAATCAGCCGCAAGCGAAGGTGGCAACGCCTCTCCACCCACCAGGAGTTTGCGGAGCGCGCCCAAGCCTGCGCGCCCGCTGGCATCGGTGAGCAGCATCCGCGCGAGCGATGGCGTGCACTGCATATGGGTGACATGATGTCTGAAGATCTGCTCGGGTATCGAATAACCAAGCTCGCCTGAGCGACTGGCCCGCTCCGCTAATTCACGCAGATTATCCAGGTTGGCTAGCACTGTTTCGGTCGCGATTCCGAAATCAACCAGACAGGCTACTTCGTCCACGCCGATAGCCTTCAGTTTCTTCAATGTCTCCAGACACGATTGGGGAGTTCCAAAGAGGCCACTGGTGGCAAAATAGCGGTGAAACGCGTGATCGATCAGGGCCTCCAGATCTTCTTGACTCAAAGTATTGGACGAAAACTCAGCGCCCAAGCCCTTCACTACCTGCTTCATCAGATCCACGGAGCTCTTCAGGTAGTTACAGAATGGCCCCCGCACCAGTTGTTGCACTTCCTCGTCGCTGTTGCCGACGAAAGTGTGCAGCATGAGGGTCACGTGCCCGCCACCGGTCTGCTTGGACTTGCGGTAGGCGTCGCGATAAATCTGGATCTTCGATGCGAGCTCTTCGAAGGTCTGTCCCAACAAGTGCGTTAAAAGGTTGGCGCCACTCTCCCCGGCAACCTGGAAGGTTTGAGGATGTCCTCCGGAGGTGATCCAGACCGGCAATTCCGGCTGAATGGGCCGCGGGAAGATGGAAACACTAACCTCTTGCCCAGATCCATTCTTGCGTTGGATGGATTCGCCGCGCCACAGCGAGCGCACCACTTCCAGGTCCCGCAGCATGACGCTCTTGCGGTCCGCGTAGTTGTCGGGGGCAAAGACGAAGTCACGATCATGCCATCCGGAAGCGACAGAAATGCCTGCGCGCCCGTTCGAAAGATTGTCGACCAGGGCCCACTCCTCGGCCACCCGGATGGGGTCGTGGAGCGGAACAACAACGCTGCCCGCCCGGATCTTCAGATTTTGCGTGATCATGGCTAGCGCCGCGCTAGTCACTGCCGCGTTTGGAAACAAGCCACCGAAGGCATGAAAATGCCTTTCCGGCGTCCAGATCGCGGCAAAATTGTTCCGATCGGCGAATTTGGCGCCTTCGAGCAGGAGCTTGTATTTGTCAACCGTTGCGTTTTCGTCGCTCGCAAAATAAAACAGGCTGAATTCGACAGGTTTCGCATCCTGGCCGGACGCACCCGCGCTCAAAGGTAGATACTGATCGTCCTCTTGCAACACCACCTGGAATCCACGCGCCAAGGTCCAGAACAGCTCCAGCACCGAAATGTCGAAGGACATACTGGTCACCGCCAGCCAGACGCCCGGAGCGTCCTGACCGAATCGCTGGTCCATGCCAGTGAAGAAGTTCACCACATTGCGATGGCTGACCATGACGCCTTTGGGCTTTCCAGTCGAGCCGGAAGTATAGATGACGTAGGCGAGGTTGTCGCTCGAAAGGTGGTCCTCCAGGCTGGCTTGGCTGCAGCGATCGATCGCGGCATGTTCGGCATCCACGGCTAGCACGATCGGGGCAAAACCAGCTACCTGCGGCAGCAGCTTCGCCTGGGTAAGGATGATGGACACGTGCGCGTCGGAAAGCACGTATTTCATGCGCTCGGCCGGATAAGACGGGTCCAGTGGAACGTAAGCTCCGCCCGCCTTGAGAGTGGCCAGCAAAGCAACCATCAGATCCAGGCAGCGGTCCATCGAGACCGCCACTCGATCGCCCGGCCGAAGGCCTTTCGAGCGCAGCAGGTGCGCCAGTTGATTGGCGCGGTTATCCAGTTCCCGATAGGTCAGGCGGCGGTCGCGAAATACGAGCGCGGTAGCGCCCGGGGAACGGCCGGCTTGTTCCTCGATCAAGTGATGGATGCACTTGGTGCGCGGATAGTCGGTCTGGGTGTTGTTCCACTGATTCAGTTGGCGTTGCTCCGCGGCGGTCAACATCGACAGGCTCGAGAGCGGGCCATCGACGCCGGTGGACATTACTTCCAGGATGGTTTTCAAGTGCCCCAGCGTACGCAGGATCGAAGCGGCATTGAATCGCCCCCGATCATAGGCCAGCCGCAGGATCAGCTTTTGATCCGCGTAACCGTAGAGTGTCAGTGGAAAATTGGTGCGCTCGCGTAGATGAACCTGGCGATGCGCCCAGTTGCCGCCTTGCGCCTGCATCTTCGAATTCAAATCATAGTTGTCGAAGACCAGGATGCTTTCAAACAAAGCCGCGCCGTGGGGCACCTCGCTCCAGGCTTGAATCGATGCAAGAGGCGTGTGCTCGTACTCGCGAATGGGCTTCTGCGAGCCGCGAATCCCTCTCAGCCAAGCAAACAAAAGCTCCGCTCCGTCCACGCGGACGCGCACCGGAAGCGTGTTGATGAAAGTGCCCACCATGTCGGCCGCATCGGGGCTGAAGCTCCGGCAGGCGCGAGTCGCGCCAAACACTACGTCGCTCGATGTGGTGTAGCGGCTCAAAACTAAAGCCCATGCGCCCTGCACGGCCGTGTTCAGCGTGATGCCTTCGCGCGCCGCCACCTTTCGCAGTGCCTCGGTGGTTTCTTGAGAAAGGACCAGTTCAGCTTCGCCACGTCCGGATTCGGCAGCGGTCCTCGGGTCCAACATGGGTACCTGATTGGCCAGAGTAAAGCCGCTCAAATATTCCCGCCAGAAGTGTTCGGCTGTCGAGAAATCGAGGTTTTCGAGCCACTCGATGTATTGGCCATACGGGCGGGGCTGCGGAAGCTGGAGGCCAGTTCCAGCTCGGCGCGCGTCGTAGAAAGCGAATAACTCGTTCAATACGATGGGAAATGAACGCCCGTCCAACGCCGCATGATGAAAGGTCCAGACCAGCTCGTAATGACGGGTGCCGAATTGAAAAAGCGAAAAGCGGCACAGTGGCGCCTGCTCGAGAGCGAAACCGGCAATCCGGTCTTCTTCCAGGAACTGTTCCAGACGCGCACGCTGGGTTTCATCCGGCAGTGCGCTCAAATCCGTTGTGGTAAAGGGAGCTTCCAGGTCCGTGGAAACTAACTGCATCGGCCGCGGCAGGTTCTCCCAACGAAAACTGCTGCGCAACACAGAATGTCTCGCTACCATTTCTTGGCATGCACCCCGCAGCAAGTCGGTGTCGACGGCCTCATGGAGCGTGCAGACCAACTGCTCGACATCCACGCCTGAAGTGGCATCCTGGATGTGGTGAAAGAGCATCCCCTCCTGCATCGGCGATAGTCGATATGGGGCTGGGCTCATTGTCAAAATTGTACGGGAGGTAACAGGGTTGTTCAAGCTTAGCCTTAGTACTGGAAGTACTAATGTTAATACGTGCCGCTCGTACCCCGAAAGCTTAGCCTCCAGATCTTTCGACCGCCATCGTCGGAGATCAATAAACTACCATCGTGTAATTGCAGCAAACCTACAGGGCGCCCCCAAACTTCCGGTGCGGCTGGCGAGATCATCCAGCCGGTGACCACCTCTTGAGCAGGACCTGCCGGTTTGCCATCTTTAAAAGGGACGAAGGCCAGGGAATATCCGACCCGTTTGGAACGATTTGCTGAACCGTGGAAGGCGACGAAGGCCCCGCCCCGGTATTCAGGCGGGAATTGCTGGCCGGTATAAAACATGACATCGAGTGCTGCAACGTGCGCTCCTAGCAGGACGTCGGGGGTAACAGCAGACTCTACGAGCTTTGACACTTGAGCGGCCTGGGTGAGAGCTCCGGGATGGCGAACCAGATGTTCCAAGAGTTTTACCCCTGAATTCCAGGGGTCTTCGTGAGAGCCGATGTATGAATACGGCCAGCCGTAGAACCCGTTGGGTTGGACGTGCGTCAAGTAGTCGGGTACCAGATCATCGCCCAGCTCATCACGCTCTTCGACGGAAGCCCATAGGGTATCCGAACCGGGGAACCAGCGTAGCCCAACCGGGTTTCGTAGCCCCGCCGCAAAGATCTCGAATCCGGTTCCATCCGGATTGCAGCGGGAAATGGTGGCGCGCCGCTCGTCTTCTCCTACGTTATGGTTCGAACCCGACCCGATTGCGATGTAGAGCTTGGCTCCCTTGCGGTCGAACAGGAGTGTGCGAGTCCAATGGAAGCCGCCTTGGCCTTTCAGTGAGACGATCTCCTGCCCTTCGCCCACCGAGAGCGCCTTGGCGTCGAACTTGTAGCGCTTCACCGACTCGGGCTCGGAAACATAAAGGTATTCATTCCATAGCGCCAGACCGTAGGGACGGTCGAGTCCGGTGATTAGAACCTTCCGCTTCCTCTGGTCGGCTCCCGCGAGGGCGTAGACCGTGCCACCGTTGACGGATTCTCCACTTTGGAGCTGCTGGGGGGCTAATGGTTGACGACCGAGCGCGGCGCTGTCGCTAACTAGGATTTCACCTCCCGGCGCCAGCGCCATAAACCTGGGAACCTGGAAACCATCAGCGAAAACGTCGATCTGGAATCCTGGTGGGACTCGAAGGACCGCGTCACTGGGCTTGGGAACGACCTTTGGGAGATTGTATACCGAGGGCGTTGCGTAAGGGGAAGGAAGGACGGGGTTACTCGCTGAAAACGCGACTAAAGGGAATCCAAGTAGCGCTGTAGCAGACAAAACTGTTCGCGCTCCCACGAGTCTGAGCTTACTATAATTTGGCTGGCTTAGGTAGCCGCCCGGTAGTACTAGAACGGGTGAAACATTGACAACTGTCAAAGGAACGGGCAAGCTGTTCCTAAGGCAAACATGCTTGCTCAGCGATTCCAACCTCCTCTAATTGAGAATTGCGAGGCCCATCGTTGGTTTGCGGTTCGAGTTCGCTCCAACCAGGAACGCATCGCCATTGCCCATCTCCGGGAGCGAGGTTATGAGGAATTTACGCCATCCTATAAGACCGAACGTCTTTGGTCCGATCGCAAGAAGCAGATTGACCAGTATCTGTTTCCGGGCTACGTTTTCTGCCGTTTCAATCCAAATGACCGCCTGCCGGTGCTCACAGCCCCTGGCGTGGTGGACCTGGTGGGATTCGGAAGGATTCCAGCGCCGATCCCGGAGTACGAAATTGAGCGGGTTCGCAAGATGGTGGAATCTGGACTCCTGGTCAGCCCATTTCCTTTTGTAAAGGTAGGTGAAACCGTGCTGATCGAGCGGGGGCCCCTCACTGGCGTGGAGGGCATTTTGATGGAAGTAAAGGGAAGATACCGCTTGGTGGTATCGATTAACCTGCTACAACGCTCAGTCTCGGCCGAAGTTGACCGTCAATCGGTTCGACCGGTGCGTAACACTGCTGGCAGGGATGCCGTAAATCCGGTAAAGTAATGAGCAGCATGCCCGCATTCCGGAATTGGCTTCTCGCGCTACTACTACTATTGGTACCCGTCACTTTCTCCTTATCTGCGCAGCAGCCAGCGGCTGGAGCAGGGCAGCCGCAGGGCGCCGGCAATCAAGCGCCAGGCACGCCTGGGCAAGCCGCGCCCGGGCAAGGCGCGCCCGCGCAACAGCTTCCGCAAGACACCGTGCGTTCAAACTATGTCTTAGGAGCAAACGATCAGATCCAAATTCGGGCTCCCGAGGCGGAGGAGATCGACCAAAAGCCTTTTCGCATTGATGGCGACGGCAACATCAATTTGCCTTTGCTAGGGCGCATGCACGTTGCCGGAATGAGCCTGCAGGAGCTGGAAGTGGACCTGGTTAAGCGGCTGCGTGAATACGTCCGCGAGCCGCAAGTGTTCATCAGCGTGGTTCAGTTCCGTAGCGAACCAGTGTTTTTTGTGGGGCTGTTCGCACGCCCCGGGATTTATAATTTGCAGGGTACCCGGAATCTGACGGAGATGCTGAGCAACGTGGGCGGTACAGCACCCGGCGCTTCGCGGCACATCACGATCACGCGGCACGAAGAGTATGGCCCCATCCCGCTACCAACCGCCCTGGTCGATCCGGAGAAAAAGGTGAGTACTGTTGAAATCAGCTTGGGAAGTCTCCGTCAGAACATCAATCCCGCGGAGAATATCCTACTGCAACCCTACGACGTTGTATCGGTCGGCCGGGCCGAGCTGGTCTATATGAACGGGGACCTAGGGAAAGTTGGAGGCATCGAACTCGGCGAACGCGATTCGATTTCCATCCTCCAAGCGCTCTCTCAGTCTGGAGGAATGACTGCAAACGCCAAGAAAAACAAGGTGCGGATTCTCCGCCCGGTCTTGGGTACGAATCGCCGCTACAAGATTGAGATCGATGTAAGCGAGCTGTACGAGGGGAAGGGACTGGACGTTCCCTTATTGCCAAACGATGTGGTGTATGTCCCCCACTCGATTGAGCGGCAGTTTTTCGAAAGGCTCGGCGCGACGGCGCTTTCGATGCTGCCCTACATCATTTTCCTGGTCGTACAATAGAGTGCTTTGGTACACTGACCCTTTGTTGATGTTCTCTTCAGGAAGTCGAGCGCTAACCCATCGCTGTCTGCCCGTCGCTTTGGCCGGACTATTGGCGATCACGCAATGTCAGGCCGCCGAACAAGCAGCTATTCCTCAGGCCACGCTTGCTCAGGCTGTACCGGCGCAGCCCGGCGCGCAGAACCCGCCTCCGGTGACGGCTGATCAGCCGGCGGGCTCGTTACCGGTGGAGCAGAGCCTCAAGATCCGGGTGCTGGCCGGCAAGGACGAAATGAACGACCTCGAACGCAGGGTCATGGCGCCGCTGGTGGTTCAAGTTGTGGATCGCGATGACCGTCCGGTTGAAACCGCCGAAGTCGTTTTTCGCTTTCCCATCACTGGTCCAGGAGCTGCCTTCGCTGCTGGCAAGAGCTCGCAAACAGTGCGGACCAATACCGACGGGCAGGCGGCCGCTCTCAACTGGATGGCCAATGGCCAAGTCGGCAAATTCCAGGTACACGTCACCGCCAGCTACGGTAACCAGGTTGGAGAAACCACTTTTTCGATGAACAATGTCGCGCGGGTCGTCGACGAGGGGAAGAAGTCCAAGACTGCGGGTTGGTGGTCGCATCGATGGGTGAAGGTGGCGGTGATCGGTGGCGGCGCTGCCGTGGTGGCCATTGCCGTGATCCTGGCAACTCGTGGCGGGTCCAAGAGTTCCGGCTCGACGGTCACCATTGGACCGGGCGGTTCGCCAACTGTTGGAGCCCCCTAAAGCTGCATGCGCCCAGCATCCTACTTGATCCTCGTCCTGATCTCCGCCGGCTGTCTCAGGGCGCAACAAGCCTCCCTGACCGGTCCGGTGGAGGCCTATACTTTTGACCCGCCAACGCGGAGTCTGCGCGCGGTAATTGGTTTTCCTGGCGACGCATCCTTTGGCCCCGTCTTGAGGGACGGCCTCGATTTCGCTTCAGTCGCGGCGGGCCAGAACTATGCCATCGGATTTCAAGGCGGCAAATGTCTGCTGATCTCCGGTTTGGGCTCGACGTCGTTGTCGACGCGCGCCCTGTCAGGCGTGGAAGCGCAGCCGGAGGGAGTGGTCTGGTCCGGCGATGGCTCGCGCGCGATCCTCTATTCCAAGACAGGTAACTGGTTGCAAACCTTATCTGGATTTCCCAGCGCTCCAACCGCCGGACGGCGTATTGACGGGTCATCGCTCGGCGGCGTGCTGGCCTCCGTTGCGGCTGATGCGAAAGGAAAGCAGATCGCCGCCGGAGTCAGCGGGGCCGCCGGCGCGGTGTACGAGAGTTCCGACGGGCAGAACTTCAGCAAGCTCGTTTCGCTGGCGAATCCTATTTCCCTATCTTTCTCGACCGATGCCAGTACTTTGTACGCGCTGGACGGCAGCGCCGCTGAGGTGATCGCCGTTAATTTGGGAGACCACGCTTATCAGACAATGCCGCTCGCGGGACTCAAGACTCCCACCGCGATCCAGGCGGTCCAGGATTCACAAAGCCGGCAGCTTTTATACGTCGCCGCCACCACAGATCGCCTGTTGCGAATTCTGGACTTCGCGAGCCAACAGATCGTAACTGATGTTGCGCTTAGCTTTCAGCCCACCGGCCTGGATCAATTTGGCAGCAACAGCTTCGTCGCGGCCGTGCGCTCCCAGGCGGCGAATCCCCTCTGGCTGTTTAGCAGCGCGCCACAGCCAGGGGCCTATTTTGTCCCCGCCGTCCAGTTGCGTCCTCCGGACCACCACCGCGCTGGGATCGTTGGGGGCGCGCGCTAGATGCCGTGGCGCTTCGTTCTTCGCGGTCTCATGCTGGCCGTGCTCGCGGCCGGTTTCGCTGGCGCGCAAACAATTCCCTTCCAGTTACTGGCGACCGAAAACGGAAATTCGGCCACCATAGCGAACGACGCCGCACTGAACTTTGTCACCACCGTAGGTACACAGACGCAAATCACCGTTCTGGCCACCTACACAGGAACTCTCCAGGCAACCATTACGGCCCCACCCCAGCAGTGGCTGCTCGGCTCTACTGAGTTCACAGTAACGTCCACTGCGACGGCGGGATTAGTCCTCAACCCCAGTGATAGCTTCCAATTCGTGATCACTTTCAGCCCCACCAACGCCAACCCAGCCGGCGCTCAGCTTACCATCCCGTTCACGGAACCGGGTGCGGGTGGCACGCCAGTAAAGAATTCCATTTTGCTCGGGCTCCAAGGTTCCTCGCCTGCCTTCACGCTGAGTTATGTCCTGCAGTCTGACAACAACGTAATTCAGATACCGCCCGGCGGGACGATTCCCTTCAAACCAACGCTGATCAACACGACCGTTTCGGCGAATCTGAACATTTCCGACACTGGTAGCGGCCAGGGTGTAATTACGGGCGTTTCTCTCACGGCTGGATCCCCGATCTTCAAGCTGCAGGGTACACCGCTATTCCCATACGCGCTGACACCTGGAGGCGCTGCGGCAACTCTGACGTTGCTCGTAACCTACAGCCCGACGGCGGTGGAATCCGATACCGGCCAAATTCAAATCACATACCAAGGCGGCGCCACGGCAACCGTGAACTTGACCGGCAGCGGAGTCACGTCCGCTTTCACATATACCTATCTAGTGGGGGGAAAGGCTACGACAGTGAAGCCCGGCGGCACGATTCAATTCCCTGGGGCGAATGTCGGAACCGCCAGCGGCACCACCGGCACCAGCAGCTTGATCGTGCAGGTCACGAATACAGGAAGTGCGACTGGGACCATCAACTCGGTTAGAACGTCGGGCCCCTTCACGCTCACCGATCCAGTCACTTTGCCGGCAACGCTGACGACTGGCAATAGCTTCAGCGTGCCACTTACATTTACCCCCACGCAGGTAGGAACCCAAACCGGACAACTGCTGATCGGGAACGATTTCTTTATCCTATCCGGGCAAGGCCAGGGACCCAAGCTGACCTTCGCTTATACCTCCAGCGCCGGCACCACCACCGTGGATCCAGCCACTGGAGGCGCGGTGGTATTCAGTCCCACCGAGGTGGGTCAATCCGAGCAAGTGAGTTTCACCGTGACCAACTCCGGATCGCTTCCGGCTACGATTGCGAATATCGGAACCACCCCTGCGAACGGACCTTATTCGCTTCCGACGCCGCCGCCTCTTCCGTTGATTCTGGCGCCGAGCGCCTCCGCCACCTTCAAGATAAGTTTCAAGCCGACCGCGACTGGTTTTTCCGACGGGACGCTCATCCTGGACACGACGTCGATCCCGCTGATCGGCTCAGGATCGGCGCCGCCCACACTGCCGACCTACACGATTACCGGCCCTAGCGGGAACGCCTCGCCGCTGACTCAGTCCAATGTCAGCCTGACGTTGTCTAGCGCTTACTCGTTGGATCTCACAGGCGTGTTGACGATCACCACCGAGGGAACCTTAGGCACTGACCCCGCCGTCCAATTCGCAACGGGCGGCCGGACCGTCGATTTCACGATCCCGGCCAACAGCACCTCGGCGAATTTCGCGGGGCAGGGATCCGAGCTTCCTTTGCAAACTGGAACTGTCGCCGAGACGGTCACGTTGACGCCGACCTTCGCAGCGGCCGGCGGGGTGGATGTAACGCCCGCATCGCCCACCACGCTTCAATTCACCATTCCTTCCGTGGCGCCGGTGTTGTTGAGCGCGCAGGTCGCCGGTCAAACTGCCAACAGTTTCAGTCTGTCGCTGGTCGGTTACTCGACCACGCGCAGTTTGGGTTCGCTGAACGTGACGTTCAATCCGGCTACTGGATTTAATATCGGGACGTCGCAACTTACCATCGATCTGAGCCAGGTTTCGGGGGTTTGGTTCGAGAGCTCGGCGTCGACATCGTTTGGCGGACAGTTTCAGGTCACGATGCCATTCATCCTGACAGGCCCGGTCAAAACAGGCCAGACTTTATTGCAAAGCCTTGCCTCGGTCACCGCCACCGTCAGCAACAGCATCGGGACGTCGAACTCGCTACAAACTAGCGTGCAGTAGCCGCCATAGCGGCGCACTCAGCCCATCTGGGCGATGAGTTTTTTGATCTTGTCCGCCAATTCCTTGGTAGGTTTCTTAGAGAGGCCAGCGAGAAACTCCGACTTGGCTTTTGTCGGTTCGCCTTTCTGAAGCAGGGCGACCCCCAGGTGATACCGAAGTATCGCCGAGTTGGGGTACTTGTCCACCAGTCCCTGGAAGACTTGGATTGCGCTATCGTTCAGGCCCTTTTTGGCGTACACCCATCCCAGGGTATCGGCGATGCTGGGATTGTTGGGCGCCTTCCGCTGCGCGTTCTGGGCTAGTGTTAGAGCCTGATCCAGGTCGTTACCTGCTTCGGCCAGGGTAAACGCCAGGTCGTTCATGGCTATCACGTTGCCCGGATCGAGAGCCAGTTGTTTTCTCAGGTCTTGGATGGATGATTGCTCCTGGCCCGCCCTACCCTCCAAAAACGCAATCCTCGCAATGATCTCGGAATCATAGGGAGCCAAAGCTCGCGCCTTGTTGTAGTTTTCTAAAGCTCTGGACCAATCTCCTTGCAATTGGTAGAGATTCCCTACGGCGGTGTACGCCTCCACGTCCTTTGGGTCGTTGGCGCGAAGCCACTCATACTGCTGCATCGCGAGATCCAACTTTCCTTCCCGCGTTGTGACCGCGCCAAGAAGCAGGCGCACTGGCCGGGAGCCGGGCCTTTGTGCGAGTTCCTGTTCCAGCAAGGTCTGGGCCTTGCCGAGTTGTTTCTCCACCGAGTACAACTGAACCAGCCCCTCCAGCGGTCTGATATCCCGGTCGCCCGGCTGGTAGAGTTTCCGGTAGCGGCTCTCGGCTTCCTGGAACCGCCTTTGGTCAGTGTCCAATACAGCCAAGTGCAGATTCACATTCGGGGAATCGGGGTGTTCCCGGAGCAGGGCATCCAACTCTTCTCGCGCCTGCGCGTACGATTTGGTTCCAATTAGACCGGCCGCGTGCCAAAGCTTCGCATCGGCGTTAGCCGGCTCAATTGCCAAAATTTCTTCCGCGATTCGAATCGTCCCCGAGTAGTCGCGCTCTTTTTGAGATTCCTCCGCGAGAGCTAGCCGAGGCGGGAGGTAATCCCTTAGAAGATTAGCGCTTTCCTCTAACCGAGCGCGGCCATCCTTAGTGTCGCCTTTCTTCAGGTAGGCCATCCCGAGAGAGTACCTGACGCTCGCATTTTTAGGGGCCCCGGCGGCGATCGCCCTCAGCTCGCTGATCGCAAGATCGAGCTTGGCGCGGTCATTGCTATCCATCAACAGGATGGCACGCGCCTCACGGGAGTCCATGTCGTCGGGATTGGTCTTAAGGACTTGCTCGAGTTGCTGGATGGCCTCTTCCCCCTTTCCCTGGCTGATCAAGACTTTCGCGATCTTCTTCTGATAGAGCGCTTTGTTCTTGGTGGTGGACGCAAGGCCTGCCTCCAACTCTTGCCGGGCCTGGTCGGGCTTCCCGATACCCACGTAAAAGTCCCCTCGAATC
>Ga0210394_10005381_pt1 | contig 14367 bp, 18 predicted proteins | sample IncBWC12MmetaG_FD_160121 | JGI IMG/M metagenome (GOLD analysis project Ga0210394, IMG submission 160121) | Forest soil microbial communities from Barre Woods Harvard Forest LTER site, Petersham, Massachusetts, United States - Inc-BW-C-12-M | ecosystem: Environmental > Terrestrial > Soil >...
AGGATTCGTACCGCCGCCGCTTCCGCCGCATCCCGCCACACCAAGCGCGACCGCAACTCCAAGCACCAGGAACGCCAGAGCTCGCTGTTTCATCAGAGCGCTCCTTTCTGCGAATTCGCAGACGAAGCCGCGCCTCGCGGCATAAGCGAACGGACCGGCGCCCCGTGTTCGTTTCTCAACATGTAAATGTGGTTCGACGTCGTAAGTATTCGCGCGAGAAGCACCGAATTTCCGCCAAAGCTGGCCACCATTCCAGTCACGTGAATGCTCTGGCCCACCGACAGGCCCAAATTTTTCGCGCTCACAGCCGCGCTCGCTCCAAGGTGCACATCGATCACGCCCTGTGCCGAAATCACGAGCAGATGCGTTCCAATCGGACCGCCGCTCGAATTGGTTTCAATCTTGTCGATCGTTCCATCAATTTTGATTTCCTTATTCAGATCGTACACGGGGGAAGCCATCGCAGATTCATTCGCCGCAGATTGCGCGTTCGTGATGAATGGTAGAAGAATAGTTACGAGGGCACAGCTTAATAATAGGTTTCGGACGGCATTGCTGGTCATCCCGTTCTCCTTAAGCACACCGATATGCTTACTCTTGCTCGCACATCCTCATAAAGTTCCCCAAAATTTCGGACAGTTCGGAGCGACTCAATCGAACGGCCCACCCAGGACCGTCGCTAACCGGCTACTTAGATGCACGAACCCCTACCCTGAGTTACACCGAATGAAGCAAAAAGTTGCGCCCCTCCACAATCGTTTGTGTGAATCGTCTGTTAATTTCGCAGCGGCTTTCCAGTTTTCAGCGTGTGGGCAATTCGTTCCTGCGTTTTTCGCTCTCCGCACAGGCTAACGAAAGCTTCGCGCTCCAAATCGAGAATGTACTGCTCGGAAACCATCTGAGGCGCAGTGATGCTGCCACCCGCGAGAATGTATGCCAGTTTCCTGCCGACAACAGCGTCGTGCTCGCTCGCAAATTCTCCCCGAACCAGCATGTGGATCGCGAGCTTCGCCCCGGCCAGAAATTCTTCGCCCAGCACGCGAATTTCAGCGGGTGCCGGCGGATGATAGCCCTCGCGAACCAGCGCCAGCGCCGTCGCTTTCGCATCCGCCACCTGCCGGTCGCGATTCATCGCAATCAAATCCGAACGCCGCAAAAATCCCATCGATCGCGCTTCTTCGCCGCTGGTGGATACCTTCGCCATCGCAATCGTTTCGAAGATCGGCTTGAGCGCGTGAAACAAGTCGAGATCTTCGCCTCCGCCCGCGTGCTCGTTCGCGCGAATCAACATCTCCTTCGTTCCGCCGCCGCCTGGAATCAATCCCACGCCCGTCTCAACAAGCCCGATATACGCTTCCGCCGCGGCATGAATTCGCGCCGAACTAAGACTGATTTCGCAGCCTCCGCCCAGCGCCATTCCCTGCGGCGCCGCCACCACGGGCCCCGGCGCGTACTTGATCGCCATGTTCACGCCCTGAAACTGGCGCACGGCCATGTGAATATCGTCCCATTCGCCTTCTTGGGCCGTCACCAGCAACAACATTAAATTGGCGCCCACAGAAAAATTCGGCGCCTGATTCGAGATCACCATCGCATCGAATTCCGAGCCGAGCCGCTTCACTCCGGCGTGAATCATCGCGCCGATGTCTCCGCCGATGGAATTCATCTTGGAGTGAAATTCGCAGCACACCACGCCGTCGCCCAGATCGATTAAGCTCGCGCCTGCGTTCGTCTGCACCACGCCGGTACGGTCTTTCAGAGACTTGAGAATGATGATTCCGTCGGGCTCAGAAATCGGCTTCATCGCCTTCGCGCCGATATCGAAATATCGCGTGCTGCCCTTTTCCGTTTCGTAGAAGGATTTCTTCGGCGACGCAAGCGCGTCGTTCACCACGGGCGGAATCTGCTTCCCCTCACGCCCAAGCGCTTCGGCCATTCGCGGAACGCCAATTGCGTCCCACACTTCAAACGGTCCCAACTCCCACGCAAAACCCCAGCGCATCGCGCGGTCCACATCCACCACGCTGTTTGCGATCTCGGGCACTCGGCGTGCCGCGTACAAACAGTTTTCGCTCAAGCATGACCACAGAAAACGGTTGGCCTTGTCGCCCTTTCCCTCCGTTGCAGGCGCAACGAGCGCCCGGACTCGCTCGCGCGTCTCTTCGATCTGCTTCCCCGCTTCGATCGAACCAAATTTCGCTTTCTGCCGCGGCCGGTATTCCATCTTCTGCCAATCAAGCGTCAGAATTTCTGAATCGCCGCCCTTCTTCACTCGCTTGTAAAATCCGCTTCCCGTCTTATCGCCCAGCCACCCGCGCTTCATCATTTCCTCAACAAAAGCGGGCACTCGCCACATCTCGCGCGATTCATCGTTGGGAATGTTGTCGTAAATGTTGCGCACTACATGCACAAGCACATCCAAGCCAACGATGTCAGCCGTGCGAAATGTTGCCGATTTTGGCTGCCCGATCGCCGGCCCCGTGCAGGCGTCCACTTCCTCGACCGTCATATCCAACGCTTGCATTTGCTTCAGGACATTCAGCATCGCGTACGTGCCGATTCGGTTGGCGATGAAGTTTGGCGTATCCTTCGCCACCACCACTCCCTTGCCCAGCCGCAGATCGCACATTTCGTCGAGCATAGCCATCACACCCGGCTGCGTCCTCGGTCCGGGAATTAATTCCACCAGCTTCATGTAACGCGGAGGATTGAAAAAATGCGTTCCCGCCCAGTGCTGCTGGAAATCCTCGGAACGGCCCTCCGCGATCAAATGAATGGGCAGCCCGGATGTGTTCGACGTGACAATCGTCCCCGGCTTGCGCACGCCTTCGACGCGTTCGAATAATTTACGTTTGATCTCGAGATTCTCAGCGACCGCCTCGATGATCCAATCGGCTTGCCCGCACCATGCCAGATTGCTTTCCAAATTTCCGGGCGTCACGAGCCGCGCCGTTTCGGGCGTGAAAAACGCAGCCGGGCGCGACTTTTTTGCTGCTTCCAGCCCGGCCAGCACGATCCGGTTCCGTACGGCGGGGCTCTCGAGCGTAAGCCCTTTTCGTTTCTCGTCAGCGCTTAATTCGCTTGGGACGATATCGAGCAAAAAACAAGGGATGCCGGCATTCGTCACGTGCGCAGCGATGCGCGCACCCATCGTTCCTGCACCCAGCACAGCCACCTTCTCGATTCTTTTTTTCATCGGACTCGTTTCATGAATCGGTTTCACGGGAAGACGAAAGATGACCATCGAGGTTACAAAACGAGTAACCAGCGGTCAACCGGAAACACCGCAATGCGCCAAGTGCGGTAAAGTGGTAGGAGGTTTCGGACCAAGAAGATGAGTCCCGTCACCAAATGGCTCGGCACTGCGTTGCGTGGATTGCGCACGTTTGCGTACAGCGCCGATGGGCAACGTCCCAAAGTGGGAGTTGCTCTCGGGGGCGGTTTCGCGCGCGGCATTGCGCATATCGGCGTTCTGCGCGTTCTTGAAGAGAACGAAATTCCGGTTGATTTTATCGCCGGCACCAGCGTTGGCGCGCTGATCGCGTCGGCCTACGCGAGCGGAACTCCACTCGATGTGATGGCCGAGCAGGGCAGCGCCACTCGTTTCCGCGATTTCGGCCGCTGGACTCTTTCACGCATGGGAATGGCCTCCAATGCGCCTCTCGACGATTTTCTGCACCGGTTTACTACAGCCAACAATTTCAGTCAGATGAAAATTCCGCTGAGCATAGTGGCCACCGACCTGATTAACGGCGAATCGGTCCACTTCACGCACGGTGAAATCAGCCCCGCTCTTCGCGCTTCATGCGCTTACCCAGGGTTGTTTCTCCCCGTCGAGCACCAGAACCATTTCCTGGTAGATGGCTTCCTCACCGAGCAGGTTCCCGCGCCTGCGGTGCGGGAGCTCGGCGCCGAACTCGTGATTGCAGTGCACTTGGAACCAGGGCTTCTTGATTCGAAACCGCGCAACACGATTGAAGTGATCAGCCGCTCGTTTTCGATTATTCAGACGGTAGCGAATCAGCCCTGGCGAGGCCTTACCGACGTGCTCATCGAACCCGACGTGCACCACGTGCTGTGGGATGAGTTTGTGAAGACACCCCAACTGATCGCTGCGGGAGCAGACGCCTGCTATGCCGCGCTTCCCAAAATCAAACACTTGCTGGCTCACGGCGGCGAGCATCTTCTTCGCGCTCGCTTGACCCGGCCTACCTCAGAAGAACTGTGATTTTTCTTCGACAGCCCGCTGCTAACCATCACAGCCCACTCGCGTCGAATTATAAGTGAGGGGCCGAACCCGCTCTGCGGTGACCGCTGCAACGCCCCAGTCATACGCAGGGTGAGTTCGGCTCTTCCTTTTACCCATTCAGGCCGTCTCTTTCCCTGCCCCGCATTGGAAGCCATCCCTCTGCCTTGAAAATCATCGTTATTTGGCTTCGCTGATCTCTACCTTCACCGCCTGCCCGTTACCTTTGCCCCGCTTCGTAAACCACTCGCTCATCGCCGCGGCCAGCCTTTCGGCATTCACATTCGTCCCGGCCTCGAGCCGTCCCTCTCCTGTTGGCAAAGTGTCGTCAAATTCCCCGGAACCAGTGAAATTTCGCATACAGAAACTGTCCAGCCATTCGAGCGGCATCGGCTCGCGTTTGCCGCCGATCACAACCTCCGCCTTCAGCTTTTGCGCGTACATTTCGCCGGAAGTATAACATCGGACACGAAACCCCCTTCCCGCCCGGGCGTCCGGTTGCATTTGGGGGTACGCGTGTCCTACAATTTTTGGTGGAAAGCGCCTCTGTTCCGCCAGACCCACGTCACTTAGCTCCGGTCGGGCGGTGTCCCCCGCGCCAATCCCATGGAGGTTCGGTGTCAACGCCATTAGAAAGCTGGGTGGAAGAATCTGCTCGTCTTACCAAACCAGACAAGATTGTCTGGTGTGACGGATCACAAGCTGAAATCGACCGATTGACATCCGAAATGTTGCGGGACGGCACTTATATAGAGCTGAATCAGAAGACCTATCCCCATAGCTACCTTCACCGCAGCAACCCGAACGACGTAGCCCGCACGGAAGGCATCACTTTCATCTGCGCTCGGAAAAAGGAAGACGCCGGACCAACCAACAACTGGATGTCCCCCGAAGAAGCCAAGGACAAAGTCCGGCCGCTTTTCGATGGCGCCATGAAGGGCCGCACGATGTACGTAGTTCCCTACATCTTGGGCCCTGCCACATCTCCCTATAGCAAAGTGGGAGTCGAACTGACCGATTCCGCCTATGTCGTCGCCAGCATGCGAATCATGTCGCGCATCGGCAAGGCCGCACTCGACCGCCTCGGCAGCTCATCCGATTTCGTCCCTGGACTTCACTCCCTTGGTGACCTGAACCCCGAGCGCCGCTTTGTTCTTCATTTTCCCGAAGAAAAATTGATCTGGAGCATTGGCTCCGGCTATGGCGGCAATGCGCTTCTCGGCAAGAAATGCTTTGCGCTGCGGATTGCGAGCTGGATGGCGCGCGAGCAGGGCTGGATGGCCGAGCACATGTTGATCCTTGGCCTGGAGGATCCCTCCGGCAAAGTAAGTTACATGGCAGCTGCGTTTCCGAGTGCGTGCGGCAAGACGAACCTCGCGATGATGGTTTCCGCGCTGGAAGACAGGGGCTACCGAGTCTGGACCGTAGGCGACGACATCGCCTGGATGCATGTTGGCTCCGATGGCATTCTCCGCGCGATCAATCCCGAAGCTGGTTTCTTCGGCGTCGCACCTGGCACGAATGAAAAAACGAATCCCAACGTGATTAAAGCTATACACCACGACTCGATCTTTACAAATACAGCCATCACCGGATCCAATGAGCCTTGGTGGGAGGGAATGAACAGTGCACCTCCCCAAGGGCTCGTGGATTGGAAGGGTGGGAAATGGACACCCAGTAAAGGCGCGGCCGCTCATCCCAATTCGCGGTACACGGTAGCCGCCAGCCAATCGCCATCGATCTCATCTCACTTCGAGGATCCTCAGGGCGTCCCGATATCAGCGCTCATCTTTGGGGGCCGCCGCGCGCGCGTCGCACCGCTCGTATATCAGGCGCGCAACTGGCAGCACGGCGTTTTTGTGGGCGCCACGATGGCGTCGGAAACCACCGCTGCCATCACCGGCGCGGTCGGCGTTACCCGCCGCGATCCCATGGCAATGCTTCCCTTCTGCGGGTACAACATGGCCGATTACTTTCGCCATTGGCTCGACATGGGCCCGAAGCTCAAACATCCTCCGGGAATCTTTCATGTCAATTGGTTTCGGAAAGATGCAGACGGAAAATTTCTATGGCCGGGGTATGGCGACAACGTCCGCGTTTTGAAATGGATTCTCGATCGGATCGAAGGCCGCGCCGCTGCAACCGACACGCCGATTGGCTACGTTCCTACCGCTGACTCGTTGACTCTCGATGGCCTTAATATTTCCCGTGCTGCAATCGATGAACTGCTCAAGGTGGATCCCAACGATTGGGTTGAGGAACTGGACGCAACCGGAAGATTCTTCGAGAAATTTGGCAAGCGCTTGCCCGAGGAGATTCGCGCCGAACACAGCGCACTTGGGGAGCGATTGCAGCGAGTTTCCGTCGCTCCCAAGTGAGCTGTTTTGTTGCGGAAGATAGGCTTAATTAACCAGGAGTTCTACGACTGTTCCCTCGCTGGCATTCCAGGCAAAGAAGGCTTGCCCCGAACTTAGTTTGAGGCTGACGAGAACCTGACGTACCCGATCCTCCCCTTTTACCGCACCAACCCACACGGTGCCTTCATCGGGGAGTTTTTTGAAAATATCGTACGTGTCGTGCACATCATAACTGCAGTTCATAACGCCCCCTTTCTTGATAATGGCTCAATCTAAGCTCGCGCTACGTTTGTCCTGATGCCGGATTCTTCCCGTGCTGCAGGAAGCTGCAAGGCCATCAGAACTTCAACGAGTGCGGCTACTTCTTCCGGACTCGACACCACACAGATCAAATCCTGAAGGAACCCCTCCAGCTTCTTTGTACTTCGCAGGTCCGCTTGCATATGTTTTTCATCTCCTCAGCTCCTTGACTGTCGATGGGTGCCGGGGATCGGAACAATCCGTTCACGGTGACTTCGGCACCTTCGTCTCATTGTGGAAAAACCAGATGGACGAGCGCGACTAAAGTGGCGAGGGGAGACTACGTTCTATGAACGCAAAGAAGTTGCAAATAGCCAGTGGGAGATTGCGCGCAAAGCGTTGAAGAAGAAGGTTCCCGGTATTCGAGCCGATCGTCACCCTGCTGCACAGCCCCTACGCAGGTGCCCACGCTGGGGTTTGCCACAACCGAAGCCGAGACCATGGCTGGTGTCTTCGTCGCCACAACCAATGTGAAATCGTTGGAAGGGTCGTCGATGAGGCGGGTGAGCTCGGGGATCTCGCTCGACGTAAGCCCGCAAAACAGCATGGAAACAACCAATACGAGGCAGAACCGGTGGCGTGCGTGGCAGGCCCAATTCATCTCGATTCGTTTATACATCGAACGTTCGGCTAACTCAACCCGCGAAAATTGACCGCCCGGCGCCGAGCCGGTCTTCGCTTGTTTTTCACTCAGAGTCAAATCGCAAGTCCTAGGTGTTCGGGCCGATAAAGTGATATGATGATTAAAGTAGCCTCAGTAACAAGCGGTTCTAATCTACGGTTCCGCGATTAAACATCATCGTAAGTCATTAACAACACAGTGGTTTAGGAATTTCTAATCGATCGTAAACCGGGTCTCCAGATCGCGGATGCATTCCTAAAGAATCGACTCAATTTCAGAATCGATCGCGAAGTGGGTCTGTGGAAATCCGTTGATTTGGAACGCTGCGCCACTATCGTTGCGAAACTGAAAAAACCGGCTGATGTGATAGTCCTCGTCGAGGATGTCAAAAGCCTTTTCTGCCTCGGCGTGCGACAGCCCCAACGACGCAATCGGCATGAACTTGCCGTAGCCGCCCGCGCCCGCGAGATATCTTCTAACCAATTCACTCAACGACATCGCTCATTCCAGAAAGGCCAGAATGTCAAAATATCAGATCCAAAGGTACGCGCCCGCTTCGCCGTACGGAAGATTCATATAGAACACATTGGCGTCGGCGATTCTCTCGAACGCATCGGCCAACTTTCGCGCGCCATGCATAGAGCAAAACCATTCGCCGCGCTCTCCGCGTATCTTATCTGTTTCATCGAGACTAGCCACATGTTCCCGCGACATCCATAACCAGGTTGCAGGCCGCGAACATTCTGCGCAGGTTTCTCCGGCTTGCGCGAGCCGTTGTTCAATCGCAGATGCAGTTTCGGGTGCCACTCCGGCTGCTTCGAAGTCTGGTGTGGCCACAAAAAAATATTGGGTGAAGAGTTCTGGATTCGGCTCGAAGGCCACGACGCGGCCGTCGAATTCTTCCAATTCGCCATGGATGGTATCGAGCAGGCATTCGCGGCAAAGCGAAATTTCCGGGCGAACCGGATCCCGCCGCGGTGCTCGCTTGCCTCGAAGGTAAAGCGTGTCCGGCAGAAGCGCTGCGATCCATGCGCACTCAACGCGCGTGTGGATGCATTCGGCGGCCGTTCCTTTGAGCTTCGCCCACCAATTGCGGCTGCTCGGAAGGATTTCCACCCGCGGGTAAGCCGTTTCGTAGGGGACTTGCGCCAATTTCCTTCGATCCACTCCCTGGCTCGCACGCGTATGGTAGCAGAAGGAGAAACGGAATTTCGTTCAAGCTCGTTTGTTTGCTCTCTTTCATTCGGATATGATGAATGCCTGAGTTCAACTGAGTAAGCAATTTTCGCAGTTAAAACAATCGCTTAGAAAGCACGGAGGAGAGAGCATGGCAATTTCGGTGGGAGCAGCGGCGCCGGATTTCACGCTGAAGGATCAGAGCCAGAAAGAAGTAAAGTTGTCTGACTTCAAGGGAAAAAAGAATGTCGTCCTTGTATTCTATCCCCTCGATTGGAGCCCCACCTGCACGAACGAGCATGCTTGCTTCGTGAACGACATGAAAAAATTTGAGGAACTCGACGCGCAAGTGATGGGTATCAGCGTGGATAGCGCCTGGTCGCACAAGGCCTACGCGGAAAAAATGGGGATCCAGTATCCGCTGCTCGCGGATTTTCAGCCGCGCGGAGCGGTGGGCGATAAATTCGGCGTTTTTCTTGCTGACAAGGGCATTACGGGACGCGCCATCGCGATCGTGGACCGCTCTGGAAATGTCGCATGGTTCAAGAATTATGATATTCCGGTGGTCCCGGATCTGAAGGAAGTTGCTGACGCTCTTGCGAAAGTGAAGTAAGCCGGGGCGCTAATCTAAATCGCGTTATGGCGACGATCGCGGCGCGAACGTCCTGATGTAGTCCACCAATTGCCATCGCGCTTCTTCGGGAAGCGATTCAAAGCTGGGCATTGGACGGGCGCCCTTTGTGATTTGCCAGTAAAGCTCTCCATCTGTGACAACGGCCATCGCGCGGGCATTGCGAAAATCCGCAGGCGCAACGGACAACTCCTCGGCCTTCGGTCCCTTACCGTCGCCGTTCATCCCGTGACAATTCGCGCAGCGGTTCTCGTAAATGAGCCGTGCAGCTGCGATCGCTTCTGGAGTTGGGGGAACCGAGTTTTGCAGCTTTCTCGCGCGGGCCCGCGCTCCAAATCCTGTAAACGAGTACAACACGATTCCGCCAGCGATCGCGACAATCAGGAAAGTTACGAGAACGGGCGCCAACAGATTGCGTTGATTCGCTGACGGGGGACTGCTGTGTCCGGTATTCCTGGGCATGTGCTCCGGCGCGATTCAATCGGGCCGAAATTATCTTACACCACGCTCCGATGCCCGGTTCGAACGAACATCTTAACCAATCACGTGGGCGGCCCGGAGCACCGAAATCAGCGCGAGCAACATCATTACGACAACGTACACGCGCAAACTCCACAGCAGCACGCGAACCCCGAAGGACAGCTTGCGTGGCCCGAAATGAGTGCGCCGCTTCGCTGCGACCAACTGGTCAGATTCCAGCAGTGACAGAACAACATGCGGGTCTTCCAGGTCGGGTTGCCTCGCTTCTGCCATGACCCGATCGCGTTCGAGCTCTGCTTGGTGGCCGCCTAGATGCATATGTTCTGAGTCCAAGTCTTCCTCGCCGTTCAATCTGAGCGAAATGCCTGCAAAGGATAATAGAACAGATGCTAGCTTAACCGCCCAGCCACTTCGGAAAGACAGTCGCCATACCAAATCCAATCCCCGCTATGATCAGCAAAATCGTGACCGTGACTCCCGCGACGTTCCCCCAGAAACCGTTTACGTGCTCACCCATCACCTCGCGGTCATTCACCAGGAGCATAAGAAAAGCGAGGGCCGGAGGCATCGCCAGCACAGCGATCACATTGACAGTCAGCACTACAAATTCCAGCGGGAACTTAGGGATCAGCACGAGCGCCGCCGCTGCACAAGCGGACCCAATCAGGGTCAGGTAAAACGGCCACGCGTCCCGCACGGGACGATTCAAGCTGTGGCCCGTGTGCATCACCTCTCCGAAGGCATATGCAGACGAGGTCGAGATCGCAATCGCAGCCACTATTCCTGCTTCAAATATACCGAGCGCAAAAAGCGAAGCGCCCAGATGCCCAATCCACGGCTCCAGCGCCTCCGCAAATTGCGCTCCCTGAAAGTCCGATGCGTTGATGCCGTGATGAAAGAGCGGAACAGTGGCAAGAATCGTGGCGATCGCGAAAGTGGATGCGAGAAGCGTGCCGAGAGCCGTATCTATGCGGCCTGCATTGATATCACGGGGCTGCAGTCCTTTATCCACGACCGCGCTCTGCTGAAAAAACAACATCCACGGCGTCACGGTAGCGCCAATATCCGCCAGGATCAGAACAAGAATTTCGTAATGACTGCCCGACGGCAGCGGCGTCCAGGTTAGCATCGCGTGACCGACCGCGTGCCAGTCCGGCCGCGCGAGCAGCGCGGCGGGAACAAAGAGAGCATTGAAAATCGCAAGGCCCATCGTAATGCGCTCCCACGTCCAGTAGCGGCCCGTGGTAATGGCGCCGAGCACAATCACAAGAGTGACTCCGACGGCGATGCCCGGCCGGACGCCAAAAAAGCCCAGGCCGGCGCGAACGCCGATGAATTCAGTGACGAGCGTCAAGAAATTTCCCAGCACCAGATCGCCCATCGCGAAATGACCCCAAAACCTACCGAATCGGTCAAAAATGAGTTCGGCGTGCCCGCGGTGAGTCACCGCCCCCAACCGGACCGTCATTTCCTGCACCACGAAACCCATCGCAAAGGTGAGAACGACAAAGGGGAGAAAAAAACCGACTCCGAACCGCGCTCCGGTCGCCGCGTACGAGAGCATGCTCGGCGCATCGTTCTCACCCAGGAATACGAGGACTCCCGGCCCGATTAATAGCCACAGCAGCCGAACGCCGCCAAACGAGCCCGCGGCACCCTTTCTCCGCGCCCGCACGACTTCCCAACGATCGCGAGCGCGATCAACGTCCTCGTGGGTGAGTAAGCGTTCGAACTCCGGTGCGGCGGGAGATGCCGCCGCTGTTTCGGTGGTGGGTTGCGCCCGGTCGGCGAGAGGAGCGGTGAGCTCGTCATTCAGTCTTTTCATGAGTTAACGCCGCTAAACCTTGGATATAAACTACGCTTAACATCCGCGCGAGTCAATGGTTTGCCGCGGCTTGGGCGCAAAAATCTTCGAGAGCGGTTCCCTCTTTGCTATAGTTGAATGAGAACTGCGAGGAGCGAAGGAATGGCTGAAACCCCGAAACCACAAGTGCAGCAACAGCAAGTGCAAATCAAAGCGGATGAGAAAGAGCTTCTAGGCCAATATTCGAATCTCGTGGTTGTGCATCACAATCAAGAAGAATTCACCCTGAATTTTGTGTACATGTTCCCCACCGCGCCGCAGGGAAAGCTCATAGCGAGCATGATCGTGAATCCCCGGCACGCGAAGCGCTTGATGCGGGCCCTCGAAGAAAACGTTTCGCGTTATGAGGCGCAGTTCGGAGCGCTACCGGAAGACCCATCACCCAATGCAGATCCGAAAGTAGGATTTATTCAGTAGTTCAGGAAACCAGTTCAGGAAACCAATTCAGGAAGCGACAGGGTCGGCAATCACCCACCGTCCGTTCGGCTCGAGAAACTCCAGGCCCACCGCAAAGCCTTCTTGCGGAACCAGTTGACAATACGCCACGCGTGCAAGCGCGCGGAATGAACCAGTGAGCGTCGCGATCGTCAACCGATCATTCTGTTTCCAGCGCCGGACACTTAGAACTCGCGCTCCCCTCGGACTCACATTTTCTGTGAAAGTGGTTTCCGTCCCGGGCATTTCGGGATGGCCTATGATTCGTACTCCGACTTCCATAGGAGTCCTCGTCTCGCGGCGCGAGGCAGTGAAAGTCTTAGGGACCCCCATCCCAAAGGCCATTTGTCCTCTCTCTTGTTTAAAGACAGGCGGCTACATTACGAAACCGAAATTTCTTATCGCCGCGGCCTTTCATTCCGTAGAGTGCTCGATCGGCCGCCCCCAATAGTTTCTCAATCGAAGTACCATCCGCGGGATAGACGGAGACTCCCACGCTCGCCGAGACCATTGGCGTTTGCCCATCGTTCATCAATTCCTCGCAAATCCGCTGGGCTGCCTGCTTGGCTTCCTGTTCGCCTGCTTCCGGAAGAATCAGCGCGAACTCGTCACCGCCATACCGTGCCGGCGTGTCGATGGTGCGGCTGCTGTTTCTCAACGCCACGCCGAGGCGCTTGATGGCCCGACTCCCCGTCAGATGCCCATATTTGTCATTGATCTTCTTCAGTCCATCGAGATCGAAGAGCAGCACAGCAAAACTGCGACCGGTGCGGCGCGAGCGCTGAATTTCGTTCTCGAGCACTTCGAGCAATCGCCGGTGGTTGGCGAGCCCCGTGAGCGAATCCGACGCTGCAAGGCGGCTTACCTGATCGAAAAGTTGCGCGTTGTCGAGGAGAGTGCCGCCCAGCACAACAACGTAACTCATCACCATCAGCACGTGCGCCATTGTGGCGGGCGCATCGAGAACGTGTTGCGATTGGCTCATGGTGATGTGGCAGAAGACATTCAATAGCGCCGCAACGAAAAGAGCGCGATCGAGCGATGCGTCAGCGCGACGCAGACGCAGCCAATACCCCACCGTGGCCACTGTGAAGATCATGGCGGGCACCAGATCCCAGGCCCGAGGCATGAGCGCGCCCTGGTGCATGGAAGGCGGGTTGGGCAACATGAAATAGAAAACGCTGGTAAGGTAAGCGATCACGCCAACGATTAAAGTGGCGCCTGCCATTTCTTTTGCGGGCTCGCGCGCTACCGGAACTCTGCGCTCAACGGCAAGCGCAGCCAGCAGGAGCAAGCCAAGAAGCGTACGCCCGGCGAGCCAGCCGAGAGAAATGTGCGTTCCCTCGTATCGCGAGACCAGCATGCCGCGATAAAACGTCATGCTCGTTCCCGCTTCGATCAGGCCAGCCAGGACGAAACCGAATGCAAGCATGAGGGAGATGCGATCGTGGGTGCCTCGGAAGCGAACTAGGGCGTTCGCTGCGAACGTGAATGCAATCAGGCTGCCCGACATCTCGAGGTAGGTATCGAGAAGCGGGTCCGCCATGTAGGGCGAATTTCGCAGAATCCAAACGAAAATCAAGTAACCGCTTATTGCAATCGCCCAAAGGAGGACGAGCCGAAATCGATGGATGACGCCCCAAATCTTGCCCGGAACAGCCACGAATCCCCCAAAACGCCCCACACCTGCCCATGAAGAAACGAGCAACTCTTGTGCCGATTTGGAGCATGGTTTTAGTACTACTTAAATTTTGATTACAATACGGTTATTCTACTGAGGGAACCGGAAGGGGCCCGAGTTGGCCGGGGTTTGGCACGGGCGATGGGTAGAATTGTTACAGCTCGACACCTTGGCTACCCAGCATGGAACAGCCAGGTCATTCGGGAGAGAACCGTCATGGCAAGCCGGACTATGAAAGCGTTGGCAAGGCACCCGACTCCGCTCGGGACAAGCCGCACTCCAAACGAGCCACTGCAAAACTTATCCCTGAGGGGGCTGGCCTTCTTCCGCTTTTTTCACCGCGGATTCTGCGCCGATAAAACCGATCTTGGAATGTTGGCCATCGCAGAACGGCTTATTCAAGCTACCGCCACAACGGCAAAGAGAGAAAGCAGGTTTGCCGGTAAGATCGAATTTATTGCCCGCAGCATCCACCAGTTCAATGGTTCCTTCGGGAGCTTCCACTCGATATGGGCCGTTTGGACGAATCGTGATTTTCACCTGAGCCATCATTATCTCCGTGTGTGGCGATCTCC
>Ga0210394_10005382_pt1 | contig 14367 bp, 9 predicted proteins | sample IncBWC12MmetaG_FD_160121 | JGI IMG/M metagenome (GOLD analysis project Ga0210394, IMG submission 160121) | Forest soil microbial communities from Barre Woods Harvard Forest LTER site, Petersham, Massachusetts, United States - Inc-BW-C-12-M | ecosystem: Environmental > Terrestrial > Soil >...
GAGAACACCTACGAACAGGGCGATGCGCTGAAAGAGGAGATTCAGGCGTTCCTGGAGGCGGTCGCCACGGGCCGGCCGCCGCCGGTCACCGGCGAGGATGGCCTCGCCGCACTGCGCACCGCGGTGACCATCACCGAGCAGGTGGCAAGTTCGCGGCGACAGTTTTCTTGAGGCTGACGGCAGCTTGCCGCGCCCCTTCGCAGCGCTTACTGCGCGCCGGGCACCTCGCCGACCACGGTGACGCGATCGACGAAGTAGCGCGTGTCGGCAAAACACGAAGTCGGTATCCCGGCGTGCTCGGTATAGTGCAACTGCACCTTGTGTCCAACGGCTTTGGTGAGCTGCGCGCCGATCGCCGGGTCGCGCGCGCTGAACTCCCAAATCTGCGGCGAGATACCGGCAATCACGAACTGCGCCAATTCGCCTTCATAGGTTTTGCAGATCCAGCCGCGGCGCGAGAATTTTTGCAGCACCCCGGCCCGTTCGCCGTCCGAGTAGGCCCAGGAGAGCGTCAACCAGGTCCACAATCCAACGCCGACCACGATCAGCAGCAGCAATATCATCAGCCATCGGCCGAAGCGGCTGGACCTGCGTCTGCCATCCGAGTTCGGAACCTCGATCCGCGTCATGTTGATGCCCTAAGGTCCCGCATTTTGATACCAATATGGTATCCGAAATCGAAGCGAGGCAGTTGCCCCGAATGGGCGGCGAGGGCGATGTATAGAGTTGTCCGCGACTGTTACGCCAGCGTATGCCGAGGCAGCTCAATGGTGAAAACACAGCCTGAGCCTGCGATGTCCCGGACCCTGAGTACTCCATTGTTCGCCTCGATGCTGCGCCGACAGATTGAGAGTCCAAGTCCCAAGCCAGACTTGTCCTCGCCGCGCTGGTTGAACGGCAGGAACACGTTGTCCGCAAAGCCAGGGGGAAGGCCACCACAATGATCCTCGATCTCGATCCGGATTCGGTCTGCGACCGCGTAAGCGCTCAATTGGACTTCGGTATTGGGTCGTGTGAATTTAAATCCGTTTTGCAGCAGGTTGCCAACCGCGGAGAGCAGCATTTCCCGGTCGACATCGAGCGCAAGTACTGAATCGACAGCACCGGCTGTAAAGGTGCAGCCGCGCGAGTGCGCCTCGAGCGAGGCAGATATTTTTACATCGGAAACGAAATCGGCGAGCGACACCAGCTGGCGTCGAGGAAGCATCCCCGCTGCCACTCGCACATCGGCCAGGGAACGATCGATGAGACTCCGCATCCCAATCAGGGAACGGTCCAGCACGGCGCCCGTTGCGCCGGTCACTCCGACGTTGCCTGCTTTGATGGCTGTAACCGCAAGTGTCGCTACATGGAGATGGTTTCTCAGCTCGTGCGCGAGAAATCCCAGCCGTTCGTTCAAGGCCTTGACGCCGGTGTTCTCGACCAGAGAATTCCGCTGAAACGCATATTCGGTCACCGCATCGGCGATGCCATTGTCGAGACAGCGGTTGAGAGTCCGAAATTCGTCTGTCTCGATCGGAGTGCTGCGTTCAAAAGCGAGATCGGTGATTGCTTGACACAGATCACCGTAGTCGTGAACAACCTGGTCAACCGTGAACCCCTGGAGTGATAACTCGCGCCCATGCAACGCCGCCGTGGTACCTATCTCGGACATGGCCGGCCCACCTCCCGCCGGCCCGGAGACCTTGCGGCTGCGCAGGGGCTCGGAGGTTTGCTCGACCTGGAGCGTCTTTATCAGCTGATCCAGGAAAGCAGGTATTCCATGTATCAGCTCCGCATCGGTGACCTTGGGCGCTAGCCGCTTGGCGACCTTGAGACGGCACCGTTCGACGAGAGCATCTCGGTTGGTCGTAAGGAATTCGTGCAGCACTTGGCCAGGTTGATCCCATTCCTCCCATTGTTCTGTACGGTGCCAGACATTGAGGCCGGTAACACCCTTCGCTCAGAGACATCTGACTTCATTGCCGCGCCATGGCGATGCGGATGGCATCTTCCGACTTGACCAGGTGATCGACGCTTTCTGCCGCATCGGCGATCGCCAACTGAACCCCTTTGATGAGGCCGTTGAAACGGTTGCCGACCGGACCGTAATCCTCGGATACGGGCGAGCCGCTGTCCTCGCCGACATCGCAACCGTCATCGGCAGAGAACACCATCGGGAGTGTCATCGCGACTGCACCTTCCCCGACCTTCTTGCCGTCCGTGTACAAGGTCACTTTGCCGCCCTTGGCCAGGCCACCACCCGCGTAAGCAAACTCCATCCGCACCTGGTGCTCCCCTTCGGGAATTGCGTTCACGGACTCGGCGTAGAAGTGCTGCACACCACCCAGGTTGTAACAGTACTTGAGCTTTCCGCCCTTGGCATACAGGCTCCAGCCGCCAATGTTGCCGCCTTGACAGACGATGACGCCCTGCGCGCCGCCCTTGGGCACGGTGATCTGAGCGCTGATCGAGTGCGATTTATTCTTGAGGTTAAGGACGCAGTTCTCCGATAGGCGCCCCATGCCAGAGAACAGCAGCTGGGTCTTGCCTTTGATGAGCGTTGGCCGGCCGGCAGTATCCGGGTTCATCTTCTTTCCGAGGTCATCGTCAAGAGGCAGCACGTTGTAGCGCGTCGCCTCGATCAACCAGAGCCGTTGCAACTCGTGCAGCTTCTCCGGCATTTGCTTGGCCAAATTATTCGCCTGGCTCCAGTCTTTGTTGGTGTCGTAAAGCTCCCAGACGTCATCGTCAAATGCCGGTGTCTTCTCGCCGACCAGGATCCAGGGGGTCTTGTGGCGCGTCACCGCAGTCCAGCCCTGGTGATAAATGCCACGGTTGCCAAACATTTCGAAGTACTGCGTCTCGTGCCGCTCGGCGGCTTTTGCATCGTTGAACGAGTACACCATGCTCACGCCTTCAATGGGCCGCTGCTGTACGCCGTTCACGGACATGGGCTGCGGCAGTCCCGCCGCCTCCAGAATGGTCGGCGCGACGTCGATCACATGGTGAAACTGCGGGCGCAATTCACCCTGGGTCTTGATGCCCTTGGGCCAATGCACGATCGTGCCGTTGCGCGTTCCACCCCAATGCGAGGCGACCTGCTTGGTCCACTGGTAGGGTGTATTCATCGAGTGCGCCCAACCGACCGCGTAGTGATTGTAGGAGTCCGGTCCGCCAAATTTGTCGATCCGGGCGCTGAGAAACTCCGGCGTCTCGATGGCGGCCATGCCGTTGAAGTTCAGCATCTCGTTGAAGGTGCCGTTCAACGTGCCCTCCGCAGAGGCGCCATTGTCGCCGATGATGTAATAAATCAGCGTGTCATCGAAGATACCGAGCTTGCGCATGGCCTCGAACAGGCGGCCCACCTGCTGGTCGGTGTACTCGAGGAACCCGGCGTAAACCTCCATCTGCCGCCGCAGCACCGGCTTCAAGGATTCCGGCATCTCATCCCACGCCGGGATCTCCTTGTGACGAGGCGTGAGTTCACAGTTCTCGGGGATCACGCCGAGTTTTTTCTGCCGGGCGAATGTTTCTTCACGCAGCTTGTCCCAGCCCGCATCGAACTTGCCCTTGTACTTGTCGGCCCATTCCTTCGGGACGTGGTGCGGCGCGTGCGTCGCGCCGGGCGCGAAGTAGACGAAGAAGGGCTTGTCGGGGGCCAGCGCCTTCTGCTGCCCGATCCACCCCAGCGCCTTATCGGTCATGTCTTCCATGAAATGATAGCCCTGCTCGGGCGAGCGTTTGTTCTCCACCGGTGTCGTACCCTCGTAGAGCGTCGGGTACCACTGATTAGCCTCCCCGCCGAGGAAGCCATAGAAATACTCAAAGCCGCCGCCGCCCGTGGGCCAGGCATCGAACGGCCCCACCGGGCTCGTTTGCCAGACCGGCACCTCGTGGCATTTGCCGAACTGCGCCGTGCAGTAGCCGTTGAGCTTCAGCGTCCGCGCCAGGGGGGAGATGGTGTTGGGCAGCACCGAGCTGTAACCCGGGGCGCCCGTGGCGATTTCGGTGATGCAGCCCATCCCGGCGGAATGATGGTTGCGTCCCGTGAGCAGCGCCTGACGCGTCGGCGAGCAAAGCGCTGTCGTGTGAAATCGATTGTATTTCAGCCCGCCCGTCGCAAGCGCCTCCGCGTTGGGCGTTTGGCACGGTCCACCAAAGGCGCTGGATGCTCCGAAGCCGGCATCGTCGATCAGGACGATCAGAACATTGGGCGCGCCCTTCGGCGGACGCAGATCGGTGATCGGCGGGAACTTTGAGGCCGGGTCCTTGGCGTCGTAGGTGATGAGGCCGGCACGCGGTTGATCAGGGATGGGAAGCACTGTTCGTTGGATGTCGTCTTGCGAACTCATAAGTTTTCCCCTACGACTTGGAAGGACCATGAAGTTGCCGCGCGCAGCAACGAGGCGCGGCAAGCGCATACAATCCTCATGCTGTTTTGAGCCAAGCATTTTTTCTATTGGCCTTTGGGCGCATCCGCGTCCGCAGCGAGGCCCACCTGCGGTGCTGGACCAATGGCCAATAGACACCTTTTTGTCCGACCCTGAGCATTGGCGCGCCGCAAGCAAACCTGCACCAAACTGATTCGCCAAAAATGGGCGCGCATTCCTTTGCGAATTGCGCCGGGAGACGCACTTGAACGCACGTCATATTTCTCGGTTAGGGGCATCGATCATTGCCGCACTATTGTGTTGGGGACTTGCCTCGGCTCAGCAGATTACGGGGGTTCCGGGTTCACCGAGCGCCACCACGACCATTGACGGCAAGCAACTCCCGCCGCCGCCCTCGAAATTCGGTGGCGTGATCAAGGAGAACGCGAAGGACTCGAAGGCCTACTGGCCGCCTTCAGTGGTGCCGCCCAAGGGCGCACCGAATGTGCTGCTCATCATGACCGACGATCAGGGTTACGGCGTGTCTGGTACCTTCGGTGGCGTCATCCCAACCCCCTCGATGGACCGTATTGCCAAGGCCGGACTGCGCTACACACAATTTCATTCGACCGCACTTTGCTCGCCGACGCGCGCGGCGCTCATCACGGGACGCAATCATCATTCCGTGGGCTTCGGCGTCATTGGCGAGATGTCGACGGGCTTTCCTGGCTATGACTCGGTCATCGGTCAGGAAAGCGCCACGGTCGGTGAGATATTGAAAGAGAACGGATTCGCGACCTCATGGTTCGGCAAGAACCATAACACTCCCACGTATCTCTACAGCCTGGCAGGTCCTTTCGATCAATGGCCGAGCGGCATGGGATTCGATTATTTTTACGGCTTCATGGGCGGGGAGACTGATCAATGGACCCCCTACCTGTATCGCGATCACACCCCGATATATCCTTGGATCGGCAAGCCCGGCTATAACCTCACCACCGATTTGGCGGACGAGGCCATCAAGTACTTGAGCGGTTTGAACGCGGCCGCGCCCGAGAAGCCGTTCTTTCTTTACTACGTGCCTGGCGGCACGCACTCGCCGCACCAGCCGACCAAGGAATGGATCGAGAAGTTCAAAGGCAAGTTCGACATGGGCTGGGAGAAGCTGCGCGAGGAGATCTTCGCCAACCAGAAGCGGCTCGGCGTGATCCCGGCGGGTACCAAGCTGACACCATGGCCGGATACGCTGCCGAAGTGGGACTCGCTTTCGCTGATCCAGAAAAAGCTCTATGCGCACGAGGCCGAAGTGTTTGCCGCCTATGCCGCTTATACCGACCATGAGATCGGCCGCGTGATCCAGCAAGTCCAGGATATGGGCAAGCTTGATAACACGCTGATCATCTACATCAGCGGCGACAACGGCACCAGCGCCGAGGGCACTCTGGAAGGTACCTTCAACCAGATGACCGCGTATAACGGCATCCTCAAGCTCCCCGAGGCGGTGCAGATGTTGCACTACGAATCCTGGGGTTCGGATAAAACCTACCCGCATATGTCGGTCGCCTGGTCGTGGGCGTTCGATACACCGTTCAAATGGACCAAGCAGGTGGCATCGCATTTTGGCGGCACCCGGCAGGGCATGGTCATCTCGTGGCCCGGCCACATCAAGGACGTTGGCGGCATCCGCTCGCAGTTCCATCACATGATCGACATTGTGCCGACAATCCTGGAAGCGACGGGTATCCAGGCGCCGGCCACGGTGAATGGCATCGCGCAAAAACCCATCGAAGGCGTGAGCATGGCGTATACCTTCGACAAGGCGAACGCCAATGCACCTTCGAAGCGGGACACTCAGTATTTTGAGATGTTTGCCAACCGCGCGATTTATCACAACGGCTGGATTGCGGCCACGACGCCGCCCGCACCTCCGTGGGAGTTGGGGACTGTCAAACTGCCCGATATCAACGACTACAAGTGGGAACTGTACAACATCGCCGAAGACTTCTCGGAATACAACGACCTCGCCGCCAAGAATCCGGACAAGCTCAAGGAGCTGCAGGCCTTGTTCTTGAGCGAGGCCGCGAAATACAACGTTTTCCCCATCGATAACTCGATTCTGCCGCGCATCGTTACGCCGCGGCCGAGTGCAACCGCCGGGCGAACGTTGTTTACCTACACCGGGCCGAACGCCGGCATTCCTGTGGGCAATGCGCCCAGCATTTTGAATAAGGATTACACCATCACCGCTATCGTGACCATTCCGAAACGCGGCGCCGAGGGAATGATCGTGACGATGGGCGGACGATTTGGTGGCTACGCCCTGTACCTCCTCAAAGGAAAGCCGGTGTTCGTCTACAACCTGGTCGATCTGGAGCGCTACCGCTGGGAGGGAGGCGTGGGAGGCGCCGACTGGTTGGGCGATTCACTTGCGCCTGGCAAACACACCATCGTGTTTGATTTCAAGTTAGCGGAACCCGGCCCCGGCAAGGGCGGCACCGGGGTGCTCTCGGTCGATGGCAAGGAATTGTCGCGCAAGACGGTCGAGCACTCGATTCCGTTTCTCATGTCGATCGATGAGAGCTTCGACATCGGCAGTGATACCCGCACCGGCGTGGACGATAGTTACCAGCTGCCGTTCAGGTTCACCGGCAGCATCGACAAGCTGACATTCAAGCTCGGCCCAGAGCAGTTAAGCGCTGAAGAACGCAATGTCGCGGAGCACGTGCTGGCAGTAGCGAACGACTAAGGACGGTCGAGCAATTTGCGCCGGCATCGATTCGGTCGAGCCACGACCGGAAAGGTGATCGGCAGCACTGTGCCGACGACCGCGCGTGGCAAGGTGGCGAGCGTGGCGATCAACAGCGAACTGGCGCTCTGGGGCCCGGAGCTGCCTACCGCCTTGCTTTCGGGTCGCCACTTTCTCAGCGAATACGTTGGTTTGATTGCTTGACCGAACGGCGGGCCCAGGCGATATATAAAGCTGTTTGGAACCTGCTCCCACCGACAAGTCTCCCTAAGGCGAGACAGAGAGACCCTTCGCCTCAGCGCTTCAAATCCCACTCCTTGAGTTTTTTCGCCGCCGTGCCGAACGGACCAAGCTGGTAAACGGCCGCGCCTGCGGGCGAGAAGGTGAACGGCGCAAACGGTTCGGTCAGCATCTTATCCAGGTATTCCTTCGGGGCGACACCGGTGCTGACGTGCGGGTTGTAATTCTCACCCGAATATTTCGGAACGAACGCCGAAACATACTCGATCAGCAGCGCGTCCAGTGCGGGGTTGTCGTGCGGAGCGGTGAACGCGCCGATCGGTCCGGTTTCCTGCGTGAAAGGAGCGACGGCCGCAATGATGTCTGCTTGCAGCTTGAGGAGTTCGGGCGTCGGCTTCGCGCAAATGCCTGCGATGCCAATGGCCCCGCCCGGGGCGTAATAGTATTTGAAGGCCTCTAACTTCATGGCGTTCACATTGGCGCTGGCGAGGACCTTGTGGGCGGCGACATAGACTTTATTGAGGTCCGCCGTGTGGACGAATCGTTGGACGAGCGTGATGTGCGGGCGGTGCGCGGCATCAAGTGCGAAGCCTTTCGGGAAAACCGCGAGCAGGCGGGCGTTGTTGGCGGCGGAATGTTCGAGCATCGTGGCGTCCGGCTCGAGAAGGATGTCGATGGCAGTAACCATGTTGTCTCCGGCGGCGGTAGGTGCTTGTTGTGCCCTAGCGGTTTCAGTTCTCACGGCCATGGCAAAAACGATTGCTCCACAGATGAGCAGGGGCGATAAGTTGATTTTCATTTTGGTTCCTCGAATAGTGTGCGTTGGCCACAACTTGCTATTTCTCAAACGCAAAAATGCGCTTCCAGTCATCCTTCATGCTGACAACAGTCCAGCCGGCCGTCTTCGCTTGATCGTAGAGCGCCTGCGTGAAGGCGCCGAGTTTGACGTCCGGCAATCCCTTTGCCGGACCGTAGGCGTATTCGCGCGCCGCATCATCGTGCAGCACCAGCAGCTCGAAGCGCGCGCCTGCGCCGCCCTGCGTGTATTGCAACATCTCCCGATCGCCGTCGGAGTTGCCGAACGCCATCAGCGGCCGGCGGCCGATGTGCTGATTGATGCCGACCGGCTTGCCGCCCTTGTCGTCAATGAAATTTAGCTCCGGCAGCCGCACGAGCACCGGTTTGCCGTCGCGCAATTCGAACTGCGTCTTGACGCTGCTGCCAACGACTTGTTCCGGTGGAACGCCATAGAGTTTGTCTGCCCATGGACGCATGAACTCAATGCCGCCGCCGGACACGATGAACGTCTTGAAACCGTTGGCGCGCAGGTAGGCGAGCAGTTCGATCATCGGCTGATAGGCCATGTCGGTGAAGAGCTTGCCTGTCTTCGGATGTCTTGCGGAGGCGATCCAGGCCTTAACGATTTGTTCGAACTCGACCGTGCTCATTCCCGTGTGAGTGGCGATGACGAGTTCGAGAAGAGCGCGGTCACCGCCCGCGAGAGCGGTTTTCAAATCACCCTTGAGCAGCGAGGCGAACGGTTCCTGGGTCCTCCACTCGGGATGCTGTGGCGCAAGCGTCTTGACGCGGTCGAGCGCAAAGTAAAACTGCACGGGCAACGGCTGCTCGCACCAGAGCGTGCCATCGTTGTCGAATGTGGCGATACGCTCCGGCAAGGGAACGAATTCCGGTGCCGCGGTATGCGTCACTTTCTCGACGAAGGCGATGATTGATTGTTTCGCCGGACCATCGTTCCACGAGGCGAGAGGATCGGCGGCGCAGGCCGCGCCGGTAAGCAGCATCGCGCAGCCGCTCAATACGACCAGACCGAATGCGCAAAGCCTGGCGCCAACGAAGTTCGTTTTGATCATTTTCGCTCCCCTGACGGTTCCCACGAAAGTCAGACTAAGGCGAGCATCCCTTCGCTTAGCACAGACTTAGCGGAGAGCGAGCGGGGCTCCGGTAGCTAGTTGACCGCGGGAGATCGACTTATAGCTATTGGACCTTTGTGCCAACCGCAGTGGCCCAGTCATTTGCGCAATGTGCAGGTCCAAATTGGCGGGTTGGATGAGCAAAGACTTTGGATCGAGGAGTGTTGTCGGGCGGTTGTTGGAGTGATGGCGGGATGGGAGTGAACACGCGTCGGTGAGCGTCGGCTATCGGAAAAGCGAGATTGGATTCGGTGCTGGTGACCCCACATCGGACAGGGAATCCGCAGCATGGACCTTCGTCCAATCCATATCAGTTCTTGAGTGTGAGATCGTCCCAGGGTAGATGTTGCGCCCGCGGTAGCGCGGCGGCACATTCTCGACGGCAATTTTCTTGGGAGAGCAATTATGCAATTGATCGAAAGAGCGGCGTTGGCGCTGGTGGCACTACCCTTATGCTGGACGCTGGCTGCGACCCCCGCGTTGGCGCAGACGAAAAAGCCCAACATCGTCGTTATTATGGGTGACGACATCGGCATGTGGAACATCGGCGCTTATCATCGCGGCATGATGGCCGGCACGACGCCGAATCTCGACAAGCTTGCCAAGGAGGGCATGCTGTTCACCGACTATTACGCCGAGGCGAGTTGCACAGCGGGTCGTGCGAACTTCATTACCGGCGAGTTGCCCATCCGCACCGGCATGACCACGGTGGGCCAGGCGGGCGCCAAGGTCGGCATCCCGGCGGAAGCCAGTACGATCGCGACGGCACTCAAAGTGCAGGGCTACGCCACCGGCCAGTTCGGTAAGAACCATCTCGGCGATCTCAATGAATATCTGCCAACGGTTCACGGCTTCGATGAGTTTTTTGGCTACCTGTATCACTTGGACGCGATGGAAGACCCGGCGCATCCGAACTACCCGCAGAATCTGCTGAACGTGGTCGGGCCGCGCAACATGGTCCATAGCTGGGCAACTAACGTCGATGATAAGACCGAGATGCCCCGCTGGGGCGCGATCGGCAAACAGAAAATCGAGGATGCGGGTCCTTTGTACCCGAAGCGCATGGAAACCGTGGATGATGAGATCCGCGATCTCGCCCTGGCTTTTATGGACAAGGCGAAGCGGGACGGCAAGCCGTTCTTTGTTTGGCTGAACCCGACCCGCATGCACATCGTCACGCACCTCTCGCCAAAATACGAGGCGCTGCGCAATTCGGTGAATGGCTGGTCGGAAGAAGAAGCCGGCATGGCCCAGCTCGACGATGATGTCGGTCTGGTGATGAAGAAAATCAAGGATATGGGGGAGGACGACAACACCATTGTCGTGTTCACCACCGACAACGGCACCGAAGTCTTCACCTGGCCCGATGGCGGTCAGACGCCGTTCGCGCAGTCCAAAGGAACCGTGCTCGAGGGCGGATTCCGCGTGCCGGCGATCCTGCGCTGGCCCGGCCATGTGCCGGCCGACTCGGTGCAGAACGGCATCTTCTCCGGCATGGACTGGTACCCCACGTTCCTGGATGCCGCGGGTAATCCGAACATCACCGAACAATTACTCAAAGGCGTGAAGCTCGGCGACCGGGTTTACAAGAACCACCTGGATGGCTACGACCAGATGGCGGCCATCACCGGCAAGGGACCATCCGCGCGTCACGAAATCTTCTACTTGGGCGAAAGCACGGTTGGCGCGGTGCGCATCGATGACTACAAGTTCCGCTTCATCGATCAGCCCGCGGGCTGGCTCGGTGAGAAGACCCATCCCGATGTGCCCTACATCACCAACCTGCGCCTGGATCCGTTCGAGCGCACCGGCTGGCCGAGCAATGGCACGAAGGACGGGGCGCAGCAATACTTCGATTGGTTCAAGTACCAATTCTGGCGCTTCGTGTTCGTGCAACAAGTGATGGCTAAGGAAATCCAAACCTTCCTCGATTTCCCGCCTATGCAGCGCGGCGCGAGCTTCAACCTCGATGCGCTGAAAGCGGAGATGGCGAAACGGATGGCCGAGGCGGAGGCGGCGAGCAAAGGCCCCAGCAACTAACCTTCACAGCGGGCGGCTCGCAAGGGCCGCCCGCACAGCGCCCCTCCCAGGACCCCAAAAACATAAAAAAACCCGCGTTTTATGCGGGTTTGGTGGACGTCTTCGGATGCTTTCGGATGTTATCGGATCAGGTCAAATGGTGGGCCAGGGGGAATCGAATAAACGCCACAACCTGCTGAAATCAACACACTATCGGAGTAAGCAGCGGGACTATACCAACAAAAGTACCAACATCCGCCCACCTCGGTATGCAAGGCGACGCAAGCTTCGATTCGACGGTCCCGACCCTGCGGCCGTCGCCAGCGTCAGGTATCAGCGCTGCGATCGCTGTTGCGTGTGACCAGGACAACGCCTTGCTTCACAGGCCATTCAAGAGATACGTTGCGCTGGATGGAATAAGCCAACGCAGCGCGCCGTCGAAGCCGGAGAGTCTCAGCGCTGCCGTGCGGCGCGCGGTCGATGTGTTTCCCTCCGGTTACGAGCGACGCTAGTCGAAGTGTGGGTCTCAGTCCGGGGCCGTTTGCATACACAGCTTCGCCTATGGAATAGATGTCGTGCCCATGGCGCGGATTTCGCCGCGCCGTGGGCTGGATGACAGTCGGATCAAGCGTCGATTTGAATGCGTCGTGGCATCGCTTTCGCCTGCTTCGGAATCGTGACAGTGAGCACACCATTCTTGCCGCTTGCATTGACCTTCTCGCCGTCGACGGTATCGGGCAGAACGAAGCGCCGATGAAAAGTTCCATGGCCTCGCTCGATACGACGACCCTGCAAGTCTTCACCGCTTTTCGTCACGACTTGCTCACGTCGATCACCGGACAGAGTGAGTATTCCTCCGTCGAGCGTTAGTTCCACGTCGGCAGGATCGATACCCGGCAGGTCAACATACAGTTCGAAGCGATTCGCGTATTCATGGATATCCACTGGCGGAACCCAAGCGGCAGTTGCAGAACTGCTGTCATTCTCGCGTGTATTGCCGAACAGACGATTGATTTCCTCTTGTAGGCGCGGCATCACGCCCCAGGGATCTTGTCGCATCACAGTACTCATGGCACCACTCCTTATGGTTGTCAAACCGTTGTTTCGATTTCTCCAGATGCCGGCATGGGCATCCGCGGCAGAAACTAGGGATGACAGCAAAAAATTCAAGTACTGGAATGTGAACCCGCGTCGCCACTGGACCAGTATCCGGAGTCCAGTGCTGACCATGCGCCGGCGTGTGCTCTGTTAAGTATGAAGAAACACACACAATATGTTGATATTTATCACATTTTTCTGGTGGAGCCGGGGGGAATCGAATAAACGCCACAACCTGCTGAAATCAAAAGCACTGCAGGAGTAAGCAGCTGCATCATACCAACACAAGTACCAACACGGGTTCCCAAGGTGCCCGTGGACTTGTCCCTTGTGACCGCGAAGAGGTGAGGAAGGCCGAAAAGTGCAACCAAAATGCGCTATTCCCTCTACCCCGCACAATGCGGTGGTTTCAATTCAATTCGGGCTCGGACAACAATCTCTTCTACAGCGATCTGACGGCCGGTTGGCTCATGGGTCCGGCTTTCAGGATTCTCGGCGCCTACGCGCAAAGCGTGAAGCAATATCCGAACATCAAGGTTGGCGAGGACTTCAAGGGCTATAAAAAATGAGCTCCGCGCGGCTCCGAGCTAGCACTGCGGAGCGGCCGTCTCGAACGCACGCACGTCGTTTCGCTGTCCAAGGCAGACGGCGTGCTGCCGTGCGGCGCGCGGTCGATGTATTTCTCTCCGGTTACGAGCGCCGCTAGTCGAAGTTTGGGTCTCAGCCCCGGGGCCGGCTGCATACACAGCTTCGCTTATGGAATAGATGTAGTGCCCATGGCGCGGATTTCGCCGCGCCGTGGGCTGGATGACAGTCGGATCAAGCGTCGATTTGAATGCGTCGTGGCATCGCTTTCGCCTGCTTCGGAATCGTGACAGTGAGCACACCATTCTTGCCGCTTGCATTGACCTTCTCGCCGTCGACGGTATCGGGCAGAACGAAGCGCCGATGAAAAGTTCCATGGCCTCGCTCGATACGACGACCCTGCAAGTCTTCACCGCTTTTCGTCACGACTTGCTCACGTCGATCACCGGACAGAGTGAGTATTCCTCCGTCGAGCGTTAGTTCCACGTCGGCAGGATCGATACCCGGCAGGTCAACATACAGTTCGAAGCGATTCGCGTATTCATGGATATCCACTGGCGGAACCCAAGCGGCAGTTGCAGAACTGCTGTCATTCTCGCGTGTATTGCCGAACAGACGATTGATTTCCTCTTGTAGGCGCGGCATCACGCCCCAGGGATCTTGTCGCATCACAGTACTCATGGCACCACTCCTTATGGTTGTCAAACCGTTGTTTCGATTTCTTCAGAATGCCGGCATGGGCATCCGCGGCAGAAACTAGGGATGACAGCAAAAAATTCAAGTACTGGAATGTGAACCGGCGTCGCAACTGGACCAGTATCCGGAGCCCAGTGCTGACCATGCGCCGGCGTGTCCTCTGTTAAATATGAAGAAAAACACACAATATATTGATATTTCTCACATTTTTATGGTGGAGCCGGGGGAATCAAATACCCGGCGTAACTCCATGAAACTAAAACAATATCGGAGCCGCAACCGAGATTGTACCAACGGAAGTACCAACACCGGTCCAGGGGCCCTGTAGACGTGTTTCTTGTGACCGCGATGAGATGAGGAAGCCCGAGAAATGCAACCAGATCGCGTTATTTCCTCTACCCCACAGAATCGCGTGGCATCAATTCAATTCCGGCTCACACTACCGAATTGAAGGCGAGGCGTGCAGACGAACATATTCGGAATTTAGAGCACGAGGTGCGAAATGGCCGAAGGCTTACTCGGCGGGGTGCTCGGAGAAGATGGCGAGAAACCGGAGGTCGAGGCTCCGGAGGCACTCGCTGGCGCAGAAGCCTTTGCGGCAGCGATTGCGGCAAAGCTCGCAGGAAATGATCCCGGAGTGGCGCGCAAGACGGAGATTTTTCTCGACAAGCAGGCGCAACTTCTCGAGATTCAAGCAGAA
>Ga0210394_10005383_pt1 | contig 14367 bp, 15 predicted proteins | sample IncBWC12MmetaG_FD_160121 | JGI IMG/M metagenome (GOLD analysis project Ga0210394, IMG submission 160121) | Forest soil microbial communities from Barre Woods Harvard Forest LTER site, Petersham, Massachusetts, United States - Inc-BW-C-12-M | ecosystem: Environmental > Terrestrial > Soil >...
GCCAGCCAAATGGGTGGATGGTGTACTTTTGACGGGGGTTGATAAAGAACTTTTGACTTATGCTATTCCTCAACCAAGTATCGATATTTCAATTTGTGGGTACATCCCACCACCGTTAGAACAATTTGAGTTTCCTGATATTCGTTGGCCCGGGCCTGTGTCATTTGGGATTTTTTGTCATAACGAAATGGATAAGATATACAAGCCGCTGAGTGGCAGCTTGCGGGGTAACCTATTTATGGAGCCGCTGCGGGCGGCTTTTATTGAGACCTTAAGCAGAGATCATGAAATTGATAAGGTTGAGGAGGCGTGGCGTAGAATAGTTGAGGCGGTGGGTTACTGGATCATTGACCACCCACGCCGGGCCGACAGGTTTCTTCTTGCATCGATGGTTTTGACAGTTTCAGATAATTGTCTATTTCAAGGTAATAATTGGAATAAATATCCTGAATTTGCTAAGGTATCTGCCCCTCATACGAAGGACGAGAAAGAACTTTATGGGGTATATTCTTCGTCCAAGATAAACCTGCACACGAATTCTCATGGTTTTGGCCCACACTCAAGGGTGCTTGAGGCTATGGCTGTTGGCGGTTTCATCATGACCCACGTTGTTAGCGGTGAACCGAAAATAGGCTTGATGAACGAATATTTTGAGCCAAATGTTCATTTTGGTGAGTTTACTTCAGATAACTTTGTTGATCATGCCAAATTTTGGTTGAAAAATATGCAGGAACGTGAATTTGCAATTGCAGAGAGCCGCAAGATTATTGCTGCGAAGCATTTGTGGGAACACCGGGGCGCTCAGGTTTTGAAGGATCTGGGGTTATAGATGATAAGAATTTTCTCTGTTGTTTACGGGGATGCTTTCTGCAAGCTATTTAACAATATAACATTGCGTTCTTTGCTGCGTCAGCCACTTAATGCCAGTGTTGCGGCAGGGGTGCTGTGGTCTATCTATACATTGAGAGAAAATGAAGAACAAATTAGATCGATTATGTCACTGCATGCCAGCCTTGAGATTAATTTCATTGATTTGAGCGGTGGGGTTTCTGATGTATTGCACCGTTGTCTGATTGCTGAAGCAAAGAAATGTTTTTCAGCCAAAGCCACGATGATAATGGCCCCACCTGACTCGTTTTGGGGGGATGGCTCATTGCCTAACCTGATTGCCATGGCCGGTAACAGGGCTGATTTGTGTGTGCTGGCCCCGCATGTGCGGGTAGAGCATGAACCTTTTCTACAAGCTTTGCCTGAAGGTGTTTTAGCCAATCCCCAATTGGTCAGTTTGGCACTTTCTGTATTGCATAGGGTTTGGCGTGAATGTGATCCTGACCAGTCTATGCTTAATACCCCTGAATCTGGCCACACTTTAAGGAAGCTTCCAGTTCCAGGGCATTATGCCGTGTGCCATCTTTTGCCAACGCCTTACTTGGCACGTTTCACCGAAGCAGATATTGTATTTTTAGAATCACTCGGCGGTGATTCTTGGGATCATCGGTGGCCCGCCGTTCTAGCCGATGCGGGCCGGCAGCGTGTTATTGGTTCGTCTGATGGGTTTTTTCTGGCCGAACTGACAAACCCTGCTACTCATTTTCCCCCAATGCAGCCGTGTAGAGAGTTTGAAGATGCTTTCAATTCAGAACATTCTCACAATAAAATAAACAGGAACATGTTCTCAATTTGGCGTGCTGGTTGATGCTAAAACTGCCGGGCGTGACACTGGTTTTGCGTGATGTTCTGTGCCCTGAATTGGCTCGTCTAGCTGTTCTTGACACTTTGGCACTTATTGAACCTGAAGATACACTTATTTTTTCGGATATTGACCTGAATATACCGAAAACTGAATGGGTAAAGGTGCCGAAATGGTCTACATTGTTGGATCACTGTACTTTCTTTTGGCATGAACAGCATAAGTTCGTAAAAACTCCCTGGTTTTTGAGTATTGAATGGGATGGGTGGGTGATTGATGCGGGGCAGTGGTCGGACGAGTATCTGAAATATGATTTTATCGGTGCTCCATGGTGGCATGACGATGGTTTTAATGTAGGAAACGGTCTTGGTGTGCGTTCCAACAAGCTTATGCAGTTTTTATCTAAGAATCGTGACGTTTTTCCAGTTAAAGCTAAGGAGGACGAAGTACTAGGCCGCGTTTACCGGCCTAAGTTGGAAGCAAATGGCTTCAAATGGGCTCCTGAGAAGCTTGCCTCACGGTTTTCATTCGAATGTGCACGTCCAGCGGTGTGGTCCAAGCATTTCATGTTTCACGATAGCTTTAATTTCTCGGTAGTTTTGGAACCAGAACGGCTGAATGAGCGTTTACAATTGATGCGATCAAATTCTTATATTAGCTCAGGCCATAAGCTTCACGAATTGGAGCAGGGACGTAGGGCCATAATACTTGATCGGCTGGCTGATTGATCTTCGTCCATCTTGACAGAACACACGGAATAAACTAGCCATCGTGTTGTTTATTTCAGCGACAAAGCGTGATGGTGAGGTTGAACAATGTCTATGGAAGGTGAAGTTCTTCCCTCAGAAGGCCGTGTGAAATGGTTTGATCCGCAAAAAGGCTATGGTTTTATCACATTGCCGGATGGAAAACAGGATATTTTTGTTCACATAAAAGAATTAAGAAAGTCAGGCATTGTACTGCTCAACGATGGCCTTCAGGTAAGTTTTGCCGCTGTCAAAGGCCCAAAAGGCCTCTACGCTACGGAAGTCAAAGTAAAAGACGAAAAGGCAACATCATGAATATGACGGGCAGACTTATTTTAGCCCTTCTAGTTGCTGCTCTTTCATGTATCCAGGTTTCTTGGGCACAGCAGCCACCTACTGGGATGGCTCCTTGTTCCGCACATACTTTGTCAGTTAGCGGGTCTTCGGGGAATGTTCAGCTTTCTGGATGCGGCCCCAGTGTTATTCTTTACAATATATCGTCACAGGAACTTTTCTATAACATTGGCAGTGCTTCAAATACTGCCGCTACCACCAGTAATTATTCGTTGCCGGGAAATACTTCGGTAACCTTGACGGTGCCAAATCCCACGCCTAATGCAGCAGGTTGGTATGTGGCGGCCATAACCAGTACCAGCACTACCACGCTGCGAATTGTTGAAGGTCTTTCCAACTAGGAGAATGTGATGCCAATCGGACCGACACGGACCAAAGCTGAGAAGAGAAAAGTCATGCACACTGAGATGCATAAATTCTCTGAAGGTGACCTTCATTCCGGTTCAAAGAAAGGCCCCGTGGTCAAAAATCCCAAGCAAGCAATTGCTATTGGTCTTTCAGAAAGCAAACAGTCAAAACCAAAAAAAGAAGATGGGTATGACCGGAGCGGGCACTTCCCCGGTAATCCGGGCTTCAAGCGCGAGGGTAAGCCACCGTATGGCGAATACGATGGGGGCGCTCAGGCGAAGCAGCCTCATGGCAAATCAACTGGCGAACCGCCTATTGATAAGCCTCATGGGCACAACGATTATCAGGGTGAGCTTTGGGAACATTGGGGCAGTGAAGCCAGCGGCAAGGAACATCATTCAGAAGAGCCGGTGGCCAATGTTGGCAGTGAGAAGCGTGGCACCGAACTTGTCGGTAAGACCAACACTGACGAAAATCATAAGCAACCGCATGGTAAGAGCATTGGTGCGGGCAGGAAAGATATAGCAGAACATCATATTGGGCATGGCATGGGGCCGGCACATACTTTCAAGATGCCCAAAACCGATGGTGCACACGGCTTTACCGGGACGCATAAGAGTGGATTTCACCGGGTCTCTGGCCACAAAGGTGCTCATCAGGTGGGCAAGCGTTAATGCCGAAGAAGTTCTACAGCCAAACGCCTGTTGTTCCAGAGAGTGAAATTGCGGGCAAGAACCCAATCCAAGGGCCGGCAATTGGTGGCTATGCTTCACCAACGGTGCCTGAGAAGCCCGGTATGGCACACGGGCTTGGGACGTTACAGAAGCCGTTCAAGCCGGGGCATGTCAAAGGTGCCCATGGCTATGGCCACCCCCCACACGCCCACAAAGGGCATTTGAGATTGTCAGGTGCCCCGGATGCTCACCAACTTGGCAAGGGCAAATACAAAGTACCAAATGTGTATCGTCCGTAAGAAAAATTACAATGGCTAAGCGTCGTCTTTCGATGCCCTATAAAGGCCCTGTACGGCTTCATTTGGTTCAGGGGGCTGGATTTTTTGGGGAAGGTAACAGCTATGCTCTTGCCGAGAATTTAACACCGGAAGCCAACAGCAGGCGTTTTGCGGGGTTAAGGAAGACTTGGAAAAGGCACGCAGAACTTAGAGCTGTAGGAAAAAGAAAAATGTCAAAAAGTAAGGAAAAAGCCAAGCTTAGAAGCCCACGGATAAGATTACGAACGACGGTGGCTCGTGAGGCCCGTGAAATTCAAAACATGGCGCGGACGCACGCTACGCAGGCCATGAAGCGGATGGCTGAAATCGTCAATGATCCAAACGCGCCGGATAATATCGCGGTTGCAGCGGCAGAGGTTATCTTTAATCGGGCCTATGGCAAGCCAAACCAGACCAATACTAACCTGAATGTTGATGCCAATGGCAAACTCACCGAAGTCAGCAGCACCGAACTCAATGAGAGAGTTGAAGAGGCTCTCAGACGAGTTGAAGCTATTGCAGGACGAACGGCAAAAACGGTTAAGGGCAAGGAACAGCCTGCTGACTTACGCAAGCTCGATAGAAATCCCCACGGTCCCGACGAACGGCTCAATTGAGGACGACCAGGAACGCGAACAGTTTGTACCGGCCCCTAAGCATTTTGGTGCTCACCACCTTTTATGGCTTGATTGTCTCCAAAAAGTAGAAGATGGACAAATCCCCCGCCTTATGGGGCTGATGCCCCCAGGTAGTGCTAAAAGCACGTATACGAGTGTTGTATTCCCAACCCATTATCTTGGGCGCTTCCTAAAACGCTCAATAATTGTGGCCAGTTATGGCAGTGAGCTTCCTAAGAAGTTTGGCAGGCGCGCTCGTTCAATTGTGCAACAAACCAATTTCAGGCGTATTTTCGATTCAACTTTATCTGAAGAATCTGCGGCAGTGGACGAATGGTCACTCACTAATGGCAGTGAATGGATGGCGGCCGGTATTCTAACAGGTATTACTGGTAATCGTGCTGATGGTATTATTTGGGATGATCTGATTAAGGGTCGTGAGCAAGCTGATTCTGAATTGGTTAGAAATAAAACTTGGGATGCATATACCGACGACTTGCTGACCCGCAAAAAGCCGAATGCTTTCGAAATTGGTATCGTTACTAGATGGCATGAGGACGATCCAGCCGGTCGGATTTTGCCAGAAGATTATAATGGTGAATCTGGTTGGGTGAAATGCCGGGATGGTAATGATTGGTATGTAGTTTGCCTGCCAGCAATTTGTGAACGGGCTGATGATCCCATAGGCCGTAAAGTGGGCGAACGTATTTGGCCTGAATGGTTCCCTGAAGATCATTTTGAAACATTCAAACGCCAGCCACGTACTTGGTCCTCGCTTTATCAGCAGCGGCCCGCACCGGATACAGGCGATTTCTTCCAGGGTGACTGGCTAAAGCCGTGGCCTAATAACAAAGCCCCGGCACGCGATGCCCTACACATTTACGGGGCCAGCGATTACGCTGTCAGCGATGGCAAAGGTGACTACACAGTCCACCTTGTAGTGGGGGTGGATCATGCAAGCAGGATATTCTTGCTCGACCTCTGGCGTCAGCAAGCATCTTCTGATAAGTGGATCGAAGCGTTTTGTAATTTGGTTGAGAAATGGCGGCCCCTTGGGTGGGCCGAAGAAACAGGTCAGATAAAAAGTGGTGTCGGCCCATTTCTTGAAAAGCGTTTGCGTGAGCGCAAGCTTTATATTGCTCGTGCTAAATTTCCAACGAAAGGCGATAAGTCAATTCGTGCTCAATCAATCAGGGGCCGCATGGCGATGGACGGGCTCTACTGTCCGTTTCATTTGTCATGGTTCTCAGAGTTCAAGAGAGAATTGATGACGTTCCCGGCAGGCCGCAATGACGATATTGTTGACGCTTTGGGTCTCATTGGTCAGGTGCTTGATAAAATGATTTCAGGTCGCAAGCCGGGGCCTGCTGCTGAGAAACCCAAAGTGTTCTCAACCAATCCAGTGGATTGTACGGTGACGCTGACTGATATGTTTGAAGCCAACGAGCAAAAGCATCCAATTGGTTCGGTGCGAATTCACTGAGGGTTTAGATGGCAATTCCTCTTGACGAACTGGCGGGGCCTGAGGGCGGTGATGAAAGCCGTCGTTTAGCCAAGCATTGGCTGGATCAAATTGCCACGGTTTTAGATAATTCCGAAATGAAGCGCTATTACAAGCGCGGCGAACAGATTGTTAAGCGCTACCGTGACGAGCGAACCCGTCTGGGTAATGAGGATGGGGCACGGCGCTATGGTTCCTTGTGGTCCAATGTGGAGATCCTAAAACCGGCCCTTTACGGCCGTGAGCCGATGCCTATTGCCGAACGGAGGTTCAAAGATAAGGACCCGGTGGCGCGTGGCGCTGCATCTATTCTTGAACGTGCTCTTCGTAATGAAATTGAAATCTGTGGCTTCAATGAATCCATGAGCCAATCGGTCAGCGATTATTTGCTGCCCGGTCAGGGCGTTATCTGGGTTCGTTATGAGCCTGAGATTGCCGAAGGTATTTCATTGCCGGTTGAATCGCAAACCGACATGCGTGACTCGCAGGGCAATATACCATCAGGTTCAGATAGGGATTATGGTTCAAGTGATGATGACGATGCTGGGCCAGACGATAGGGAACTGCTTACCCCCAAAGGACGCAAGCGCCCCCAACTGAATGACGAAGATGGTAGTGAAGAAGCTGAAGAGGACCCAGAAAAGGAACTTGAGACCCAAAAACTTGAAGATACGGACGATCGGGTAGTGCGGGAGTCGACGCCGGTTGATTATATCCCCTGGAATGATTTCTTTACCTTTCCGGTAAGGGCTAGAATTTGGAAGGAGGTCACGGCGGTAGGCAAGCGTGTCTATTTGTCACGCGATCAATTGATTAAGCGCTTCGGAAAAAAGATTGGCAAAGCCATTGCGCTTGAGAAGGATAAGCGCGGTGACAGGACGCAAAACACCACGATGCAGGCAGCCGATCAGGATAAGGGTGAAGTCTTTGAGATTTGGAACCGTGACGATCAAACCGTGTATTGGGTTGCCATGGGCTATGACTATCTTTGTGACCGTAAAGACGATCCGCTCAACCTTGATAATTTTTACCCTACCCCCAAACCCATTTATGCCAATCCAACCAATAATACTCTGATCCCTGTTCCTGATTATATTCAATACGAAGATCAGGCCATTCAGATTGACGAGCTGACGCAACGTATTGCGATGCTCACCAAGGCGGCCAAAATAACTGGCGTTTATAATGCTGCCGCTAAAGATATTCAGCGTATGTTCCAGGAATCGGTTGAGAACGAACTGATCCCCGTGGACGATTGGGCGGCGTTTGCCGAAGAAGGCGGCGTGGCCGGCAATATCAGTTTCATGCCAATAAAGGATATTGTTGGGCTTATTAACGAGCTGGTCATGGTCAAGAGCAAATTGCTTGAGGATATGGACCGGCTCACTGGAATAAACGACATCATGCGTGGCACCTCTGATGCTCGCGAGACATTGGGTGGCGTCCGTATCAAATCAAATTCAACAGGTACCCGTCTTACTCAACGGCAGAATGAAGTGGCTCGGCTTGCACGCGATACGGTCAGAATAATGGCCGATATTATGTGCCAGCACTTTTCGCCACAAAGCCTTATTGAAGTTTCAGGTGCACTTTACGAAGAGGGGCTCGGCCCCGACGATATGCCACCGTTGAGCGAGCTTTCACCGCCAACACCTGCCCAAGCACCCCCCGGTGCTGCCCCTAGTGCACCGCCGCAGGCCGCTGGGGCCGTGCCACCGCGTCCTGCATTACCTGCCCCGGCAATGCCCCAAAACGGGCCACCGGCTGGGCCTATGTCAATGGGGGCACCTCAACAGCCCTCAAATGTAGTGCCCTTCAGGGGCCAAATGCAGCCTAGTGTGCCGGGTCAGGCACCACCTTCGGTGCCACTGGCCCTCAATGGCACAATTTTACCCCCACAACCGCCTATGCCGCCTGAACTTTTGGCCAAAATGCAGGCCATGCAGCGCATTTCCAAGGCTATTGGGCTGTTGCGTGATGAAAGATTGCGTGGTTTCAGGGTAGATATTGAAGTTGACAGCACTATTTTTCCAGATGCAGCCCAAGATAAGCAGGATCGCATTGAATTTGTGGCTTCGGTAACGAAATATATTGGCGAAGCCGCCCAATTGGGTGCTCAAGTGCCTGAAGCCATCCCGCTATTGGGTAAGCTTCTGCAATTTGGCGCACGTTCTTTTAGGGTGGGCCGTGATCTTGAGACCGCAATAGAGCAGTTATGCGATGAAATGGTGGTTGAAGCCAAGAAGCGAGTAGCACAGCAGCAACAGCAACCTAATCCGGAACAGATCAAGGCACAGGTTGCTGCGGCCAAGGGCCAATCGGATATTGCAGTAAGCAAGATCAAGGCACAAACTGAAACCGCCAAGGCTCAGGCCGATATTCAATCAACTCAATTGCAATCGACGGCCGAGGCCCGTCAGGATCAGGCTGAGATACAACGCGCACAGCTTGACAGTGCTACCGAACAGCAGAATTCGCAGGCAGACATTGTGGTCAAGCAGCTTGAAGTGAAGATGCGAGAAATGGAAGTACAAATGGAACAGATGCGCATGGCTTTTGAAGGTGCGAAGTTACATCAAGAGGCCATGCAGCCACCCGAAGTACCAAAACCAGCGGCCAACCCGGCTGCGTAAAGGAGGAATATATGATTAATCTTAGTGGAGTGTTCAACTTTTTCATTATCTTGGTTGAATTATGTGTTATTGGTGCTTTGATCTTTGCTGCAATTGATTTCATCGCGACCGACGAGCGGTTTAAGAAAATCGCCAAAATAGCTGTTGGCGGCGTTCTGGTTGTGCTGTTCCTCTTTGCCGTGAAAGCCGTCTTCTCTGGCGGCGAGGGGGGCATGAACCTTACTCCGCTTGGTTTTCTTTACTTTGCCGTCGGCGTAATACTCACGCTTTTGGTGTGGTACGTCATCGACGCTATCTTGGGTTATATCGCCGCGAGTTGGGCACCGTTCTTAGCACCAGCACTCGGGATAATCAGGTTCGTTCTGGCCGGCTTAATGCTTGTGGTTATCCTTTTGATCGCTGCCAACGTCCTATTTGGTGCTTCAATAGGAGGGTCGACCTTTCGGTTCAGTGAAGGGCGGCACGGATCGTTGCTTACGCCTGACTGGTCACCAACAGGATTTGTGCAGGGAATACCAGGGCAGAGCTACCCCGCAAGAACAACGGGAGGACAATTATATAGATCAAGCGCCACCGCCAATTTGTAAGGATTGTTGAAATGCCAGTTTATGTGCACCGTAACGGTAAGATCGTTGAACGTGGTTCAGATGAGGATCTTGTTGTCACAAAAGGGGGTGCTCCTTATGTTATTTCAGATATTATGTCTGAAACCTTGCATATGGCTACTGGTCGTATGCACACGTCAAAATCTGAGTTTCGTAAGGACACCAAAGCTTCGGGGTGTGTGGAATTTGGAAACGATCCGGTTTTGACGCGGCCCCGCAAGCCGGTTCCTTTGGATCGTGGGCAGCGCCGCGAAGACATCAAGCGGGCATTGTACGAAGTCAGGAACAAATAACGATTGACTGGCCTAACGAAGACAATATAGACAAGTAGCGAGCAGCACGTTTTGTGCGAAGGAGTCAGGTATGTTGGTTGATAGGTATTTGCCGGTTTTTGCCCCTGAGACCGAAACTGGGGCCGATACGGGAGCAGCGGAAACGACATTGCCGCCTGCTGGTGGCGAAGTTGGTGCCGAAACTGAAACACAAGAAACCGAACAATTGCCTGATGGCCCCGGTAGTGGGCGCAGCAAGCTTCGCAAACAGCTTGAAAGTGCCAGCACTGAGAGCAAGAAAGCTGGACCACGCGATCAAGGGAAATACAAGAGCCGGCCCCGGCAGGAGCAGGAGGGGGCCGAAGCCGAAACTGAAACGCAGGAAGGGCAACAGGCACAAGAAGGCCAGCAGAAGCAGCCCACGGCTCAACAGGTAGCAGGAATTCCTGAAGCATGGTCTAAGGAAGCTAAGGCTGAGTGGGCCAAACTACCCCCTACGGTGCAGGCCGCTGTTGCCAAGCGCGAAACAGATATGGCGGCTGGCGTTGAGCAGTTGAAACGTGGTTATGCTGAAATTGACGAATCGCTTAAACCCTATTTGGGGGCTATTCAGCAGAACAAGACCACCCCTGCTGCTGCTGTCAAGCAGCTCTTCTCATGGATGGAAGCACTTACCAGGGATGCGGCCAATATCAAGGCTGGAAAACTTGCCGAAGCATTCCCTGCACTGGCCAGAAGCTATGGTATCGACCCCGTGGCATTGCTGGCGCAGATGGTGCAGCACCCACAACAGCAGCAACAGCCCAATCAGCAGCAGCCGGGCCAGCAGGAGCAAATCCCCCCTGCCGTCAAGGCATACCTTGATAGTGTGTTGGGTAATGTGGGCCAGCATATCAATCAGCTCTCAACTACCGTTCAGCAGCAATCGATGGCCAAGACCAGCGAGATGCTTGGCATGTGGTCCAAGGATAAGCCATTTTACGAGGATGTTCGCGTGTTGATGGCAAAATTCCTTTCACCGGGGCCGAATGGCGAACCGCCTGTGGTACTGCCGTTGCCTAATGGCAATGCCGATTTGGACAAAGCCTACGATATGGCGGTGTATGCCGACCCGGCTGTGCGCGCCAAGGTGGCCGAAGCTACCCGCACGGCAGAGGAAGCCAAAAAGACCGAAGCTGCTGCTGCCGAAAAAGCTGCGCAGAAGGTCAAGTTGGAAGCCGCGCGCAAGGCGTCAGGAAGTATTCCTATTAGTGCGCCGGGTACTCCGGCTGCACGGCCAGGTCAAAAGCAGAAGCGCGGCAAGTCGGTGCGCGAATCGCTTGAAGAATCTTTGGCGGAAGTCAGGGAACGAGCTTAACGAACACACCCAAAGCGGTATGGGGTGCCTCACAAGGCAAATAAAACCGCAAGCGTAAATGAACCGTGTAAGCCTGAGTAGGACGAGCGTCAGTAGAGTGGCCAAGGACAGGGTGCCGCTTCGAACCACGCCGTAGGGCAGCTTACATAAAGACTTTAACGTGTACGGGAAACTGAAAGAGGTGGCCAAAATGGCTAGCGCATTTCCCAACCTGTCCGAAATTGTCACTACGACGCTTCGGAATCGAACCGGGGAACTTGCCGATAACATGTCGCGTAATAACGCGGCACTGTTGCGGCTGACTCGGCGTGGCAATCTGAAAACTTTTTCGGGTGGCCGTACTATCGTCCAAGAGTTAAATTACGCGGATTAATTGGTTGGTCCGCGCTAAACCGGGTGAATTACGGTGAACGCTGAGATGCCAACACCGTGCCAAGCCGCAGATGTATGACCCCGCAAATTCTTAAAAACGCGTGGTCAAAGGGTTGCGGAAGGTGTAACGACTAGGTGGTGACGAAAGAATAACCCACCCACGAGCGCCCGGCATGAGTAAGGTTGCCACTGTTGATATCTATGTGATTACGTGTTCTGTGACAGGCCGTGTTTATGTTGGTTCTGCCAAGGTTAGCCGTGTAAGGTTAAAGGCACATTGGCGGGAGTTGGGTAAAGGGATTCATATAAATTCCTACCTGCAAAAGGCTTGGAATAAATATGGTTCCGAAACCTTCTCGGGTAAGGTGGTTGAGGTCTGTGCAGTAAGTGATCGGCGTCATAGGGAACAGTGGTGGATTGACTTCTACAAAGCAGGTGAGCCTAAGTTTGGGTTTAATCTACTGACTACCGTAGGCAAGCTCCCTGACGGTTCTGTGTTCTCAAAGAACCTGAAGGCTTACTGGGGTAAGCGGTGGAAAGACCCAGAATACCGAGTGAAGCGCATAGCGCAACTGAGGAGCATAAGCAAGCAACCGGGCGTAAAAGCTAGGATGGGGGCCAGTAAGCGGGCCAATTGGCAAGATCCAGCTTACAGGGAGCTCCAGACGAAGCGGCACAAAGAATATGCCGCAGCTAACGGTGAGAAGCTTAGTGCTGCTACGAAGGCGATGTGGGCAAACCCGGAGTACCGCAAGAAACAACTTGCTGAGAGGCGTAAGCGGTTCAAGGACCCAGCCTTTAGAGCCAAGTTGAGTGAGGCGGCACGAAAGAGGCCTACCAGAGCTAAGTTGATTGTCAGTCGGCCTGCTTGTGATGAGATAGTCTGAGCAACAGCGAACGTTTGAAGCTGTTGACATGTCGGATAAAGAGCCGACATAGCGAACTGACTGAACCAGACCTATCAGTGGTACTCAGGTTATCAGACGCTTAACATCGCTCCGAGTCAAGTGTTCAGTGCGGCAGAGTACCCGATTCGTCAGGCGGCTGTGGCAGTTTCGATTTCTGGTCTGGAAGAACTCCAGAACAGCGGCGAAGAAGCCATAATTGATCTTCTCGAATCGAGAATTATGAATGCTGAAGACACCTTCGACATGAGGGCTGCCACGTAGTTAAAAGGACGTGGTCAGAATGTTGGCGAATTCGGTGGAAACCCAATGCCCGGCAGACGTATAATAAGTATGTGCGGAAGGGTAATACCGAGCCAAGCAGGTGATCTTAGGATCACTGGGCGTGTGTAGAGAGCATGGGCCAACCCCGGAAGGGAAGATGTGCTCCGAGCTACACGGGAACGTGTAGAGGCTGGCAGAAATGACCAGCCCCCTGGGCAAAGAAGAGGTGCCCCAGGCGTAACAGTTTGTCATGAACGGTCTCTCCCAAGGCGTGTACGGCGATGGTACGGTCGCCAATTCGGTTGGTGGCCTGCAATTGTTGGTGGCCAGTTCGCCAACTACGGGTGTTGTGGGTGGCATCGATCGTTCCCAGTGGCAGTTTTGGCGCAACCAAGCGTGGTCTGCCAGCACCAATGGTGGTGTTAACCTTTCGGCATCCAACATCATCAGCCAAATGAATGCGTTGTGGGTGCAATTGGTGCGCGGGCGTGATTATCCTGATTTGATTATCATGGATAACATCATGTATCGTTACTATTTGCAGGCCCTTCAGAGCATTCAGCGTATTGGGCCGGAAGCGGTGCCGGGTGACATGGCCGAAGCCGGGTTTCAGGTGCTCAAGTACCTGAACTCGGATGTCGTGCTGGACGGCGGCTTCCAGGGCTTCAGCACCGACCCGCTGCCGCCCCAGGTCAGCTCGTCCACTAGTGCGGTTGGCGGTGCGCCTGCGACTACAGGCTACTTCCTCAATACGAAGTATCTGCACTGGCGTCCGCATGCCCGCCGAAACATGGTACCGCTTGACCCAGACCGCTTCTCCATCAATCAAGACGCAATGGTTCGTCTTATCGGCTGGGCGGGTAACATGTCTTTGTCGAATGCCTTTCTGCAGGGCGTGTTAACCTCTTGATTTTGTTGAGGTTTTTTGGCTTCGTGATGCCAATTACGACGGTGTGACTACGGGTAAATACACATCGTCGTCTGGACATAGAGGAGAAACACAATGCCACAGAGTCAAGACTTGATGGGTGTAGGCGAAGCATGGCCTTTGGCTGCGCTTTTGGGTAACGACCCGCAGCTTCTTGCTGCTGCGGGTACCACCCAGGCCACCGCTGCCCTTATCAACAATCATAGCGTTGAGATGACGGCAACCGGGGCCGATGGCATCATCTTGCCATTGGCGCATATTGGTTCGCCGTTTTACATCTTCAACTCGTCGGCTTCAACCGGCCTGTTGTATGTGCCGGTTGGCCACACTTTGAATACTACCCTGAACGGAAGCTTGAGCATTGCCACACACAAGGCTGTTATTATCTGGCAATATAAACTGAAGTTCTGGGCAACTATCTTGACTGCGTAAGAAATTTCCGTGGCAAACCAATGCCCCGGTTTGTTGGCGTGACCACCACAAGGCAAACCAATGTCAGAGGGGTGGAAGAGATGAACGGATTAACTTCAACCCCACTAGAGGAGGCCAGTGATGGCTAACCCTATCATTTACTCGACAACGACACAGTCGGGTATCGATATAAACTCAGTGTACTACCTTGATACCGCCAGCCACCCAGAGTACCCCGCACCACCCTTTCTGACGGGTGAGACAGCGTGGGGTACTGACGGTTCGGCATGGGTCTATTGTACCGCCAGCCAAACTATCGGTGCGGGCGCGGTGGTTATTGTTTCTGAAGTGCCCGGTTCCTGGTCGGTTGCCC
>Ga0210394_10005384_pt1 | contig 14364 bp, 15 predicted proteins | sample IncBWC12MmetaG_FD_160121 | JGI IMG/M metagenome (GOLD analysis project Ga0210394, IMG submission 160121) | Forest soil microbial communities from Barre Woods Harvard Forest LTER site, Petersham, Massachusetts, United States - Inc-BW-C-12-M | ecosystem: Environmental > Terrestrial > Soil >...
GTTCGATTCCCATCGCCCGCTCCAATCATCTTGCTTCCCTGTAACAACTTGGCGATTAGTCGCGGCGGTAAAAGGCGGCAATAAGAAAATAGGAGCCTCAAGGGTGGCGCCTTTGGCTCTGCTGAAGCGGAAGTCGACTCCGAGGAACAATCGCTGTAAACATCGGCAAAGTAGCGGAGAGCGATAGCTTGCGGATTGCGACCACTCCCCGGGGAATTGTCATGTCGATCGGGTTCCGTCTCAACTCCATCAAGTTCTCTTCGGCAATGCCACTTGCCGGACCACCGCAGCAAATCGCGGTTCGGAGCGCAGCGGATCGAAACGCGGTGCCGAATGACAACGCAAGCTCGTTGATGTAGGAGTGCAACTCTTCCTATTCGGGAGCGCCTCAGCCAAAAGCCCCGTCCTCGTCTTCCGTATGGCCGTCCATTGATATTAAGATTAAAGAAACTAAATTAACCATGTATCTCATCTTGGCGGCAAAGCGGATGCGACGGAGACAGGGTCTGCTCTCGAGTGCAACCAGCATATCTCGGCGCACCTTCGCGGAGCCCGCAACGTAACGCGACGCTGCCGTGAGGTCGAAATCCAGGGTATCAGTCAACCAGGGTAGCTCTGGCAGTTATTGGAGCTTGAGGCGTTGAAGGAGCGCGGAGTAGCGCGGGTCGGAACGGATGTTGTCATAAGCTGCGTCCTGGTTGGCTTCTTCCATGAGCGGGGAGCGCCGGTCGTAGGCTTTCTGGAGCCAGGTAAATGTTTGCTCCTTGTCGCCGAGCCAGGCATGCAACGCGGCGATTTCGTACGGATCGGAATCTTCAGTCTGCAACCACTGTAGTTTTGTGTGCCATACGCCTGGCAGACCTTCGCGGCGAAAGGACGTTTGCAGCTGCGCAAGCTGAGAAGGGGATTTGCCCGAGAGTACCGCGATTTTGAAGTTTTCCTGAAACGCCTGATCGCGCTGTTTCAGGGATGCGTAAATTTCGGTTAGGTTGCCATGTGCGTGGTAGAAATCCGGATCGAGTTCCAGCGCTTCCCGGCACTTTTTAACCGCCTGCTCGAAGCGGCGCGCAAAAGACAAATCCCAGCAGAACGTTGTGCGGATGAAAGGCGAGAGCGGATCTAGGTCCTGGGCGCGCTGGGCTTCCGCCATCGCCTGCTCAAAGCGACCTTGCAGGGAAAGGAAAATCGCATAGTCTTGATGCGCCGCGGCGAAATTGGGATTCAGCTCGATGGCGCGACGATACTCGTGTTCGGCTGCGGACCAATCCCACTCGTAAAACTCGTGGATGCCACCTAAAGTGTCGTGGCTCTCCGGTAAGTTGGGGTCGAGTTCGATGGATTTCATGGCGGCGAACGTGGCTTGCTCGCGGACGTTGGGGTGGGGCGTGCCAGTGAACATTTCGCCCACGAGCGCATTGGAAAGGCCGGAGTAAGCCGCGGCATAGCTGGGATCGATGGAAATGGCTTGCTGGAAATAATTGATCGCGCGGGTGAAATCTTCAGAGGAGCGCTTGTTTGAGAAATAAAGGCCGTGCAGGTAGGCCTCATAAGCTTGGGGATTCACTTGACGAGGCGCGAGAGCGGGCGGGCGTCGATCAGAGTCGAGCCGGAACTGGATCTGTTGGGCGATGTCGCGAGCGGCCTCACTCTGCAACAGTAGTGTGTCGCGCAGCTCGCGATCGTAGGTCTCCGCCCAAAGATGGCGGTCGGTATCGGCGTCAATCAACTGAACGCGGATACGCACATGCGAGCCGACGCGCTCGACCGTGCCTTCCACCACAGCGTCCACATTCAATTCCTGACCGACTTGGGTCAGCGGCTTACTCACCTTTTTGAAACGCATTACCGAAGTGCGGGAGACCACGCGAAAGCTGCCGAGTTTTGCGAGCGTGGTGATTAGTTCGTCGGTCATTCCGTCGGCAAAATATTCCTGCTCTGGATCGCCGGACAGATTTTCCAGGGGCAAGACGGCAAGGGAACGGACGGGATGCGTTCGGCTGTAAAGCCATTCGCGCGTGCCAGCGACGTTGACGGTCAAAAGCAGGGCCAGCAGTAAGGCACCGCCAAGCAGGCCAGCCAGCAGGCTAAACATCCATCGCTGCAGAGCTAGCCGCCTGTGTGTTTCTAATTTCGGTTTGACCTCAATTGATACCTCGTCAGCGTGCGGAATGATTGGAGCAATGAACCGATAGCCGCGTCGTGCAACCGTCTGGATGAACCGCGGACTATCCGCCGCGTCGCCGAGTGCCTCTCGCAAGCGGGCCATCGCGCTGTATAAGCCTTGATCGAATTCGACAAAAGTGTTGGCGGGCCAAACGTGTGCGCGCAGTTGCTCATGGGTGATGATCTGGCCGGCATTTCCCAGCAGGAACTCGAGGACCTTGAGCGGCTGCTCCTGCAGTTTGACCTTGACCCCTTCCTTGCGCAGCTCTCCGCGATGCAGATCGAGTTCGAAGACCCCGAACTGCAAGACTTTCGGGCTTGTCTCTTGCGCGGGCATAGACGAAGGGGACTGCTAGAGTCTAGCACCGTCCCTCAGAGTTCGCCAGAACGACCTCTATGTAGCTGGAAATGCGGAGTTTGATGCGTCAGCAACGCACCAGTTGACTGCTGCCGCGACAAGAACTACGGTCGCCATCAGCTCTGTTGTGGGCGAGTCCCGACCACAAGTGCTTTAAGAAAACCAAAGGAGAAGTGAAATGACCGAGAAGATGATCTCATTTAAGAAACGGGCGCTGGCGGTGGCGTGCGTTGGAGTGTTTGCGCTGCTCCCCGTGGCGTACATTGTGGGCGCAGAAGACGAGCATCGGAGGGCACCTGTTTTCACGGATCCGATCGTCGGAGCGTGGGACTGCACGATTCCTCCAGCGGGCGGCGCGCCGGCCTTTAACGACATCAAGAATATTCACGTGGGCGGGACGCAGTCCGAGATTGACGATGCAGCTCCACCCTCGCAGGAGAGCCCCACTGTCGGCACCTGGGTGAGCACCGGGCCGTTGACCTATTCACAGAAGGCCTACCAGAAATCTTGGGACGCGAATGGAAACTTCCTGGGCACGTGGCACTACTTGGGTCCGATGTCTCTCAACCCTGCCTTGAATCAGCTTTCGATCGAGGGAACCGCGACATTGTTTGACCCAAACGGCAACGTCGCCACGACATTTCCGTTCACCGCCAGTTGCAACCGGCTGTAGCAATGGCAAGCCGGGCAAGGGGCGCGGCACGTTCGCCGAGGGACTGATCACCAGGTTAGGTCAGCCGCAAAGGTTTCTTCCGAATCTCGCTTCAAATGTGCCCTCGGCCTCCCGCGAGGCCGACAACAGCATTGACAGTCTTTCAGTGGCCGTGCCAGCGCCCGCGTCGTGATCTTCCAGTCTGCCAGTGGTCGTGCGTGTAGTGCGTGTGACGGGCCATACGGAAGTAATCCCTTTTGGTTGTCGTGACAGGGTTGTTCCAACCGAGGTGCGGGTTGTGGGTTTGTACCCCACGTCCCACGTAGATGAATCCATTGATAAGCAAGCAGGTAGGATATTCGCGAGGCGGCAGAAGGCGGCAATCGGTATTCTGATATTGCTAACGCATTCGAATCTGTAGAAGCCGGCTGCTGCAACGCCGCGTAGCACCTTGAAATTCCAGGGAATTGATTGGGTGTTCTGTTCGATTCCCATCGCCCACTCCAGATTTTAAAGAAGTTACGCTGCGACCTCATTTTCCATATTTTCCAAAACGTCGATTTTGATGCCATTCTGGAAGCAAAATCCGGCCCGGACTTGTTCGATTGGGATCTCTCCGGTGTATCGCGCCGTCATCGCAGATGAAGTGTGCACCATCTGTTGACGAAGTACGGCAGGATTCATCCCTGCCAATTCCCATCTGCGATTACAGCCACGACGGAAAGTGTGCATTCCAGCCTTCGAAAGCCCGAGGGCTTCGATGCAAGCCATCATGCAGTGGATTGGTCTCGTGGAGCGGACGATTGCGCTTCGAGCGAAAAATAAGCGCATCGTGTTTGCCTGTCGCGATAAAGCCTTTCAGGACTCCCAACGCTTCCCTGCCCTCTCGATCGGCTAAGACCACTGTCCGGAAGGCAGCGGCATTCTTGGGATCCCCAATCCAGCCGTTTGTGCGCTGGTCCGAGGACTTGTCTACAAGGCCAGTGCCCGCTTTGAAATCTATGTGGCTCACTTTCAAGGCAAACAATTCCCCGCAACGTAGACCGGAAGCGGATGCAAGGAGAACAATGGCCGCGTACTGTTCTTTCCTCACATCGCAAAGCGTGTCGAGCTTGTGAATCTGCTCGGCAATTTTCTTTGCGTCTTGGCAGGAGAAGGACACGAGCTTGCGGCTTGCGATCTGCATCCGTACCTTGTCGCGCTCGGGAATTCTCAAACCCTTTTGAGAAAACGGCGGAACCTTGTTTCTTGAGTCTGCCAATAAAACACGCTGCATGGTCCGCAGAATGTTTTTGATCGTTACCCAGGAAAGGCCGGTCTGCCGTTTCGTTCGAGCCCACTCGTTCACCGAATCAATCGTGATGTGCTCTATTGGAGTTGCATTCCAGTCCGGTTCAAGATGCTTTTCAGATGCCCATCCGCGACTGGAAAAGCGCTCTCGCGGAGATCTCTGGGTGTAAGCACTTCCCGATAGTGCTTCACTGCATCCGCGAACGTGCGTGACGAAGGAATCTGATCGTTGTCCGAATTGAGTTGGATCTTCGAGACGAACTCCAGCTTCTTTCGCTCCGCTTCGCTTTTGGTCATCTGGGTTGTGAGTCCAATCACTTCTGTCTGGCGATTCCTCTTCCCTTCAAGCAACGTCAAGAAGTCCTTTTGGGACAAGACAAAAATGACGCGCTACTGGTGTGAGTACCTAACTAGCAGTGATCGGAACGCAACCCTACCTTAGTACCCCAATACAGCGATTAGCGGATTGCGGGAGTCCTGTGGGTACGTGTACAAATAAGGTAATCGCTTCATGGAATCCGACATAACCCCGATGGAGGTGCGCCACGATGCGCCGTGACTATGAGGTATTCGAGAGATTCTCCGATGGTTCCACTCTTTGGCGAACCTGCGTAACTGGACGATTTGAAGCACAACGAAAAATGCAGGAGTTCAGAGAGCGTTCCGAAAATGAATTCTTTATCCTCGATATTGTTGAACCCCATCGCTTTATTCCAGCCAGTGCAACGCGCCGGTCTCGGCTCGCAACTAAGGCTTCCGCAGCCTGAGGCGTCGTTGTGGCAAGCCCGGTACGTTAAGTCTGGTGCAGCCATTCGAAGATCGCTTGCGTTTGCCGTGCAATCCTACGCAGGGATCGGCCCGCCAACAACCCTATCCGAGACAGCACCTCGAAACGATCGTTACAATTGATGCAGGGAATCCGTTCGGCGCTCCGTTGTGCGCCATTGCAGGCAACGTGAATTGTTTGGTCGGTCTTGCAGCGCGGGCACGTCACAGTCATCACGACACAGTCTTCGGGTCTCATCGCTCGGCCTTGTCCTGAATCGTGCCACAACACCGCTTCTCCATTTTTCCGATTTGGGCCACACGGAGTCCAGAGTTCGCGTTGTAGTACCAGGACTCACATTTCGCACACACTACCGCATTCTCTGTATGGTCTGCGTTTACGTGTCCGTGTACTGTACGACTTTTAACACGACTTTACCCGAATTTACTCGACTTGCGAATCGTTGGAGGGTGAAGTGTCGGAGGGTGCAGCCATCATGCAAAGGGACGAGTTCGGCAGTCTTCGAGATCGACTTTTATCGGAAAGAGACCCGCAGAAACGAGAGGAACTCATCAGCCATGGGCTGCACTCGATCCAAACCGAGTGGTCGGAACTCTTCGACAAATTGTGCGACGAACAAAATCCTGAACGAATGCTGCTGTTGCTTGCTGGACTGAACGAACTCATCGAGCAACGAAAGCGATGCGCCTAAACCCCTTGGCCGGGCAGCCAACGTCCAAGAAGTTAAAAACGAATGGAGATTTTGTGGCGGGATGCTTACGGAAAAAAACTCGATCAGCCGATGGCGTGTGAGCGCAAGCGGCGTTGTGCAGGACCTTGCTTCTTCTCGAAAACCTTCGACCGCGGACCGTTATGCGGATTGCTGAGTCCGGAGGCTCTCCCAAGATTTTGAATGAGCTCGTGGAGGCCTATTGAAACGCGCCCCAGACGCGCGTCAGGTCGGTGACCTGCAATCGATCGGTGGCGCCGGTGCGACGCAGGATCGAGTGGATATGATTTTTCACCGTCTGTTCGGAGATGTTCAGATGCGACGCGATTTCCTTGTTGGTTAGACCCTGAACGATGAGAGGAACGAGTTGCTGCTGGCGGCGCGTCAGGCCGAATTCGAGTTTCACTTGCGCGCTGGGAAGATGGCGGCGTTTTTCCTTTACCGCGCGGAAAAGGCACAGACACAGCTCGGCCGGGCACACCGCCTGCCCTTCGGAGACCGCCCGAACCGCCGATACGACTTCGGCGGCGGACGCATCTTTCAGGACATATCCGAGAGCCCCCGCGCCAACGCACTCCAAAAAGACGCTGGGGTCGTTATCCATGTCGATCAGGACGACCTTGACCTGGGGATCCAACGCCAGGACTTCGGAAATCAGGGAACACTCCGAGAGCCGGGCCGTCACTCCGTCCACGATTACGACTTCCGCGCCCGAAGTGACTATCGTCGCGCTAATTCCGGGTACGCTGGGGGAAACCCCGACGACAGTAAAATCGCCCTTCTTCTTGAGCATTCGGGTCAGCGTTTCGCGTAACAACCGATTCCCGGCAACCATGAAAATTGAAGTGGATGCATCGACCATTCGGTATCATCCTCGTCTCAGCTTTCGCAGGGCCAAAGTAAAAGTATGTCTATCACATGATATGGTTAAGAACTACATAAAAGATGTTAGAAAATTCAAATATCACCGATCAGGATTATAAGCAGTCTACGTAAACTCTTTTGGACGTTCATGGACCGTTTGATACCGTGACTTTCCACTGCCGGATGACGTTTGAGGTCGCAAACACACAAGTGAATTTTCGACCGGACTTGAAATCCGCGCTAGTTTGCCAATACTCTTTCTCTATCTTCGGCCTCGCAGCATCGCCGTGAATTTCCCGAAAAGACCCTCCGGGGCGTGGGGTTTCGGCGGCGCGACCGGTTCTCCCGTATCGTTTACTTTTTTCATGGCGCCCGGCGGCAGGGGGATTCGGATCAACTGTCCTTCTTCGAGATGATCGAGGTCTTTCAGATCGGGGTTCAGACTTTTGATCTTGTCGGCGAGTTCGGCGTCGAAACGCCCGTTGTACCGTATGCTGAGGTCCTTGACGCTCTCCTGAGGTCCGGCCGCAACAGTCAGAACCTGGCCGTCTCCCGTATCCTGTGGAGCAGCGGCGTCGTAGTCCGCAGGCGCTGCATCGGACGTCCCGGAGTTTACGCTGGCGCCAAGAGTGCTCGAGCTTGAAGAGGAGTCGAGATTTCCGGGAGTGAAGGCTCGCTTGGATTGCGAGCGAACCACGATGGTGAGCACCATCGTCACAGACAACAGAACAATTCCCAAAATCGCCGATCGGCCCGGCCACTTTGACGGCCCGGTTTTGGCGGGCGCATCATAACTGAGAAGTGAGCTTGCGTGCGAAGTTTTGTCACCGGCGCTCGCGGGCGGCGCGGGCCGGGACGTTGCGAGCTTCGCGGCCGGAGCGGAGGCATGCGCAGCAGCGGCCATAGCGACTACGCCGGCCGACGGGTGGGCCAGAGACTCCATATCGAGGAGCGCGGCGGCTTCCTGGACGATGTCCGGGGTCACGGCTCTAAGCCCGCGGGCATGCGCCAACCGCAACGAGTTGTAGCAAAAATTGTTGATGTTCCTCGGAATCCCCTTGCTGTACCGGGTGACCAGACCAACGGATTCTTCGCCGAAAATCGACTCACCGGAGTATCCCGCGACTTTCAGCCGGTGCGCAATGTAGAGGCCCGTTTCCTCCGCTGAAAACTGCTCGAGACGGCCGAGAACGGCGATGCGCTGACGCAATTGCGACAGGCGCGGCTGCGAAAGCTTCGCTGCCAGTTGCGGCTGGCCGGCCAGGACGATCTGAAGCAGCTTGGCGTTGTGCGTCTCAAAATTGGACAGCATGCGCACGGTTTCAAGGACGGACTCGTCCAGATTCTGTGCTTCGTCCACGATCAGGAGAAATCTCTTCCCAGCAAGCAATTCTTCAAAGAGAATCTCGTTCAGCTTGCCGTGCATGGCGACGAAGCCGACGCCCTTCAGATCCACTCCCAGCTCCTGCAGGATGTACTCGATGAACTCGCGCGAGTTGCACTGCGTTTGGGACACATGGACGATTCGCGTCGTGTCGCGCAATTCCTGAGCGAGCTGATAGAGCAGCGTCGTTTTTCCCATTCCAGGCTCGGCGATCAGGGCCAGGAATCCGCGCGTGTCCCGGATGCCGTCGGAAAGCGAGGCGAGCGCATGGGCGTGCGTCCGGCTGGCGTAGAGGTACGCCGGGTCGGGAGTGATTCCAAAGGGTTCTTCGCGTAAACCGAAATGTTCAAGAATCATTCTTCAGATCCCGCGACTGCGAGTGACGAACCGGAGAAAGCCGCTTGAAGGGGTTGTCGTGGCGGGTGATCGAATTCCCAACGGAACCGTGCCTGCGAGCGACTCCGCCACAGGCGCTCGCGAAAGCCATACTCTCCGGCTCGCATCCACTATACACGTCTTTTCGGGCGGCGCGTCAACCTCGTTCATCATTGTGCACCTCGGGTTCCAAGACCAATGTTCTTCCGCGACGCCGACACCGGCTCCGCTTTGTGAGACGTGACGATCCGTATTTTCTCGATCATTTTATTTTCCGATGGAATAAATAGATTGACATGATGGGATGCAAGGTGTACTTCCTAGCCCAAGTTTACGTCGGAGTCCGGAAATCCGATTGGGGTTGGTCGGATTCGCCGGGGAGAATCTGGCGCTTGACCATCAATAGAAACTAAAAATCCCTCGTGAGGTGGATTGCGCATGAACCCTCTGCTCAATAAGGCTTGTGCATCACTGCGTCTAAGCGTAACGACAGCGATTTCCGCAACGTTTCTATCGCTCGGCCTGCTTCTCCTCGCTCCCTTATCCTTTTCGCAGGGGAACGAGGGCCGGATTACGGGATCGATTACGGACCAATCCGGCGGAGCGATCGCCGGAGCCACGGTCACGGTGGTAGATGTTCAGCGGGGTCTCAATCGCGCCCTTACGACGGATGAGGCGGGAATTTACAACGCGCCGAATCTCCTTCCTGGCAACTACACCGTTCGCGCCGAGGCCAAGGGCTTCAAGAGAATCGAACAGCAGAATGTGACGTTGCAAGTGGGCAAGGAAATTCGTGTGGACCTGACGCTCCAGCCGGGCGAGGTCTCACAGACGATTACCATTACCGAGGCGCCGCCCCTCATCGAAACGACCAACGCGACGCTGGGGGGTACGCTTAGCAATCAAACCATCAACGATCTGCCCCTGAATGGTCGCAACTACATCAACTTGCTTACGCTGCGGCCCGGGATGACCGTCTATCCCGGCGGCGGCAGCGCTGCACGTTCCGCCAACGGCACGCGCCCAGAGGACATCGGCTACCTATTGGAAGGGGTGAGAGAAGACGATCCCTATACAGGATCAAGCGTTCTGAATGCGGTGATCCCCGCGGGTGACTCGTCGACCTCCCTGCCCATTGACGCCATCCAGGAATTCAATACGGAACAAAATCCTAAGGCGGAATTCGGCTGGAAGCCTGGCGCCATCGTCAACGCCGGAATCAAGTCGGGCGGTAACGCGATCCACGGGACTGCGTTTGCCTTCGGTCGAGATACCGCGCTGGATGCGCGTAACTTTTTCAACTACGCCACTTCGAGCAATTGCACGACGACTCCGGCGATCTGCAATAAGGCGCCGGTTGCCCTTGAGCAGTATGGCGCCAGCCTCGGAGGGGCGATCAAGAAAGACAAGCTGTTCTACTTCATCAACTATGAAGGACAGGACTACACGGTGGGAAGCACGCTGACGCTATTCACGCCTTTCACCGTCACCGCGCCAGGTGGGCCGAACGCGGCGTCGAGCCTAGTCGATGCTTGTAACAAGGTCGGGTATGCGAATGTGAAGCCGCTTAGCGCACAACTCGCTGGCCTCAACCCAGACTGCTCGGTTAAGTCCCCGAACTACACTCCTGGGCCTAGCGAATCCTTTTTCCCCACGGCTACAGTCTCCAACAACCTCCCCCTCGGCTTGGTGAGCACGAACACGCAAAACAACGGGGTTGCGAAGATCGACTACCACATCAATGATCAACACTCCCTCTCAGGAATGTATTTCAACGGTAGGGGTGGCGGCACTTGGAACGATGGCGCCTACCAGTTAGGACTTCCGGGAGCCACAAGCTCGCCGTGGATGTCCGTTTTGTTCGGACGCGTGCAAGTCGGCTCGGCGGCCTGGACGTGGATTCCTAGTTCCACGGTCGTGAACCAAGTGAGGGCCGGCTATGCCTACTTCCACCAGACGTACGATTCCGTCGATTCCACCGTGAATCCGCTGGCTTACGGAATCAACACGGGTGTGACCGACCCACGGTTTTTCGGCTTCCCGTTTATCCGCATCAACCCATTTTCTTCGGGCAATTTCCGTCTGGGCGGAAATTGGCCTAAACACCCGGGGCCGACCGGCGCTTTGGACCTTCTGGACTCTTTCTCGCTTCTACGTGGAAAACACGCCTTGAAGTTCGGCGGCGAATTCGTTGACAACACTGCCGAAGTGTTTGTGACCGCGAATGGAAAGGGCAGCATCAGGTTCTCGAATCTTTCGAGTTTTCTCACCGGGACAGTAAAAAACAGCGGGTCCCTTTCGGCAATTCTCGTGGGAGACCCGCTTCGCCATTTGAGCAATCAGGGATATGCGGCGTTCGCTCAGGACGATTGGCATCTGATGCCCCATCTCACGATTAACCTGGGATTGCGCTACGAACTTCAAACCGTCTTGAAGGACCGGGACAACAAGCTGGGCAACTTCGATCCAACCTCAACGACGGGTCTAGTACAAGTCGGCATTGGAGAGAAATCGGCCTACAATGGCGACCACAACAATTTTTCGCCCCGCGTGGGATTTGCGTGGGATGTACGGGGCAACGGAAAGACTGTCGTTCGCGGCGGCGGAAGCATCATGTACGAGCAATTGCCCTATAGCGTTTTCATTGCCGTAGGAAACCAGTTGGGCCTAAACCAGGTACCGACGGGAGCAACCCAAGTGTTCTGCACCGCCAATCCATGCACACCAAGTACGGTGACCACCCGGTCCGGCCCCGGCAATATGGGGGTCATCACGGAGACTGTGGCGGGCAGCCTGCTCAGCCCAGGCTGGAAGGCCCAGACGACCGCCTGCGTGTCCGGCGGAACGACCGCCTGCGGCAGCATTTTTCCATCCAGCATTTTTTCGCTCGCTTGTGGAGACGGCCTACCGAATGGAACCCCCACGCCAAACCCGGCTCCTTGTAACACAGAGGCGGTAGATCCGAACATGAGGACACCGTACGTCAGCACATGGTCCTTGGGGGTCCAGAGGGCGATTACGAACGACCTGTCGGTTGACATCTCGTACGTCGGCAACCACGGGACAAAATTCCTGGGCTTTGCTGATATCAACGAACCCTCGTTGGGCGCCGCCTACAGTCCGTCATGCACGGGTAGTGCTTCGGCGTGTGAGCAGGCGGCCCGGCCGTTTGACAGCAAATTCCCTTACCTGGCGCAAATCGACCGCCTGTCCAACATAGACAAATCGAACTACAACGGCTTGCACGTAACCCTCACCCAGCGGCCTGTTCACGGCCTCTCATTACTTGTGGGATATACGTACGCACACGCCCTGGATAATGCCTCGGCTAACTTCGGTTCCAATTTCCTGCCAATCGACAGCACCCATCCGGCAAGCATGTACGGGAACAGCGATTTTGACATTCGGCATCGTGTCACGATCACAACGACGTACGATATTCCAGGCAAGAAATCACCTGGACAGCTCCTCCAGGGCTGGCAGGTGAATTCGGTTGTAACTCTGCAAGGCGGGTCGCCATGGACGGCACAAGACCTGACGAATGACTTCAGCGGAACGGGCCAGGTTTCGGAACTCGATACGTATGGCCAGTTCTGGAACATTACGGGTGCTCCCAACGGTTTCAAGGCTGGCCCTCAGGCTGTTCCTTGCTACGGCACCTCGCTTTGCGGACCTAATGCCCCGGCAATTCCGGCAGCCTGTACGACAGCTGCCGCCGCCTATGGAGCCTCGTCGGAGCTCGCCTCCATCGGCGGGTGCTACATGGAGGGCAACACGATCCTTACTCCTCCAGCATTGGGAACGATCGGCAATGCCGGACGCGGCATCTTCCGTGGCTCAGGCTTTAGGAATTGGGACGTTTCAGTAGTCAAGGATACGGTCTTCAAGGAGCGGCTCACGGCGCAGTTTCGTGCCGAGTTCTTCAACGTGCTCAACCACCCGGAATTCTACAATCCTACAGGGCCGGCCGGCGCCGGCTTCAACGATCCTTCCGCGCCGGCGACGTTCGGCTGCGGCTGCAACACGCCCGACCAGGCTTCTCCGAATCCTGTTCTCGGGACGGGAGCGAATCGCTCGATTCAGTTGGGTTTGAAACTCATCTGGTAGTCGCTGCGTCTGAGGACGCGAGGGGCCGGACTTCTTCCCCTGGCCCCCTTCCCATTCGGATCGTTTGCCAGCGACCGCACTTCGCATTTTTTTGTAGACGGATCGACTCAATGCTGTGCCAACCTTTATCGCGAATCACGGAGGTTCTCATGCGTCGATTGAAGTTCTGGTTCACGTTGCGCCAAACCACGGCGCCGCTAGTCATTCTTTTTCTCGCGGTGATTTCCGCGGCGGCGCAAGTGGCGCCGACGCGCACATGGGAAGAACTCAAACAGGAAACCCAGCGGCGCGTCGACAAAAATCTCGGTCCCGTGGGAGGCCTGAAATCCGAGGATGCGCACGAAGCGCTCTCGAATATCCACAGCCTGGATCGCGACGAATGGGCGGCGGCATGGAGCGCCGTCGGCGAACGCTACGACAAGCGCGCGCAGAGCGAAGAAGCCGCCAAGAACAATGATGCGGCGCGCGACGATTACTTCTGGGCTTTCCGGTACTACACCGTGGCGCGTTGGCCCGTGCCGAATTCCTCGGGTAAGCAGAAGGCCTACCTCAACGCGCTCGCAGCGTTTCACAATTACGGAAAATTTCTCGATCCACCGGTAGAAATTATCAACATTCCTTTCGAGGGTAAGGCCATTCGCGGATATCTCCGCCTGCCGAAGGACGTGCGCCCCGCGCCCCTCGTTTTTATGATCAATGGAACCGACTCGCGCAAGGAAGACGAAGTGCAAGGCCATGACGGGCTGTACCGCAGCGGGATCGGCGTGGTCGCCGTCGACATGCCCGGAACGGGCGAGTCTCCCGTCAAGGCAGACGTGGGTTCGGAGCGAATCTTCTCTCGCGTGCTCGACTATCTGGCAACGCGATCGGACGTGGACAGCAAGCGCATCGTCGCCTGGGGCGTGAGCTACGGCGGGCACTGGTCCGCGAATCTCGCGTACGTGGAGCGCGCGAGGCTGCGCGGCGCGGTCGTGCAGGGCGGACCGATCCACGACTACTACACAGCAGAGTGGCAGAAAAAATCTCTGGGCACGCCGGAATATTTATTTGATTTGTTCGCCGCGCGCGCCGCGATCTACGGCGTGGAATCGCTGGATGATTTTTATGCGTACGGCCCGCGACTATCGCTGAAGACGCAGGGCTTTCTTGGGCAGCCCTCGGCGCCCATGCTTGTGCTGAACGGCGAGAAAGACACGCAGGTCCCGATTTCCGATTTGTACCTGCTGATGCAATCGGGTGGAACGGCCAAGTGGTCCTGGGTGAATCCGGATGGAGGACACACGGGACGCTCACAGGAATGGCCGAATTCCCGAATCGCTGAGGAAATCGTCGCGCCCTGGATCAAGGCGCGGCTCGAGCCGGATTCGGGAAAGAAAATGAATGCCGGAAACTGATCTGAGGTTTCGCGGAACGCGCGGGACCGGGCCAACAACAGAAAAATGTAACCGGGCGTTGGGCGATGGCGTCTGAGCCGTTGAAGAATCTCGCACCTCGGCCAGGCAACAATCCTCAATCGAAAAGCGGCGGGTGAACTCATGCGAAAAACGAGCTGGGCTGTTCTATTTTTGTTGTGCGCGGCTGCGATGGCGACGCTGGCTGCATCGCCCGCGCCGCAGGGTTCCGGCTACCACTTGCTCAAGAAATTAACGCTGGGCGGCGAAGGCGGCTGGGACTA
>Ga0210394_10005385_pt1 | contig 14364 bp, 18 predicted proteins | sample IncBWC12MmetaG_FD_160121 | JGI IMG/M metagenome (GOLD analysis project Ga0210394, IMG submission 160121) | Forest soil microbial communities from Barre Woods Harvard Forest LTER site, Petersham, Massachusetts, United States - Inc-BW-C-12-M | ecosystem: Environmental > Terrestrial > Soil >...
ACTGTGATAGGAACTGGCCCGAACGGGTACGTTATTATGAGTTCCAGCCAGACGCCATTGACGATGGCGGTTTTCACATCGTCGAGTAACGTGACGGGTTCTGGGTCAGGAACCATGACGGGGGGGACGAATGCTGGGTACGCATTTAACGGCACGACGATCAATCTTCCTGGCAACAACTTTTTGTTAGGAGAAGGGGTTTATTTGAGTACCAGTAACGCTGTGTCTCCTGCTCCTTTGACATGGGGATCGACGTACTATGTGATTCCAGGATCTAACGGAACCATTCAGCTGTCGTTAACGAGCACGGGGGCGATCGCAGGATTAGCAATCACTTATACTTCGAGTCAGACCAAAACAACGTCAGACACATTTACGTTGAATGTGCCAGCGATTGCTGGGACTCCGTCATTGCAATGGGTGGCCAGCAACGATAACGTGGATTGGGTTCCTTACACAGCGACTCCGTTTGGGCAGACCATCAGCAGTGTGACGTACAGTTCCTATTTTTCGACGGGAACCGTCAATAATTTTGATTTTGGTCATATGGATTACGGATACCTTGGATTAAAGGTAGTGACTCCGACGTCAGGAGCCATAAATGTGTCGGCTCGAGTGGTAGGGAATGCCCCCTGATGCCACTCAGTAAAAGCAAATCCGAGAAGGCATTTCATTCCAATATAAAGGAAATGGTGAAGGCGGGTCATCCTGTGAAACAGGCAGACCCAAAGGAAGGCAAAAAAATGAATCGAGGGCCGAACAAAGGACCACAGGGCAAAGACGATGAGGGAGATGGAAACGAGGCTTATATAGGATGTCAGGAGGAGTACGAGGAGGAAGGGCATAAGGACGTCGTGACGGACATTCCTTCTATTAACGGTTTTGACTTGAAGGCACCTGAGGACAACCATACTCCGAACTTTACTAAGGCACCGAAGGGCGAGAAGATCGGCTGGAACTTTCAGCATGGACGAGGGAACGGGGGGATAGGGATATGATTCCGAAGAAGAAAGAGGACTACAATTTTGTGGAGGGGGCAGGTCGTCCTTACGAGATGAATCCGAGGGATGCCTTGGAGAAGACGACGGAAGAACGGCAGAAGCCTGTGATTATTCATCTTGGAGAGTTGAACGGACAGGATGGGAATGAAAGGGCTCCGAAGAATTATCATCGGAAAGCAGGTCGCACAGTTGGCAGTTTTGCAACTCCGACGGATGATCAGAACAGTATTGAGGATGGCTTTGATATCGAGTAAGGACAAGAAGGTCGAGATCAAAACGTGGGGGGGTGGCATCCCCTTTTTTGTGCCGAGTCGATATGACGTGTTGACGAACGATTTTGAGAGACAGAGACCGATTGTGATTGAACTGTCTGATCTGTATGAGGGACGTGGGATGCCGAAGAATTTCACTGATAAGAGGGGCCGGATTATTCCGACGCTGGATCGATACTGGACGGACCAGCATCTGTCGGATACTGTTAACGGAGCCCGAGACATTGAATGAACATCCCCTATGACTACTACCGTTTTCTTATACAGTCGGTGCGCGGGAATTTCCAGATCAACACGGATTATGATGCCTTCGGAGACGAGCTTTATTCAGGCGTGGCAGAAGCTCGAGCATTGGTGGGCGACCCGATCTGGGCCATTGGTAAAGCGGTCTACACGCCAACCGTTATTGGTGGAGCGACCGTGCAGTTATTGACGCACTGGTCGTTCCTTACTGGTGTTGCATGGACAGGTCGTGCAGGACTGACGTTTCCATGAATGCGATTCAGGAACGACGACGCTTGGCGAAGGATGCCAAGAATCTCGCTAAACTGACTCCCGACCAGATTGCCAAGCAGAAGATCGAGTTAGCTGAACAGATTGCTGCGCAACGAGCTCAGTTAGAAGCGATCAAAGGATCAGATCCGTTCTGGTTTTACGAGCCCACCAAAAACACCGTTTCTGAAACGCAGCGTATTTTTCTAAAAGAGTTCCTTCGTGCAGAGGATATTCCAGCCAGACTTGACAGCGCAATGGACGTTCATGCCTGTGAAGCGAACATCATTGGAGTGTCTGGGGGCAACCAGAGTTCAAAGACGACGACCTGCACTATCGAAGATTTGATCAAAGCCTGTCGAGTGATCCCACCGAGTTTGAAGGGAATTTATCCAGAATCGAAGTTACCGAAGAAGAAGTTCAACCGCATTCGTGTCGTATGCGAAGATTACCAGAACGGGATTTTGAAACATAATCTTCCGAACCTGATGCGATGGACTCCTCGCTCCTACCTTATAGATGGGCGTTGGGAGAAAAGCTGGTCTGCCGAGAAGATGCAGTTGACCTTGATTCATCCCGAAGAAAAACAGATCTGCGCGACCATTGAGTTGATGACGAACAATGCTGAGGTGGGAACGTTTCAGGGTCCACCGATCGACAGAGTTCGGTATGATGAGGAACCACGCGAAGACATTTTTGACGAGAATCTTCTGCGGTTTGTGATTTCTGACCATTTGGACATTGCCTTCGGCATGACTCCGACGCATGGTCTTTCTTGGGTATATGACCGACTGTGGAACAAGGATGAGGTTCAGGGCAAAAACTCGGTGCGCTGGTTTCAGCTATGTTCCATTTCGAACCCGAAGGCGAACTTGGAGACTCTTCGTGAAATCTGCAAAAACATCAAACGATACGACGAGCTTAAAATGCGGTTGCTTGGCGAATGGATTTCATTGTCCGGGCTCGTCTATGGGAGTTATTTCAAACGTAGAATCCATGTCATTGCTCCTGAGAAGCTGGGGCTCGGTGCGGGGGAGTACTTGGATTGCCATTGTGCTTCTGCTACTTATGGCGATTTGTCTGTCCCGATCGCTGAACTTCCGCATGTTCCTGATTGTCCTTTTCTTCAGTATGTTGCCTTTCTTGGTCTTGATCCTCACGAGGTTAAAGCAACTGCGGCAGTTATTGTCGGCATAGATCGCGACGAGACGATTTTTGTAGATCGATGTTACAAGGGGGACAAGACCTTGAAGGGAGTTAAACATGACCTCAATTTTCTGCTTTCGAAATATCGTTATGGTTTCGGAAAATGTGATCCTCACGCGGACTCAGATCGAACTGCTTTCGACAATATTAACGCTTGGAAGATCCTTACCCGAGGAGAGAATCCCATCCCGAATCTCAAGAAAGCGGACGCTTATAAGGGATCAATCCTGGCTGGAGTTGATATTATTCGACAGATGCTTATTGGCCGAGATGAGTCGCATCCCCGTCTCATGATCATAGACCGACCTGTGAATCAGGAACTGATTCACAGTTTCCGGACATTACAGCGCGACACCTTCACGAATGAGGACCACCGAGGCCCGAAGGACGCTATTGCGGAAGGAAAGCATGATCATCACGCAGCACTCCGCTACATTTTGCAGAGTCCCTTACGATGGTATCCGTTAGAGCAGGGAACAAACAAAGAGCTATCGAATATTGAAAAATCGATTGAGGCCATGTATGCCTGATTTTTGTGAGTATGGATGTGTTTTATGGAAGCACGAAAAATGTCCTTGCAATTGTGGATGTATGAAATTGAATGGATTCCATTTAGAAAGCGACATCCCGAGGTTAAATATTTGTCATGAGTGGATCTGACGTCTCATTATCGTTCCCAGCCGATAATCAGGTTGAGTACATCGGTAAACCTGGAACCGAAGAGGAAAAACTGGTTCGGCGCGGAATCGACATTATCCGCATGAGTCGCAATGTTCGGAATCTGATTGAATTTCAATGGTCGAAGTCCAATGATCTGTATGATTCCAAGTTTGATAAAAAGGAGATGGCACACTCGGAGTTTCTGGGTGTTCCGCGCATCTTCATTCCGAAGACTTACGCTCAGACACAACGGATGCTTGAAGAAATCCTTGAAACTTTCTTTTTTGATGTGGAGGAGTTTTGCAGTATTCGGACATGGAAAAATACACCACGTGAGACGATTGATATTGTCAAGGCTCTGTTGAATTATCGCCTGAACGATCACCCGATCCAGTCGTATCAGGAGGTCTATGAATTCTGTCAGGATGGGATCAAGAACAAGGTCGGGATCTTCAAAGTTTATCCCCGTTTTAAGATTGTCAAGCGAGAAGGACGCAAGTTCCTTGTTGACGAGAATGCGAATGAGGTGCCCCCGCCAGATAAGAACGCAGATCTTGAAGAACTTGTTCAATTCTTTTCGCCTATCGTCGAGTGTGTTCCCTACGAAGACATATTTCTACATTTTGAATCGACGTGGAAGGACTATTGGCGTAACCCGATTGTGCATCGAGTAAAGCGCAGTCGAGATTACTGCACGAAGCGAGGGTACAAAAATGTCGATCTTATCCAGTGGGCAGGAACGTTTCCGGGGACTGACCTTATCAAGATGCAGAGAAGTCTCAATCAGGGAAGTCCATTCTCAGGAGCGCCGGAAGATATCGAGGAGCAACAGTACATCTGGATCTATGAATGCTGGGATCTTCAACCCGGAAAATTCGGATATTTGGAATCAGGCTCGTTTGTTCTGGGAGGCTCCGCAGAACGCCCCATGGCGCTTATGCGTGGATGGGTAAAAAATGAGCTTCCTTACCAATTCGATCCGACCGAACCCGTACGCCCTCCGTTCGTCGTGGGAACTGCTTTCCCTGAAGCACATGGCATGTACGGAAAAGATTTACCGCAGGTCACGGAAGGCCTCCAGAAGGAAACGAACGCGAGATTTAATGCCGAGCGCGAAGCCTCTGCCCGCGCCCTGCGTCCCCCCGTCCTCGTCAACCGGGGGGCCAATGTTGACTTGATGGCGTTAATGATCCGGAAGATCGGAGGGGTGGTACAAGGCAATGACATCGGACAGGAAGCTATACGGGAGATGGAGATTGCGAACCCTATACCGATTTCGCTCCCGGGCCAGCAGAGGACGGACCAGTTGTATACTGAGATTTCGTCTATTGGGCCGGAACAGATGGGAAGCAATGCGCCTGGGACAGAGGATCAGTCCGCGACTGCGAGCTCCACGCAATCTTCTAATGCCAGCAAAAAAATGAACATGGTGATTCGGAACTTGACTCAGACAGGCATTATTCCGATGTTGCGCTTCCTATTAAGATTGGAGCAGGCGTATGAGTCGGACAGCTTGATTGAGCAGGTGACAGGGAGGGTACTCGGATGGAAGTTCGTAAAAGACAGCGAAGGCAAACACGTCGGACCACGTCCCAGCGTCGTAATTCAAGGGGATTTAGATTTGCAGGTGTCGATCGGAATGAACAAGCAGAACCAATTGGCTCAACTCAAGACCATTACGGAGCTTGGGAGTCAGGCCAATGGTCAGACCACCCAAGCCCTTCAGATTGGAGCCGTAAAGGCTCAGGATGCTAAGTTTTTCAATGTGGTCTGGGCATTCAAACAGATGGCGAAACTGCTTGGGCAGAAGAACATGGATGAAATGTTCTTGCCTGCGATGCAACCTCCTCCACCACAGCAAGGTCAAGGACAGCAGGGTAATCCAAGTCCTCCATCGGTTTCTGGGGGTATGACTCCAGCCCAGATGAATATTTTGAGTCCAAGCTGATGCCAAAATTGACGACAGAACAGCAGGAAGTTGAAACCTTTATCCGTGCTACCGCGCAACAGGCGCAGGCATGGCAGGCTTCTATTACGGCTGATGAAGATCTGGAACGATGGTGTTCTGAGGGGCACTGGACTTATTTGCGTTCCAAAGTTCTGGATGTGATTGAACGTCGAGCTTTCCAGACCATCAAGAATCCGGCCTTTGATCCATCCAATTTGTCACAAGTCGCGCAGTTCAAAGCATTATGTCAGACCATTGACTTGATTGAGGCGGAAATCAATCAACGCTTGGCTACAGTGCAGGACGCGCGAACGCAGTTACAGAAACTTGAAATAGACGCTACCCTTAACGGGCGCGTCGAGGAGAATCCAAATGGCTACTAAAATCAAAGATTTGGCTACCGCTGAAAAAGCGGCGTTGAATCTGAACAAGGGACTTGAAGTTCCGGCACCTAGCGAACCGAACGCGCCACGCGAGAAAGGGACCACTGAACGACTGTTTCCTGATTTCATGACTTCCGATGGTGGAATCGTGAACAGGCCAGTCGATCAGAATCCTGCTCCAGTGCTAGCGACGGACACGCTAGTTCCGGCACCTCAAACCCAGACGCCTCAGACCAAAGCACCTACCACCCCTGTCTACATCAAGCCAGAAGATATGGCAGGCAAGATGGCGAAATTGAAAGTCGATGGAGTCGAACAAGACGTGCCAGCCGAAGACTTGTTTAAGGTCAAGCAATTGGAACGCCACTCGATCTCGCAGTTGGAGATGTTGGCGAAAGAACGAGCTCAATTCGAACGGGAACGACAGGAATTTCTGGCGAGACAAACAGTCACAAAAGAGCCAGAGAAGAAGGAACCTCCTGTGAAGGTCACGCCTGAAATGGAACGGATTGCGGCATTGGAAGCACAGATCAAGCAGTTGAATGATTCTACACTTCCAGCTCGACAAGAGGCTGCGATCAAGCAAATCGAGAAGATGGCGAAAGATAAGTTAGGGACGGATGATTTCAGATCTTATTTTGACAAGATCCGAGATATTGCTGTGACGGAAGGATTGAAGGCGAGAGCCGCTGGAGATGTTAATGCGGTCCAGTTCTTTGATTCTCCGCAGTTTTACTATCAGCAATATCAGGAGATGAAACTCCGTGATCTCATGACGAAACCTCCAGCTTCTCAAGTTCCTGCAACTCAGGCTCAACAGGGCGCTCCTGTATTGGTCAATAACGAGGGTAAACCCGTCAGCATCCCGACGTTTGAGAGTTCCAGTGGCGTTCCAAGCTCACCCAGCGAACAAGGCAATTGGCAAAGCACGTACAACACCCTGTTATCAAGGGCAAAAGCAGATCCTACGGATCTTAATTGGATGGCTGTGATGCGGCATAAGTTCCGAGAAGGTCAGCAGTGAGCTGTAAGGAGAAATCCGCATGAACCCGCCTACCAGTACGTTTCAAACGTATCAGGCGATTGGTAACCGAGAAGACTTGATCGACATTATCACCATTTTGTCGCCCATGGATACTTGGTTTACGTCGAACACAGGTTCGACGCGTGCCATTTCGACGTTTCACGAATGGCAGACCGACGCTTTAGATACGCCAGCCGCAAATGCGCAGATCGAAGGTAACGACGCGACGGCAGAAGCCGTCACAGCGACCGTGAGACTTGGGAATTACACCCAGATCTTGTGGAAGGTGTTTTTCATCTCTGAGACTCAGAGAGCGATCGTGGCTGCAGGTCGTAACGACGAAGTGGATTATCAGACTCTGAAGATGTCCAAGAGCTTGGCGCGTGACATCGAATACGCGCTGGTGTTAAACAGTTCCTCGGCTTCTGGTGCGTCTGCGACCGCTCGTCAGTTGAAAGGTGTTCTGGGCTGGATCACGTCAAACGTGACCGCTCCGAGTGCCACGACCGTAGCATTGACGGAAGCGTTGTACAACACGAATCTGGCTGTCATCTGGAAACAGGGCGGATATCCCACCGTGACGCTCGTGGGAGCATACCAGAAACAGCAGATTAGTGGCTTTACGTCGAATGTTCGGCGCATTGAGGCTGAAGAAAAGAAGCTGGTCAACTCCGTAGACGTTTACGAGTCCGACTTCGGCATGATCATGGTGCGCCTGCATCACATCCTGAACGACAATAACCCTGGATACGTTGTCAATCTAGGTGTTATGGAACTTTGGGTAAAGGCATGGCTCAGACCCGTTAACCGGATCGAGCTGGCGAAGACTGGATCAGCTGACAAGTACAAGATCGAAGCCGAACTGACGCTGGAAGCACGAAACCAGCTAGGTTCTGGGATGATTACTGGCTTGTTCTACAGCTACAACTAAAAAAGTCCGGGCTCTGCTTCGGCATCCCGGCACAATTTGAATTATGTTGATCAGCGCGAAGTACAAAAATGACTGTATTCAAGCCACTCACGTCGAAAAGATCGATGATCAAGTGCGTTATTGCAATGATCTTGCGAAAGACAGGTCGAATGGTTTCACCAAAGACCGAAATATGCGACGTTTGGGTTCATTCCCGACGTTTACGTTGATGGAATATGATCGTATTCATCCAGGTTGGTACGCACGAGTGACGGAAACAAACGATCGCGATGATAAACAGAAGGCATGGCGCGAATTTTTAGGGACAGATTACGCCAAACCTTTTATGATGGTGGAGAAACTGAAACACTAGTTCTTTTTGTGTCGGAATTATAGTCGTCAAGAATGAGTGCCAGAGCGGTGGCCGCTTCCATCGTTATATCTGGCACTCTTTTTTTATGATTAATATTCTGGGATTCGTGAAATCAAAATCGGGCTGCGATTGGTACCGTTGTGAACAGCCTTTGTTAAAAATTGCCGAAAATAAGGCAGCGCATGTCCGTTTTTTTAATAAAGGCGACGACATTGGATGGTTCGGGACTGACGAAGCGGCTCAAAAGATCGAAGGCATGTTCGAATGGGCTGATATTATCTTTGTTCCACGCCTGATTGAGGGTAAATTGATATCCGTGATGAGCACGTTCCGTAAGAACTTTGGAAAAAAGGTCGTTACTGACTGGGACGACGACATTTTCAATGTGAATCCTTTGTCTCCTTCCTATCGGCAGTTCGGGACGGAAGAAATCCGATGGAAGATGGCTGATGGGACGTGGCTTGATGGATGGATCGACGGTAAAAACATCGATCTGGCTAAGAATCGATATCAATTGAAGGCGATGACCGAAGGAATCCAGTTTTCGGATGCTTTTATCGTTACAGGTGAACCTTTGAAGAAGGCCTACTCCAAATATCATGACAATATTCATATCTGCCCAAATTCGATTGATTTAAAGCTCTGGAAGAAAATGCCACTCAAGCCAAGCGACGGAATCCGGATGGGTTGGTTTGGTGGAAACTCGCATTACGAGGATTGGCGAGCGATCATTGCTCCTTTGATCCGAAGTTTCATGGCAACCAATCCGAACGTGACTCTCGTGATTATGGGCGAGAAATGGTCAAGCCTTTTGCAGGGTGTTGACGAGAATCGCATTGAATTCCATCCTTGGGTTCATATTGAGGCCTATCCTTACAAGGCGGCACTTCTTGATCTTGATTTTGCCGTCATCCCTCTCGTCGACAACGATTTCAACAACGGAAAGAGCCCTATTAAATGGATTGAGATGGGAGCTCTTGAAGTTCCTGCTGTGACTTCGTTCGTGGCCCCTTATGACAAAGTGATGGATCTTGTTCCTGATAACGGAATCTTCGTTGAGGGAAACAGTGCCAAAGGATGGTATGAGGGTATGAACACTTTGGCTCATGATGCTGATTTGCGGAAGAAGATGGGATTAGCGGCCTACGAAAGCGTGAAGAAGTTCTATAACGCTGACGACACTTGGAAGTTATGGCTGAAGGTGTTTGAGGAAGTCAAAAGCAAGAACCTTTCTACTGCGACAGTTGCGGTTGGTAACTCCTGATGGCTATTCCTACTACCCCGACTGCTTTATCGCTTGTGACGGAAGGACTTCGTCAGGCGCGTATTTTCTATCCGACAACGCAACAGATCAATACTTACCAGAACGAAGTGATGGAACAGTTGAAGAACGATCTTTGGCAACAAGTCAAGCAGATGAAACCACTGATGACGTTTTCGTATATGGTATTGACGCCTGGACAATCACGTTATTCTTGTCCGTCAGATTACTCGTCTGATATGTCGATGGTCTGCGAGACTGGACTGTATACTGGAACTATCAATTCGGCAACGTCAAACACTATTACAGTCCCCACAATTCCGACAGGGGTGTTCGATGTCAATCAGGTCCTAGGCGAGGATCTTGTGATTATTTCTGGGACGGCAATGAATTCCGTTTCGCAAATTACGAACGTGGTAAACAACAACAATGGAACCCAGACCTTGACGGTATATCCGAATTTTCAAGGGACTCCTGATTCGACGTCTTCTTACATGATTGTCGACAATACATGGCCGATTGATCAACGACACATCGCCGAGTTTGACATGTATCATCGGTCTGGAGGGATTGATCGACCTCGATATTTCTATCCAATGGGTGACGAGGATTTTGACGAGTTTCAGTTCGATGTGGCTCCAGACAATTTCTATGTCTATTGCGTTAGGATGCGCTATTTCGTCAACATCATGACTCTTGACCTGAATTCAACTTTGATGAGTTCTCTTTACTTGAAGTTTAGAGAGTATTGGATCAAAGGAATCAAGGCTCAGGCGTTAGCGGATCAAGACGACTCGACGGCGAATGATGCTTTTCATGAGCGCGACCAGAAGTTGCAGTCACTCATTATGTCTCAGCAGTACGGAACAGACCTTCACAATTTCGCTCAGCATGTGACCGATTACCAGTGAGAGGATAACCTATGGCCGGAATTATTGAACTGACATCAGCGATCGCAGGAAGTACAAATTATGCAGTCATCAATAATCCGTCTGGCCAGCGATGGAACGGTACTTCTTTTGAGTCGTTCAACGGGGCCAATTGGAGTGCTTATGTGGTGGCTTTGACGGAAGACCGTTTCTCTGGAAATGGGACAGGGTATTATAAAGCTGTATTTCCTTTGACCATCCCAGCAGGTCGATATACCTTCACATTTTACCAGCAGGTGGGAGGTTCGCCAGCCCTAGGAGATCCGACGATTGGGAGTGGTGGTCCGATGTACTGGACAGGGACAGTTGAGGATCAAGGTTCAGCCATTACGGTGCTGGCTTTTTTCAATGCTACGATCATGAACGAGCTGACCTCACTTCCTTCTTCTACTCCTACACTATATCAGGCCATGATGTTGATGTACATGAGTCTACGAAACCAACATCTGGCCACGGCTTCACAGGAATCTATTTGTAATGCGGCAGGCGCAAGCATTACGACAGCCCCATTGTCTGACAACGGAACCACTTACACAAAAGGATCTTTCGCGTGACATTGGAGCAACGAAGACAAGCCATCGATTTCGGAAAGATTCGCGGAACTGGGATGCCAGTCCCTCCGATTGGCCTATTAACTGTTTCACAGAGGGCGCATGTAGTGAATGTCTATTACGAATCTCCAGCGCCTCCAGCACCATTCTTTTTCTGGAGAAATAGGAATCTGGTTTCGAGTTCTTGGGCCCCTAAAGTAACGCCACAAGACGGCAGTACACAGGTGATTTGATGGGATATGCTGGAACACAATTCAGAATGCCACTAACGGATACAGGATTTCGTGATGACCGGAATACTCAGTTGTTGCCTCCGACAGCCTTGTTGGTTCCTTCTTGCAATGTGAACTACCATGAGAATGGTCTTTCAAAGCGTGGAGGTACCGTGATTCAGGTGGTTGGAGGAGGACAACCAGGACAGGGCATGTTTCAGTTCCTAACCCCGACAATCCAGAAACTTGTATTCGTTTCGAATGGGGTTCTGTACAACACGAACTATTCTAACGTCCTTTTCTCCAGTTTTTCGAAGACCAACGCAGTGAATTTCTGTCAGACTTCAAAATATGTGTTCGCAGCAGACGGACAGGCAAATCCTCAATATTGGGATGGATCATCAGGATCTTCAAGCAATGTGACGCCAGCCGCTTCTTGGACAGGGAACATGCCAATCCAGATGGTAGTTCATACACGAGCTGGTTCAGGGGCTGGAGATAGGCTTTGGGCGGTGACGCCAGACGCGCTTTGGTATTCGAAACTCAATACTCCGACGGACTTTCTTAACAGTGATGCAGGAACTATCCCGATTGATTCCATTGGAGGTCTTGTAGGTGCCTATGATTTGGGTGGGCAACTATTCGCATTCTCGAAAACTCAGACGTTCTTGATTCAAGACACCGATTCTTCGATAGCAAACTGGGGATATACCAATGCTCTTTGGGAAGGCGGGGTCGCTTCTTGGAGGCTGATTGATAAGGCCATGAACAATCTCTTTTTCATGGCTGAGGATGGACTGATTTACAATTTGTCTGGAGTGCTAACGACAGGAGCATACAATGCGGCTCCTCTTAACAGGCCAGCATTCGTAGATAAGTTCATTCGTGACAACGTTAATCTCGGTAATGTCCAGAATTTTCATGTGTCCTACGATCGGAAACTACGTGCCCTTAAATTCTTCATGCAGGAAGGTGGATCTGGAAACAATATCGCGTTGACTTACTTCATTGACAAACGCCCAGAGAGTGCCTGGATTGTCCACAACAACACCAATTTTACTTCTGGATATAACGCTTCCTGTTCATGCGAAGTCAGAGTAGCAGCTGGGAATTATCAGGTTTGGACGATGGACTATACAGGCAACGTCTGGGGCCTTGAACAGACTTCACGTGATGACGCAGGGAACGCTTATCCTGTTATTATCAACACCAAAGCTCAGGATTTGCAGATTCCTAGAAATAACAAACACTTGTTTGCGATGGCATTGCGTGGCGATGCGTCGGGGACTGTCAATTTTACGATGTATCCGACGGTAGAAGGGCAGGCGCTGGCTTCGCAGACGTTTACGATGGGTGGCACTGGTTCGGTGTTTAATACAGCGACATTCAACAATTCAACATTCGCGACGGACCTCATAACAACGGCTCCGGTTGGTCTTGGAGTTTATGGTAGAGACCTTCAACTTCAATTGATCGAAAACGAGGTGGGGGTAGACTTCTTTTTAGCCGAGCTCCTTTATATGGTCAAACCTCTTGGAATCAAGGTGGCGCAATGACACCCTATTCGAAAGATTATATTGCTTCAGGAGACGTCTTCGCTGACGAGATGGTGTTCTGCATCCGTTGCGGGACGCAGACTATGGGTCTTGGATACAAAGAAATGCCAAGCGTAAATGATCCGAAGAAGCTCGTGAATGTCGCTCATAAGAAACAGTTCGGGAATTATCGACAGATGCCAGTAGTTTTGTCTCGTCGAGGACGAGAGAGTATCACGAGTTTGCCCTGCTGTCAGGAATGCGTAAAGGAAATTGATCCTTCTCGTGATACCGATTTACTCATTAAACAAATTAAGCGAGCGATGCAGATTGAAGCGCGATATGTCGGAATGCCAGAGGAAGCGGTGGAAGCCATCTCGAAGGCGTGGGCTGACGCACGAATCGTTCGGAAATGCAATCCTGAAGAAGCGGCCACAGGCAGAATTATGGAGGCTGTATGAGTCAGGCGCAGTTCACGATCCCTCTCATCACTGTCATTCCTGGACAGTTGATCACAGCGGCTCTCTGGAATAATGAATTTGTGAATCTTCAGACCAATCTCAATCCTTCTGGGATTGGTGGGTACTCAGATACTGATACCCAGATGCAGATTCAGACGGCTCCATATCCCGGGTCCGTGACCAGCCATGCGTCTAGTTTGGCTGGAGAATTGGAACGGGTTCGATACCAAATCAGCCAGATCTTAGGCCCGACAACTCCAGAGTTCTGGTATGCCGCTCCTCCAACAAACTTAACAGCATTGGCTGGTATTGCGCTTCCATTGGGAGCAGTAATTGACTATCACTCGGCCACTCCTCCAAACTCCAACTTTTTGTTGGCAAATGGACAGGCTATTGGACGAAGCGCTTTTGCGGGATTGAATGCTCTTTATAGCGCGGCTTCTTATCCATTTGGAAATGGTGACGGATCGACCACCTTCAACCTTCCGAATTACACTGATCGGATGTCTATTACAGCTGGGAACCTTTATGCGCTGGCGGCAACAGGTGGTGCTGTCAATGCGACTTTGGCGGCTAATCAGATTCCAACTTCGTCCCTTGGAGTTTCCGTAACTGATCCTGGTCATAATCATATCCAGAACGCGCATAGCCATGGAGTTACCGATCCAGGACATACCCACCTTGAAAAAGGAGATACGACAGGTGGTGGTTCTGGTGCGGCAGTAAGTGGTAATTTTGGGTTTAGTGGAACAGATACGACCACAGGGAACACAACTGCTAGTGCAACAACAGGGGTCACGACAAACAATGCTACAGCGACAAATAACGCAAATACAACGGGTATTACAGCTTCTGTGACAGGGGGAGGATCAACACCAGTCCCTACATTACCTCCTTATATCGGTATGTACAAGATGATTCGAGTTCTATGAAAAAGATATTCGACGACGGCATTTTGGAAGCTACTCTTTACGCGAATGGGTGGGTGTTTTGTCGATGGGTGAAAAACAAGCATGGGCGACTACAGAAGAAACTTATTAAGGACTTGAATTTGATCGAGACATTCATATTTAAGTCAAAGCTCGTAGGATGGTTTACGGATTCGGAGTTGGTCCATACGGATTTTCATAAGTTACTTATTAAGTT
>Ga0210394_10005386_pt1 | contig 14363 bp, 12 predicted proteins | sample IncBWC12MmetaG_FD_160121 | JGI IMG/M metagenome (GOLD analysis project Ga0210394, IMG submission 160121) | Forest soil microbial communities from Barre Woods Harvard Forest LTER site, Petersham, Massachusetts, United States - Inc-BW-C-12-M | ecosystem: Environmental > Terrestrial > Soil >...
ACGACCTCGTTTCTGATATCGCCAGCCGAAAGCCAAACACCAAGGTGACCATCGGCTTCGTTCGCAATGGCAAGAAACAGGAAACCACTGTCACGGTCGCTGACCGGGCAAAGTTGTTCGCAGCTCGCCTGGGTGACGAAGAAGAAAATGGCGGGGAAACTGGACCCAAAGAAAGCAAGCTGGGACTGACGGTTCGCGCGGTGACTCCTGAAATGGCTGATCGTCTGGACATTCCTGCCGGCAAAGGCGTGATCGTGCAGGACATCAAGCCATCGTCGTTCGCCGACGATGTTGGCCTTACCCGCGGTGATGTGGTCCTCGAGATCAACAAGCAACCGGTGAATTCCGAGGACGACTTCAATCGCATTTCTTCCTCCCTGAAGAGCGGACAGGACGTTGTGTTTCTGGTCCGGCAACGGGGAGCGGGCCGTCAGGACGGAACCATATTCCTGGCCGGTACACTTCCGTAACTCGGTAGGCACCATCGAGACTGGCGCTGAGCATTCCAAATGGGGGATCATTACACAGCGCCGGTTTTGGTGTGCGAGATTTCTGCATGAGAAGATTTTGGTTCACGCTATCGGCGGTCGGATGCGCGGCGCTTCTCGCGACCACGTTCACCCTCGCTACCGACACTAAAACCGACAGCACAACGTTGCCTGACGCTAACGCGCATCCTCCGGCGACTGTTACAAAAAAGTCTCCCACGTCCGGTAACACGTCGGCTCACTCCAGCACTCACAAGGGAAAGAAGACGCGAAGAACCGCGAGCCGTCGTCCCCGTGGACAACAAAAGATAGACTCGCAGCGTGCTCTAGAAATCCAGGAAGCTCTAATCCACGAGCATTATCTGACGGGAAAGCCCACCGGCGTGTGGAATGACGAGACACAACGGGCGATGCAGCGTTATCAGGCTGACAACAACTGGCAATCTAAGACCACTCCCGATGCGCGTGCCCTGATCAAACTGGGATTGGGCCCGGATCATCAACATCTGCTGAACCCGGAAAGTGCGATGACGAGTCAACCTGTTAGCAGCCAACCGCGATCCGCGACTCCCGTCAGCAAAACCGATCCCGGCAAAGAACAAAGATAACCCGCCACGGATTTACACAAATCACGCGGATTCAGCAAGAAAATAAAAATGGCTATCTGGTTTATCCGTGAAATCCCTGGCTAAGCTCTTAACTCTTGCTCACGGGACTTGGAAAATATGGGAGCGGCTTTCCGTGGATGATGGCGCGGGGATTTTCATCTACCAGCGCACGCGCTACATCTGCTCCGCAAATTTCCGCGGCAGCGTCGCGCGCTGTGGAGAGCACCGGCGGACGACGTTTCGTGTCGTGGGCGTCAGTCGCGAGCACGTGTACGGCGTCGCGTTTGAGCAGCCATTCAGCGGTTCGCCACGCAGCTTCGCCCCATTGTCCGGTTAGCGCCGAGCCTGTTACCTGGATCACGCAGCCCAGTTCCACCCATTGCAAAATCCGCTGTGGAGTGCGCTGCATAATCGGATTGCGTTCCGGATGCGTGATCACGGGGGTAAGTCCCTTTTCCAGCAGTTTGCTGAAGTGCTCTTCCATGTGAACGGGAACGCCGTAATTGCTCAACTCCGCCAGCAAGTAGCGGCTGCCGTCGATGGCATAGCGCTCGGGAAAAAGCATCGCATCCTGCAAATTCTCGTAGGAAAGATGGAAGTCGCAGCCCAGGCTGAGCGCTGGCGATGGACCGACGCGTTGCCGCAGAAAATTGAGTGTCCGCGTCAGGAATTCACGATCGTAATGATAACGGTCGTTGGCGTGGGGCGTGGCGACGATGTGTTCGATGCCATCCGCAGCCGCCATGCGGCACATTTCTTCGGCTACGTCCCAGGACTTGGGTCCGTCGTCTACTTCGGCGAGGATGTGGCAGTGAATGTCGATCACGCTGATTTTCTTGAAATCTTAACAGAGCTTGTTTAAGACTCGGTTGAGACCCGCCCGTGCGGCTCTAAGCCTGAAGCCTAGAGCCCGAAGCCTGTCTCACGTTCTCTGCTTGAATCGATCCAGCAAGGCGAACAGAATGACGGCTAAAAACGCGTTCGCCAAAGCCGAGCCCAGTTCGCGAGACCAGCTCCATTGCAGAGTAAGTCCAACTAATCCGCGGGCAACCGTGAAGTACACGATTTCATGCACTACGTAGAAAAACAGCGTGACTAGAAACCGCGAGCCCGCGTTTTCCACGTCCAACTTCACGCCGAGTGATGATGCGCCATAACCCACGACTGTCTTGGCAATCCCATACAAGCCGAGCGGGTGGCCGGTGAGGGAATCCTGCAACAGCCCGATGGCGGCTCCGGTCAGCAATCCCGCGGCGGGGCTGCGGCGCGCTACCGCGAAGAAAATCAGCACCAGCAACGGTAGATCGAATATCGAGAAAAAGTGAAATCGTAATGGTACGAAGGCCTGCAGAAATACGGCGATCAAAGGAATCAGAATGGCTGCCGGGAGACTGAACCGGTAAACCTCAATCTGCTCATTCGATGTGTAAGTGATAGGCACGCTATTGAGGGGGTTCCTGAGTCGGCGCGGTCGTGTTTGAGGGCGGCTTTGGTTGTGAAGCAGTCTTCGAAGAGGCTGGCTGGGATTGGCTGTAGGCTGTATTCGTGGTGTTGTCTGAAGTTTTCGCTGCAGGTGCGTGCGGCTTTGGCGGTGCTACCGGCTTCGCGGATGATCCGTCCGGCTTGGTTGCGGAGGCTGCACTGCCGGGCGTGCCAGCCGCATCAGCATGCGGTTTTGGATTCGCCGCGGTTGGTGTCGAGCCATTCGGCTTCGCGCCGGCTGCGGCGCCTGGAGTTGCTGGACCACCGTAAATTTTCAGTCCACTGGTTGGAGGCGGAGGCGCATTGGGATCATCTGGTGGCCGGTCCGGAACCGAAGGCAGACGCTGCGCCAGGATTTCTGCAGCCCGCATCGGCAACGCGCCGTCTGAAAGCGCAGGTTCCTTTTCCAGTTGCTGCGTGATCACGAGGACTTCCTCGAGGCGGCTCAAGTCGGCGGCCGGCTTCACCCGGATATTAAGAAAAAGCTCTGAGCCCGGCGAAACTTTGGTGACCGTCCCCACTGCCAAGCCTTTAGGGAAAATCTGATCGCCTCCGCTGGTTACGATTTTTTCTCCTGGCTGAACGGCCTCGTCGGACATCACCTTTTCGAGGACCACTTCGCCCAGCGGCGTCCCACGCAGCACGCCTTGCAAGCGCGATTTTTCCAGGACTGCTCCCACGCCGCTGGTCTGATCATTCACCAGTAGAACCTGCGAAGTAGTTCTGAAAACTCGCAGCACTTTGCCGACAATGCCATCGGCGGTGATAACCGCCATATCCGGCCTGACCCCATCGTGCGAGCCCTTGTCGATATAAATCGACCGCGACTGCTCGCTGCCGCTGGAACCGATAACCTGTGCGGGCAGCGTCTTAGAGATGAATTGTTCCTTGAAGCCGAGCAGCGCTTGCAGCCGCCGAGCTTGCTCCGCGTCCTCGTTGAGGCGAACCTGTTCGATGCGCAGACGTTCGATCTGTAGCTTGAGCTCGCGATTCTGCTGTCTCACGCCGCGCAGGTAAAAATAGTTATGCCACAAGCCGGAAATGCCGCTTTGAAACCAAACAATAACCTTTTCGAAAGGAGTTACCGCGTCCACCGCCCAGACCCGGATCAGGCGGGTCGACTCATCCTGAGTAGAGCGCTTGACTTGCATCGCCAGCCCCAGCACCTGAGCAAATAAAACGACCATCAGGATGGTGACGTTACGGTAGCGGGTGACGAGGTTTTCCATAAAAACAAGCTGTCAGCTATCAGCTATCAGCTTTCAGAAATCAATTCTATAGAACATTCGCCATGCAAGCCTATCCGCAAACCTGGCAGGGCGTCTGAGAGGGGCAGGAATTATGTAAATCCCGGCAGCCACTGTACCTACTCGATAGAAATTTTGCGCAACAGTTTGAAGTCGCTCAGCATTTTGCCGGTGCCAAGCACCACGCTGCATAGCGGGTCATCGGCGATTGAGACCGGCAGGCCGGTTTCTTCGCGAATGCGCTTGTCGAGATTTTTCAGCAGCGCGCCGCCGCCGGTGAGCACGATGCCGCGGTCGCTGATGTCGGCGGAAAGCTCGGGAGGCGTGCGTTCGAGGGCCACGCGAATGGCGTTCATGATGGTCGAAACACATTCGCTCAGGGCTTCGCGAATTTCGCTGTCGTCCACGGTGATGGTTTTGGGAACGCCTTCGATCAGGTTGCGGCCCTTGATCTCCATGGTCAGGGGCTTGTCCAGCGGATAGGCGGAGCCGATCTCGATCTTGATCTGCTCGCCGGTGCGCTCGCCGATCAGCAGATTATATTTGCGCTTCAGATAATTCATGATGGCTTCGTCCATCTGGTTGCCAGCCATGCGCACGGAGCGCGAATAGACGATGCCGCTGAGAGAAATGACGGCAATGTCAGTCGTTCCGCCGCCGATATCGACAACCATGTTGCCGCTGGGTTCGGTGATGGGAAGCCCGGCGCCGATCGCCGCCACCATGGCCTGCTCCACCAGATACACTTCGCTGGCCTTGGCGCGATAAGCCGAGTCCATAACCGCGCGCTTTTCCACCTGGGTAATTTCCGAAGGCACTCCAATGACGATGCGGGGATGCACCAGCATCTTCCGGTTGTGCGCCTTTTGGATAAAGTAATTCAGCATCTTCTCGGTGACTTTGAAGTCGGCGATGACGCCATCCTTCATGGGCTTGATGGCCACGATGTTGCCGGGGGTGCGGCCCAGCATCTCTTTGGCTTCCTTGCCCACGGCTTCCACTTCGCCGGTGTTTTTGTTGATGGCCACGATGGAAGGCTCGTTGACCACGATGCCTTTGCCGCGCGCATACACCAGCGTGTTGGCCGTGCCCAGGTCGATAGCGAGGTCGCTCGAGAAAACGCTAAACAGCGACCGCAGATTGTGCCAGCGTGATGCGCTTGAATGAAAACCGTTATTGGATGACATGCGAAACTTTTCTCGTCAGTTGGAGTCGGTTTTTTCCCGTCTTTTATCCGGTTATTCTGGAATCGCTCTATCTTTAATTCTATGAGGTATCGTCGTCGGTTTCAGCAAACCAAAGTGCTGGACCTTCGGCGTCCTCGTGCCATTTTGCTTTCAGTTACTGAATCACTACTTTCTTCTGCAACGTATTCACTCCGCCTCGGGCATTCTGCGCGGTAATGGTGATCGTGCTTTCACCAGTCGCCAGCGGAGGCGTGAAATAGTGGAAAGCACCATCGGCCCCCACCACTGGCACCTCGCGTCCATTTACCATCACCCGGGCGCCCACTTCTGTCTTGCCGGTTAATTCGATTACGTGACCGTGCTGGATGAGCGGATCGAGGTCCAGATTGATTGCCGCGGTGTCGCTTCCTTTGGGGATAATGGTGAAGCGATTTTTTTCGCTCTCCACTGATTCCTTGCCGGCGGCGTCCTGGGATTGCACCAACCAGTAGTACGCGCCTTGTTCAAGGCCTGAGACCAGAACATCCGCGGTATTCACCTTGCGGTCCACAAGGGTCGAGGAAAAATATGGATTGCGGGAAATACGCAGCCGATAGCCTTTTGCATTCGCCATCGGAGTCCAGGAAAATTCGATCGGTTTCGGATCGCTCGACACAAACATCGGCATCATGTTCGCGGGAGAAATCGGCGTCGGGGGACCAATCTCTTTCAACTTGTCCATGCGCGGGGCTTCAGCCTGGAAACTCACTTTTTCCCAGTCGGCCAGGCGTACGGTTTCGCCATTGCGAGTGATGTCGCCAGATCCCTTCTTGACCAGAATTTCATGCTGGTCGCTTTTAGGGTCATTGTGGACCATGGCTGCGCTATCTGGCGCCAAAGAGGCCGTGGCGCCAGCAACAATTACCTGCGATCTCGAACCTTGCACATAGGTAGCTGTCGTCAGATCTACCGTGCCAGTGCTCACCGCTACGGCGACATTGGTCTGCTGCTGATCGTTGGTCGAGTTCTCCTCGATCACAATCAGCGAATCCTGTTTCACCGTGTAATTGGTTCCATCGTTGAAGACGATTTTGGCCATGCCTTCAGAACTGGTCTGCACCACATCGCCCTTTTCCAACGGGACGCTATAGTCCGCGGCTCCCCAACTGTTGCCGTTAGCTTTTTTCACTCGCACCGTGCCATCAAGCGCGGTGAAGTGCGCCTGCTGAGAACCGCTTCCGGGCTTGACGGGGCTTGACGCAGCCCCGGCCACGGCCTCCAACAATTTGCCGCCAAAGCTGTCTGCCGCCTTAATCGTGCTCTGCGTGAACTGCGGAAAGGCGAACCGCAAGCTCACAAAAAATATCCCCATGCCCGCCATCACCAGCAGCGCGACGCTGCGGTAGGTGACCGTCTTCCACGCGATGTGGACTCCCGGTTTGCAGTTTGAAGACACCAAGGGCACAAAGAAACCTAGTTAAAGTCCAGAGAATATGAGGTAGTTGGAGACTACCACAAGGGAAATGCGGGTCAAAACCGGTAATCGATTTGGGACATTACCTTGGTGCCGTCCGCGTGAAGAGGGCATGTGAGGATGCACTTGTGAGTATAAAAATGGGCAGTTTTGCTTGCGATAGCGAGTGTGGCTACTTAGAATTCAATCAATCCAATACAGACCTGCGGTTCGTCTGACACATTCAATCCAGGAGTTTGTTTTCATGCGGTTCTCCCCACGCATTTGTGCGGTTGTTCTTCTATTTGTCATCTTAATTGTATCCATTGGATGCGGCGGCGGATCCATGAACCCGCAAACTTCCAGCGCCCAACCTGCGATTACGCTTCAAGCTCAGCCAAGCACCGTGACCAGTGGCACCCCAGCCGTACTCAGTTGGAAGACGAGCAATGCGACGTCGGTGAACATCGGCGGTCTAGGCACATTCCCCGCGACCGGTTCCACCAAGGTTACCCCGACTGCCAGCACAACTTACACCGCGACTGCCACCGGACCTGGCGGCACAAACACATCCTCTACAGTGGTAAGCGTCAGCGGTTCCGGGTCTGCGCCAGCAATTTCCTTGACCGCACAGCCCACTAATATAGCCAGTGGCGCAACCTCGACTCTAACTTGGACGTCGACTAACTCGACCTCGGTAAGCATCTCGGGACTAGGCACCTACCCGCCGAGCGGATCGGTACAAGTCACCCCCACTTCAACCGCGAATTACACCGCCACTGCGAGCGGGGCTGGGGGAACGGCGGCATCGTCGGCAACCGTGACTGTATCTCAAAGTGCGGCGCCGACAATCACTTTCAGCGCTCAACCTAATAGTGTCCCTATCGGCACTAAGGCTGTTTTGAGCTGGACCACGACCAATGCAACGTCGGTGAACATTCCCGGCGTCGGTTCTTTCCCAGCGAGTGGATCAACCAATGTGACGCCAAGCACGACCACCACCTATACCGCGGCGGCACAGGGGACAGCCGGCACGGCCCAGGCTTCGACTACCGTAAGCGTGCAATCGAACGGAACCGCTCTATCGCATCTGCAGGCGAGCGGCGGATGGCAAAGTTGGGGCGAATATCCCCCGGGCTACGGCATTTGTTCGTATCCGTGCCCGGGGATTTCGTGGTCGATGAAACAAGGGATCAAGTCACCCTCCCTCAGCGGAGACGCGACCCAGTTCAACATTGGCGGCACAACCGCTTATGCAGACGTCTTGTGGAGCAACCCATTGATCGGCGCGCGCTCAACGCAGGGTCTGCCAGATTCGGGTCACACGCTTCTTCCGACCATACACAACTTCACCTATGACGCTTATTTTTATCCCACGAACCTCGGAGTCACCCAGGTCCTCGAGTTCGATATCAACATGTATTTCAATGGGCTGAGTTTGATCTGGGGCCAGCAGTGCAACATTCTGGGCGGACACCAATGGGATATTTGGGATAACGTCAATCAAAAATGGATGCCAAGCGGCGCCGCCTGCAATCCCATAAACAACGCCTGGAATCATGTGACGATTCACGCGCAGCGAGAATCTGACAACTCGTTGCTGTTCCAATCGATAACTCTGAACGGAGCGACCAGCAACATTAACCGGCGCTATTCGCCGGGTTCTGTTCCCGCTAGCTGGTGGGGCGTCACGGTTAACTTCCAGATGGACGGAAACGTCAATCAATCGGCGTATACTACGTTCCTGGACAATTTCACTTTAAGTTACTGGTGAGTTCGCAGTTGAAGTGCGTGCCAGGGTCATAGGATCTTTATGCTTTGACCCGTGTACTTCACGCGGCCATCCCGGGCAACGCGAGGGATGACAGTTTGTTAGTGCACATCGCGAGATAGTGCCTTAATCGTGCAATCGCAACGATGCACTTTCGAGTAATTGCTCATGCGTTTTTGCTTGCGAGCGATATCTAACCCTGCTTAGAATCCGAGTCAATCTAAGTATTAACCCGGGTCGCTTCGCCTGACATATTCAACAAGGAGTTTTCTATGCGGCTCTTCCTCCGCATTTCCGCATTGGTCGTTATATTTTCTATTTCGATTGCAGCGATCGGCTGTGGCGGCGGATCCATGTCCGCGCAACAAAACGCGCAGCCTGCAATTACTATGGCGGCGCAACCGAGCACGGTGCTGAGCGGCACATCGACCGTGCTTAGTTGGAAGGCGAGCAATGCGACCTCAGTGAGCATCAGCGGCCTGGGCACGTTTCCAGCCACGGGTACGGTGAAAGTCAGTCCCACGGCCACCACTACCTATACGGCAACCGCGTCCGGGCCCGGAGGAACAGCCGCAACCTCGACCGTGGTGACTGTAACCACTTCCGGCCCAAATCCCGCGATTACTCTCAGCGCTCAGCCCAACGATATCGCGAGCGGTGGGACTGCAGTTCTAACTTGGACCACCAGCAACGCAACTTCAGTTAATATTCCGGGATTAGGCGCTTTCCCGGCCAACGGATCAACCAACGTCAAGCCAACCTCTACCACCATTTACACGGCGACAGCAGCCGGGCCCGGAGGAACAGCTCAATCATCAACTACAGTCACTGTAAGTGCTGCGCCGACGATCTTGTTCAATGCGCAACCCAATACCATCACCATGGGAGGGACGGCAGTACTGAGTTGGACGACAACCAATGCAACGTCAGTAAACATTCCCGGAGTAGGCAGCTTCCCGGCAAATGGTTCCGCCAACGTTACGCCAAGCACGACAACTACCTACACCGCAACCGCAACCGGAATAGGCGGAACTGCAAATGCCCAGACCACGGTAACGGTGCAAGGAGGAATTCCAGCATTCGGACACGTGACCCTGGTGATGGAAGAAAATCATAGTTATTCCAGCGTGATTGGAAACTCATCCATGCCTTATTTGAACAGCCTGGCTCAGAAGTATGGGCTGGCCACTTCATACTTCGCGAATACGCATCCATCCATTGGCAATTACTTTGAACTGACGACTGGTCAGATCATCACTAACGACGACGGATACACCGGTACCGTGAGTGCCGACAACATAGTTCGTCATTTATTATCTGCTGGCAAAACCTGGAAGTCATACGCTGAAGGTCTGCCCAGCGTCGGTTACATTGGCGGCGACGTTTATCCTTACGCGAAACATCACAACCCGTTCACTTACATTACCGACGTGTTGAACAGCCAGAATCAACGGCAGAACCTGGTTCCATTCTCCGAGTTTCCCGGCGATCTCAACAATAACCAGCTTCCGGAGTACTCCTTCGTTGTTCCGAACATGCTCGACGACGGGCACGACGGAACTCTGTCCCAGGCTGATGCCTGGCTACAGGCAAACATCGCGCCCTTGATTGCCAGCTCAACGTTCCAAAAGGACGGCCTGCTGGTAATCCTGTTCGACGAATCATTTGCTAGTGATACGTCGCACGGAGGAGGGCAGGTTGCGATGCTGGTGATCAGTCCATCGGCTAAAAAGGGTTACAGGTCGACAACTTTTTACCAGCACCAAAATACTTGCCGGTTACTGTTGGAGGGACTGGGGCTGACAAGCTTCCCCGGCGCATGTGAAAGCGCGGCTCAGATGAGGGATTTTTTCTGAGTTCTTACTTTCCATTTGGTCTCGGGAGACGTGGCGAGCCACGTCTCTACGGGCGCAGACTAAGCCACTGCGCCGAAACGCTGTCCGTTTGATTTGCAGAGACGAGGTCAGCCACGTCTCTGCCGCGTTTTTTCCCGCCTAGGCTACGCGGCGGCCGCTTACCAGGTTAATGACCAACACTATCAACGCCACTACCAGCAGCAAATGAATCAGGCTGCCAGCTACGTGAAGGCTGAAACCTAGAAGCCACAGAATCAGAAGGACCACAAAAATCGTCCAGAGCATGTTCATCTCCTCGGGTCATTTATCGAATTGCTCATCATTGGATATCCTCTTTCCATGCATGCGCATGGCAAGAGTTGCGCAGTGAGTCCGCGATAAATGCCGCAAAAGCACAAGCCGAGATAAGATGCACAGAAGCTGTTAGACGGCTGTACAAGATTTTCAGGAAGCCCCTTAATAGAACCGATGCTCGTATCTGTTTGCCCTCACGCCAGTTCGAAGCGAACTACGGGTTCACCAACGGTCCATCGCCGGGTGTAGCGCCGGCCGCTTTTTGCTGTACTTCTTCTTCGGCGGGCAGTACGAGAGGCTCGACCAGGTGGGCACGCTCTAACGCCCGCAGGTAGACTCCTACTTCATTCCCAGGTCCATCAAGACTTTGGGATTTTCTTCGCCCGCTGCCAGAACCCGATGGCACGAGGAACAGTCATTGGTAATGGTCTGTCCATCGGCGCTGGTATGACTGCCATCGTGGCAGCGGAAGCAGCCCGGCGAATCATTGTGTCCAAGATTATTGGGGTGCACGCCCCAGGAAACACGCATGTCCGGAAAAACGTTGCGCAAGTAGATGGCTGAAACTTCTTCGCCCGCTTGTTGCACCAGGGTGCGCCGTGTCTGATAGATCTGCGCGTAGTTCGTCCGATAAAAATTGTTGATTTCATCCCGAATGCTCTGCTTCGCGATCTCCCGGCTGGGATAATTGACTTTGAGAACTTCGACTGCCTTTTTTCTGATGTAGGGCAGATCAGGACTGATGCGGCCGACGGACATTTGCTTGTCCACGGCATTCTCGGGCAGGTCGAAGGCGTGCGTGGGACGGTTGTGGCAATCCACGCAATCCATCACGCGATGTTCTCCCTTGTCCAATTGCTGTTGAGTTGGCTTGGCATCGGTGGAAACGAATTCGGTGGTCTTTCCCTGATCGTCGGTGTAATAAACGACGGGGATGGTCTGGCGCTCGAAGTCGGTCGAAATGTAACGGATGCGCGCCGTGTCGGCGAGATGGTGGCCGTGGATGCCTACGGAACCCTGCGCGCCTCGACCGCCAACTTTCACTAGAAGGACGTCGGTCTGAGGAGTATTTTTCTCGTCGTCCTTGTAAGTGGTGTTCACCAGGAACTTGTCTCCGGTGAAGCGCTGCGGCCAATGGCACTGCTCACAGGTTTCACGCGCCGGGCGCAGGTACTTTACTGGCGAAGGAATAGGACGCGAATAAGTATGAAAGGTGATCGCGAAGACTTGCCGCAAGCCAGAGACCTTGGAGCGCACAAACCATCCTGCTCCAGGGCCAATATGGCATTCGACACAAGCCACGTGCGAGTGCGGAGAATTTTGATAGGCGGTGTATTCGGGAGTCATTACTTGATGGCAGGTCGTCCCGCAGAAGCTGGTGGAATCCATGTATTCAACGCCACGATACGATGCGGTCCCGATAATCAGCAGGTTTAGCACGGTCGCCAGCGCTACCCACTCGAGCGTACGGCGCACCACGGGCAATCTCAGATCGACGGCGGGAAAGATTGTGGGCAGTTTGCCGGCTTGCTTCAGACTTCGTCGCCTGAGCCAGATGCCCAGTGGAATCAGAAACAGCCCGATTACAAAAATGCCGGGGAGGATCAGAAAGACCAGAATGCCGATGTAGGGATGCGGCGGCCCCGGCAAGAAAACGTCATAAAACCAGAAGGCGATGGTGGTGAGCGCCGTGCTTGTGGTCAGCACCGCGCCAGTCAGGGTGACGGGATTCTGCCCCAGGAAGTAGATCGGTTGTAACCACTCTCGGATGCGTTCTCGTGAAGTCATTTGGGGAGGCTAGTCTATCTTGAACTGTTCACTGGGAGCGGTGCTGTGACCTAGATCACAGCTACTTGTTAATGTCCGCGGAATTCAGACACTCTTCAGGTTAAGAAAAGCCAGATGAACTCCGGTTTCGTCTGCCGGCTCAAGGTGAAAACCCAACTTCTCGACTAAGCCGCGCATCTCGACATTGTCCCGGAGCAGGTAAGCCTGCATCGAATCCAGATGTTCGTCGCGCGCCACCTGGATCAAACGCCGCAGCAACTCGACGCCCAAGCCGAGGCGCTGGTACTGGTCACGGACCAGCAGCGCCATTTCTGCGGTGCTTCCGCCATGCAGTTTGCTTAGGCGGCCTACGGCAAGGATTTCGTGCTCGCCGGTTTCCGGCGAAGTATGATCGGCTACCAATGCCATGTCGCGATCGTAGTCGATAAAACAGATTCGTCTCAGCCGGTCATGTGCGACTCGCTGGCTTAGTTTGGACCACTGGAAGTACCGGAGAAAAACGCTGCGCTCAGAAAGCGCTGCGTGAAACTTCACCATAAGCGGCTCATCTTCAGGGCGGATCGGCCGCAGGGTTACGGCGGTGCCATCCTTCATTGTCCACGGAACAGCGTACTGCGCTGGGTAAGGTCGAATCGCGGGCTGGGGAAGTTCGCTGCCTTCGCGTTCGGTCGCACCAATGAGGGCAACGCTGGCGGGCTCGAACAACGCATCGAGCGGCCGTGTTTCTGAACGCAGAACGTCGCGTAACTTATCTTGTACCGCCGGCGGCTGTGCAGCCACATTCTCCGTCACAAGATTCTCCCAACTGGCAGGTTCCCGCAAGCCGCTCGATTTGATTGTACGAGTGTTTCTGTGCAGTCTGCGTTAAAAGAGTCGCTGACGGCGGTGGACATCACTGCTGTCAGACGTTCTTGCCGGTGAATTCTGGTCGAGCCCGACCCATGGGACGAGGTGCGACTTTTCTTTGCAACGGTTGGAGACGATGCTGCCGGGGTTGCCTAAGCTCGGGCCGCCCGCCGTGATGCACATATTATGGTGCAGGATTTACCTCAAAAAAAAACTCTCATTTCCGCGCAAAATCTAGAAAACAAAGGACCGGTATTTTTCTTGGCTCCTAGATCTATGGTTCTTAAGGTAGTTACGGCCAAATCTTGGAAACATGGGAGTTATCGTGACGACCGCTGGCCTCCCAGGTTTTCCGTTTGGAAGCAGCAATAACGCTAGACAGGGGTATTTATCTTTCCATGATTGGCGGACCCCCGGCGAGTTCAGCTGAGACGAACTGCGGTGGTTGTCAGATTGTCGTTGTTGGGTTGTCAAGGATCGAAGATTATCTTGTAGATAACATCTACACTCATATGTTATCGCGAATGATAAACGGGGTTCAACCGGAAAGTGACCAAGCTATGGAGCTGATCCCAAATGGGGACACGCATGGGCGACCTGAAACACAAAGTCCTCAAGTCTGGCGGTCACGGAAGGGCCTCCAAAGGCCCCGCCCTCTCGCGAAGAACGCGAGAAGGGCAGGGCACCCTCTTTTTGTGCAGCGGGAAAGCATGGGCCAGCCTGCCATGGGCCAGAATCCAACCACCACAATAGGCCCACCGGAGGTGCTATCCGATACCATGGGCGTGGATTTCGGACCCTATCTGCAGCGTGTGATGCACGATGTCACCTTGAATTGGTACAAGAGCATTCCGGAATCAGCGAAAGCACCCATCTGGAAAAAGGGCAAACTCACAATCCAATTTGCCATCCTCAAAGATGGCAAGGTTGCAAGAATGAAGTTAGTGGCGAACTCGGGCGATTTGCTACTCAATCACGGTGCCTGGACCGGCATCACCGCCTCGAACCCATTTCCGCCATTGCCCAGCGAATTTTCTGGCCAGTACCTGGGGCTGCGAATGACCTTTTTCTACAACCGCGATTAATGCCCGCCCCAAAAACAGAATCAACGGGCGGATTCCTTCCACTGTGGAATGCGTTCATGCGGGCGATTTTACTACGGTTTCCCGAGTCATGCGGCAGACTGCTTGAGTCTGGCTGTTGTAACATCGCCATTTCACTCATTGAGGGATTTTGAGTGTAATCGCCTTCCATGAGAAGGCCGGTCGGAGTCAAGTGTTCTTTGTTTTTTCGTTGGACAAGGTTTTTCTCCTGCCGAGTGGCCCACTGTCGCTACCCTTCCATCCGCACTCTTATTGAGCGTA
>Ga0210394_10005388_pt1 | contig 14359 bp, 12 predicted proteins | sample IncBWC12MmetaG_FD_160121 | JGI IMG/M metagenome (GOLD analysis project Ga0210394, IMG submission 160121) | Forest soil microbial communities from Barre Woods Harvard Forest LTER site, Petersham, Massachusetts, United States - Inc-BW-C-12-M | ecosystem: Environmental > Terrestrial > Soil >...
ATCTTCCCCACCGTGAAGAGCGCGCTCCATCGTCGCTCCGCGCATCACCGGCACCCGGTCGATCTCCGCTGCCACTCCTGAAGCCAGGCACAGCCGATGCAGATCCAGCGACAACCCGTCGCTCAAATCGATGCAAGCCGTCGCCAGCCCGCGCAACTTTTTGCCGAGCTCCAGCCGCGGCTCAATCCGCCGATCCCAAGCCTTCCCCAGCCTCCCCGACACGAAAATCGAATCGCCGGCCCGCGCTCCATCGCGCCTCAGCGCTTTCCCTCGCGGAGTCGACCCGCATACCATCACATCGCAGCGAATTTTTTCATCGCGCGCCAGATCGCCGCCCGCCAGTGCCGTAGCCGTCCGTTTCGCCAACCGCAGCAGCCCCCGATAGAAATCTTCAATCCATTTAGGATCCGTAGCCGCCATGGCCACGATGCAAAACCGGGGCTCCCCGCCCATCGCGGCGATGTCGCTCAAACTCCGTGCCAACGCTCTCTCGCCGATCGACGCAGCTCTCTGTGCGCGCGTAAAATGGACGTCCTCAATCATCTGGTCGGTCGTAAACAGCAATTCCTCACCCGCGCGAGGCCGATAAATCGCGCAGTCGTCGCCAATCCCTAGCGTAAGCCCCTTCGCCGCCGCGAGCCGCCGCAGCCGCTCTACCAATTCCAGCTCATTCATGAAACACTAGACCCGACGGCAGCTCTTCGCCGAAAATCTTGTTCATCGCCGCCAGATCGCCGCTCGGCTCGCGATCCAGATCGAGCCCCGGAAAAGCCCTTCGCACCACCTCCAGCGTCGCCGCCGGCAAATCGCGCGTCGAATCTCCCGTATGCCGCGCCAGCGCCGCCACCGCGTCCTCGGCCCTCTGGATTTTCAGCAGAGGCTCCAACCATCGCGCAACCGTCGAGGACGGCAGCACTTGGTTAATCGGCCCATAGAACAACTTCCTCGCTCCCAGCCGAGCCAGACACCACAGCCCCGTGTCGACGAAATCTCCCTTTGCGATCCGCGCGATTAATTCATCGCCCAACTGCGTTTTTGTTTGGATCGGCAAGAATTCCAAGCTCGCCGCCGCTCGCCACATCTCCCGCAACAGACTCGGATTCACCCGGGGCCTCTTCGCCGACCTCGGCAGCAGCGTCGGCGACAATCTCTGAAATACGTCGGTCTGCTGATTCTTGTTCAGCCCTCCCGCCACGCGTCCCCAGAAAATCCACCACTCAATTTCATTCTGCACCTGGTTCGGGAATTGCAGGCCGCTCGCATAAACCCGCCGCGCCTGCTCGATGCGGTAATCGTCGCCCGGAAATCCGAATCCCGGCCGCAGACAAAATCCAGACAAATTCAACCAACGAAGCTCATGGGCCGCGCTCCCCTTGCGCCCTTCCGCCAGCTCGATCATTGCGTCACCCAGCTTCCGGATCGCCGGCAAAGGCCACGAGTTTCGACCCAAACCCAGCGCCTGTTCAAGCCTCGCCGGTAACTCCTCCGGCGCCGTCGAATCCGCTTCAAACGTCGCCGGAATCATCGCGAGCGCGTTCGCCAACGCCTCATCGGAAATCACGGCTGCTGGACGAGACACCGACTGAGCTGCCGCCGCTTTTCGCAACTCGAACTGTAACCGCCAGCGATGGTCCGTCTCTTTCGAATCCGCCCAAATTTCGAGCGTCCCGACTTCGGTCAGCCGCGCACCAAGGCGAATCGGCACCAGTCTCTCACCCGCTTTTCCGAATCGCAACACCGCGTGCAGAGGCGCATGCAGATGCAGTTCCTCGCGCTCCTCCGGCGAGAACTCCACCACGTCGCCCGACTTGTCTTCCGTCCTCGTACGCGAACTGTACAACTGGAACGACACCGGCTTGTTCGCGAGCACATGTAAACTCCCCGGATCGATCTCAATCGTCATGCCCTCCTCAGCCCCGCGCGGGACTAAGCACATCGCCCGACCATCGCCAAGGCCAATAAAATAAGCCCTCGGCAGTCCTCCACGAACCAGCAATCCCGCGCCCGTTTTGCGGACGTACGAATAATACGCCGCGCCCACCGCGACCGCCAGATCCAAATCGCGATTCTCGAAAATCACCGGACGCCTGCCGTACCAGTGCTCCATCACATCCGCCACGCGCTGCCGCAAAATCTCCGGAATGAAAAATCCGCCGTTGAACAGAATCGCGTCCGGCCGGGCGTCGCCCGCGCTCTTCAGAAACGCCGCCAGGTGACGCGTCACCGCCGGATCGGAAACCAGCGGCAGCCCCAGCTCGCGATACAGGCTCTTGTCCTCTTCCTTCGGCGCGTCCGTCAGTTCGCATCCCGGTAAAAATCCGTCCAGCGCCAGTTCCAGCACTTCCTCGCGTGTGATCTCCGTCTTCAGCGTCCCGCCGACCAATGACGATCCGCCTCCCAGCACGGTGATCTCGACGCTCTTCAGGTGTTCTTCGGAAAGCAGCCTCTCCTTCGCCGCCGCGCATTGCCTCCGCAACCCGCTCCTCTGCCGTATCGACAGCGTCTTCGCGAGCTTCGCCTCCACCAGCCATCCCAGCGTCAAATCCAGATTGTCGCCGCCCAGCAGCAGGTGTTTTCCCACCGCCGTGCGCGTAAAATCGACGCGATCGTTTTCGCGCGAAACGCGAATCAGCGTGAAGTCGCTGGTCCCTCCGCCCACATCGCACACTAGTACGATCTGCCCGTCGAAGAGGCTTTTCTGCGACCTCGCCAGGTCGTTCGCGATCCATGAATAAAACGCCGCCGCTGGTTCTTCCAGCAGCGTCAACTGCTCGATCCCCGCCTCCCTGGCCGCCGCCACCGTCAACTCCCGAGCCTCTTCGTCGAAACTCGCCGGTACCGTCAGCACCACGTTCTGCTCGCCGAGTTTCGACCCCCGCTCTTCTTCCCATGCGCCAGCCAGATGCTTCAGAATCCTCGCCGACACGTCGACAGGCGATAAAACCCGTCCGCCCTCCTGCGCATCCCAAGGCAGAATCTTCGCCGTCCGATCCACCTCCGGATTCGACAGCCAGCTCTTCGCCGAGTGAATGGATTTCGTCGGCACCAGCGCGCCCTGCTCCCGCGCGTACACGCCGACATATTCCTGATCGCCCAAGTAGAGAAACGAAGGCAGCGTGCGCCGCGCCTCCACGCGCCCCTGCGCGACGGTCTGCGGCACGTCCAGCACGCGGATGGTCGGAAAATCCGTCTCCGCCGCTTCTTTGGTATCGATAAACGCGAGAGCCGAGTTAGTAGTGCCGAGATCGATGCCGACGTTCATTCGACTTCGATCTCAGCCGGCGCCAGAATATTTCCCGGAGGCAGCGTTGGAAGGTCGACCTTCTCCGCCTTCCAGCCCTTATGCCGCAGCACCCCTCCCGCAGCCTTGCCGCTGGGAGGAACATTGCCCACCAGCTTCACGGACGCCGCGGCCAGTCCTTCCGTCTTGGTGAAATCCCCCTCCACGCCGTCGATCACCGGTTGCAACTTTAAATACCTCTCCAGCGTCTGCCGCGATTGCAACTGCACATCGCGCACCGCCGCGCCCACTTGCTCGTCCGAATACGCGGATATATCTTCCATTAGAAAATCCACCAGCCGCGCGTCGCGCTGAAGGACCGAAAGCATCTGCACCGCACCATCCTCCGGCCCCGACTGAGGCTTCGGCGCCGGTGTCGCCTTCATCGGGATGACCTTCGAGTACCCGAACGCCTGCGCAATATCCGCCGGCAGCACGCCGCTGAAAAGGATGGAAAAGAAACTACGAAATGCCTGTGAAATTCGATTCAAAATTTGTACCTTCTGCTATTTTAGAGTGCTTTACCCTCGTGAGCCCTTCACCACCGCCGCCTCCCGCAACTTCGCCAGTTCCTTTCGCGCGATGTTCGCCCAGTGGCTCGCCGGGTCCAGCTTCAGATAATTCGTCCAATGCTGCACCGCCCTCATCGTCTGATTCGAGCCCTGATACAGCAGCGCCAGATTGTAATGCGCGTCCGCATAATTCGGCGCACTGCGCAACGCCGCCTGGTAATGCTCCACCGCCTTCGCCCGGTCGCCCCGCTCGTCGTACAAATTCGCCAGATCGAAATGCGCCAGCGCGTATTCCGGGTCCACTTCCAGTGCTTGCTCGTAAAACGCCTTCGCCTTCGCGAAATCGCGGCCGTTGAAATGGATCGTCCCCAAATTCACCAGCGCGCCCGCCGAATGCGGATCCATCTCAACCGCCTTCTCGTACGCTTCGATCACCTTCTCAATCGCCGACCCGGTCTGCTCCAGTTCCAGGCCGCGCTGAAACCATCGCTCCGCGGTCGCGCGCCGCTCCCGCTCCTCGGCCTCCGTATCCTTCGCCGGAAACTCCAGCATTCGCCGCAGTTCCACCTGGTCGAAGTTCATCAGCAACTGCCCGGACTCGGCGTCCATCGCCCTGCCGTCGATCTCCACGCGCACTTTTTTCCCGTCCGCGTAAAGCTTCAACTCGGTAAGAGGATTCCCGACGTGCTTCAGTTTTTTCGAAAGCGCCGTCAGCGCCCGCTTGATCTGCAACGGAGGCACCCGATCGCCCCGCAGCTTGACCAGCGTCCGCAGCGCCAGCAATTCCAAAAAAGTGAACGTGGTGTGATGGGCAACCAGCTTCTGCTCTTCCCACCTTTTCAGCCGTCGTTCAGAAATACCGACGAGCCGTCGCGCTTCTTCACGCGTATACGCTTGCTTGGCCACTGGACCGGACACTTGATAATAAATGTTATCAATTCCAGACCCCGTCAACTCCGAAACATCGTAATCCCCGCCACTCCCGCCGCCCCCGCCGCAACGCAGTCCGCCGCGTTTTCTTCCGTGACCCCCCCCAGCGCCAACACAGGAATCCGAACCGCCCGCGCGACCGTCCCCAGTTCGTCGAGCCCCCGAGCCGGAAGATCCGGCGCCTTCGACAAAGGATCGAACACCGGCCCAAACACGACGTAATCCGCTCCCTCCTGTTCCGCCAGCACCACATCCTCCAGCGAGTGACAAGAAACTCCAATCAAAAACCCCGCGGGGGTAATCCGCCGCCACTCATCCGTAGCGATCGACCCGCTAGGAAGATGCACCCCCGCCGCCCCCGCCGCCAGCGCGACATCTACCCGAGAATTCACCAGGACCTTCCCAACTCGACTCATAGCCCGTCGCACCACCGCAATCAATTCGCGCGCAGGGAGATCCTTATCTCGCACCAGCACCCAATCCACTTTCCCAGTGAAATCAAGCGTTCGATCCGTGATGCAGCACCGCAGCATTCTGACTCCTGACTCCTGACTCCTGTCTCCTGACTCCTTCTTCTTCGTGATATAACGAGGAGGCGATGACTAAAGAAGAAATCATTCTCGCCAACCACCAATATCTGTTCCCCAGCGTCTTCCACTACTATAAGGAGCCGCTCGTCGTGACGCATGCCAAGGACCAGTTCGTCTGGGACGCCGACGGCAATCAGTACCTCGATTTCTTCGGCGGCATCGTCACCGTCAGCGTTGGCCACTGCAACGAAACGGTGAACAAGAAGGTGCACGAGCAGATGGATAAGCTCCAGCACGTCTCGACAGTCTTCGCTAATGAGCCGCAGGCCGCGCTCGCCAAGCGCATCGCCGGCATCACTCCGGGCGGCAAGCTGACGAAAAGCTTCTTCACCAACAGCGGCACCGAAGCCAACGAAACCGCCATCCTGGCCGCGCGCTGCTACACCGGCTCCCACGAAATAGTCGCCCTGCGCCACAGCTATCACGGCCGCTCGGCCGTCGCCATGGCCGCGACGGGCCAATCCACCTGGAGACTCGGTGGAGCCGCTCCATCCGGCTTCGTCCACGCCATCAACGCCAATTGTTACCGCTGCCCTTTGAACCTGAAATATCCAAGTTGCAACGTCCAATGCGCACGCGACATGGACGACATGATTCGCACTTCGACCTCCGGCCGCATCGCCGCCTTTATCGCCGAGCCCATCCAAGGCGTCGGCGGCTTCATCACGCCTCCCAAAGAATATTTCGAAATCGTCCACGGCATCGTGAAAAAATTCGGAGGCCTCTTTATCAGCGACGAAGTACAAACCGGCTGGGGCCGTACCGGCGGAAAATGGTTCGGCATCGAACAATGGGGCGTGCAACCCGACATCATGACCAGCGCCAAGGGCTTAGGCAACGGCTCGCCCGTCGGCCTGACGGTGGCCCGCCCCGAGATCGCCGATTCCTTAAAAGGCGCGACCATTTCCACCTTCGGCGGCAATCCCGTGACAGCCACAGCCGCCAAAGCCGTGATCGACTACATCGACGACCACAAACTGATGATCAACGCCGCCGAAATCGGCGCCTACCTGCGCGGCAAACTCGAGGAAATGAAGGAGAAATATTCCATCATCGGCGACGTCCGCGGCATGGGCCTGATGCAAGCCCTCGAATTGGTTGAGGATCGCGAAACGAAGAAGCCCGCCGTCGAAGCCACGCTGGCCGTCATGGAAATGGCCCGCGAAAATCGCCTGTTAATCGGTAAAGGCGGTACGTATGGCAACTGCATCCGCCTCTCGCCGCCCCTGAATATCTCAAAAAGCGACGTCGACGATTTCGCATTGCGCCTCGACGCCAGCTTGAAACAAGTCACGCAGAAACAAATGGCTACCGCTTAATGGAAGAAAAATCTTTTTATCGCGAGTCTCCCACAACAAAACCGGCGCTGTTGAACTGTCCCTATTGCCGCACCCAGGAGACGTACGATCTGCGCTGGATGGTCCGCAAGAAACTCGACCAGGTCCCCCGAGGAGCCGACGAACGCGATCGCGCCAGATTCGCCAAATTCCTCAGCTACATGGTGTTGATGGACGATAAAGCGCTGTGCAAAAACATGCGCTGCCGAAAGAACTTCGACATCTCCGGCATTAAAACCATGGCGTTTATCTAGTCCGCATTAGTAATAGATACAGACTTCCCGCAACGAAAAATCCGACGAACCACGCGTAATCGTACAACCACCGCAGCGACGGAACGACTAATCCAATCAGCGCCACCGCGATCCCCGCCGCCAGTGCGACAATGGCGTTCCAGTTCACGCCTCGCGTGTAAGAATATTTCCCATCCGAGCGATACAGCGCGTCCACATCCAGTTCGCATTTGCGCAGCAGAAAATAATCTGCAATCATGATCCCCGCGATCGGGCCCAGCAGCCCCGAATAGCCCACCAGCCAGCCAAAAATATAATCGCTGAAATCGCCCAGTAACTTCCAGGGCATCATCATGATGCCGATCACACCAGTGATAATTCCCCCGGTGCGGAACGAAATCCGTCGCGGATTTAAGTTGGAAAAATCGTTCGACGGCGACACCACATTGGCCGCGACATTGGTATTCAGCGTCGCGATCAGCAATGCGATCAATGCGATGAACGCGACCACCGGGCGGTGAAAACGGCCCAGTAGCACCACCGGATCCCAGATCGCCTGCCCAAAAATCACGACTGAGGCGGAGGTGACCGCGACGCCGATGAAGGAGTACAAAGTCATCGCCGCGGGCAATCCGAGTGCCTGTCCAAGCGCCTGATCTCTCTGTGATTTAGCGTATCTGGTGAAGTCCGGGATGTTGAGCGCGACGGTAGCCCAGAACCCGACCATGCCCGTTAACGACGGAATGAAAAACTTCAGAAACTCTGCCGTCGATTTGAATTTGCTCGGAGTGCTCAGCACCGGCCCGAGCCCTCCAGCCTGGCTGGTCACCCACCACAAAAGAAGAAGCCCCACGCAGAGCATGAACGGCGCCGCGATGCCTTCTAAAAACTTGATGGTGTCGATGCCGCGCCAGATCACGGCGATGTTGAGGAGCCAAAAAAACGCGAAACAAACCCAAACCGAGCCCCTCCCCGGCCACAAAATACTCAACATCGCGAAGATCGCCTGCCCGCCGATCCAGGTTTGAATGCCAAACCATCCGCAGGCGACCAGCGCCCTCAGCACCGCAGGCACGTTCGCGCCGCGCACTCCGAACGAGGCGCGCACGAACACCGGAAACGGGATGCCGTACTTCGTTCCTGCATGGGCATTGAGCAGCATCGGGATCAGCACGATCAAATTGCCCAGCAGAATGGTCCCGATCGCCTGCCACCAGGCCATGCCTCCGGCAATCAATCCCGACGCCAGCATATATGTCGGAATGCAGACGCTCATCGCGACCCACAGCGAGGCGTAGTTGTACATCCCCCAGGTCCGTTTTTCGAGAGGAATCGGCGCCAGGTCCTCGTTATAGAGAGAGGTGTCTATTGACATGGCTCGGTTGGGTGCGAGGTGGCGCGAGCTTTAGCTTGCAGCATCGGCTTTAGCCGATGTCCGGAGCTGTGAACAAACAGCCCAAACGCCGGCTGAAGCCGACGCTGCAGACTGAAGTCCGCGCCACAAAACCCACCTGAATTTCCTACTTCCATGCACCCCCGCGCGCTTCGCGGCGCAGGAACGATCCTCGTCCGGTGCGGCCCTGGAATTTTGCGCCTTCGACAATTACTTCGCCCCGCGAGAGCACCATGCGAGCGTTGCCTTTCACAGCAAAACCTTCGAACATCGAGTAATCGCAGCGCATGTGATGCGTTTTTGAGGTGATCAAGTGCTCGGCGTTCGGATCCCAGATGACAATGTCGGCGTCGCTCCCGGGCGCAAGCTCGCCTTTGCGGGGATAGAGTCCGAACAGACGGGCAGGAGTGGTTGAAACCAGTTCGACGAACCGATTCAGCGAAATCTTGCCCGCGTTCACCCCGTGATGGAAGAGGAGTTGTAAACGATTCTCGACGCCCGGACCACCGTTGGGGATCTTGGTGAAATCGTCCTTTCCCAGAATCTTTTGGTCCTCGAAACAGAATGGACAGTGGTCGGTAGAGACGACCTGCAAATGATCGTCCTTCAGGCCATCCCACAATTTCGGTTGATGATGTTTTTCGCGCAGAGGCGGCGTGAAAACGTATTTCGCGCCTTCAAAGCCGGGCCGCGCTAAGTCTTCAATCGAGAGCAGCAGATATTGCGGACAGGTCTCGGCGAAAATCGGTACGCCGCGATCGCGGGCCGCGCGGACTTCGTTTAGAGCTTCTTCTGATGATAGATGCACAATGTAGACCGGCGCCCCGGAAATTTCGGACATCGCGACGGCTCGATGCACGGCTTCCGCTTCGGCGGCGACCGGTCGCGTCAGACCGTGATAGATAGGCGCGGTCTTTCCCTCGGAGATGGCTCGTTTGACGATGACGTCGATGATGCCACCGTTTTCGGCGTGCAGGCAGATGAGCGCGCCGTTCTTGGCGGTGCGGCTGAGGGCTTGAAAAATCGTCTGGTCGTCGACCATCAGCACACCCGGATAAGCCATGAACAGCTTGAAGCTCGCGACGCCCTCGGTGACCATGTCGTCCATGTCTTCAAGTCCCGCTTCGCCCAGATCGGTGACGATCATGTGCAGGCCGTAGTCGATCGAAGCCTTGTCTTCAGCCTTCTTCCACCACGTGTCGAGCGCGTCGCGCATCTTGGTGCCCTTGGGCTGGATGGCGAAGTCTATCAGCGTCGTGGTCCCGCCGAACGCCGCGGCTTTGGTCCCGGTCTCGAAATCGTCGGACGAAGTCGTCCCGCCGAAGGGCATGTCGAGATGCGTGTGGACGTCGATGCCACCGGGCAGCAAGTACATACCAGTGACGTCGATCACTCGGTCGGCTTTCTCGACAGGGATGTTCGGGGAGATGTCCTTAATCCGCTCGCCGTCGATGAGGAGGTCGGCCGGAAAGGTCTTGGTCGACGTAACCACGGTGCCGTTGCGGATGAGTGTATTCATAGCTCTTTTGTGGGGCAGGCTGGCATCCTGCGGCGGATTGGCAATCCGCCCGCACGTGTGAAAACAAGAGGCCGGTTGCCAATCGGCCGCAGGATGCCAGCCTGCCCCACAAAATCAGGCATTGCGCTGCTCCCATGACTGCGCGGGGACGCCATGGTCCACCCGCTCCATGGTGATGCAGTTTTCTACGGGGCAGACCAATGCACACAGATTACAGCCGACGCATTCGGCTTCATCGACGCGCGGAACTCTTACTGGCGCGGCAGAAACCGGGCCGTCCAGTTTAGGGATGGGCGTCACGGTTAGCTTTTGCGGACGTGCGTCCAGGTGGATACATTGATGCGCGCCGTCCCAGCACGCGATGTAGCATAAGTCGCAGCCGATGCATTTTTCTTTGCTGATCTTCGCGACGATTTTGTAGTTGAGGTTGAGATTCTTCCAGTCCGTCACGTTGGGAAGGCTGAGGCCCCGGAAATCGTCGATGGTGCGAAAGCCCTTTTCGTCCATCCAGTTTTCGAGGCCGTCGATCATGTCCTCGACGATACGGAAACCGTAATGCATGGGCGCGGTACAGAGTTGCAGGCTCTGGCAGCCGAGCAGGAGAAATTCAGCCGCGTCGCGCCAGTTGGATATTCCGCCGATGCCCGACACTGGAATGCCGACGTCGGCGATCTGCTGGACCATATGCAGCGCGATAGGTTTTACGGCCGGTCCGCAATAGCCTCCGTGCGCCGATTTCCCGTCGACGTTCGGCCGAGGCACGAAATTATCGAGATCGATTCCGGTAATGGAGTTGATCGTGTTGATCGCCGACAGGCCGTCGGCTCCGCCTTGCCTTGCCGCGCGTGCCATCGGCCGGATGTCGGTGACGTTCGGCGTGAGCTTCACCAGCACCGGCGTCTCGGCGACCTCTTTCACCCACGCGGTGATCATGGTGCAGTATTCCGGCACCTGGCCCACAGCGCTGCCCATGCCTCGCTCGCTCATGCCGTGGGGACAGCCGAAGTTCAGCTCCAGTCCGTCGGCTCCCGCGCCTTCGGAACGCTTTACGATCTCGTGCCACGCTTCGCGTTTGGAATCGACCATCAGCGACGCGATGACCGCATGATTCGGGTAGCGTTTTTTTACTTCGGTAATCTCGCGCAGATTCACGTCTAACGGCCGGTCCGTGATGAGCTCGATATTGTTGAGACCCATCATGCGCTGGCCGTTGAGGTCGACCGAAGAGTAGCGCGACGACACGTTGACAATCGGGTCGCCGAGCGTTTTCCAAACCGCTCCGCCCCAGCCTGCGTCGAACGCCCGCATCACCTGGTCGCCGCAGTTGGCGGGAGGGCCGGAGGCCAGCCAGAAGGGATTCGGGCAGCGGATTTTGTTGGCGAAAACCGTTGTCAGGTCAGCCATCTGAACTCCCGTCGGCTAAAGCCGACGCTGCAAGCTGAAGCTCGCGCCACCCCGCGCGCGACGGTCATTGTTTTTCGCTGAGCCATTTGATGATTCCTTGTGCCGCCCGTTTGCCGTCGGCGACGGCGTCCACTACTTCGCGGCCTCCGTTGACGAAATCGCCTCCGGCGAAATATTTCGGATGCTTCGTCTGTCCCGTTTCGCGATTCACCTCGCCGCAGACGGCCAACAAATGCGCGAGGGGAGACTGGCCGATGGCCGGAATCACCATGTCGCACGGGATGCGAAGTTGCCCGCAATCGATGGCTTCCACCATGTTTCTGCCGACAATGCGAGTGATCTGTGTCTGCCAGTGAAACTGGATTCCCTCGAGGCGCGCGTGTTCGTATTCATTCGCAAAAGCGGACATGTCCGATTCGCCGCGGCGGTAAACCAGGTGGACCTGTTCCGCGCCCAGCTTGCGCGCGGCGATGGCGGCGTCGATGGCGGTGTTGCCTGCGCCGATCACGCACACGCGGCGGCCCACGGCGCCGTAACCGGTCTTATAAAGGGCGATGAACCGCAGCGCGTCCACCACTCCCGGCAGATCCTCGCCGGTCACATTCAGGCGGTTCATCGCACCCAGGCCGACGCCGAGAAAAAAAGCATCGAACTCGCCCTGCGTGTTGTCGTTCACCTCTTCATTGAGGCGAAACGTAACGCCCATGGAGCGGATCAGTTCGACTTCCCGCAGACTATCGCCCGGGCGAAGTTTATATTGTGCGACACCGTAAGTATTCAGGCCTCCGGCGAGCGGACTGCGGTCGAACACGGTGACGGCGAAGCCGTGGCGGCGCAGTTCGGCGGCGCAGGCCAGAGACGCGGGTCCAGCGCCGATGCAGGCCACGTGCTTTCCATTGTCGGGGCCGGGTTCGATTTTCGGCTTGTGGTCATACAACCACTCCATCGCATGACGCTGCAATCGGCCGATTTCAATAGGCTGCTTGTTGTAGCGATGCATCACGCAGGAACCCTCGCACAGGACATCAACGGGGCATACGCGGGAACAACTGAGACCGAGAACGTTTGCATCGAGAATCGTGTTGGCCGAGCCCCGCAGATTTCCCGATGCGATTTTCTTAATGAACTTCGGGACGTCGATGTGCGTGGGGCAGGCCACGGTACAGGGAGCGTCGTAACAATAGAGGCAGCGCGAGGCTTCGACGACGGCGGCCTGCGGGGTGAGCGCGGGATGCAGGTCGGCGAAGCGGGCGGCGAACTCTTCCGGTGGCAGCGGAGGAACGGTATTCATGGCTTGTCTTTTCTCATGGCTTAATCAGATCGACGTATGAATCGGGCCGCCGGTCTCTGAAAAATTGCCAGGTCTGGCGGACTTCTTTGATCTGGTCCAGGTCGAGATCGGCGGTCAGCACTTCGTCAGCTTCGCGCGAGGCTTGGGCGAAGATCTGGCCCCTGGGATTGCAAAAATAGCTGGTGCCGTAAAAGTGTCCGATGTTCCAGGGCGCTTCGGTGCCCACGCGGTTGATGGCGGCGATGAAGTATCCGTTGGCGACGGCGTGGGCGGGCTGTTCGATTTTCCAGAGGTGCTCACTCAACCCGGCGACCGTCGCGGAGGGATTAAAAACGATCTCCGCGCCGTTCAGGCCCAGGGCGCGCGCGCCTTCCGGAAAATGGCGGTCGTAACAGATGTAGAGTCCGATGCGGACGAAGCCCAGGTCGAAGGTCGGGTAGCCCAGGTTGCCGGGACGAAAATAGAATTTCTCCCAGAATCCGGGCGCGACGTGAGGGATGTGCGTCTTGCGATATTTTCCGAGATACGCTCCGGTGTTATCGATCACCGCCGCGGTGTTATAAAAAACGCCCTCGTTTTCGATTTCATAGATGGGCACAATGATCGCCATATGGTGCTTCTTAGCCAACTCCTGCATGCGTTTGATGGTCGGCCCGTCGGGGATTTTTTCGGTGAAGTCGTACCAGCGTGTCTGCTGCTCGGCACAGAAATAGGGGCCGTAGAAAATCTCCTGAAGGCAGGTGATCTGCGATCCCGCGGCCGCGGCCTGCGCGATGTAGGTTTCGTGTTTGTCCATCATCGCCTGCTTCACCTGCGCCAGCGATTGATCGACCTGACCCACGTTGGACGCCTGAATCAAGGAACAGCGGACGATGCGGGGCAATGAAAATCCTCCTGTTGAAACCGCGAGAGTTTTATTATGATACAACTGACCGAATGGTGACGTTATGATAAAGGGGTTCGGATGGTAAGAGTCTTTTCAATAATTTTGATGGTCGCGGCGAGCCTGTCCGCGGAGCACGTTTACATCGGCACGTCGGGAAAAGGCATCTATCTCGCCGACTTCGATACGAAGTCGGGTAAGCTCTCCGCGCCGGCGATGGTGTCCGACACGGCAGCGCCCAGCTACCTGACGATTCATGAAGGCCATCTGTACGCTGTGAACGAGGTGAACGACGGCGCGGTGAGTTCGTTCACTATCGACCGTTCCAGCGGCAAACTGACGCCCTTGAATTCGATGAGCGTGAAGTCGGCCGGGCCGTGCTATATCGCCATCGACAAATCGGGGCATTCGGCGATCACGGCGAATTACTCCGGCGGCAGCATCACGGTTCTGCCGATCGGGGGCGACGGGCGGCTGAGCGAGGCGACGGATTTTATCCAGCACAAAGGGTCGGGACCGAATCGCGACTCTCAGACGATGCCGCATCCGCATTGGGTGGGCTTTATTCCGGCGAGCAAGCTGGCGCTGATTGCCGACTTGGGCATTGACGAAGTCGGGATCTATAATTTCGATGCGAAAAAAGGCAAGCTGACGGTGGGAAACCCGGCGTTTGCCACGCTGCCTCCGGGATCGGGCCCGCGACATGTGACGTTGCACAACGCGGGGAAGTACATGTTCATGTACGTGCTCACCGAGTTGAGCTCCAACGTCACGCTGTTTATTTACGAACCGGAGCTGAAGCGATTCACCGCGGTCCAGACGCTGAGCACGCGGCCCGAGGGAGCGAAGGGCGATAATACAGGCGCGGAGATCGAGGCTCATCCGACCGGGAAATTTGTGTACGCGTCCAACCGGGGAGACGACAGTATCGCTGTATTCTCGGTGAATGATATGAAGCGAGGCACGCTGAAGCTGGATCAGAACATT
>Ga0210394_10005390_pt1 | contig 14355 bp, 14 predicted proteins | sample IncBWC12MmetaG_FD_160121 | JGI IMG/M metagenome (GOLD analysis project Ga0210394, IMG submission 160121) | Forest soil microbial communities from Barre Woods Harvard Forest LTER site, Petersham, Massachusetts, United States - Inc-BW-C-12-M | ecosystem: Environmental > Terrestrial > Soil >...
ACCGTGGTCGGCAACCCGCTTTGCGCTGGGTCGAAAGGCCAAAGAATCATCCAATGCGGACCAATGGGTATCGCGGGACTGGTCTTATCCGAAATGTCAGTGTTGCTGTGTTGCGTTGCGCCACAAAGCATGTAGCAGAGACCTGGCGCTTTATTGGTCGGCCGTGGCTGCCCTGTCATCGCATCCTTGAACCACTGCATCCCCAACTCATCAACGCACATTGGGGGAGCGCCGATCCTGTTCTCGTCGCCCGGCATACAGATCCATCCGTTCGTGCCTTTACGAAGGATACGGGCAACGTTTCCGTGATGGTCCATTTCTGCCACCGTGGCATCTCGAGTGATCCGCCGTGGGCCTGAGCGCATAGCCCGTTCGATTTTCACCGCGCGGACGATGTCATCGTCCGACTTACCCGGAGCATCGCCGGTCGGTTCTGCGGCAATGGCAGAGTTGCTGTAACTGCCGGGGGCGCCGGGTTCCGCAAAAGCGCGGGAGCCAATAGCGGACATCGCAGCTCCGAAAAAGGCGACGCCTCCCATCGCCATCCGCCGCGAAACGGGAGCTTCAACAGCAGCCGTAGCGCCTCGTTGTTCCGGTTCTCCGACGTTACCAGCGTCAAGGCGTGATACGTTCATGAGGTCCTCCATTCATTCAGGTGAAAACGAGACCTGACATTTGCAATATCCACTAACATCATGTGCCCGGGAGTGAAAACGGCAGTGAGATTTCTTTTTCTCCGAGGTGTCGCTGGTTATGGAGACTTGCTTCGAGTTCGACATGCGCAAGCGCGCTGCTCGTCCCTTGCTATGAAAGAGAGCGCCGCCAATCGACACATCGATCGTGATGCTGACCGCCCTATTCCACCGATCGATAACCATGCGCTTTGATCGCCTTGTCCAAGGGTCGGTTCATGATGCGCCTTTCGTCCAGCAGTCAATCCGGAAATCTTGTCCCGAACATTGGCAGCCCGCTCTTCGACTCCATCGCTGAGGCTTCCTGCTGCCAAACGTCCCAATGCTCCGCCAGAACACCGTCAGAGAGCCTTACGATGTCGATTGTGATGAGGGCGCGCGGCTGACCGTTTCCGCTGAAGCGGCTCTGGAGAAAGACGAGGTCTCCCTCGGCCGCCGCCAGGCCGCTTTCGTGGCGATGCCCGGCAGGCAAAGCCTTGACCAGATCGAAGAGCCCCTCGCGACCAGGCGGGATGTGAGCACTGTGCTGGACGTAGTTGGGCGACCAGTAAGCCTCGGCAGCTTTGTAGTCGCGCTTGTTGAACAGGGTGTCGAAAGCCTCGATCACGAACGCTTTCTTCTCTGCCGCCGAATTCAATTTCCTTGGCATGTGATGTTCCTTTTGCTCACGCCGGCTGCTTCAGCACGTTTGTATCCACCGGCATCCTGCGCAGGCGCTTTCCCGTTGCCGCAAAGATCGCGTTGGCGATGGCGGGGACGACACCAGAGGTCCCGGTCTCGCCCATCCCGCCTGGCGGCTCCGCGCTTTTGACGACGTGAACCTCGATCGCTGGCGCGTCGTTCATGCGCAGCATCTGGTAGGTGTCGAAGTTGGTCTGTTCGACACGACCATTTTTGAGCGTGATCTCGCCATAGAGCGCGGCGGTAGTGCCGTAGATAACTCCGCTCATGAGCTGGGCCTGCACCGTATCGGGATTGACGACGGTCCCGCAATCCATCGCACAGACCACGCGGCGAACCCGCACAGAGCCGTCCTTGGCAACCTCGACCTCGGCGACCTGCGCGAGATAGCTGCCGAACACGAACTGCAGCGAGACACCGCGGCCGCTTCCCTTCGGCAGCGGCTGTCCCCAGCCGGCCTTCTCCGCGGCAAGATCGAGCACCGCTTTCGCGCGCGGCGACTTGCCGAGCAGCGCACGCCGGAACGCGACCGGATCCCGTTTCGCGGCGGCCGCCATCTCGTCGACAAAGCTCTCGACCACGAAGACGTTGTGTGAAGGGCCGACGCTGCGCCAGAACCCGGTCGAAATGCCCTTGGGCTCGACGCGCGCATATTCGACGTGGAAGTTCGGGAAGTCGTAGACCAGGTCGATCGCGCCTTCCGTCGAGTCCGGATCAAGGCCGTCCTTGAAGCCTGGCGGCAGCCACCGCGAAATCACCGAGGAGCCGGCGTAACGGTTTTTCCAGGCGACTGGGTTGCCCTGCTCGTCGAGCCCCGCCGAGATGCGGTCGAACCAGTAGGGCCGATACAGATCGTGCTGGATGTCTTCCTCACGCGTCCACACGACCTTCACGGGGCCATCGACCTGCTTGGCGATTTCGACGGCGCGGACTGCAACGTCAGCCTCGAGCCTGCGGCCAAAACCGCCGCCGATCAGATGATTGTGGACGATGACTTTTTCCGGCGGAAGGCCCGCGACCTTCGCTGCAAAAGCCTGCACGCGGGCGATCGCCTGAGTGCCAAGCCAGATTTCGCATTCGTCATTGCGGACATGCACGGTGCAATTCATCGGCTCCATTGTGGCGTGGGCCAGGAACGGAACCTGATAGATCGCCTCGAGCTTGGTGGCAGCGGTCGCCATTGCCTTGTCGGCGTCGCCGATATTCTGCGCCACCGCACCGGAGCCGAGCGTTGCCTGCTCGAGTGCTTTCGCGATGTCTGCCGTCGCAACCGTGGCGTTCGGACCACCGTCCCATTCGATCTTCAGCGCCTCCAGGCCCTTCTTCGCAGCTCCCATGTGATCGGCCACGACCGCAACCGCGTCGTCGAGCCGCACGATCTGGCGCACGCCCTTCACCGCCTTCGCCTGAGTGTCGTCGAGGCTCTTCACGCGTCCGCCAGCCACTGGCGATTGCGCCAGTGTCGCGATTTTGACGCCGGGAGGTCGCGCGTCGATGCCGTAGGCGGCGGTCCCGTTGACCTTCCCCGCGATGTCGAGCCGCTTGGCCGGCGTGCCGATCAGCTTGAACTCGGCCGGCGATTTCAGCGCAAAATTTTGGGGTGGCGGCATCTCGGCCGCGTCAACAGCGAGCTCGCCATATTTAAGCTTTCGTCCGGTCGCCTGATGGATGACCTCGCCGTCCTGTGTGCGGCAGGTCTTTGCATCGACGCGCCAGCGCTTGGCCGCGGCCTCGACCAGCATGATGCGCGCGGTCGCGCCTGCCTGGCGCAACGGCTTCCACGCGCCGCGTATCGCGTTCGAATTGCCGGTCGCCTGCACGCCAAGCAACGGATTACGGTAGAGTTTTTCGTTCGGCGGCGCGTGCTCAAGCTTCACCTGCTTCAGGTTCACATCGAGCTCTTCGGCGATCAGCATCGGGATCGAGGTGTAGGTGCCCTGCCCCATTTCGACGTAGGGCATAGTGAGGACGATCTGGCCGTCACTGCCGATGCGGATGAAAGCGTTCGGCGCGAAGGCTTCGGATGTCGCGGCCTCGCTTCGACCGAGAGGCAGGCTGAGACTCAGCACGAGACCGCCGCCGGCGGCTGCGCTTGTGGTCAGAAAGTTGCGTCGGGACAGGTTGGTGTCGGACGCACGTTCGATAATGCGATCGAGGATCATGACTGGCCTCCTCTCACTTCGTCTGCGCGGCGAGCTTGATCGCCTCGCGGATGCGCCCATAGGTTCCGCAGCGGCAAATGTTACCGCTCATGGCGTCATCGATATCGGAGTCGCTCGGGTGAGCGTTGCTGGCGAGCAGCGCCGAAGCCGACATGATCTGCCCTGACTGGCAGTAGCCGCACTGCGGAACTTCGCGGTCGAGCCAAGCCTTCTGGATTTTGGCGCCGGCCGGCGTTGTACCGATTGCCTCGATCGTGGTGACCTTAGAGTCGCCGACGTTGTCGATGGTCGTGATGCATGAACGGGTGGCGTTGCCGTCGATATGCACGGTGCACGCGCCGCACAGCGCCATACCACAGCCAAATTTCGTGCCGGTCATGCCGAGCACGTCTCGCAGCACCCAAAGCAGCGGCGTATCACCGTCGACATCGACGCTGCGCGGACTTCCATTGATACTGACGGTAAAGGCCATGTGCCCTCTCCTTCCTGCTGTCACCCCCACGCGATGTGACGATCGCGCGGTGTGCCCAGTCTAACCAAGAAATGTCGTTCATCATTTCAAATCAAATTGAAGGCAGCCTGGGGCCCAATTCATGGCGGCAACGAAGACAGTCGCCGTAAATTTCCACTCTTCAGGCAGCCATACGTTGGGCGCACCTCGCCTTCGGACCCTGTTGAGCAGGTTGCTTTTGCTGCCTTGCAAAGCTGCGGCCTCCCAGCTTTGCTGTCCGGAACAACGCGTTTGCCTTGTTCCCTCAGAACTCGCCGTAATTTTCGCCGGGGCTTAGGCCCAGTTGGATACGAATAACAATGCAAATGGATCATTCAAAGCCAGCGCGCCGGATCAAGGGCGGCAACGCAAACAGACCGAACGCAGCCATTCCGAGCGCCACGGCCACGAAGTTCCAAACGACGTCGGCTTTTAGCCAAACCACCACAAGACCGCCGAGCACGGCGATGGCGGCCCTGAGCAGCGCGGCAAAAACAGAGGCTCCCATCCGTCCGGTCGCCTGCCCGACGCAATAAAGGACGTAGCCGAGCCCGAAGAATCCGAAGAACGGACCGACGCGATGCAGATATTCCGCGCCGATCTGCAGCACGGACGCATCCTGGCTGAACAATCCTATCCAGGCTTGCGGAAAGGCGGCCGCAGCGAGGCCAATCAATTCGGTCAGGCTGCCCGCCATCAGCACGCCGACCCACGACGCCTTTACAGCACGCTCGATCTGTCCAGCGCCGAGATTTGCGCTGATCACGATTCCAACCGGACCGCCGGCGCCATAGGCGAGCGGCACAAGAAGGAACTCGAGCCGCGAGCCCGCGCCATAACCGGCCAGAGCCTCGACGCCGCCCATTCCGACATAAGCGGTGACGATGGCAAGCGTCAGATTCGTGCTCGCCGAGACGACCGCTGACATACCGCCGACGCGAAGCACGGCGAGCACCGGTGCAAGCGAAAGCTTTGGCAGACGGAATGACGGCTTGAGCACGCCGAACCTGCCCCAAAGCCAGGCTGCGTAGGCAATCGTACCGATCGAGTAGTAGATGAGCATCGCCACCGCGCCGCCGGAAGGGCCGAGCCCTCGATATCCGAAGGCCCCGAAGATCAGCACCGGCGATAGCGGGACGAGGATCAAGGCCCCGCCACACACGACGATGAGCGGAACCTGCAGGTTGCCGGTACCGCGAACCACCGCCATCAGGAGATTAAACAGCCAGATCGGGATGGCGCCTGCGAAGATGATCGACGAATAAGCGACCGCAATCGCAAGCGCATTTCCCGAGACGCCCATATTGCCATAGAGGCCAGGCCCGAGGAGTAGCATCGCGACCGTCGTCGCAAGGCCAAGCGGAAGAGCGAGCGCAACGGCGTACCATGCGTAGTCGCCCGCGGTGTCGATGCGGCCGGTCCCAAGTGCGCGCGCGACCGCCGTGACGAAGCCGCCGCCCAGCGCGCCTTGCGCGATCGCAACCACCAGCGATACCAGCGGGAAGACCGGTGCGACGCCGGCGAGCGCATCCACGCCGGTTTGCGCCACGAAATAGACCTCGAGTAATCCGATCAGGATCTGCACCAGCATGACGGTGGCGTTGGGCGCCGCAAGCCGCAGGATCGTGGACGCGATCGGCTGCTCCAGTAGCATGAGCGTGCGGACGTCGGCCGCGGCAGGTCGAATACCGCGCAGCCTGTTCGCTTCATGGTTCGGGCGGCGTTCGGTGGCCGGAGCAGCGGAAAACCCTGCACGAGCTTGGCGCGGGTCGTGGCGCAAATCTACTCGCGAAGGCGCGCTCGTCTGCTGCGACAAAAATCCGGAATCTTGCATGGGAGGTGCTCCGTCTCGGAGCCCAATCAACTAAACCCGACGAGGCTGCGGAGCGAACGATATGATTTGACAAGGGTTGTTAGCATTTCTAACAATCCACAGATGACGCGTTTACCGCCGCTGGAAACCTTGCGGGTGTTCGAGGTGGCTTGCCGCCACTGCAGCTACTCCGAGGCGGCGCGCGAGCTGCACGTGACACACAGCGCCGTGAGCCAGCGCATCAGGCAGCTTGAAGAAGAGCTGGGCCTCACGCTGTTCGAGCGGCAGGGCAACCGGATGGTGCCCACTTCAAGCGGACTGAGACTGCAGGCAGGCGTCAAAGGCGCCTTCTCCGAATTGAATGCAGCGCTCGGCAGCATCAAGACTCGTCGGACCGAAGCAGAAATCACCGTAAGCCTGCTGCCGGTCATGGCGGCCCGCTGGCTGGTTCCGCGCCTTCCCCGTTTCAGGTCTCTGTTTCCGCACATCAATCTGCACATCAAGACCGGTCAGTCGCTGGCCAATTTCAAATCAGACGGCGTCGACATCGCGATCCGGTTCGGCACGGGTGATTGGAAGGGCCTGCGGTCCATCAAGCTTCTCGATGAAGAGCTTTTTCCGGTATGCAGCCCCAGCCTCAATGACGGGCGATTGCCGAAGGACCCCGCATCGATGTTATCGGAGCCGCTGCTGATCGACCGTAACGTGTCGTGGCGCGCCTGGTTCAGGTCTGCCGGTGTGACGCTAGATCGCGATATCGCGGGGACCTCCTTCACCGATACGAACGCGCTGATGGAAGCCGCCGTGGCAGGACAGGGGATTGCGCTCGGGCGCCTCTCGTTCACGAGATCGGATATTCTGGCGGGAAAGCTGGTTCGCCTGTCTGATCACAGCTTGCGCCTTTCTCACCGCCACTATGCGGTTTACCCGATCTCTTCGGAGTCCAACCCGGCGCTGGTGGCCTTCCGGGACTGGCTGATCGAAGAGGTCCGACGCACTTAGGAAGCCCCGGCAAGCTTGCTTAACCTGAAAAGCAGCAGCTTCAGGATCGGCGACTTGTTCGCCTTGTGGTAGGCGAGAACCAGGTCGAGCGTCGGCACTTCTCCCTGCACCGGACGCGTGGTTATCGATTCGGGCAGATACCCCTTCGTGTAAGCCGGCAACAGCATGACCGCGCGCGTCGATGTGATCATCGATATGGCATGGACGACATTGTGCACTTCATATTCCGGCCTGAGCTCGACCCCGGCCCGGCTGAAATACTCCAGAACGACACTGCGCACCGCAGGAGCGGCCTTGGAAGGAAGCAAGAAAGTTTCATTTGCGACCTCTTGCGGCGCGACCGCTGCATGCGATGCCAGGCGATGGTCGCTCGGAAACACGAAAACCAGCGGGTCCGTACGCACGTGCTTGTAGATCAAATCCTCCATATGCTCTTCCGGCCGGATGAATGCGGCATCAAGCTTGCGCCGCATCAAGGTCTTGGCAAGCACTGGAGAGTAATCGCTCGACAGGCGGATTTCGATGCCGGGAAACTCGTCGCGAAGGAGGCGCTCCACCTCAGGCAGCAAACCAATTTCGGCCCCGGACATGAAGCCAAGGGCGAAAATCGGTCGCGCCGGCTGAGCTGCGCGCAACGCTGCTTCCTTGGCGGCTTCCGCCTGAACCAGCGCCATCCGTGCATGGTCGAGAAAAGCCCTTCCGGCCGACGTCAGCTCAACACCGTGCGCGCTGCGATGCATCAGCTCAACTCCGACCTCCTCTTCGAGATCCCGGATTTGCCGGCTGAGCGATGGCTGCGAAGTGTGCAACTTTTGCTCGGCGGCAACGGTCAAACTGCCGGCATCGGCCACGGCGACGAAGTAGCGTAGATGCCGGAGCTCCATACTCAACCTCCCATGTCTCGCAGGCATGGGGCCAGCCTACAAAGTCTTTTTCAGGCCGGCCAGTGGCGCCTATAGCAAACCGGTACTGTGCGCGGGGTCTGCCCGCGAGGCAGAACTCAATCCCGGCTTCGAGCAGCATGAAGGCGTGCGCATGTGTAAAGGCATCAAAGCGTCACTGTTGGTCATTTTGCTGATGACGGGAATTGGCGCAGCCGCCGCGCAGTCCTCCAGCAATCAAGCGAAGGCCAGTGGCATGGAAGCAGACGTCACGAAGATCAAGCAGGCGATGCTCGGAAACTGGGAGAGCATCGCTCCGGAGGTGCGGCCGAGCGCTGCCAAGAACGCTGACGGCACGATCAAGCCGTTCTATCTCAAGCGCGCCTTCAAATATCTGCCATCCGACCGGTTCGAGCTCGAGGTCACCAACTCAGCCGACCCCTACGGTGCCGTGCCGCTCGCGCGCATCAAGCTCGGCGGGCACATGCTCTGGCAGGGTCCGCATCCGATCGCTGCGGGTGCGCAGAAGGTCGATTTCGTCGCCGACGAGAGCTACGAAGTCACTCCCCTCGCCCAGGGATTTGCCGACGTGCTCAACAAGGTCGCGTCGGCCGGATACGCGCTTTGGTCGGTCAACTCGCCCCAGAGCATCTTCGGAAAGACCTTTGTCCCGTTCGGTCTGAAGGAAGGGACGAATTTCATGGAGTACGATCTCGTCTACCTTAGAGGGGATTTGCTGTTCTGAGGTGCGCGCAACATCGACGGCCGCGGCTTTGATACCGAGCAGAACCGGCCCACCAACCTGCAGATCCCGCTGATCCGAAAGTAGCGCAGGCGTGATAAAATCATCGCCCTCTGGTCTTGCGAAAGTGCTTGATCTCTTGAGCAAGGTGCTTCCATGGCGACACAGGCTGAAATTCCTTCGCAGCTCGGCAAGACGGCCGTTGTTACGGGATCCACTGGCGGTCTCGGCTACGAGACGGTCCTGGCCTTGGCCAGAGCCGGTGCAGACATCATTCTGGCCGGCCGCGACGATCGGAAGGGGCAGTCGGCTCTCGACACGATCAGCCGCGAGGTGATCGGCGCCAGGATACGTTACGAACATCTCGACCTGGCCAGCCTTGCATCGATCGCCGACTTCGCGCAGCGGATGCAGGTCCGACAGTCCCTTGATCTCCTGATCAACAATGCGGGAGTGATGGCGCTGCCGCGCCGGCAAACCACGGCGGATGGCTTTGAGATGCAATTCGGAACAAACTATCTGGGTCACTTCGCCCTCACGGCCCGGTTGATGCCGCTGTTACGCCGCTCAAGCGGACCAAGAGTTGTCAGCGTCAGCAGCCTGGCGCATCGAACCGGGTCCATCGATTTCGGCGATCTGCAGGGCACACGCCTGTACTCGCCATGGAAGGCCTACGGGCAATCCAAGCTCGCGTGCTTGATGTTCGCGCTCGAACTGCAACGACGCAGCGACGCGGCCGGCTGGAACCTCACCAGCAATGTGGCCCATCCCGGATTTTCCCGAACCAACCTGTTCGCGAGCGGCCCGGGCGGTCTTCTTTCTGTTGCGACCGACTTCGCAGCTCCCTTCTTCGGTCATTCCGCGGCCGACGGCGCCCGACCGATCCTCTTCGCGGCAACGAGCCCGCAGGCAAAGCCGGGCGCCTACTATGGACCCGGAGGATTTGGCGAGCTGCGGGGGGCGCCGGCGCCCGCGCTGATCACGCCGCGGGCACGAGACGCGGCGACAGCAGCGAGACTTTGGGATGTGTCAGAGAAACTGACGGGTACATCGTTCGAGTAGCGGTCGGCAGATGCAACTGGCAAAAAACGTCATCGATGTCGGACTTTCGACCAACGATCTGGAGCCGATGCTGCGGTTCTGGCAGCAGGACGTCGGTCTCCGCTTCGATCATGTGCTGCCGGTTCGCCGCGGCCAGAAACAATACAGGCACGACGCGCAAGGCTCGGTCATCAAGCTCAACCATCATGCGGAGCCCCTGCCCGAGGTGGCACCGAGCGGTTACCGCTGATTATCGCAAGAGAGGGCCTGCAGGAACCGCGACGGATGGTTGATTCCGATGACAATCGTGTTCAGCTGGTGCCGCCGGGATACGATGGCGTCACCCAGATAGCCATCGCCATGGCGGTCCGGAGCCTCAGGGAACACCGGCGGTTCTATGGCAACATCCTCGGCTTTCCGGAGCAGTCCTGGTCCGCCGGTCCGGCCTTTCGCCTGGGCGAAAGCCTTATCTTTCTCGAGGAAGACCGCTTCGCGACCGTCGATCCGATTCGTCAGGCGCGCGGCTGGCGCTACATCACCCTGCAGATTGCCGATATCGACGCCGCGCATGACGAGCTGCGAAGCAAGGGCGTGCGCGAGGGGCTTGCACCGACCACGCTTGGAGACGTGGCGCGGATATCGATGATCCTCGATCCGGATGGCAACTGGATCGAACTCTCTCGCCGGGGCTCGATCGTCGGCAGCCTGTCTTGAGGAGTCAATACCATGGCCATGCCATCCAAACCGGGCAGCGAAAATCGTAGGTTTATTGCTTACAGCGTGCGTTCGCAGACTTGTTCTGAATGGCGTGCCACTCGGATTTGCCTGCAATATGAAAGCGTCCGCTTTGCGCCGATTGTGTTGAAAAACTCGGCCGTTGAAGCTGAGGGAGATCGCTGATTCATTCCGTCCATTGGGCGGGAGAGTCGAATCGATGATGGGCGAGCGGCGGACTGATCAGACTGCGCTGTTCTACGAGTTCTCGCTAGAGCGACACGTTCCGGTTACCCACTTGCTGAGGTCCATCGACCGGTTTGTCGATTTATCGGACGTCCGGCGGCACCTGGCGCCGTTCTACAGCTATACCGGGCGGCCTTCGATTGATCCCGAACTGCTCGTGCGGATGTTGCTGATTGGGTACTGCTACGGCATCCGTTCCGAACGACGGTTGTGCGAGGAGGTGCACCTGAACCTGGCCTATCGCTGGTTCTGTCGGCTCGGGCTCGATGGCGGGGTGCCGGACCACTCGACCTTCTCCAAGAATCGGCATGGCCGCTTCCGCGACTGCGATCTGCTGCGCAAACTGTTTGAGACAGTGGTGCAGCGCTGCATTGCGGAAGGTTTGGTCGACGGCGCTGCGTTTGCGGTGGATGCCAGCCTGATTGCCGCCGACGCTAATAAACAGCGCGCTGTTGCTGGGTCTGATGACGTTGACTGGGAGGCCATTGCCAGGACGCGCCGATCCGTCCGGGAGTATCTCGAGACACTGGATGAGGCTGCCTGGGGCGCGGCGAGCAAAACGGTACCGAAGTTCATCGCCAAGTCGGATCCGGCTGCGCAATGGACAGGCGCTCACAAAGGGCATGCCTTCTTTGCCTACGCCAACAATTACCTGATCGACCTGAAGGCCGCGATCATCGTCGACGTCGAGGCGACGCGAGCTATCCGGCAGGCGGAGGTCGGTGCAGCACGCACAATGATTGAGCGCACCGAAGAGCGCCTTGAGCTCTGTCCCGAGCGGATCGCCGCGGACAGCGCCTACGGGTCAGCCGAGATGCTAGGGTGGTTGGTCAACGAGCGCGCGATCGAGCCGCATATTCCGGTCTTCGATAAATCGGCCCGTGCCGACGGGACGTTCTCGCGCGAAGACTTCGCCTACGATCAGCAAAGCGACGTCTACCTCTGCCCGGCCGGCAAGGTGCTGGCTTCCACCGGCACCCTGGTGAATGATGGGGCGACACTGCTGTATCGCGCCAGCAAACACGACTGCGATGCTTGCGAACTGAAGCCGCGGTGTTGTCCGAAGATGCCCTCCCGCAAGGTCCCACGTTCAATCCACGAAAAGGCTCGAGACGTTGCGCGCGAAATCGCCAAGACTGATGCCTATGTCAGGTCCCGGCGCGAACGGAAGAAGATCGAGATGCTGTTCGCACACCTCAAGCGTATCCTCCGCCTCGACCGGCTCAGGCTAAGAGGCCCGTTGGGCGCTCACGACGAGTTCCTCCTGGCCGCCACGGCCCAGAACCTCCGGAAGCTCGCAAAGCTGATCCCGATCTCTGCGCTCCAGCCCACTTAGGCACAATCAAGCCCCCGTGCGCCGGTCGCATTGTCCGATCTAGGATCGCTTGTTCGCGGACTTCTTCAACACAATCGGCGCGAAGCGGACATACGCCGAAGCAGTGAGGTCTCAAAAGTGCCAACAAAAGACCAACATCATCCGCCGTGCCATTCCTCTCTGGCCACGCACCGGGCAATGGTGCCGAACATGCTGCGAAAATTGACCACTCCGAGCACATCCGGCCCAGATCGCGCAGGTTACTGCTACATTGCGGGTTCAGGAATCACTCGGCGTTCCCGCGGAGCCTCTGGGAAGCTTAGGCAGGCCGTTGTCCCGCGCCCCGGTGTCGATGTGATCGTCAGCGTACCTGCATGAGCTGTCATAATTTCCTGGATGATCGACAGGCCTAGCCCGTGCCCCACCTTTGCGGTCGCGTCCTGCCAGCGCGCTAACAACGTATCTTCAGTTCGAATCCCTGTCCTCCGCCAGCTTGCCCAAGGTCGTGTGTTCTCCAGTCGATCTTGCTGGCAGTTGAGCCACGTACACTCGTGGTGATTGCTGCATGGACTCTCGCCACGCCATTACGCTCTGACAGCCGCGTACCTTCAGTTCGACTCCCTGTCGCTCGAGCAAGAGAAACGAGGCTCGTCGAATTTACTGGGCCCAGTCGTCTATGTATGGCCACATGGCGGCATCATTCTCTTTGCTGAAGAGAACCTTCGCGCACAATCGGGTTCATCGGCTTATGGCGCTGTACGCGCGATCCACGCAAACTAACCTCAGCGCCAGAGAGGTTGCGCTGAGGTCATCCCACGGCCACCACTCAATCGGGGGCGGGACGTTCCGGTTCGCGATCGATATCGATCTAGGTCAGTCCATCAACCGCACACCTGAACGGGTTGCAGCCGCCAGCCTTGCGTGGTGTTCGCTGAATCACGTAGCAACTCCCGTTGTCATAGTATGTGTCGCCGTAAGCGGTGTCATCATAGTAGTCGTACGGATAGTAGCCGCCGAAGCCAAATCCGAAGCGGCGTCCGAAGTCGCCGTCATGGCCAAAGCCACGGTCATGGTCGAACCCGCGACCATGAAATCCACTGCCGCGGAAACCGCCATCACGAAATGCCATGCCGCCATGGTAGCCGCCGGCGAAGCCACCATGGAAGCTGCCGCCGCCAAAGCCGCCGCCGTGGAAACCGCCGCTTCCCCGTAGCCGCCTCCGTGGCCGCCACCACCGCCACCGCCGCCTCCGCCATCACGCGCCAACGCCATGGGTGGCACAGCCAGACCAACCGACGCAACTGCCAACAACGCGATCACCGTCTTACGCAACATTGCCGTTCTCCGTCAGAGATATCGCTCCCAACCTCAGCACCTATCGCAGGTGGCAATCGCTCCGGAGAAACGCTACTGGCTTTGACATCACTGTTACTCAACTCCACGCGAGCGCCCACTCATCAAGTTTTACGCGCCTTCATCACGGCAGTCGGAGGCGCGGCAGTTTGACGAGCGGCGGCGCGAGCCCAACGACCACGGCACCAGGCTTGCGTGACGTCGATGAACGGAGAGCGCTGGGTGTCGTGTGCCTGTGACGCCCTTTGAGCGGTACACGCGCGCACTAACAGTTGCATCACCGGCCGGGCTGATTAGCTCGCCGAAGCCGGGTTCACACTTCAACCCAGCAAGATCAAACATACGGAAATAGAGGCCAAACATGCCAAAACAGGACCGTTACTGCCTTGCTGCTCTTCGCGCGCAGCTGCTCGACCACCCCGTTTACGCGGAGGTTTCTTCTGTCGAGGATCTGAGGCGATTCATGGAAGATCACGTCTTCGCCGTCTGGGATTTCATGTCGCTTCTCAAGCGGCTGCAGAAAGATCTGACATGCACAACAGTGCCTTGGTTCCCGGCGGATGACGCGCGGGCTGCACGCCTGATCAACGACATCGTGATCGGTGAGGAGACGGATGTCGATCCAGACGGCTCTTATGTCAGCCACCTCGATCTTTATCTCCGTGCTATGGTCGACGTCGGCGCCAATACCCGACAATTCGACACATTCCGTTCAATGGCGCGGGTCGGTATTTCTGTCGAAACGGCCATGGTGCGGACCGGTGTGTCGTCTCATGTACAGGCTTTTGTCGCGCATACGATGACGCTGGCTCGGTCGGGATCAACGGAAGAGGTCTTAGCGGCATTCTTTTACGGCCGCGAGGACATCATACCGGAGATGTTCAGCAGGCTACAAAAGACGCTCCCGGGCGCGAGGCACAACAACGATCCCTTGCGTCATTTCGTCTACTACATCGATCGGCATATCGAACTCGACGGGGATAGTCACGGTCCAATGGGGCGGGAGCTGCTCGAAGGTCTGGTTGCCAACTCGCCGGAGAGGGACGAGCGGGCTCTGCGCGCCGCGTGCAATAGTATCAAGGCCCGGGTTGAGCTTTGGAACGGCACTTTAAACACAATTCGCGACATGCGTACGAAGGTAGCTACGTCCGATGTACAATCCGCGGGACGACAGAGGAACGAGGCTCCGAGGGCGCTAGGACGACGAGCGAGCTGACAACTCA
>Ga0210394_10005391_pt1 | contig 14350 bp, 10 predicted proteins | sample IncBWC12MmetaG_FD_160121 | JGI IMG/M metagenome (GOLD analysis project Ga0210394, IMG submission 160121) | Forest soil microbial communities from Barre Woods Harvard Forest LTER site, Petersham, Massachusetts, United States - Inc-BW-C-12-M | ecosystem: Environmental > Terrestrial > Soil >...
GGTCGTTGTCCACTTCGGCAGGCGCGGCGTAGCTTGACCCGACTAAATTAACGTGTGTCCCTGGTCGCACCCACTCGCCCCTAAGGATCGGTTCCACCGCTGAAGTGAGTGTGCAAATTATGTCCGCCTCGAGGACTGCTTCTTTGACTGTTTCCGCGGCTGCAACGGGCACAGCCAGTTCAGCCTGCATCCGCTCCGCGAACGCGTGGGCGCGTTGGAGCGACCGCCCCCACACAACAATGGCTTCGAGAGCGCGAACTTTGCTGATGGCTCGCGCATGTGTGTGGGCTTGGCCTCCATAGCCCAGCAGAGCCAAGCGACGGGCGTCTTTACGCGCTAACGCATCGGTGGCTACGGCACTAGCTGCGGCAGTGCGAATGGCCGTGACCTCCCCGGCATGGACTACGCAGACGGGCGCACCGCTTTCTGGATCAAACAGCACAATGAGCCCCTGATGCGACGGTACCCCTCGAGCGAAGTTTTCGTGGAATACGCTGATCAACTTCGCGCCAAATACAGCGTGTGACCCAAGCGCCCCAGGCATAATTCCGAAGAACCGCCCGTCGGAAAGAGGGATGATGGAACGAAGAAGTTGCTTGCTCTCGCCTTTCGAGAACGCAATCATCGCGTCACTCACGATGGGAATACATACCTCATAGGTAAGCCGCCGTGCGACTTCTTCTTGGTCTATGAATCGCATCACACGCTTCCTTAGTATTGGAGAAATTTGGTGTGCTTCGAAGATAGCCCCGCCGGTGAGAAAAAGGTATCAGCTCACTTCAAATTGTTACGGCTGCCCAGAAATTCGTGCGATATGCGTGACTAACCGCTTCCCAGCTACCTGTAAACGCACCCGGGATCCCGAATTGAGGGTTCATCGTTTAGTCCAACCCCAGCAAGGTGTGTCGTCGAGACTCGTCACTCAAAAGAAGCGACGTAGTTGATTCAACTTGAGATGGGTTCGATCATAGCAGGCGAATGAAACCGGAGGCGCTTGATGCAAAAAAACTAAGGAGCAACGGATTTCTCCGTTGCTCCCTGGCTTGTACCCTCCCCCAGGTACTTCGCCAAATTCAAACTACTGCAATTGTGGCCACGCGGCGCTGACGCAGGTCGCCCAAGTCGTTTGCGGGGCAGCGTTCCAGGACGCGTTGTAGTGGATGACGCCATCTTCGTTCGAGCAGAAGCCGCGCACACCAGTCTGGTTGAACGCAGCGGCTGAGCCGCCGACCGTGTAGCTCAGATACGGCACACCAGCTGAGGTGCTGCCCAGACCAAAGTAGAAGCCGCTCTTAGCATTGGCTATGGCAGAGGCGTTGGACAGGTTCCAGTCAATCAGGCAAGCCGCGGTGACCAACGGACCACCAGCGGGGCAACCCGTCACAGCTCCCGGCCCAAGAGCCAGCAAGCCGGCCGCGCCAGGCGTCGAATAACCCTGCGCCGGGTAGGTGGAATAGAAGCTAACTTCAGCCGTGTTGATAGTACGAACCGAGCTGGCGGCAGACGACTCGTTAGCCGAGATACGTGCGCGCAGCAAGTTCGGAATGGCGATAGCAGCAATAATCAAAATAATCGCCACCACGATAAGCAACTCAATCAGTGAAAAACCCTTTTGTTTCCGCATGTGTGTCCCTTCTCTCCGTTTATCAGATGTGGTCTCAGTAGACCCAATTGCCGATTATGTTCGCATTTTACCGGCCAGAAGCAGAAGTTACTATAGGGTGGGGTGAAATGGCTGCGCGTGGTTTGTTTTCAAAGGTTAAGCCATCTTTCGTAACCATCATGCCGCATCCAGAAGGGCTGTCTTTAGCAGATTTTGTCGGTGGGCTGACAAGTTGTGTCATTTCGGCAAGTCGGCCTTAAACCTCGTATGGCACCAGTGTCGCCCGAGTTACACGGCCAAAAAGTAAAAAGGAGCAACGGATTTCTCCGTTGCTCCCCGGCTCGTACCCTCCCCCAGGCACTTCGCCAAATTCAAACTACTGCAACGCTGGCCATGCGGCGCTGGTGCAAGTGGCCCAGACTGTTTGCGGCGCGGCGTTCCAGTCCGCGTTGTAGTGGACAACGCCATCCTCATTCGAGCAAAAGCCGCGCACGCCACTCTGGTTAAAAGAACCTGCTGCCGCGCCGGCAGTGTAACTCGTGTAGGGCACGCCAGCGGAGGTGCTGCCCAGGCCGAAATAGTAGCCGCTCTTGGCGGCGGCTGCGGTGGACGCATTCGAGAGGTTCCAGTCAATCAAGCAAGCCGCTGTGACTAATGGGCCACCAGCCGGGCAACCGGTTACAGCTCCCGGACCCAGTGCAAGCAAGCCAGCTGCGCCAGGCGTTGAGTAGCCCTGCGTCGGGTAAGCGGCAATAAAGCTTACTTCCGCCGTGCTGATAGTGCGAACTGCGCTCGCCGCAGACGATTCATTAGCCGAAATGCGCGCTCTCAGCAGGTTCGGAATGGCGATCGCCGCGATGATCAGAATAATCGCTACCACGATGAGCAGTTCAATCAGTGAAAAGCCCTTCTGTTTCTGCCTTGTCATAATGTCTCCATAAATGGGCGGCTTTCTGATACCCCACGCCAAAAGTGAAGGCAATTCAACGGCCACGCGGGTCCTAAAGTTGGAATGGAGGTCACTTTGGATTAAGTCCTACGTTTGCAATGCCTCAAAGAATGAACGTTAGGGAACCTGGTCAAATTGAACGAATCCTGTCCGCGAAAGCTGACAAATTTCGTCAACCCAAGGCCCCTTTTCTGGGAGGCAGGTGATTCCCGGGCTACGTTGAAGCGCAGAAACCCTTAGTCCAACTTCCTGCCATCAGAATAGTTTCATCTGCTCGGCCTCGTCCGCGGCCTGGGGATGAGTGTTCTGGCTGTAGCGGTCGTAACCGGTCGGAATCCCATGCTTCTCCCGCAATCGCTTCATTAGCTGGGAAAGCCGCTTGCGGTACGACCCCGGCAGGAAAGCGCGATCTTTATAACGTTGCTGGTAGCTTTCGACTAGCTCGGGAAATTCCTTTTCGAGAAACGGCATGAATACAGCCGATGAGGAAGGCTTGAGAAAAAGGGGATTGGCATAAATATGTTTTCCGCCCGCCTGGGCTGTAGCTCGGACCAGCGCCTCCAAGTCACGTGGCGAATCGGTGATGCCTGGAAGCACCGGGGCGCAGATCACGCCGGCTGCGATGCCTGCCTGGTTTAATTCTTGTATCGCATCCAGACGAAGATCTGGCCGGGGGGCACGCGGTTCCAGAATGCGTGCCAGATCGACGTTCAAAGTGGTTATGGTTATATTCACGAACAAACGGTTCGACTTTGCGACCTGTTGAAGTACCTCGACGTCCCGCAGAACCAGATTGGATTTGGTGACGATGCCGATTTCGAGCCCCCGATACCGCACCAATTCTTCAAGGATCGCTCGCGTTACTTCGAACCGCCGCTCCGCCGGCTGGTAAGGGTCGGTAGCTGTGCCTATCGCGATGTCTTCACCTGGCTTGACGTGGTGAAGTTCTTGTCGCAGCAAGTCCGCGGCATGTTGCTTAACGAAGATTTTCTGTTCGAAGTCGACGCCGTCTCTCAGCTCCATAAATTCGTGCGTGTAGCGGGCATAGCAGTATTTGCAGGCGAACTCGCATCCGCGATAAGGATTGATCGTCCAGGTGAAGGGCATGCGCGAACCGGTGCAGCGATTGAGCAGGGAACGGACGGGAAGTGTGAAATATTCGACTTCATGCCCTTGACGAAGGGTTTCGCCCTCGGAAGCAAGGCGAGCAATGCCGACGAGCTTGGGTTTTGAATCGGGAAAGATGGGGAGTGACGCCATGGCTATATTCGCCTTTTGTTCGCTATAAGAATAAATTAGCGAAGAGGCGAAGTCAACGGCTATTTAAGATTAATGGAGGACGGGCGAGACGCCCATTCTCCATCGACCTAACCTTCTTGGTGAGGCCTTTCTTAGGGATTCGACGCCGAAGGCTTGTTCGGACTCTCGCCAGGGGGCGGCGGGATGCTGATATCCAACTGCGTTACCGGACCGAGGGAAGACAGAGGTTTATCGAACTCCGCCGTATTGCCTATGACCAGCACGGCGAGTTTGTCTTTGTGGAGGTATTTCGCGGCGGCGCGAGCTACATCTTCCCTCCCGACTTTTTCGATTCCCGCGCGATAGCGCTCCAGGAAATCCGCCGGGTATCCGTAAAACTCGTACGCCATTCGTTCGCGGAGTACTTTCTCTGGGGAATCGAAATTGAAAACGAATGAGTTCAGGATGGCATCCTTGGCCCGCTTCATCTCGTCATCCGAAATTGGATTTGTCTGCAGAGCGTCGAACTCCTTGTACAGAGCCTGAACGGATTGGACAGTGGTCGAACTTTTCGTACTCATGGAAACGCGTAGGATTCCAGGATGGTCGAACGCCGCCCCAATCCCGGCGCCGACGCCATACGCCAGGCCTTGCGCGGTACGGATGCTCTTGAACAGCCTTGAAGAGAAGCCGCCACCGAACGCCTCATTGAAAACCTGAGCCGCATAATAGTCCGGATTGTCGCGCCGAATGCCGAGTTCCGTCATGCGAATGGAACTCTGGTTCACATCTTCTTTCGGGATCAGATAATAGCCGGGTTTGGCTGGATGGAATTCAATCACCTCTTCTTTTACCGGCGGTCCTTTGGGCCAGTCGCCGAATGCTTGTCGAAGCTTGGTTTCCATGGCGGCAGAGTCAAAGTCGCCGACGATGCCCAGAATAATGTTATTGGGATGCACATGGCTGTGATGCCAATCGACCAGGTCTTGCCGGGTAACGGCGGCCACGGTGGCGTATTCGGGCTCGCGAGCATAGGGATTGTCCGCTCCGTATGCCAGTTTCGTGGACTCACGTGCGGCAATCTGACTCACATCGTCATTACGGCGCGCGATGGAATCGTACATTTCTCTTTGTGCCAGATCGAGTTTGTCGGCGCGAAACTCAGGTTCGCGCAGCACATCGTTGAATGCCCTGAACACATCGTCAAAATCGCCCTTCAGGCAAGACCAGGTAATTGTGGTCGAATCGACGCCGCCGTTGGTTTCAACCTTAGCGGCGCGAATTTCGAGGTAATCATCGAGTTGATCTCCCGTTTGGCTTTTGGTTCCCCCCGTGCGCCAGACCTCGCCGTAAATATCGACTAACCCGACTTTGTTCGCTGGTTCCGACCGAGAGCCGCCACGCACGCGCGCGGTGCCATCGATGATTGGCAGTTCATGATCCTCTTGCAGAAAGACCACCATGCCATTTGGCAGTTCAATGCGCTTGGGTTCCTGTGGATGAAACGGAGATAAAGCCGGAATCGGGATCTGTCGCCAGTCAGCAGCTTGGCTTGCAGCATGCGGAACTAGCCCCGCGAGAATGATCATCAACAAGAGGACGAACGAGCGATGAATTTTCATTGCGCTCCTCCCTGCTCGGCTCCGGTTGCGGGCTTCCTGGTTTCTATAATTCCGACGGTGCGGTTGGTGGGAACAAAAGTTTGACTGGCCACGCGCCGAATATCAGCTTTGCTGACCTTATCGATGCGGTCGACCGAGCGGAAAAGTTCACGCCAATCGTCGTAACGAGTTTGATACAAGGCCAGACTCGAAGCCAATCCTTCGTTGCTGCCCAGGCTGCGGATGAGGTTCGCCTTGGCCCGCGTTTTAATCATCTTCAATTCCTCGTCGCTGATGTCTTCTTTTTTCAGCCGCTCGATCTCGACATGAATCGCCTCTGCCATTTCCTCGGGCTTGTGGCCCGGCAGCGGGAATGCATAGAAGGCAAAAAGATGGGGATACTTATTTCCCGGCAGCCCAGAAAAGCCTTCCGAATCGGCAGCAATCTTTTTGTCGCGCACCAGAGCGCGATAGAGGCGCGAAGTCCGTCCCTCCGACATCAGATCGGCAATGGCGTCATATATGGCATCGTCCGGACTGAGGTAACTGGGCCGGTGATAGCCTTCCAGATATAGCGGCTGCGACGCTTCTTCGAGCACCACCCGCCGCTCGGCGTTCTGCGGCGGCTCGACGGTAGCATACTCGTCTGGTTTGGGCCGCGAAGGAATACGCCCGAAGTATTTCTCCACAATCGGCATTGTCTCAGATGCTTTTACGTCGCCTACCACGGCCACGACCATATTGGACGGAATGTAGTATCTGTCGAAAAAGTTCTTGGCGTCAGTCGCGGAGAACGTATTCAAATCTGAGATCCATCCGATAGTCGGACGATGGTAGGGATGCGCCTGAAAAGCCGCGGTTGTGAACTGTTCCAGCAATCGCCCAATCGGGTTGCTGTCAACCCGCATGCGGCGTTCTTCGATGACTACATTTCGCTCTTTGTAAAACTCGCGCATAACAGGATGCAGAAACCGTTCCGACTCAAGATAAGCCCATAGTTCCAGCCGGTTTTCTGGGAATGAGTAAAAATAATTGGTTTCGTCATCGCTGGTATTAGCGTTCAAATCCTCGCCGCCGTTGATTTCCACGATCTGGGGAAATTCGTTGGGCTTCACGTATTTTTCGGCTTCAGCAACCGCATCTTGCCAAGCCTTTTGCAGTTCCTTGACCTTCTGCTCGTCACGGCCCACAGGCTTATCACGCTCTCGAATATAGGCAGCGTAAGCCTGCTCCACCTTCTCCAGCGCCACCTTTTCGGCGGCATAATTCGTGGTTCCGATCTTGTCGGTCCCTTTGAAAGCCATGTGCTCAAACATGTGAGCCAGTCCGGTCTCGCCATGAGGGTCCTGGACTGAACCCGCATCCACATGCGTGAAGAACGAAAATACTGGCGCCTCAGGCCGCTCGCAGATCACCACGGTCAGGCCATTGTCCAGTTTCTTGACGGTGGTGCGCTTCTCGAACGAAGCAATATCCTGAGCTGCGGCCAAGGTTGCTAGTGCGAGGAAAATGACAAAGGACTTGAGCGGGCGGTAGTTCATCGGACCTCCACGAGGTTGGACGTAATACAGGGGTAGAAGTTTGAAATTACGTGGCGGGAGGGGAAGTTGTCAAACCTGGTGACCTGAAATGGGACACCTTATTGCCTGCATTTTCGGGAAGTGAATAAACTTGCTTTCCACAAGCTAGACTAACGCTATCGTGGACGACGATCGCAGGAAGTCGAAAGAGATTGAAAGCATTCGGCGCACTGATAGAGAGCCGCGGAAAGAGATTACCGGACTCCGAAGCTGCGCAACTGCGACGAAGGCTACAGAGAAATGCAAGAAATCTGATCGAGCTTGATTTGCAGGAATTTTTGAAAGCCCTGAAAGAGGACTACAGACTCAACGAGTCCCAACTCGCAAAGGCCGAGCAGTTTTGGCGTCAGAGTCGCGGCGGTTAGAAATCCGCTTCTCGAAGATATCGTGCATCTTGGACCGTTCCGCAGGAGTAAAGGCGGCGAGGTGCTCTTCCAGCAAGTTTTCCAGCTGCTTTATAGTTTTTTTCTTTTGGTGGTTCTTGTCCGGCATAGTCTCTTTCACATCGGGCGGATCGAGGCCACTAAAACTCAATCCTTCCCTGCTCCAGCCTGTCAAATATGAATGGCCGTGTCAACTGCCAAAAGGCACGGTGCAGGTCGTGCCGGAGTGGACCATTCCATATGCGTCTTTTGAGCCCTTATAATTCAAAGTGATATGGCTGCTAAAGCATCCGTAGTTGAGGTCGACGGCAAACATCTGAGTTTGACCAACCTCGACAAGGTCCTGTACCCCGCGACCGGGTTCACCAAGGGACAGGTGATCGACTATTACGCGCGGATTGCACCCGTTTTGTTGCCGCATCTTAAAGATCACCCTCTGACTCTGAAGCGCTATCCTGGAGGCGTGAACGAAGAATTCTTCTTTGAAAAGAACGCCACCAAGCATCGGCCGGATTGGATAAAGACAGCGCCCATTTGGAGTGAAGGCAACCAGCGCGATGTAAATTACATTCTGGCAAACGACCTACCCACACTCATCTGGATCGCGAATCTCGCCGCTATTGAACTCCACCCGTCGCTTTCGCTGGCGAAAGATATCACTTCGCCGCGCAGCATGGTGTTCGATCTTGATCCCGGAGCACCAGCGAATATCCTGCAATGCTGCCAGGTAGGCATGTGGCTGCGCGCCATTTTTGAGCATTTCGGATTGCAGAGCTTCCCTAAGACTTCCGGCTCGAAAGGCCTGCAGATCTATGTACCGATAAACTCGCCCACCAGTTATGACGTCACGAAGCCGTTCGCGCACGCGCTGGCGCGCTTGTTAGAGGATGAGCACCGTGATCTGGTTGTTTCTGACATGAAGAAACAGTTGCGCGTAGGAAAAGTATTTGTGGATTGGAGCCAGAACGATGAGCACAAGACCACAATCAGTGTGTACTCGCTGCGAGCGCGCGAGCGCCCCACCGTCTCGACCCCAGTGACATGGGAGGAAGTGGCTCAAGCGCTGCATAAAAAAGACGCAAATCTGCTGGTGTTCGAGGCAAATCAAGTGCTCGACCGCGTGCAAAAAATGGGAGACCTGTTCGAACCCGTGCACTCCCTGAAACAGAAACTGCCGAAGCTCTCGGGGATTGCCGAAATCCATCCTGAGGTAACTGAAAAAGGATTGGACATCGCAGCTCAAGCCGACGAGAAGAAAACCAGGAAGTCCAAGCAGGCACCCCGCCGCACGGCGCCAAAAAAGAAGTCGCGAAAGGTATAATCCAAGCGTCTTTGAGAGTATTCCGGTCTTTGGCGGAGCGGAAACATGGCGCAACTTTATGCGGGCACATCGGGATGGGCTTATCCAAGCTGGAAGCCCGATTTTTATCCAGCCAAGCTCGCCCAGGCAAAATTCCTGCAATACTACGCCACGCAACTGAATGCGGTTGAAGTCAACTTCACCTTTCGCCAGTTGCTGAAGGAAACGACTGCCCAGAAATGGATTGACACCACCCCATCCGGATTTCGTCTCAGCGTTAAAGCACACCAAGTCATCACTCATATCAAGCGGTTAAAGAAAACTGAGGACTTCATTCCGCGCTTTTTGACCACGATTGAACCGCTGGAGCGCGCTGGCAAGCTGGGACCGTTATTGTTCCAATTGCCTCCGAATATGCAGGCTGACCCCGCGCTGCTACAGGAATTTCTAGCCATCCTGCCACGCGCAGTTCCCTCCGCATTTGAGTTTCGCCATGCGTCATGGTTCACCGACGACATTTTTACTCTGCTCAAGAATTGCAATCGCGCGCTTTGCGTAGCGGAAACCGAAGAGCGCACCACGCCGGACATTGTCACCGCCGACTTCTGCTACTACCGCTATCGCAAACCCAATTACACGCCCGAAGAACGGCGCGCCATGGTAGATCGGATCCGTGAGCACCTTATCCAAGGTCGCAACGTGTTTGCATATTTCAAGCATGAGGAAACGCCGCAGGGTGCAATTTACGCAGTCGAGGTGCTGAAGGAAGTAAACGGGCTTGCTGGCATCGAGAGCGTCACTTCCCGTAGTGTCTGATAACGCGCATACTTTTTGTGTGCCGTCGGAAGCAAACTCACGCGTGGTCTCTGGTTTTCTCGATTACCTGAAAGTTGAGAAAGGCCTGGCGCCGCTCACCGTCGCCGCGTACACCTCTGACGTTGCTCAGTTCACCGGTTTTCTGGATAAGCGCAAGCACTCGCTGCTGAATGCACAACGGAACGATGTGGGCGATTTTATTCAGCAACTATTCGCTAATTCAGTGGATGGACGCTCGGTAGGAAGAAAACTTTCGGCGTTGCGTCACCTGTATCGTTATCTCTTGCTCGACAAACTTATTCGACACGATCCCACGCTGAACATCGACTCCCCGAAACAGTGGAAGGTACTGCCCAAGTCGCTTGCCCGAGACGAGGTGGAAATCATGCTGTGCGCGCAGGGTCCGGCCTCGAAAGGAAAGCACGCCGAAGCCCTGGCGTTGCGCGATCGAAGCATGCTCGAAATGTTTTACGCCGGCGCGCTTCGCGTGTCTGAAATTGTCGCTGTCAAACTTGAAGACCTGAAGCTCGATCTCGGCTACGCTTTAGTGCGCGGAAAAGGTGACAAAGAACGAATCGTGCCTTTGGGAAAATCGGCTCAGGACGCGCTAGCCACATACATGAAGCATGCACGGCCGCTACTGGCAGGAAACCGCACATCGCCGCTCCTGTTTCTCGGACGTGGCACGCGCAAGCTTACCCGCCAGCGCGTGTGGCAGATGGTTCGAACTGCGTCAGCAAATCTGGGACGCAACGCCAGCCCGCACATGTTGCGCCACAGTTGCGCAACTCACATGGTGGAGAATGGCGCGGACCTGCGCACGGTTCAGACGATTCTCGGGCACTCAGATATTTCGACTACGCAGGTGTACACGCATCTGGCGCTTGATCGACTGAAGACCGTGTATCAGAAACATCATCCCAGGGCGAGGGTGAGATAAATGATTTTGTCACCACAGAGTCACAGGGACACAGAGAGCAATCCTACAATCTCTGTGTCTCTGTGATGAGATCGGTTCTGGCAAGTATGACGAAACGCACTCTCCTCGAGAAATCCGTCGACCAGTTCCTCAGCACCTTGCGCCAGCGCAATGCTTCGGCGCATACGATCAAAGCCTACACCCAGGATTTGAACAATTTTTCGGCGTATATCGGTTCGCGCAACTTGCGAGACGTCGATCACCTGACTATTCGCGGATTCCTTTCTGTTCTGTACGAAAGGGATCTCGACAAAACTTCCGTCGCCCGCGCCCTGGCTGCAGTCCGTTCGTTTTACCGCTGGCTGGCGCAAGAAGGATTGGTCGAACAGAATCCGGCAGCGTTGGTTTCGACGCCGAAGTTGCCGAAGAAACTGCCTCGCGTGCCTACCATTGAAGAGATGAACACGGTACTCGACGGGAAGATGCCGGAGATCGCGTCGTTTCCAGAACGTGACCGCATCATGTTCGAGCTGCTTTACGGCTGCGGCATCCGCAACTCGGAGCTGGTGGGAATTAATCTCGACGATATTCGCTTGAGCTCCGAAGCCATTCTCATCCGCGGCAAAGGCAAGAAAGAACGCTACGTACCCTTCGGCGATTCCGTGAAGGCCGCTCTCTCTGGCTACCTGCCAATGCGCCAGCAGATGTTGGCTGAACGCCGGAAGAACAGTGCGTCGTTGCTGATCAATCAGCGAGGCGGCCGGCTTACCACACGCAGCGTCGGACGCATCATCAAGAAGATTGCCGTAGCGAAAGGCCTTTCACCGGATGTGCATCCGCACACCCTGCGCCACGCCTTCGGCACCCACATGCTCGAAGAGGGCGCGGACCTCCGGTCCATTCAGGAAATGCTCGGCCACGAGCGGCTTTCCACAACCCAGCGATATACACAATTGTCTATGAAGCACGTGCTGGAAATATATGACCAGACCCACCCGCGAGCGAAATGATCAACTCCGACTCAAGGAACCACTGCCATAACCAATGGGCTGTCATCCCGAGCAATGCGAGGGATCTGGATTCTTCGCTCGGCTGAAACCCGTGGTGTTGCTCCTCGGAATGACAGAAGACAGTCCGTCGGCGGTCGAAGGCGTCCCCGGCCTAGATCCCTACGGAGAATGCCCGCGCAATCGCTGCCACATCGCCACCACAGTCCTTTTTAAGTTCGCTGTGAGTTCGTCGTACGCTGGCTCCGATGCCTCTGCTTTGGATGGCGGACGGATCGCGTCACCAATGGTAATTTGCAGCGGAGCAAATCTCTGAAACGCTTTCCCGCGTGGCCAAGCTTCGTGAAAACCTTCAATTGCCACCGGAACAATCGGAACCTGCAAGTGAATTGAAAGAATCGCGGCGCCTTTCTTGAATTTTTTCGGCTCGCCGTCAATCGAGCGCTCTCCTTCAGGGTAGAGAATCAGCACTCCACCATGCCGCAACTCGTAAGCCCCAGCGCGCATCGCGGGAATCAGGTTTGCATCCGGATCCACCACCACTACACGCAGCCATCGCGCCAGTGTGCGCAGGAAGCCTTTACCGAAAATTTCGCTCGTCCCGACGGCAAAGCTGTCGCGGAACACATGCCAGGGAAGAACGCTTCCGAGAACAATGGGATCAAGGTAACTCTGATGGTTGGAGCAAATAATATAAGGTCCACGGCTGGGAAGTTTTTCGAGACCGCTGACGCGTAACCGAAATCGGTCCATAGCGATGATCTGAATCAAACGGCTTACGATATACCAGAACCTTTCCTTGAATGGCGCAGGCTGAAACAGAGCGCGGGACTCAGGTTCGGTAGGTTCTTCCTGCAAAATGGTTTTCCAGCCTGCAGCCTGGGTTGAGGGTGGACCACCCTTGCTTATGGCTGCACTTTCGCGCACTGCCTCGATCAACTCGCGCACGGTGTAGATTTCTGACAGCCGCGATTCTTCGACATCTCCGCCAATCTCGCGTTCGATTGCGACCAGGAGTTCGATCCGTTGCATCGAGTCGAGGCCCAGATCGAGTTCAAGATTGTCGCCAGGGCTGATCGATTGAGGATTCATCCGCGACGCTTCCCGCACGATCTTGAGTCCTCGCTGCACGTCGGCCTGCTCCAGCCACGCAGCATCTTCCGTACTCAGCGATTTTGTTGAACCAGTTTCTGCATCATTCTGGTGGTCGTCGGCTTGATTCGCCCGCACGCGCTTCTCAATCTCAAATCGCTTTAGCTTTCGCGTGGTTGTCCGCGGCAAGGCTTCCTGCCAGATTTCATAACCTCCGATCCGCTTGGTTGAAGGCAGCTGTAGAGAAAGTCCTTCAATGTCGTAGCGAATGACCTCTTTTGTATTCACAATTTTTCGTTGTTTCAGAACCTCGAAATTCGGAACCACCACAGCATGCAACCTGTCTTCTCCCGCGCGAAGTTCCAGCCCCATTACCGCGATTTCTCCAATGTAAGGCGACTTCAGGTAGTGAGCCTCAACTTCTTCCGGATAAATATTTTTTCCGTTGCTGAGGATGATGACTTCTTTCTTGCGGCCGGTAATGAACAGGTTTCCATCGGTATCGAAGTAGCCCAGATCACCTGTGTAAAGCCAGCCATCCCTGATTGCGGCCGCGGTGGCATCCGGCCGATTCCAGTAGCCCTTCATCACCACCGCGCCGCGAATCGCGATTTCGCCCACTAGTTGGCCACCATCCTCTTGCGGCTGCGGGTCGATAAGTTTTCCTTCCACTCCTTCCAGCGCTTTGCCGACCGAGCCGATGACGTTGTCGTCCGGTGAAGTGGCGAAAGCGGCGGCGCTGGTTTCGGTGAGACCGTATGCCTGCAGGATGTCAATGCCGAGCGCGTGGAAATCGCGGCCAATCTGCGGAGCAAAGCGGGACCCGCCGGTGACCAGATAGCGCATCTTCCCGCCAAAAATGTTGTGAATTTTAGGAAAGAGAATCGGTCCAGGATTCCACCCGAATGTTCGGCCTAATCGCGTGATGGCCATCATGGTTCGAAAGGCCCAGGATGCCACTGTTCCACGTTGAGGCACTTCTTTGAAAATGCGTTCATGGATCAAGTAGAAAAATTGTGGCACTATCGCGAATGCCGTGATTTTTCGCTCCGCCAGCGCTCGAAGCAATTCCGTTGTGTTTAAAGTTTCGAGATAGACAACTCGCGAGCCCCTCACCAAGGGCAAAAGCAAATTTGCCATTTGCGACAGCACATGAAACAGCGGCAGCACACCGAGCAAAGCGTCTTCGGGGCCGATGTGGACCCAACTGAACACCGCTCGCACTTCGCCCATGAGGTTGGCGTGGGTAAGCATCACCCCTTTAGGGTCAGCGGTGGTGCCAGACGTGTACAGCAGGGAAGCAATCCTGTCGCCCTCGCAAGCCACCGGCACAAAATCTCCCGGGCCGGCAGCAAATATCGTGTCAAGATTGGCGATAGGTTGAGCTTCCGGGGGGTGCGTGGTGACAGCCGCCCTCGGCTGTCCGGCCGAGCGAAGCTCGGCCGTTTGCGTCTCCGGGCCAAGACGGTCCAATATCACAATTCCAATTGCGGCTTCACCAACAGCTTTCCTTGCAACGTCGACATGCTTCGCAGCGCAAATCAAAAGCGAGCTGGCGCTGTCGCGAAGAAGTTTTGCAACTTGATCGGGGTGAAACGCAGTATCCAAGGGAACTACCGTGCATCCGGCCGCAATAGTCCCGAGGTATGAAGCTATCCAGCGCGGATGGTTATCCGCCAGAATTGCAACCCGCGTGCCTTGCTGAAATCCGCTCGCAGTCAGCCACTGGCCAAGACTTTCCGCCATGCGCCGCAGTTCATCATAAGTGTTGCTCTCCACTCCATCGCGGCGCTGAATTTCGAGCGCAACGTTGTCGGGCCAGCGCTCAGCACATTTGCGGAATAGTTGATAGAAGGTCTCC
>Ga0210394_10005392_pt1 | contig 14345 bp, 12 predicted proteins | sample IncBWC12MmetaG_FD_160121 | JGI IMG/M metagenome (GOLD analysis project Ga0210394, IMG submission 160121) | Forest soil microbial communities from Barre Woods Harvard Forest LTER site, Petersham, Massachusetts, United States - Inc-BW-C-12-M | ecosystem: Environmental > Terrestrial > Soil >...
GTCGCTATCGTCGAATTGTCGAGCGACTTCGGAGTCATTCTGCTCCAGTTCGAACAGCCGAGGGCCGTGACCAGTGCCACGGACATGATGAGTGATCCAAGCAGTTTCTTCATTTCGATGCTCTCCTAACTGAGCTGGAGAGCAATAGGCAAGCCAGACTGGAATGGCGGCGAGCTGATCACTGCTCGCGACCAGCCGAGAAGTGGAATCCCGTCCTACCCAAATGCGCCGGCAATGATGAGGACCGTACCCGCGAAAGCGAGAATGTGCGAAAAGCGTACGATGCGAAACTGCCGCATGGCGGGGCGGGAATCACGAAGCCAGTCGGGCCGCGACCACCGCCACCTCCCTTCGTAAAAGGAGTAGGTCCTGACGGTAGCGATAGCGTTAAAGGGCCAGCGCCTCCGCATCTCGCGAGCGACCGGTGCCCATCCGCGGCGATCGGCGGCGCGCCAACAATCGAACACGCGCCTCATCGCCGCAAACCTCATTCTGATCGAGCCCGCGAGGAGGACAGCGCCCAAGGCGCAATCAACATACCGCCACATTCAATCGACATCCTATGGCCGGGGCGGATCGGCTGTTTACTTCTTGCGCTTCGCGCGTCATTTACCTGGCGACCATCCGGCAGGAATCGAGCCGACGTTGAAGCCGGGCACGTTGTATTTGTTCGAGACGAGATAGATCCAGAGCTGCAGCGCGAGGCGTTTTCCGGCGGACATGTCGCGAGTGATGGGCATGGCCATCGTGCTCTCGAAGGTCAGGTCTTTGGCGATCAGAGCCCAGATTCCCTTGAGGTGTCCCTCGACCGATTCCAGGCTGCCGAGGTTCACGAACTCGAGCATCACGTTGAAGAGCATGTCGTAGAGGTAGAGGATCTCGTGGTAGATGAAGTGCCAGGCCGCGTCGCGGTTCTGGCCCTTGTTCCAGAGATCGACAAACGCTTGCGGGACGCGGCCGTCGAACGGCAGCACGCGCACGGTCGTGTAGTAGGCGTTGTCGATGAAATTGAAGGAGTTGGCCACCAGATTTGCCGGGAGTGACCCGCGGTAGGGGTAGAACCCGAGCACGGGGAAGCTCGGGCTCTGCGCCGAGATGCCGACCGTCGCTTTGCCGTTCGCCCCGGTCGTTACGATGCCGATCTCTGCCTGGACGTTCGTGGGCGGCGGCGTATTCGGGTTCGGTACGGTGATCTTCACCAGGGTTGTGTTCGTGAAGTTGACCTGCTGCGGCTCACCGGTTGCAATGATCGGAAGACCGGATCCCTGCATCGTGGCTTTCGAGAAGCCGCTGTAGCGGGCCACGGCGATGTTTACACCAGCGGCCGGTTGACCGTCTTGACAGACCGTGATCTCGAACGAGGTGGCCTCACCCTCGTCGAGGTAGATGCCGCGCGCGTCGGTCTCCGCGGTGAGCTGTTCTTCGAGGAGGGCGGTCTGCGGAGCAGGGTTCTGGATCACGTTGATGGCGAGCGTGCCGCTTTTGAGGATTTCTCCCGTGTGCTCGCCGGGGAACGGAATGTCGATGATGCCGGCGCTGGTCTCGTAGGGAACCCGCGCGTATTGCGCATAGTCGATCGTGGCCACGTGCTCGAATTTTCCGTTTGCATCGATGGCGCCGAAGAGCAGCGGTCCGAAGTCGGCCTTGGTGAGGTTGTCTGCAAAGTTTGCAGTGACGCCGAGCTCGGGCATCGTCGCGCTGAGATCGAGCGAGATCCGTTTGGCCTCGTAATCGATCTCCGCGGCAACCGGGCCCAGAAGCACTGACGCGGGCGCCGAAGACGCGGTCAACACCTGGTGTCCGACGATGGCCGGACGGTTCGTGCCGATGATCGTCTGCAGCGGAGTGACCGCTGCATCGCTGTTCAGGCAGCGGCCGCCGGGGACGCTGGCCAGTTCCCCCTCCTTCCAGACCCCGACGACGCCGACGATGTGGCTGTAGCAGGGATTGGAGAAGAAGTTCGATGTGTCCTTGCCGCCGCTTTCGTACCAGGTCTGCCATGCCGCGTTGAGATCGCCGGCGAGATCGTTGTAGTTGAGCGGCTGCTGTGGCGTGCTGTTGAAAACGCCGTTGGAGAAGTAGGCGTTCACGTAACCGACGAAGCGGATCATGATGCCGAGCGCTCCCGGTTTGGCCGCCTCCTCCTGCAGTTTGGTTATGAGCGGCGACGTTCCGGGCGCGGCGGGCCAATTCACCTTGTGGTTGGGGATGGCGGTCTGGAACGTGACGCCGATTCCCGACGCCGGCGCGAGGAGCGCATCGCCCGCGGTGTACATCCGATTGGGGTTTAGCCAGCGCGAGTGCATCCGGACCTCGCGCGGCCCACTGAACGAGGCGTTGCCGCTGCCGATGGCGAGCTCTCCCCAATAGATCTGCGAGGACCATGGAGAGGCCGGGTTCGTGTCGACAAGCCGCGCTGGCCCATTGCCGCGGTCGCCGCTGATCGTCACCTGCCCGCCGATGATCGGGTCGCCGGCCACCGGCGTGCCGTCCCCGAAATCTCCGCCCGTCACCTGCGAGACGTAGTTGTTGTACTGAACGAACGAGACGCCGTGCGAGCCGAACATGTTCCACTCGCACGGAACGCGCGGCGTGCCGGGGTCGGGATCGCCGGAGTTGTTATCGGGTTGAAGCGTGATCGCCCACGGCCGGAAGGTCGTCTTGAAGTTCTCGCGGGTGATGTTGAATTGAGCGAGGTAGCCCCAATTCAGCGCCGCGTTCACCGGGTCGTACGTCGTGAAGGCCGCCCAATCGTTGTTGTTGAACGTGCAGGGGTCCCACTCCATGTACCCTTTGAAATAGATGCGGGGGAAGGACAGGACGCTCATCGTTTGCTCCTCATTGCGGCGCCGCGGCCGCGATCATCATCGATAAGCAGACGCTCAGCCGCCGGAGAACGTGAAACCTGTCCCCCTTGCCTGCCTCGCCGAGACCGCGAACAATGGCGCACCATGAGTGAAGATACCGACGAGACGCGGCCGCTCAAGCTTCGGATACTCCGGGCCGTGCCGGTTCTGCTCGTGCTCGGTCTGCTCGTTCACTCCCTCCTGCCGCGCCTCGACACGATTGAGAACTCTCTATTGACCCTGCGGACGCTGGCTCCATGGGCCATCGCCCTGAGCGTGGCCATGCAGATCCTGAGCTACGTGGCCAATGGCTCCCTGCTGCAGTCGGTCGTCAGGATGGCGGGCGGCCGGATGTCGTTCCGGCGTGCGGCCGCAATCGAGATCGGCGCGGGAACGGTGGCCCTGGTCGCGGCCGGGGTGCTGGGGTTCGGAGCGGCGATTTATCGCTGGGCGCGCGGAGGCGGAGTCCCGGCGGAGGCGGCGACGGTGGCGAGCTGGCTACCCTCCGTCTTCGATTCCGCGGCGCTGGTGCTCTTTGCGCTCATCAGCGGTATCGAGCTCATTCTCGTTCACCAGCTCTCCCGATTGACGGTCATCGCTCTGGTGATCGTCGTCTCCCTGCTCAGCCTCGTCATCGTGACGGCGATCGTCCTTCTGGCGCGCAATGACTGGATGAAGGCGGTCTCGAAGGTGGCCTCGCGGATCGTGAAGCGTTTCCGGCCGCGATGGGATGACTCAGGACTGAAAGCAAGCGTGGAGACTGCCTCGGCGATGTGGGAGAAGATGCGTCGCGGCGGCTGGGTGCTCCCGGCCTGCTGTTCGATGATGGTGATCATTTTCGACGTGCTCACCTTGCGATATGCCTTCCTGGCGACAGGTCACTCTCTCCACCTCAGTCTCCTGCTGGCGGGATACGGTGTGCCGCTCCTGCTCGGACGGGCCAGCTTTCTGCCTGGCGGAATCGCGGTGGTCGAGGTGGCCATGGCGGCGCTGTACGGCGGCCTCGGCGTTCCGGCGAGCGTTGCCGTCGTGGCCGTGCTCACCTATCGGCTCATCTCCTTCTGGCTGCCGTCGCTTCTGGGCATCCCGTTCGCGGTGGCCTTGCAGTCGTCATCCAAGTGATCTGCTATTGGCTGGTCGCGGCGCGCCGCCGAGCCACGGGAGGGGGCGGCGGAGCAGGCGTCTGCGGCCCGAAGACGCGGACGCTGTAACGATCGGCCACGACCACCTTGCCGTTCGCCGCGGCGATCTGCTGCGGCGCGACGACAGCCATGGAAGTCGTCTCGAGGAACGGCTGCGACAGTTTGGTGATGTCCATGCGCGTCATTGCGCTCGCGCTGCCGATCCACACGGAGTTGCCGGAGGCTGCGAGAGGACCGGACGGCGCAAACTGGATGATGCTCATATCGACCGGGTTGGCGGGGTCGGCCAATGTGAAGACGTGGAAGCCGTCGATGCCGCGGATGATCAGCGTGTCCGGATGATCGCTCGTTGCCGGCGCGAAGGCCATGCCGGCGACCGCCATCTGATTGACCCGGAGGTTGACGGCCGTATTCGGACTCGGGAAGCCGAAGACCCCAAAACCGGAGGAGCCAAGACTGACGTATGCGTACGGACCGCCGTTGGCGACAAGATCGAAGGGATGCACCTTGATCCCGGCGACGATGATCGGCTGCGGAGTGTCGACGAAATCGACGAGGTGGAAGCCGGTAAACGAATTCCCCTCGACGATTCCGGTGTCGACGAAGCCGGCGGTGCTGGGAGTATGGCCGAGGGATTGGAACGTCTTGACGAGCCGCGGGTGGTAAGGATTGGAAACGTCAATGAGCTGGACGTCGCCCGTGCCATAGAGCACGGCCTGCGTGCCGAGGCTCTTGACGTGCGGCTGAATGCCATCGATCTGCAACGAGGCGATCTCGCGCGGCGCCTGCGTGGTCGAGATGTCGAGCACGCGGAAATACGGCGGGTCGCTGACGTAGGCGAGCGTTCCATCCGTGGCCACTCCTGCCACGGGGCCGGTAAGGTTGCCGGTGACCTCGGCGCTCAGGTGCGGCGCGGCGAGGTTCCCGATGTCGAAGACGCGTAGCGGATTGCCGCTGTCCGCTACATCGCCATAGCTGGTGATGTTCGGGCCGGAGACGAAGAGGCGATCGCCGCTGCCGGCCATGACTTGAGCAGGCTCTGTCAGTGTGGCCACTTCATGTGGCGAGGTGATGGACGAGGCATCGATGAGATGAATCGTTTTCGGCGGCTCCTCGGCGAAGACGCTCGTGCCGGCCACGGCGATGTTCTGCAAATTGAGGATTCCGGACAGCGTGCGCCCGGTCACGGCCGGCGCCGTGGGATCGCTGATGTCGATGAGAGCGACGCCGTCCCCGCCCGACGCCGAGTAGAGGATGTTTCCGCTGATGACAAAGCCGCGCGACGCCTCGGGGATGAAGACGATGTCGCGGGCGGTGTTGCCGTCGATCACGCGGATCCCCGGGTCGGTGAGGGCCACGAAAAGGTTATCGCCCTTCCAGGCCATCGTCCGGACGGGGTTGTTGATCGGATATTCGCCGGTGCTCGTAAGCGACCCGTCGCCGGCTAGGCCCCAGATCATGATGGCGTTTGCGCTACCGAAGGCCAGGAGACGGCCGTTCCATGCGATCGTGGTCACACCCGGCATCGACACGTGCATTGTCTGATTGACAGTGCCGTCGGCGTGGACGGTGTAACGCTCGATGGCAGTTCGCGTGGCGATGAATAAATCGTCGCCGGCGATCGAGCCGTCTGTGCTCTCGCCGTCGGTCTCGATCATCGAGAGACGGCGAACGGTCCCGGGGACGCTGACGTCGTAGACGGAGAATCCCGCACCGTCCACCGAGATGACGAGGTCACCGTCGATGAGGAATCGCTCGCTGATGCCGCGCAGGCCCCACACCCCGGACTGGGAGAACGCGGCGATGGGTACGAGAAGGAGAAGAATGGAGAGCCGGATCGCTCGAGTCATTGCGAACGCCTGTGCAAAGCGTATGCGCATCGTATCGCGGTCGCGCGGTCGCGGGGTCTCGCAGTTGTGCGGTCTCGCGGGCGTTCGTAGGTTTACAGGTTGCGAGAGTCACACGTGTTTTGTCCGCACTACCGCGCTACCCCGAGACCGCGCTACCGCCTACGTGGCTCTCTTGTACGCCGTAGCGTAACGCCTGGCGTCGGCGGGATTCTCGCTCACCTTTCGCACGGCAGCGGCGAAGGACTGGGCGTTGAGGCCATGATCGGCGAGGATCCGGTCTGCCTCGTTGGGTGTTTTCTTGATCTGCGCGCCGAGGGTTCCGAGATCCTCGGGCGAGAGAGAGGACGCCGACGCGACGGACGTCGCATCGGTGTTGCCGGACGCCCCGGTGGTCGATGAAGAGTTGCTTTTGCAGCCCGCCGTGAGGACGAGCGCTACGAAGGCCGTAGGTATGAGTAGTCGTTTCATTGGTCGTTCCCCTTTCCTTTGTCTTTCTTCTTCTGCTGACCGGGAGGTGCGGCTGGTGGCCCGGGTGCAACCGGGGCAGGCGCCGCGACCACGGTGGGCTGTCCTCCGCCGTGGCCGTGATCTCCCTTGGGTGGTCCCGGGGGCGCTACGGACACCGGCGCGGGCGCCGGGGCAAACGTGGCAGCGTCGTGGCCGCGTCCATGCTCGTGCGGCGGGCCGGCGACAACTGGTGGTGCCGCGAAGGTTGGCGGAGCGGAGACCACATGCTCTCCCCCGCGCTCATGCTTGGGAGGAGACGGCGATGGTGGCGCGGACGAGATCATCGGTGTCGGTACCCTCCCGTGTTCGCCCCTGCCATTTCCCCGAGGTATGTTCGTGATGGCCGGGTTGGAGAAAACTGGCTGCTGCGCAATGGCATCGTGACGACCGTGATTCTCGATCCTTCCGGGAGCGGCGACCGAACCCGCAAACGGGGAGGGAGCGGCGGCGATGGGCGACTCACGCTGGAACCTGTTCCCCCGCGTCAGCTCCCGGCGCGCTTCCGCGGGATTCGCTACCACCGCGGCGCCGCCGGGCGACGTGAGCAGGCGTTGCACCTGAGGTGTCACGACCCCTGAAGAAGCAGGCTGATTGAAGGCCGTGCGTCCCGTCGTGAAGTTTGCGGCGACGCGCGTCGAAACGGCCGGTGGAAAGTACGTCGGATTGGCAGGATCAACCCAGCTCCGCGCCACCTGCGGAACGTAATACGTCTGCCCGCCATATGCGGGCGGCCCAGGATCGATCTGAGTAGCGATGTCGTATGCCCGGAGTTGCTGATCGGCAGCCTGGACGAGCTGATAGCCGCTGAATCCGCCAACGCGGCTGGTATGCACGAACTCGATGAAGTCGGGTTGGCCGTAATAGCCTCCGCCTACGACGAGAGCGGCCGGCGCATAGCGCATCAACTCGACGAACTGCACGGGCGGGACGTCGCCCAGGTTCAGCTCGACGACAAGGCCACTCACCCGGTCGTAGGGAACGCCGAGATCGCAGGCATCGGCGACCGCGACCGGCATCTCCACAAGCGACAGGGGATCTTCGATGAAGCGGTCGCAGTGGTCTCGGATGACGACCGGAACGTAGTCGGGCTCATACGCGTACGCGTACTCGTCGCTGGCGTAGCGGTGCGGCCGATATCGAGCCAGGGGAACATCGGTGTCGTAGGTCCGCAGTTGCGTTTCCATCGCCGTGACGAGGCCTTGGCCCACCAATCCGCGATCGACTTGTCCGTGGACCCATTCCACGAAATCGGGGCGGTTATCCGTGCGCAGGACCAGCGCGACCGGAACGTAGCGGAACACGTCGATAAAGTCCGCGGGCGAGACGTTGGCCTGGTCCATGTACGCAACCAGTTGTCCGACGCGGTCCGTTTGTACCCCTCGGACGTCGCACACCGCGGAAACGGCCAGCGGCATCGCCACGTACGAAAGGATGTCGCCGCGGTCATCAGTATTGAGTGCTTTGGCTTGCAGCGGCACGATCGCCGCGGCAATCAACAGGAATGCGATCCTTTTCATCGGTTTCCTCCGCGGCCTGTCCCTGCCGGGAGCCGCCGCGTCAGACTTCATTGCAACTGATAGACCCGAAATGGGATCGATGCCGGGCTCAGGTATGAGAATGGTGACGGGGCACATTGGCTCTGAATCCGCATGCAGTCACGGGATGCCCGTGTTCCCGAAGGTCCTGGTGGTGGAGGATGATGAAGCGATCCGTGCGTTGCTGGTGGCGGCGCTGCGTCGCGAGCCGTTCGAAGTTCACTCTGCCTGCGATGGTGCCGAGGCGCTCAAACTCACGCGGATATCGGAGTACGCCGTCATCCTTCTCGACCTGATGATGCCGGCATTGAGCGGCGTCGGATTCCTGGAGGCTTTCCATGAGGCGGTACCGCAGTCGCGCACGGTCATCTTCGTCATGACGGCGTTTGACGACGTAATGGTCCGCAACATCGCGCCGAACCTCGTCCATGGCATCCTCAAGAAGCCGTTCGACATCCCACAGCTCGTGGCCATGGTTCGCGAGGTGGCGCAAGTCCGCGTGGACGCGGTGGCCTTGAACAGCGGCGACACGGTTATCACTGAGCCCGGTGATGAAGCCCAGCCCGTCGAGCCACCGAACTAGGCGCCGGCGCGGTAGAAAGGTGCTGACGAAGATGGTGGCCCCGCCTTGGGTAACCAACGCTGCCGGCCGTGCCGGCCACTATTCGTAGCGTAGCGCGTCGATCGGATCGAGCTTGGCGGCTTTGCGGGCCGGATAGTAGCCGAAGAAGATGCCGACGAAGGCGGCCACTCCGAACGAGAGCGCGACCGAGGTCGGCGTTACGACGATCGGCCATTGCAGGAAGTACTTCACGGCCAGCGAGGCGCCGATGCCGGCGGCGATTCCGAGTGCTCCCCCGACGATGGCCAGCGTCACGGCCTCGAAAAGGAACTGCAGCAGCACGTGCCGTCCCTTGGCGCCGATGGCCATGCGGATGCCGATCTCACGCGTCCGCTCCGTGACCGACACGAGCATGATGTTCATGATGCCGATGCCGCCGACGAGGAGCGAGATCCCGGCGATGCAGAGGAGGAGCATGCGCAGGATTCCGGTCTGTTGCGTCTGGGCCTGGGCGATCTCTTCCTGCGAGCGCATCTGAAAATCGGGATCGCCCTTGGGAGGAATGCGGTGGCGCTGCCGGAGGACGCCGTCGATCTCGTTCATCGCTTCCTGCACCTGATCGGCCGAGACCGCGGAGATCTGCAGCATATCGATCTTGGTCTTGCCGGAGAGCCGCTTCATGACTGTCGTATAGGGGGCGATGACCGTATCGTCCTGGTCCTGGCCCATCATGTTGCCGCCCTTTTTCTCGAGAACGCCGTCGACTTTGAAGGGGACGTTCTTGATGCGGACGATCTGGCCGACGGCCTGGCCGTCCGGGAAGAGGTTGTCGGCCACGGTGGTGCCCAGGACGCACACTTTGGACGCGCTCTTCACATCCTGATCGGTGAAGAAGGTCCCATCCGATACGTTCCAGGAGCGGATGAGCGGGTAGTCGACGCTCACGCCTTGAATGGACGTTCCCCAGTTCAGCTCCCCTGCCACGATCTGGGCGGTGGCGCGAACGGTGGGGGCGACGTAGGCGACAGCCGGACATTCCGCCTTGATGGCGTCGGCGTCATCGGCGGTGAGCGTGGAGTTGCCTGTGAACATGCGCGCGCCGCTCGATGTGGCGGCGCCGGGAAAGAGCATGATGTAGTTCGTGCCGAGGGAGTTGATCGTGGCCTCCACCGACTTGGTGGCTCCGTTGCCGATGGCCACGACGGCGATCACGCACCCGACGCCGATGATGATGCCGAGGGCGGTGAGAAACGAGCGCATCTTGTTGCGGGCGATGGCCCGGAGGCCGACGAACGTGATGTTGCTGATGCGCAGGAGAGAGCTTTTCATGGGGTTGCCTCCGCGGCGACGGGTGGGACGGGTGGTGCGATGCCGCGAGTGTCGACGCGGCGCTGCTGGACCTTTTCGTCGTGCTGAATCAGGCCGTCGCGCACGGTGACGACGCGCCTGGCGTGCTGGGCGATGTCCGGCTCGTGCGTGATGAGCACGACCGTCTTGCCGCCCTCGTTCAGTGATTGAAAGATGCCCATGATCTCCTCGGAGGTGCGCGAGTCGAGATTACCGGTCGGCTCGTCTGCAAGGAGCATGGCCGGCTCGGTCACCAGGGCGCGGGCGATGGCCACGCGCTGCTGTTGACCACCGGAGAGTTGTGAGGAATGGCTGTGCTCACGCCCCTGCAGGCCGACGCGCCGCAGCGCTTCCATCGCCGCCTTACGGCGCTTCTGACGCGACCAGCCCAGATCGCCGTAGATGAGTGGGAGCTCGACGTTCTCGGCCGCGGAGGTGCGAGACAACAGATTGAAACTCTGGAAGACGAAGCCGATCTTGGCGTTGCGGATGACGGCGCGTTCGTCGCGGTTTAGCTTGGAGACGTCTACGCCGTCGAGCAGATAGGTCCCTGCGGTGGGCCGGTCGAGACAGCCGAGGATGTTCATCAGCGTCGACTTGCCCGAGCCGGACGGGCCCATGACGGCCAGGAACTCGCCCTCATCGACGAGGAGGTCGACGCCCGCCAACGCGCGGACTTCGACCTCGCCCATCGTGTAGATCTTGGTGAGGCCGTGGATCTCGATGACCTTTTTCGGCACTACCGCCCACCTCTGCCACCGGCTCCGCCCGGACGTGCCATCGGGTTGTTGCTGCCTGGGGGAGGATTCGTATCGACCTTGGATGTGGCCAGACCGACGATCACGCTGTCGCCAACTTTCAGATCGCCCGAGACGACCTGGGTGTAGTGACCGTCCGTAATGCCGGTACGGATCTCGACGGCTTTGAGTTTGTTGTCGGCGCCGAGAATGTAGACAGTCTGTGCACGATGGTGTGCGGCAGGCGCAGCTCCGAGTGCGCCGGCGGCGCCGCCGACTCCCCGGGTGCGGTTGCCCATGCGGGCAGCTCGTTGTTCGGGGCTGGGTCCGCCTGACGCTGTGGAGGTCTGCGCGTTGCCTCGAGACGCGGTTGCGGTCGATGCTGTGCCGGTTGTCGATGTGGCACCGGGCGCCGCTGGAGCGCCAGCCACGGCGATGTCCGGCTTGAATCGAAGCGCCGCATTTGCGACGCGAAGCACATCCTGAACGGAGGCGACGTCGATCGTGACGTTGGCCGTCATCTTCGGGCTCAGTCTTTCGTTTGGATTGGGTACCTCGATAATGACCGGGTAGGTGACGACGTTCGATGTGACGGTGGCGTTGAGCCGGATCTGTGAGATACGGCCACGGAACTCCTGGTCGGGATAGGAGTCGACGGTGAAGCGGGCCGTCTGTCCGATGGCGACGCGGCCGATGTCGGACTGGTCGACGTCGGCCTGCACCTGCATCTTCGTCAAATCCTGGGCGATGGCGAAGAGGGTGGGTGCCTGAAACGACGCCGCGACCGTCTGGCCGACGTCGTACTCACGGTCGACGACGATGCCGTCGATCGGCGAGATGATCTTCGTGTACTTCAGGTTCGTCACCGACTGGTCGAGAGCCGCCTTGGACTGCGCGACCACCGCGATCGCTCCGTCGTACGCGGCCTTGGCGGCGTCGAGATCTGCTTGCGGCGAGAGGCCGGCCTTGGCCAGACGGGACATCCGGTCGTAGCTGATCTTGGCGTTGGCGGCGTCGACCTTCGACTTGGTCAGATCGGCCTGACGCTGATCCACCGTCTGCTGAAACGGCGTGGGATCGAGCTCGGCGAGGAGCTGCCCTTTCTTGACGCGGCTGTTGAAGTCGACGTACAGGCGCGCGATAACGCCTGACACCTGGCTTCCAATCTGGACGGTGGTGACGGCGGACAGGGTGCCGGTGGCGGTCACCGTCATGGTGACGACGCCGCGATCGGCTTTCTCGGTCCGGTATTGCTCGTTCTTGTTTCCGCTGCCTTTGCACGCTGCCAAGGCAGCAATCGTCAGTATCACTGCAAAACGTCTCACGCTTAGGACTCCCTCCGGGCACCCATACGCCCCGATTCATCGGGCGTTGAATTGGCGGGCGCAGTGTAATGCAGCGCTCCGGCTGATGCACATCGCTTTGCCGGGCGCTACCGATTCGTGACGGAGCGATTTTCAGGGTGAGGGAGGCGCTCCTCGACGCCCCGGCTCCCCGCTGACCTCTGCTATGCTGCCGCCCCCATGGCGCTTTTTTCAACGAAAGATACGACTCCTCAAGCCCGCGGCGCGGAGCCGCAGACCACGCACAACGGTACATTCTTCGGACCGAATGTGACCATCGACGGGACGGTCACCGGCTCGGAACCGGTCCTGATCGAGGGGACCGTTCACGGCAAGATCAACCTCAGCGGCGAGCTTCGCATCGGTCCGAAGGCGCGCATCGAGGCGAGCGTACACGCGAAAAACGTGACGGTCGAAGGAAAGCTGACCGGCGACGTCTCCGCTGATGACCGGGTCGAGCTGGTGGCCAGCGCCACCGTCGACGGAAACATCAAAGCACCGAAGATCGTCGTCGCCGAAGGCGCCCGTTTCCGCGGATCGGTGGATATGGGCTCGGCGAAACCGGCCGCTCAGGGCGAGACGGCGGCCGTAAGGAAATAGTTGCTAGGTCTCGCGGTCTCGGGGTTTGGACTCGCACAGCTTCTTTTGACTCCGCAACCGCGAGACCACGCAACCGCGAGACCGAGCAACTCAGTAACCCAGTGACTCAGTAACCCAGTAACTCATCACCGGAGGAACCATGTCCAACCACGGTCTGCGCGAGACGCGCGACTACAAGAACTACATCGACGGCCAATGGGTTGCGTCATCGAGCGGCCAGTCATTCGAGAACCGGAACCCGGCCGACGGCGATGACCTCATCGGAACGTTTCAGGAGTCGAACGCCGCCGATCTGAACACTGCGGTCGACGCCGCGGACCGCGCCTTTCATCCGTGGCGGCTCACGCCCGCGCCGCTCCGTGCCGACTATCTCTATACCGCCGGCAACATCCTCAAACGCGACAAGGAAGCGATCGCCCGGGAGATGACGCGCGAGATGGGGAAGGTGCTGGCGGAGACGCGCGGCGACGTGCAGGAAGCGATCGACATGGCCTTCCTGATGGCCGGCGAAGGCCGCCGCCTTCACGGTGTGACCACCCCCTCGGAGCTGCCGAACAAGTTCAACATGGCGGTACGCATGCCCCTCGGGGTGGCGGGGTTGATCACGCCGTGGAACTTTCCGATCGCCATCCCGGCCTGGAAGTCGATGGCGGCGCTGATCTGCGGCAACACGGTCGTGATCAAGCCGGCCTCGCAAACACCGCTGTCCGTAGTCATGCTCGCCGAGGCCTTCGAAGAGGCCGGGCTGCCCAAGGGAGTGTTCAACGTCGTCACCGGCGGCGGAAAAGCGGTCGGCGAACCGATGTTGACGCATCCCAAGGTGTCCGTGATCTCGTTCACGGGGTCGACCGACGTCGGGCGCGAGATTTCCGTCGCCTGTGCGCCGCAGTTCAAACATGTCCACCTGGAGATGGGCGGCAAGAACGTCATCCTGGTGATGGATGACGCGGATGTCGACCTGGCCGTCGACGGCGCGCTGTGGGGCGCCTTCGGCACGGCCGGACAGCGCTGCACGGCGGCCTCGCGCATCGTCGCCCATCGCAAGGTCTACGACGAATTCGTCGAGAAACTCTCGGCGCGCGCGCGCGCGCTGCGCGTCGGCAACGGTCTCGATCCGCAGGTCGACATGGGGCCGAATATCTCGGCGTCCCAGATCGCCACCATCGCCAAATACGTGAAGATCGGCAAGGACGAAGGAGCCACGGTCACGGCCGGTGGCGCGACGCTTACCGATGGCGGCTACGGCAAGGGTCACTTTCACCAGCCGACCGTCTTCGCCAACGTCACCCCGGGCATGCGCATCGCTCAGGAGGAGATCTTCGGACCGGTCACGGCGGTGATGCGCTGCGACTCCCTGGAAGAGGCGGTCAGCATCGGCAACGGTGTGAAGTACGGGCTGTCGTCGTCGATCTACACCCGCGACATCAACAAGGCCTTTGTGGCCATGCGCGACATGTACACGGGGATCTTCTACGTCAACGCGCCGACCATCGGCGCCGAAGTCCATCTGCCGTTCGGCGGCACCAAACAGACCGGCAACGGCCATCGCGAGGCGGGCATCGCCGGCATCGACGTCTTCAGCGAATGGAAGTCGATCTATGTCGACTATTCCGGCGCGCTGCAGAGGGCGCAGATCGACACATAGAAAGCGTAGGGCAGGCGTCCCGCCTGCTCCCGACGGGCGTCCTCGCCCGGCGGGTTTACTTGTGCAAGATGCAGGATGTTGACCGAAAACCACCGCCGGGCGAGGACGCCCGTCGGGAGCAGGGTGTGCCGAGCATGTTCGATAGCTAGGAGGTGAAAGTCCTTTGCCCAGGTTGATGGAACCGAAGGGCTAGCAAAGCGCAAGGGCGGCTGCCGCGAGGAGCCGTCTGAA
>Ga0210394_10005393_pt1 | contig 14341 bp, 13 predicted proteins | sample IncBWC12MmetaG_FD_160121 | JGI IMG/M metagenome (GOLD analysis project Ga0210394, IMG submission 160121) | Forest soil microbial communities from Barre Woods Harvard Forest LTER site, Petersham, Massachusetts, United States - Inc-BW-C-12-M | ecosystem: Environmental > Terrestrial > Soil >...
GCCGGGGCGTAGCGATGTTCGGTTTGGCGTCTCCCGGCAGCAACGGCATGGTGATTTCTGGCGTCACCAGGACCACTAGCTCGGTGTTGCTCTTGGTTACCGTTCTGGACTTGAACAGATTTCCTAAGATCGGCACACTCGACAGACCCGGAATCTTGGATAGGGTCTCGGTCACCTGGTTGTCGATGAGACCGGCGATCACGAAGCTCTGACCTTCGCCCAGTTCGACGTTGGTCTCCATTTTCCGCGACGACAGCGCCGGGATGGTGAACCCGTTGAATGACAGGGCGTTGGTGTAATCGAGCGCTGAAACTTCCGGCTTGACGTGCAAGCGAATGTTGTTGTTCCCGGTGATGTTCGGTGTGAAGGTCAGCCGGACGCCAAATTCTCGAAATTGGATGGTGACGGCCCCGGCATTCGCTCCCCCCTGCAGGACCGGGATTGGAAATTCGCCGCCCACCAGGAAGCTGGCTTCTTTTCCGTCGCTGGTCATCAGAGTCGGCTCGTCCAAGGTTTGCAGCAGGTTCTTTTGTTCCAGCGCTTCGATGAATGCCCCCAGGTTCAGGTCCGGCCGGAAGGCGAAAATGTTCAGCGCGTTCGAAATGCTAAAGGTGGAATTGGCTTGACTCCCGATGCTCGAAGGACTGGTGGAGGCGAACTGCCCGGTCCCGACTTGGCCGATGGTGTTGGTGGCGCCGGTAGAAACCAAGTTGACCGCGAACGAGTTGGATGCCGAGCGGTCGAGTTCGGCGAACTTGATCCGCAGCAGGATCTGCTTCTCCATCTTGGCTTCGGCGACCTGCAGGTTATTCACCACGGTCTTGCCAAACGGCGAAGCCAGAGCGGTGGCGCGATCGGCCACATCCTTACTCTCCACCCGGCCGGTGAGAGAAAGCGAATCCCGCGAAGACTGCACGCGAATATCTTCGTTCGGGAAGGTCTCCTTCAATAGTTTCCGCAGCGGCTCCAGGTTTTGCTCCACGGTGATGTTATAGAAGTTGCGCTGGCCGGCTTTGCTCCAAACCACCAGCGTGACAGTTCCAAACGCCTTTCCATGGACCAGCACTTCGCGGCCGGTGACCGGTGATGCGTCCACGATCTCCGCGTTGCTGGTGGAGATCCGCGCGATGTCGGCTGGATAGTCGATGACAATGCTCTTTCCGATCGTCAACCGGATTTCTTCCGGGCCGCCTTGCGCGAGGACGAAATTCGCCGGCGCGGCCAGCAGCAAAGACACCAGGCACAACTGTTTGATCTGTCGCATGGTTTACTTACTCCCGCCGTTGCCGATTCCGACTACTTCCACGCTCTTCGTCGTTCCGCGAATCACTACGATCTGATCGGGAGGCGGCGGTGGCGGCGGTGGCGCGGCAGCTACAACCGCAACTGGCCGAGACCGGGGCCGCGGCGGAGCGGCAGGCTCCGCGGGCTTCTTGCGCGCGGCTCGTTCCCCGTACAATTCGGCGATCTCGCGCCCGGGCGTTTTCTCGATGGTCTGATCGCTGCCGTTCCTCAAAACCAACTGAATGCGTGTGTCGGCATTGGCTAGCGTGAGCGTCTCGGCTTGCTCCGGCGTCGCGAGCAAGGTGACGTTGGCGGACGGCATGGCCTGCCCGCGCGCGTCCGGCTGCATCACGGTACCGGCCGAAAGCACGAGCATGTTTTGCAGCGGAGTGGTGGTGACCGACCCCTCCGCATTGGGCGGATGTCCGGTAACCAGCACGTCCACGCGCATTCCAGGCAGCACAAAACCCGCAATACCGGTGACGTCGTTCACGCGCACCGTCACCCCGCGCATCCCGACCGGTATGGTCGGCGCGAGGCCCAGCCCGCTGCCGCGAGCCGCCAGGCGTCCTTCCAGAATCGGCTCGTCCATCAGGATGTTGCTCACCAGCGGCCGATCGATCACTTCCTCCGGCTTGGTGAAAGCGCCTTTGGGGAAGGCCGATGTAGGCATGTGGCCGAGCTTGATGTCGGCGGGCTTTACGGTAGTACCGACCGACAATGGCCGGGCCGCTAAGACGATGTCACGCAAGTCGCTGGTCTCGGCCTTCTTGGGGCTGCCAGCGCGAGCGGTCATTTGATAAAACACGCTCGATATCACCAGCGCGAACAGCAGGCTCACGCCCAATACCGTTAAAAATCTACGATCCATATCCCTCTCTCCCGCATTCCGAAGCTGGAATGAACTGCATAAAAACCTTCGTCATGTCGCCGCCACCAAACTCAGCCAAACGCCCGCCGCGATCGCGGGGGCGTAAGGGATAGAATCCGTTCTCCGGTCTGGGGGAACAGCCACCGGTTCGGCGTCCGGATGTCCGGCGCGCGCGCGCGTCTTACTTACCCACAAATTCCGAATCGCTCGGGTGGCGATCACGGCCAAAGCCATCACGCCGCCGCAGCCCGCCGTCCACAGGGCGGCCACCAACAGCTGCTTGACACCGAGCAGCGCCCCGAATCCGGCCATCAACTTCACGTCTCCTCCGCCCATGCCGCCGAGCAGATAAAACACCAGGAACACTCCCGCTCCCGCAACCGCCCCCAGCAAGGCCGACCCGCAGCCGCGCCAGCCATGCTGCACGCTCTGCAGGATCACGCCGCCCGCAAAAGCCGAGCAGGGAATCCAGTTGGAGATCTGACGCCGCGACAAATCGTCGATGCACGCCGCCACTCCAATCACGCCTGCGATCACTGCCAGGGCTGTCACTCGCTGCCCCCCTTGCCAAAATCTTTGCTGCGCGCGTCAGTGGCGCCGCCCAGGGCCCGCGCCGCGTTGGGCGGCCTCCTGCCAAAACGTTCCGTTCGAAACAGCAGCGGGGCGAGAAATCCGGCTTGCAAGGCAAATTCCGCCAGCGCCTTGCCCGAGGGCAAACGCCAGCTCCCCGCGTCCAGCCACTCCATTGGCATTCCCGATAGCGGCATGCCCAACTTGGTCCCGACACCGCGGTTGGTGGAAACAGACGGGTTCTGGTTGCTTCGCATGCCGGTCGTTCTCCCTGCTGTTATAACTTCGGCAAACTGGGAGGTTTTCATTAGCCTCGGCATCGGGTTTTCTTTAGTACGTCCGATGCAAGGGAGGGTGTGGATTTACCTAATTCTCAGGGCTTTGCCGACTTAGACGCTGGAAAAGCAGGGAACTATGATCGTCGGCGACGACATGCCAGGAAGGGTCCTGTTTTAATAGCGATGACAGCGGCCAGTTGGCCGGCAACAGGGCCACATCGAACCCATTCCGGTCCATGATCGCCCGCCAGTCGTAAGCGCCTTGGAGTAGATGGAGGTACTGGTTGGCGAAAGTCTCTCCGTAAAAGTCGCTGCGTCCGTCAACATAGACCTTTTGCCGCGGATAAAAACTGTAGATGATGTAGTCGCCCCATTGATCGGTGGTCAGCAACCGGCCGGTTCCGACCAAGCCGGCGTGCTCATGAATCATAGTGGTGGGAAACATCTCGCTGGGAAAGTCGCGCGGCCACTTGAGCGGGGCATCCAGAAACACCAAAACCAGAATGAACACCGCCGGCCACACGCTGGTCCGCCGGAAACCGGGAGCCAAATCCGTCCCCAACTGGTAAAGAATGCGGGCCGCCGAGGACTTCTTCAATCGCGCCGCTCCTGAACTCCACCAAGCGCTGAGCTCGCAGGCGACGAAGGGAGTGGCCACCGTTGCATAGATGGGCGCGTGCCGAACGCTAATGAGGGAGGCGTGCGCCAAGAACAAAATCCATAACGCTTCGACGAAGCGCCGCTTCCGCAGCAGGAAGCCGATGGCGATCAAGCCGGCCATCAGCAAAGCCTCGAACTGCAGCTGCCCCTCGCTGCGGAAGGTGGGCGCCTGAAACTCCTGCACCAGGTTCTTGATCCAATCGGCGCGCAGATACTCAAGGATGTGGATGTGCAATTGGACGCCATAGGGATTGATCAGCGAAGCGAGCGAGCATCCCAGCAACAGCGCGCCGTAGCGGCGAACAGCGCTCCAGGACGCTTGCCCCAACCACGCCTCGAGCGCGCTTCCTGCTACAAGCACGCCGATACAGGCTAAGAAAATGACGAAGCCGCCGTGCAGATTCGTCCACAGCGCGGTCACCGGAATCAACACCCAAAGCCAGCGGGTTCTGGCCCGGCGGTCCGCCTCCACCACCCACAGGCAGATCGGCACCAGCAGCAAGGTAAACACGTGCGGGCGCGCAAGAAAGTGCATGGATGAGGCGCCGGTTACGAGCAGCGTGCCGAACAAAGCGATCATCGCGTTGACGCCGCGCCATAACATATAGCGCAACACCACGGTCGCAAAAGCTCCGATCATCAATCCAGAAGCCAGCACAATGGCCTTCAGCCCGCCCGTCTGGAACAGCGCCGCATATATTACGTCGGTAAGCCATTCCCAAGCGAACCAGGGCGCGCCGGCGCGGGAGAACGAAAACAGGTCCTGAGTAGGCACCGCGTGATGCGCGAGAATGTACTGGCCGGTTCGAATGTGCCAGCCGGTATCGCCATCGCCCAACAGGGCCTTCCAGCCGCTCGCTCCGAAGATGAACAACCAACCCACCAGAGCAATAAAAAAACAGTCTGATAGCGAAGGGATCAGGGTCTGCAGCCATCCATGCTCTGCGCTCGGCGAGTATCCGACGGTTTCGGACGAGAGACGATCCAAAGGCGTAGCTGCCGCGGGATGAGTTGAAGTTGCCACTGAACGCTGATCGACTTCGGAAGCAGCGGGCTTTAGCGCCCCGCTTTAGCGCCCAATACCGCCTGACGAAGCCAGTTGGCCCGGTGCGGGTTCGACGCCAGCCAACTCGCGGCCATGAACGGCCAGAGCCAGCCGGTCCTTGAGTCCAGTTTTTTCGAAGATGTGCATCAAGTGAACTTTCACTGTTCCTGGCGTAATGTGCAGATTCTCGGCGATTTGCTTGTTCCTGAACCCCTGGCAGATCAGACGCACGACTTCCTTCTCGCGGGGCGTTAGACGCGACGCTTCCTTGCGCTGCAGAAACTGCGTGGCCTGCTCGGATTGCTGCATCCAAATTTGGCCGGACGCAACCTCGCGCAGGCATTCCAGAAGCGTGGGTATAGGCAAGGTCTTCTTCAAAATGCCGCGCGCGCCGATTTGCAAGGCGCGGAAAGCGTCCATCTCAGGGAGGTCCACCACCCACAGGACACTGTGAACCGGCGCTGCCGCTTTCAGACTCCCGAGTAATCGGAGCGCACCCGTCAATCCGGCGCTGCCGTCGATCAACACAACATCGGGACGAACGCGTTGGATGGCTTCCAGCGCGTCAGCGGGCTTGGAAGCCCAGCCGGAGAACACGAGGTCGTCGCAATCGGCCAGGACGCGCTGTAGGCCTTCGACTACGATGGGCTGTGATTCACACGCAAATATGGAAATACTACCCAATAATTCCTCGCAGTAGTGTGATCGGCGTTAGAGCATGTCGAAGATAGGTACTAAGGCAATTACCCAAATTTCGCGATGGAATGTATCTCGAGGTAGTGCGTTGAGGGTAGGGACGGATTGGAAAACTGTTGGTTGCGCACCATTTCCTGTGAAGTCCTTGACGCCTCCCGTACGCTTGCTACTCTCAAAGTGTCACCATGACCGTAACCCTCAAACCCAAAACCGAGATCACGGTGCCCAGGAGTATCCGGCGCAAGGCCGGTATCAAGCCCGGGGATCGGGTTGAGTTTGGTGTGTCCGGCCGCGTGATCAAGATTATCCCGAAGGCTTCACGAGACGAGCTGCAAGACGAGCGTGAGATCAGTGATCCCAAGGTCCGCGAGCACATCCGCAAAAGTGCTGCCGACTACCTGGCTGGCCGTAGCCGCTCGGCCAACGCCTTTCTCTCTGAGCTTCGGGCCGAAGCGCCCAAGCCCAGGAAGAAACGTCCGCGTTCGGCGTGATGCCTGCGTCGTTCCTGATCCGAACTACTTCTCACTACGAACGGCTGGCCCGGCTGGTACGCAAGCGCCATCCGAAGTTCGACGCGGCCCAACAGGGAGCTTTGAAATTTTAGGGTAGGACCCGACGAACCGGTCGGGAAGCCACGACATCAAAATTCAAGTTCGAATGGACAGTAAGATCGTGGATTGCTACTAACAATTTGCATCGCTTCGAGCTAGACTGCGGTTGATGAAGCGGAAGCTTGCTTGGATTACGGCAGCGTTTCTGATCCTGCTGTCTGCCGTCACCGCCCGTTCGGTGTACCGGAGCCGGAAAGCTGCTGCAAACCGAGTTGTTATCGAAGGAGCCTTGCGCCGTTTCTCCCAAGAGGTGCCTCTTGGGACAGCCCGACGAGAGATCAAAAATCTCCTACGGGCTCAGGGGGTCCCATTCAAAGAAAGCTGCTGTTCCGGGCGAAACGGCCCATTTTCAATTTTGGTCCAAGTGGGTCAGCAGGACCCACCTTGGTATTGCAGCGAGTGGCGCGATTATGTCGCGTTCGAGTTCTCAACGACTACGGTGAATCGCCCTCCTACGGAGATTCTAGAATCCGACACCCTTAGACTCGTGCAGCTGACAAGTTACGGTGAAGGATGCCTGTAATCCGCACTCGACGTTTGAACGCCCCCGGGGGTTGGCGCAGCCCAAACTTATAGACTGACCGTGAATCCGAACATCGACATGAGATGTACGACCTCCCTTCGTCCGATTGTCGGTCTTTCGACGTGGCACCATGTCATCCGGAAGACGGCAGTCTCTAATATTTTCCCGCAGCCGCACATCGCCCCGCTTGCTACAATGAAACAGTAATGCATGGCGCGATTCTTCCCATCGCCGCTCATAGAATTACCGCCGTTCACCCTCACCGCGGCGATTGACATCCTCATTGTCGCGGTCCTCATTTACCAGTTTCTGTTGATCATCCGCGGCCGCCGCGCGGTGCACGTCCTTTTGGGGCTGGGCGTTCTGGGCCTGATTTATGCGCTGGCGGTGTGGGTCAAGCTCGATCTGCTGCATACGATCTTGGCGACGCTCGCGCCCTACACGGCCATTGCGCTGATCGTGATGTTTCAATCCGAACTGCGGCGGGTATTGGCGCGGCTCGGGCGGCGGCCTTTTCTTGGCGTCAGCCAGATCGAGCGCCGCGAGCTGAACCAGGAAGTGGTGCTGGCCGTCGGCCGGATGTCGCAAAACAAGACCGGTGCGCTGATCGTTCTGGAACGGAAAATGGGCCTGCGAACATTCGTCGAGAGCGGAGTGAACCTGGACGCGGCGGTTTCGCGCGATCTGCTGTGCTCCATTTTTTATCCTGGCACCGCGTTGCATGATGGCGCCGTCATCATCCAAGGCGACCGCATCGCCGCCGCTGCTTGCTTCCTGCCGTTGACCACCAATCCTCTGCTGGTTTCTGAACTCGGCACACGCCACCGCGCCGCGCTGGGCATTAGCGAAGAGTCGGATTGCGTCGCGATCGTGGTGTCGGAAGAAACCGGCAAGGTATCGGTGGCGGCGTTTGGTGAAATCGAAATCGATGTTCCGCTGGAGCGCGTGGAACATCTCTTGTCCGACCAGGCGGAGCATCGCGGCAAGCGCGGCCTGGCTGCCCAACGCCATCCAATGCCCGTGCCGCAAGCCGCTTCAGTACAGCGCCCTGGATTGGATCAGTCATGAAACAATTGTTCACTCAAAACCTGGGTTGGAAATTGTTGTCGTTGTTGCTGGCCGTAGGGCTTTGGCTGGCGATCGCGCGGGAACCGGAAGTGGCCACCTCGCTTTCGGTCCCTGTGGAATTCAAGAACATGCGGGACGACTTGGATATCAGCGGCAATCTTCCCGACCGGGTGCGGCTTGAGGTGCGCGGTCCGTCCGGGCGGCTCTCGCGCGACAATCTTTCCGAAGTCGCCGTCGTCCTGGATCTTTCCGACGCTCAGGCAGGCGAGCGGACCTATAACATTCGCGGGCGAAATCTGAACCTGCCCTCGGGCGTGGTCTTCTATCGTGCGCTTCCTTCGCAACTGACGCTGCGCTTCGACCAGCTGGCCGTGAAGGAAGAACCCGTCCAGCCCGTTTTTGTGAATACACCCGCGAGCTATCGTCTCGTGAGCCAGCAGTTTGCTCCGCTCAAGGTGCGAATTCGCGGCTCCGGGGACCGTGTGCAATCGATCAACCAGGTCAAAACAGATCCAATGGATTTGAGCGGTGTGGCCGGGGAAAAAGTATTTCACACGCATCTGAACGTCGGTGACCCGCAGGTGAGGATCATAGATGGGCCGGCCGACATCACCGTTCGGGTGAAGCTTGAAAAGATCCTCAACGGCGGCGCCCGGTAGTGGCGCGGGCTCTTTTCGGGACAGACGGAATTCGCGGAGTGGCTGGCCAAGCCCCTTTGGACCGCAAGACTGCACAAGCAGTGGGCGCCGCACTGGGCCAGTGGATCATCGATTCCAAGCAACCGCATCGTGCCGTGGTTATTGGGATGGACACGCGCGAGTCGGGTTCCTGGCTAGCGGCCGCGGTGGCATGCGGCATCGAGTGGCGGGGTGTGAAGGTTGAGTTCGCGGGCGTCACCACCACTCCTGGAGTCGCCTACCTCGCCAAGAATGGACCCTTCGCCGCCGGAGTGATGATCTCGGCTTCGCACAATCCATATTTGGACAACGGGATTAAGCTAATCGGTCACGCCGGATATAAGCTCCCCGACGAGCAGGAGGAGCGGCTGGAGACTGAGATCTTTACGTTGCTGGAACAGGGATTAGACTTGCCGGCGGTGCGGCTGGTAGTGAACGAGGGTTTGGACCGCACCTATATGGATCATCTGGCTCGAACGCTGCCGAGCGGTTTGGGCGGCTTGCACGTGGTCACCGATTGCGCCAACGGCTCCGCATCGGCGCTTGCGCCCGAGCTGTTTAAACGGCTGGGCGCGCGCGTTCATCCCGTCCATTGCACTCCCGACGGCCGCAATATCAATCTGAACTGCGGGTCGTTGCATCTGTCGGCGTTGCAGGCTGCAGTGCTCGAGCAGAAAGCGGACGCCGGTGTCGCATTCGATGGCGATGCCGATCGTGCGTTGTTCGTATCGCGATCCGGAAAAATTATCGACGGCGATGCGGTGCTCTTCTTGATCGCGCGCTACTCAAAGACGCCGCTGGTGGTGGCGACGGTCATGTCGAATCTTGGTTTAGAGGTAGCTTTACGCGCGCACGGGATCGCGATGGTCAGAACTCCGGTGGGCGACAAATATGTTCTGGAGGAAATGCTGCGAAGGAACGCCGCGCTGGGAGGCGAGCAGTCCGGCCACGTCATCTTTCATCAATACGCGACCACCGGGGACGGAATGCTGACGGCGCTGCGCGTCTTTGAGGTGATGCGGGAGACCGGCGCCGGGTTGGACGAATTGACCGCCGAGTTACAGGTCTATCCCCAGCGCCTGGTGAATGTTCGCGTGCGGGAGCGTAAACCCCTCGAACAACTGCCGGCCGTGGTAGCGGAGATCCGTGCCGCGGAAGAGTCGTTTGGCGATACGGGCCGCGTGCTGGTCCGGTTTTCGGGGACTGAGCCGTTGGCCCGGGTAATGGTGGAAGGTCCGGAACTCGACCGCGTGGAGGCCTTCGCGAATCGCATCGCCGAGCGGATTCGGGTCGAACTGGGCGGCGACGATTCTAGTCAAGTCTCTCATTAGATTATCTATGTTAAATTAACGATATAAAGACCTTAGCAAGACGAGAAAATGAAAAGTCTCGCTTTAGTCCGGCACCTCTGGTATGATTGCCGAAGGAGCGTTTCTGATCGGTTTTGAATCGGTTTCCTTAAATTGATCCGACAGTCAATTGTCTAGGGGTCCGTCTCGGTTTATGCGTTGGTGTGCAAGCTCCGGCGGTGTAAAAGCCGTTATTGGAGAAGCCTAAAGACGCTCGGAGGGCTCCGCCCTGGTCTCTGGGGTCAAGGACGGGAGCTGATTCCACTGGTTGGGTGCGCTCCTCTTTCTATTTCCAGCCTTCAAGATCTGATGAACATCTTATTCATTGGCGATATCTTTGCGTCGCCTGGCCGCGTTCTTGTGGCTCGACACCTGCAGGAAATCATCTCGTCCGAGAAAATCCAGCTTGCCATCGCGAACGCGGAGAACTCGGCCGGTGGATTTGGGATTACGCCATCGATCGCCGACGAGCTGTTTTCGTTGGGTGTGGATGTTCTGACGTCCGGCAATCACATTTGGGACAAGAAGGAAATCTTCGACTATTTGCCGCGCACGCCGCGCTTGCTGCGTCCCGCCAATTACCCGGGCGATCTGCCGGGAAGCGGGCTGCTGGTGACCAAGGCCAGAAACGGCGTGCCGGTGGCCGTGATCGATCTGCAGGGCCGGGTCTATTTGCCGGCGATCGACGATCCGTTTCGGATGGCCGATAGCATTCTGAAGTCTCTCGATCCGGAGGTTAAGGTGCGTTTCGTAGACTTTCACGCAGAACTCACCAGCGAGAAGATGGCGATGGGCTGGTATCTGGACGGGCGCGTGTCAGCGATGGTCGGTACGCACACGCACATCCCGACCGCCGATGAACGTATCCTGCCCGGCGGAACGGCGTATCAAACTGACGTCGGCATGACGGGGCCATACGATTCGGTGATCGGGTCCGAGAAGAGCCTGGCGATCCGCCGGTTTCTCACCGGGATGCCGATCCGCCTGGATAACGCCAAGGGTGGCGCCGAGTTGCACGCGACCATCGTCACGGTGGACCCGCAGACCGGTCATGCGACCGCGATCCGCCGCCTCACTTGTGCGGGCTAATGCCGGAAAGCAGTTCCTGGCGAATCGGACCAATTAGCCTGGCCCGGCCATCTTGAATGAGTTCGCGTAGCGCCTCAATCCGTTCGCGCTCGACGTCGCCGGGCCGTCCTGCGTGTCTTCTCAGAGCAAGGGACAAGATACTAGTGTCAACGAGTACATGCACCTAGCGTTTTCTCTTGCGCTCCGCTTTGTAATCGTATTTTGGGTCGAAGTGGATGGTGCCGACAGAGGACAAAATCTCCACCCGCCTGCGGTGGGCGATGTATTCCGAAAGAGCCGTCGTGACCGCTTCTTTCTTGGTCTTGTGGCGGCCAATTTTGCGCGCCTCTTCAATCAGGTTGTCATCGACGGCAAGGTTTGTTGGCATGTCTACACACGAAGATGTGTAAACACTAGTGTAGCGTCTCTGACAACTGGAGGTGGCGCGATCACTGAACGGCCAATGTAATCAGGGGACTCGTCTGCCCATCGATGGTCAGTGTTACAGACACATTCGCGCCCGTTAGCGTGCCGGAGGGTACCACCGCATTAACTTGGTACAAACCGGCGAACCCCGGAGCTAAGCCCGCGAAATTCACTTGCGCCGCTTGACCGCCGATCACTAACTGTGGGGTGCTTGTGGTCCTGGACAATTGCTGCCCTGGCGGCGCTCCGTCGGTGACGCCGGGATTTACCGCCCCCAGACCGGTGCAATATAGTACGATCGTGTCGCCCGCGTGAGCGGCGGCGCTGGGGCTGGCAAAGTAGGGCTGCCCGCCGTTAACGGGATAGACCTGGATCAGTCCGGCGGACCCGGGCACGCCGCCGCTACTGAATACCGCTGGCTGAGCCTTTGCCATATCGATCTGAACTGGCACCGAATAGGTTGTCCCCCGCTGCACGAGCAATTGCAGCGAGGTATCCACGCTGACTTCATACGGTACCAGCGCGTTCACCTGGTTCTGGCTCACGTAGTACAGCGGCAAGTTGAGCAGGCCCGTGGAACCTGCTCCAGCGGTTGTTCCCGCCACGAATACCTGAGTATCCACTAACTGCGGCGGGAGTGGCAGCGTCTGCGCCTGCGCCGTATTTTCCGCCAATCTGCTTCCGTAGATCGAGATCACCGCCCCCGGCGCGAGTGCCGTGAAGGAGACCGCGGCAGCGGCACTGGTGATTCCCGATTTATCGAACACGGGCGGCTGCTGTTGTGACCCTAGGCTGCCGCTGACCTCTGCATCGCCCGCGACCCCTTGTGGATCGGCTGCGTGTATCTTCAGCGTAACGCCCGTCAGGGCTGCGTTTCCTGTCTGCCAGGTGTTTTCCCAGCTTCCGCTTCCCTGAGACAGTAGGGGTAGCGAAGGTTCGCCGTCTGAAAAATTGACCGTCACCGCACCCGTGGTCGGCATAGGCATTCCACAATCGTCCTTGACATTCACGATCAAGGCTGTCGGCCAGCCTGCCGATACGGTGAAGGTTTGGCCCAGCGTGGTGAGTGCGGGAAAAAGTTTAGTGGGTGTGCAACTCGCCCCCGTACCCGCTGATCGATCTGGTCTACCTTCGCTTCTACTCGTAGATGTACTTGTCGCAGCGGTGTTAGACACGATCACGGTCACCTTGACAGCGCCGACGGTTCCGTCGGAGAACCGCAAGGTCAACGTGCCGTTATAGACGCCGGCACTCAAGCCCGCAGTCAGAGGTTGCACGACGATGTTCGTGGGCTGCCGCGGATCCAAGGTTGCATCCTGCGGCAAAGTGATCAACGACAAGCCCGCATCGGCACTCACCTGGGACTGAAAATTCTTGGCGCCCGGCACGATGTTGTACACCTGGACCAGTTGCGAGCCTGGCGACTCACTTCCGGCTGTCGCCGTGAAAAAGAGCTGGGCCGGCTGCACCACTCCCGCAACGTTGGCATTTGCGGGTAAGACCTGCAGGAAAACGGTCAGGACTTGGGGCGTGTTCGCCGCACCCGGTGCATCCACTCGCACCAATCCGTAGTATGTCCCTGCCGGCAACGCAGCCCCCTCGACGCCCACCGTGACACGCGGACTCGTCGATGCCGCGGCATCCGAACTCCCGGCGGCGGGTGTCACTTGCAGCCAGGCCGGTCCGCCCGCCAATGTCGATGTCGATACGGTCCAATTGACCACGCCCGTACCAATGTTCATCACGCCGAAGCTCTGCGTTGGAACTACTCCACCGCTTTGGACCGCCAGGAACGACAGTCCGGATTGCGACAGCAAGATAGCTTGATCCAGTGTGCTGATGGTCATAGTGACGGTGACCTTTTGGTTCTGCGCCCCGGCAGTTACGGTCACTTGTCCAGCGTAGGCACCGGGAGAAAGTCCGGCTGGATTCGCCGTCACGGCCACCGTCGCTGGACTGCCGGGAAGGGCCTGGGCACTTGCCGGCGAAACGGAGAGCCAATTCCCGCCGGTGTTGGTTACGGCCGTCGCGGCGAACTGTAAAGCGCCGCTGCCGGTGTTGGAGACCGTGATGTTCTGGCTGCGGGCGCTGCCATGCTGCGGGAACGGGAACGAGAGACTCGGTTTGTCGATCGAAAGCGATGGCGGTTCACTTGGAGTCACGGTGAAAGTTACAGTGGTCGTGGAGGATGTGGGACTTGCATCGGGAGTGTTTATGGTGATGGCGGTCTTATATGTCATGGTTGCCAGACCTGTTGGGTCGGCGCTCACCTGGATCAGTCGCGGCGAAGCCCCGTTGGGCGGATTCAGTTGCAGCCAGTTCACGCCATCCGGAATAGTGGCGGAAAATGGCAGCCCCTCGACAGCAGAGGTCACACTCAAGGTTTGGGGTGTTGTAGGCGCCCCTTGGCTTGCCGCGGTGAACTGCAACTGCCGCGGCGATACAGTCACGGCAGGCGCGCTAGTAAGCACCTCTCGGATGCGACCGCTGAGGTCGTCTGAAATGAAAAGATTGCCGGTCGAATCCACCACCACGGCGATGGGAGCATACAAACCCGCATTGGTCGCGGTGCCGCCATCGCCGGACTCGACGAACGTGCCATTCCCTGCCAAGGTACTGATGATTCCGCCGGGCGTCACCACGCGGACTCGGACATTGTAGAAATCCGGGATGAAGAGATTTCCCGCCGCGTCCACGGTGATTTGGTTGTCTGGAATCGTATCGCCCAGGTATAGGGCCAGAGTCGCGCTGGTAGCGAAACCACCATCGCCGGAAAACCCCACGGTCCCATTGCCAGCCACGGTGCTAATAGTTCCGCCCGGCGTCACCTTCCGGATTCGATCGTTGCCGGTATCGGCAATGAAAAGATTGCCGGACGCGTCCACCGCGATCCCCGTCGGTAGATTCAACTCTGCTTTAAGGGCCTGACCGCTGTCGCCGGAGTAACCCCGCGATCCGTTTCCCGCCACCGTGCTGATGATTCCGTCTGGCGTGACTTTGCGGATCACATTATTCTGGTTATCGGCGATGAAGAGATTCCCCGAGCCGTCCGTGGCTAAACCAATAGGTCCGTACAGCCCCGCGCTAATCGCCGGACCTCCATCGCCGGTGTATCCGATGAAACCATTCCCTGCCACGGTGCTGATGATCCCGGCGGGCGTGACCTTCCGCACTCGATTGTGATCGGTATCCGCAATGAAGAGATTGCCGGAAGC
>Ga0210394_10005396_pt1 | contig 14335 bp, 11 predicted proteins | sample IncBWC12MmetaG_FD_160121 | JGI IMG/M metagenome (GOLD analysis project Ga0210394, IMG submission 160121) | Forest soil microbial communities from Barre Woods Harvard Forest LTER site, Petersham, Massachusetts, United States - Inc-BW-C-12-M | ecosystem: Environmental > Terrestrial > Soil >...
CCGGTCGCGTGCCGGGCCTCGTGCGGATGAATCCCGGCCGCCGCGTAGATCCAGTCGTGCTTTTCGGCAAATGGAACGGCAGCGCCGAGCTTTTCGACTTCAGGCCCATTGCCGATTGCCAGAATCGCTTGAACGCCCGCCGACCGCGCGCGATCGAGCATGGCCTCGCGGTCCGCGTCAAAGTCGGAAACATCCACATGTGCGTGTGAATCGGTCAGGTTCATTGCAGTGGGACAGGCTTCAGCCTGTCCGGTTTGAACTGCGTCACCGGCGGTTGAGCAAGAAGCCGAGTCCCGTTCTACTTCAGCTTGGCCCCAACGGGCACGTCTTCAAGGAACCCGGCCAGCACGGGCGAGCCATCCGGCAACGACGCCGCGACAATCATGCCATTCGATTCCACGCCGCGCAGCTTTCGGGGCTGCAAATTCGTCACGACGACGACTTTGCGGCCCACAAGATCCTCCGGCTTATAGGCCAGCGCCAGGCCGGCGACGATCTGACGCACCTCGTCGCCGATGTCGACTTGCAGCTGAAGCAGCTTGTCCGCCCCCGCCACGCGCCCTGCAGTTTTCACCTGCCCCACGCGCATCTCTACCTTGGCAAAGTCCTCGATCCCAATTTTCGCGCCCACCGCTGCGGCAGGCGCTGCGGCCGCGCTTGAACCCGCCGCGGTACTCGGAGTCGCCATCGGCGCTTCCGGCGCTTTATTCTGTTCTTGTTCCATCGCTTCGATCCTCGCAATCGTTTCAGATTTTTCAACGCGGGGGAAAATTCCCTCTGGCTTCCCGATTTTCGTGCCGGGCTTGAGCTGTCCCCAGGAAAGTTGATCCATTTGGACATTGGCGAGCGAAGTGGTCTGTCCCAGCTGGCGCCAGATTTTCTCCGTGGATTGTGGAAGCACCGGATGGGCCAGGACCGCGATAAATCTCAGCGCTTCAGCAGCAGTATGAAGAACCCTAGCCAGGCGCACCCGCTTGGCTTCGTCCCCGGCTAATACCCACGGCTGAGTAGAAGTCAGATATGAATCTACTTCAGAGACTAGCATCCAGATCTGCTCCAAGGCGCGCGAAAAATCTAAGTGATCAAATCTCCAAAGAACGCCTGCAGGCCGGTCCTGGAGAGCTGCCATCTCGGCAAATTCCCTAACTTCGCGATCGAGTTGGCCCTCGGCTTGGGAAAAACTCACATTGTTCGCAGGGTCAGGAATCGTGCCGTCAAAATACCGCTCGATCATCGTCAGCGTGCGGCTGGCGAGATTGCCAAGACCGTTCGCGAGGTCGCTGTTATACCGCGTGACCAGCGCGTCGTAGGAAAAGCTGCCATCCTGCCCGAAGACGATTTCGCGCAGCAGGTAGTAGCGCAGCGGCTCGATTCCCATCACGCCGACGATCGGCCGCGGCCTCACCACGTTGCCGCGCGACTTGCTCATCTTCTCGGCGTCAAACAGCAGCCAGCCGTGCGCCCAGATCTGCTTCGGCAGCGGCAAATCCGCGGCCATCAGAAACGCCGGCCAGTACACCGCGTGAAACCGAATAATTTCCTTGCCGACGAGATGCAAATCCGCCGGCCACAAACCCCGCTGCTCAAAATCCGGGCCTCCGACCGCGCTCAGATAACCGATCAGCGCATCGAACCACACATAAAACACGTGCGGCGCTTCGCCTGGAACCGGAATGCCCCACCGGATCGTCGTGCGCGTTATCGAAAGATTTCTCAGGCCGCCGTTCACGAAGCTCAAAACTTCGTTCCGGCGGGTCTCTGGCTGGATGAAATCGGGATTCGCGGCGTAGAAATCGAGCAGCCTCTGCTGGAATTCCGACAGTTTGAAAAAGTAGTTTTCTTCGGTGACGGTTTCCGTGGGACGCCCGCAATCGGGACAGGGATCGCCCGGCCCGGCGTCCACCACGTAGGCATTGTCATGCACGCAGTATTGCCCGGTGTAATGCCCCTTCTCGATGAAGCCGTTTTCGCGGCAGCGCTTGAAGAGCCACTGCACGGTACGGTGGTGGCGCTCATCCGTGGTGCGGATGAACTCGTCGCCGGGAATCTCTAGATCGTCCCAGAGCCGCCGCCATTGCGCCGCGATTTCCGTTGAAAATTCCTGCGGCGATTTTCCCGCCTTTTGCGCCGAGCGCTCGACGTTGACGCCGTGCTCGTCGGCGCCCGTGGTCATGAAAACGTCGAATCCCCGCATGCGCTTGTACCGGCGAATCACATCCGCGACGATGGTCGAGTACGTGTGACCGATGTGCGGCATGCCGTTCGTGTAGTATAGCGGCGTCGTCAGATAGTATTTCGGCTTGGCTCGGGGAGTGCTCATTCGCCCTTTCCGTGAAACGGCCGCTGGTCCGCGATGGCGGACAACCCGCCCTGAAAATGTTTGGGTGAACCCTTACGATGGCAGGCTGGCCGTGAGTCGCAGCAAGCTCCGCGCCGGGAACTCGAATTTCGATAGTAAGCGGGCGAGTGAGAGCTGTCAATTCACAGGCCGGCCCAACGGTGAACAATTCAGTGTTTCACTTTGAGATTGTTATGTTTGAGCGGGCGCCAAAAAAGAAAGGCGCCCTTTCTGGGGCGTCTCTCTGAACCAATCGGGGGGCTAGATAGCCAATCTCAGCGTCGTTCAATCCTGCGGCGGCGGAGGCGGCTCCTTGGCGGGCCCACCGTGGCCACCCTTGCCAAATCCACCGGTCACCTGCGCGAAGGACGGATCCGGCAGGAAGAGAGACGCTGTGGGCGACTGCCCGATGTTGGACAACTGATAAGTCGTTGTTCCAAAGCGCGGATCGCTATGCGTGTCTTCGAGAAGAAGGTCCAGCGCGGAGGAATACCAGCGTTCGGAAGTGATCACCATTGGCGACTGGTTTCCAATCGTTCCCGCGGGAATCGTGCGAGTCACCTTTCGGTCATCCACCGCGTAGACCGTGTTCGTGACGGGATCGGTATAGGATGCGTTCGGATTATCCGTTACGGTTTCGTTGGATGAGTCGGAACCGCCCTTCCCGCCCTTACTTCCGTACGATGAGTTGTGGTCTCCAATCGGGAAGGCGCGGTAGGTCCCCTTCGTCACATTGACCATATACTGCGTCCCCTGGGCCAAATTTCGAATATACGCGAACTCGCGCGCCTCACCGGCGGCTGCCCACGGACCGATCGATGTGAACTTCACGTCGCGATACGTGCTGCCGTCCGCGCCGCGCGCGAACGTGCCCGTACTGGTATTGGAAATCATGTTGCCTGGCAGAGTCTCTGTGTGGGCGATGGTTATCGTCGCGAGGATTGGCTTCCCGGTCACCACTTTGCCGCCAAAGCCTCCCATCAAGCCGCCGAACTCAAACATCCCGCCCATCGGTCCGCCACCAAAACCACCGGGCGGAGGCCCCTGTGCCCCAACGACCAACGCCATACAAACGATCAGAACCGCGCCCAACCCCAAGATCACTTTTCTCACGGACATTTTTCCTCTTTCTCCTCCAACCAAAAAGCAAAAACATCGACCCCGCTTTCGCGATTGGATCAGCTAGTGAATCAGCTTCACCCCCCGCGGCCAACCGTCCTCGCCGACCAGAACATCCGCGGAAATCAGCTCCTCATCCGGTGCTTCCGCGAGGGGATAGCCGAGCTGAGCCAAGGAAGCCCGAGTCAACTGGACGCGCACAATCATGCCCGGATCGTCTGCCGTCACAGCCCCCGCGAAAGGCACGGGCACAAAATCGGATGCCGCGTACGTTCCGCCCTCGGATGCGTCCGCCGCCAGTGTAGAAGCGCCCTGAGCGGCTGAATCCGGCTTCGGAACCGACGAGGCATTGGCATCGAGAGGAACGCCTGATTGGGAAATTGGGTCTTTCTTCTGGACCGGCGTCTGCTGCTGCTTCGAGCTGCCGATCGTCGTCCACAAAAACGCAAGCAGCACAGCCGCTGCGGCGCCCACGCCGACCCACTCAAACGCGCGCCGCCAGGAAACTCTCCGATGATGCTCGCGGAACGCAGCGAGCAACACAGCCTCGATCCGCGGAGGCACCTGTTCTTCGCTAGCGCTCTCGCCCGCCGTTTGCGAAGCTTCGGCCAGCGCGATGGCCGCCGCCAGGCGCTGCGAGCAATGGGCGCAGCGCGCCGTGTGCTCGAGGACCGCCTCACGCTCGTTCACGTCCAGCATCTCCATGCGCACGAAATCGTGGACGACTTCCTCGAATTCCTTGCACGTCATTTGCGTCACGTCTTGCCTCCGGAACGGGCCCCGCGCGCGCCCGCTCCCAAGCGCGCCGGACGGAGCTTGTCGAGCAACATCGAGCGCGCTCGATTCAGCCTAGATCGTACGGTTCCCACGGGACAATCGAGCAATGCCGCCGCCTCGCTGTAGCTTTTTCCCTGGAGATCGCACAACGTCACCGGCTCGCGATAGTGATCGGGGAGCGTCAAAATGGCCTCGCGCAGCAATTTCACAATCTGTGCCTGCTCTAAATCCTCGAGAATTGTCTCGGCCTGCCCAGCCTTCGGGGCGGACTGGCCGTTTCCATTCACGCGATGCAGGTCCTCCACGGAAAGAGTCTTTCCAAAATCGTCCGACAACGGCGTGTACCGTCCTTCTCTTTCCTGTAGTTTGCGCAAATGGTTCCGCGCAATGCCAAAGAGAAACGCAGCCGGGGCTCCCTTTTTCTCGTCGTAGTTTCTGGCGTGGCGGATCAGGGTCAAAAACGTTTCCTGAACCACGTCCGCGGCCGATTGTGGGTTTCCGCTCATATGCACGGCGTACCGGTACAGTCCACCCTGATGGCGCCGGTAGAACTCCAAAAAAGCTTCATCGTCTCCCGCTACGAGACGCCTCAAAAGCTCCACATCACGTATTTCTACAGGCTCTGCCATCTACTCCGGTTGGACGTCTCTCCCGCTCTTACACCATGAATTGCCGTTCCCGGCAGGAGGAGTTCCACTTTCTTGGCCTACTGGCCATGGCTACCAACGGATTGTAAACGAGCGTCTTGGTACATTCGCTGAGCTATTTAAACTTTCGTGAATTCCGGCGCAAACCGCCGACTGGAAACGGTTTCACGCTGCTGCTAAGATGCCATTCTGTGACAGAACGTTTTTCGAGCGGAATCGGGATCGAATTGCGGAACATTCACTGGGGGAGGCGAAAGATCATGCGGAACGCATTTCCACGCAGTGTTCGGGCGGCGCTCTGGACTGTGACGGTCGCGGCTGGCCTGATTTTCATGGCGGGCGCCCGCGCCCAGAACTCGAGTGGCGCGCCACAAACGCTGCGCGGGCAAGGCTCGTTCAACGACTGGTCCAATGAGCGGCCCGGGAACCACTACCTGATCACACCTTCCGATTTGCCCAAGCCATACGCCACGGATTCCGCTCCCAATCAATCGAAAGTCGTTCCGCGACCCGAAAACGCGTGGCCCAAGGTTCCGAGTGGCTTCAAAATCGATCAGGCGCTGACGGGCCTCGATTCGCCGCGCACGATTGTAGCGGCGCCGAACGGCGATCTCTTCGTGGCGGAAAGCAATCCTGGGCGCGTTCGCGTGCTTCGCGGATTTGGCGCCGACGGCAAAGTCGTAACCAACGAGGTATTCGCCTCCGACCTCACCTTGCCATACGGAATCGCGTTCTATCCTCCCGGCCCCGATCCGCAATACGTTTACATCGGCAACACGAATTCCATCGTGCGCTTCCCCTATAAGAACGGAGACCTCAAGGCCACGGGACCGGCGCAAGCGATCGTCGCCAGCATTCCTGGCGGATCGAAATACGGTGGCGGACACTGGACGCGCAGCCTGGTGTTTTCAAGCGACGGCAAGAAGCTGTACGTCGGCGTGGGTTCGAAAGCGAATGTTGCTGACGACCCCTCGGAGAAGAATCGCGCCGACGTGCTCGAATTCAATCCCGACGGAAGCGACATGCGCATCTACGCCGCGGGTGTTCGAAATGCTTCAGGCTTGACGATGAACCCCGAAACCGGCCAGCTTTGGGTCGCGGTGAACGAGCGCGACGCGCTGGGCGACGATCTGGTACCCGATTATGTCACGCACATTCAGGAGGGCGGATTCTACGGCTGGCCCTGGTATTACACAGGGCCGAATCAGGACCCGCGATTTGCGGGCCAGCATCCGGAACTCAAGGAGAAGGCCCTCGTCGGCGACGTGCTGCTGCAATCCCACTCCGCGCCGCTGACGCTTACTTTTTACGAAGGCAAGCAATTCCCTTCTGAATACCGCGGCGATCTCTTCGTCACGTCCCACGGCTCCTGGAACCGCGCCCACCGCACCGGCTACAAAGTCATCCGTATTTTTACTCCGAAGGGAAAGGCCACGGGAGAATACGAGGATTTTGTGACCGGATTCGTGGTGGATGACGCGAATGTTTGGGGCCGGCCCGTGGGCGTGACCGTGGCCGCTGACGGCGCTCTCGTGTTTACCGATGACGCGTCGAACAGCGTCTGGCGCGTGACGTACACCGGGAAATCGTCCGGGAACTAAGCGCGATCGAACACCGCAGGTAAAAAGCTTTCACCCCAGAGGCCACAGAGTTCCACAGAGAAAACCGTACGCATTTCTTCTCTGTAAAACTCTGTGGCCTTTCTCTGTATTCTCTGTGTTAAGCCTTTGACTTTTTCTGCTGCCCCATCGCACATTCCGCTTTTCACTCTTGCCCGGCGTTCCCTATAATCGCTGTTTCTCTTCTCAGATGGGAGCCACTTGGTACACGTTCTCGTAGACCGAATCCGCGCCGCGCTCGCCGCGCATATCCGCCAGCACTATCAGCAAGACGTTCCCATCGTCACCGAGAAGCCCCCTCGCATTGAAATGGGCGAGGTCGCGACTCCCGTCTGCTTCGAGCTGGCCAAGCGCCTGAAGCGCGCCCCTCGCCAGATCGCCCAGGAAATTGCCGCGAGGCTTTCTCCCATCGAGGGAGTCGATCGCCTGGAAATCGCCGGTGCGGGTTACGTAAATTTCTATTTTTCGCGCGCCGTATTTCTCGCCGCGTCCCTAAGAGAAGCGGGCGCGCCGCTTGCAGACCCGCCTGCCAACGCGCCGAAATGTATCGTCGAGCACACCAACATCAATCCCAATAAGGCCGCCCACATCGGCCACCTGCGCAACGCCGCGCTGGGCGACACGTTCGTCCGCCTGCTTCGCAGAGACGGCCAGCGCGTCGAGGTGCAAAACTACATCGACAACACCGGCGTCCAGGTCGCGGACGTGGTCATCGGATTTCTGCACATTGCGAAGAAGACGCCCGACGAGGTTCGCGCCCTGGCCGCGCAGCCGAAATTCGATTACTACTGCTGGGACTTGTATGCGAGCGTCGCCCGTTATTTCGACGAAGACAAGACGCGAGCCGCGCTGCGCGGCGAAACGCTGAAGTCGATTGAAGAGGGTGCGGGCGCTGCTGCGGAAATGGCCGGCATCGTCGCTCCGGCGATCGTTCGCTGCCATTTGAGCACGATGGAGCGCCTCGGCATCGAGTACGATTTACTCCCGCGCGAGAGTGAAATCCTGCACCTGAAATTCTGGGAAGCGGCGTTCAAGCAACTGAAAGAGCGCAACGCGATTCACCTTGCCGCTTCCGGAAAAAACGCGGGCTGCTGGGTGATGCGACTGAATGACAGCGCGGATGCCACCGATGCGGCGGGCGAGGACGACGACGCGAAAATTATCGTCCGATCGAACGGCACGGTGACGTACGTCGGCAAGGACATCGCCTACCAGCTCTGGAAGTTCGGGCTGCTCGGGCCGGATTTTCGCTACGAGAAATTTTACACGTATCCCGCGGGCCACACATTGTGGTCCAGCACTTCTGGCCGGGGCGACTCCGCGGCGCCCGCCTTTGGCCGCGCCTCGATCGTCTACAACGTGATCGACGCGCGGCAAGCGTATCTGCAAAACGTCGTCGTAGCGGGGCTACGCGGGCTCGGCTACGAAGAACAGGCCAATCGCTCGGTCCATTTTTCGTATGAAATTGTCGCGCTCACGCCGCGATGCGCCGCGGAACTCGGCTACACACTGAGCGAGGAAGAAGCAAAGAAACCGTACGTCGAAGTCAGCGGCCGGAAAGGCCTCGGCGTCAAAGCCGACGACCTGCTCGACCAGCTCGAAGCCGCGGCCCGCGCCGAAGTGGACGAGCGCCATCCGGACACGCCCGACGTCGAGCGCGCCGCCATCGCGCACGCTATCGCCATCGGCGCGCTTCGCTATTTCCTTCTGAAATTCACGCGCACCGCCACCATCGCTTTCGATTTCAAGGATGCACTGAGTTTCGAGGGTGAGACCGGTCCGTATTGCCAGTATGCCGTCGTCCGCGTGCGAAATATATTTCGCAAGCTTCGCGACGAGCAGCCCGACTTCGATGCATCGTCGCTGGAGGAGGTAGATACAAACGCCGCTGCAGAACTATTCGGTGGCCCCGACGGAAACGCGTTCTGGGAGGTGACGTTCCTCGCGGCATCGCTCGACACGCAAATCGACGCCGCGGTGGGCGCGCAAGAACCTGCCTTCGTCGCCAAATACGCCTTCCAACTCGCGCAGGGCTTCAACCTTTTCTATCACCATCACCACATCCTCACGGAAAGCGACCCCGCGAAGAAGAAGTTTCTCCTGCAACTGAGCCGCCTGGTCGAAGTTCAGCTCGTCGCCGCGCTCGAGCTGCTTGGGATCGAATCTCCTGAAAAGATGTAGGGAACGGTGGTCCACAGCCTGAACCCGATACTTCTGCAATTAGTTGACATTGTCCATCAATATGATGGACTATAGCGCTCATGGCTCCTGCGAACTCAGACCCTTCGCTCAAATCCAATGTCGCGGACTTTCGCCGCTTTAACCGAGCCTATACCCGCCTCATTGGAGTGCTCGACGAAGAGTGGCTCAAGGGCGGGTACAGCCTGGCCGAGGCTCGAGTCCTCTATGAGCTTGCCACGCGCCGGACGCCCACCGCGAAGGAGATCGGGGTTGCTCTCGGCATGGACCCGGCGTACCTGAGCCGCATTCTGCGGCGGTTCGAGAAGGCTTCCCTGCTGAAACGCGCGGCCTCGAAAACGGACGGCCGTTCGGCCTGTTTGACACTTACGCGCAAGGGCAAATCCACGTTCGACAAGCTAAACGCGCTTTCCGAGGAACAGGCCTGCGGCATCCTGAGCGCACTTCCGCCGACCGAACAAACCAAGCTCATTGGCTCGATTCATGCGATCGAACACTCGTTGATGCCGGGCGCTCAGGAAAAGGCGCGGGTCGTCCTGCGTCCACATCGGCCCGGCGATATGGGTTGGGTGGTGCATCGCGAAGCCGCGCTTTACACCCAGGAGTACGGATTCAACGAGGAATTCGAAGCGCTCGCGGCGCGCATTGTCGCCGATTTCCTTACGGACTTCGATCCCAGGCGCGAGCGTTGCTGGATCGCGGAGGTGAACGGCCACAACGTGGGGCACATCTTCCTGGTCAAGCATCCCACCGAGCCCTCAACCGCGAAGCTGCGCCTGCTGCTCGTGGAACCGAGCGCGAGAGGATTGCGAGTGGGATCGGCGCTGGTGGAAGAATGCGTGAACTTCGCCAGATCGGTCGGCTACAGGAAGATCACCCTGTGGACACAGAGCATTCTAACGGCTGCTCGCCATGTCTACCAGAAAACGGGATTCCGCCTCGTCGACGAGAAGGCCAATTTCCAATTCGGCAAAGATCTGCTCTCCCAAACGTGGGAACTGGACTTGACGGAGAGCGGCGCTGATATTGGCGACCGTCCCCTACACGAGCCGCACATCGAATAGAGCCAGCCAATACTGAAGAGATTGCAGCGCGAAGCCGCAAAGGATGAGCCCAACGCCGAAAACACCGAGCCAGCGCTCGGGAAGATTGTCCGCATAGTATTCGATGAACGGATTGATCGTCGTTCCCAGGCCGGTGACAAGGCCCGTCACCAGCCCGACTCGGATTGCGAAGAGCCAGTTCACATGATGGACGAGAGCGCCGCAAGCGAGCGCTGCGGCAAAATAGCCAAACGTGCGAACGACAGTTCCCCAAAACTGGCGGCGCGTCAATCGCGGACGGCGAGATGCCTCATAATCCATGCTCGGTCTGACACCGCGAGAGTAGGCAAATACCTGGCTAATGGAAATGATGACGGCAAAGGCGCCTGCAAATTCGGGGCCGACAATTCGGTACAGTCCGACTCCAAGACCGATCCCACGGATTGCGGAGAAGAACCCTTCCCACGGAAGCGAGTAATGCTTAAACCCGCGAGCGACTCGATTCAGTTCGATTGCGGCCGTAGCACCGATCGCACCGCCGGCAACCAGCCCGAAGAACGGGCCAAGGCCCAGGCCGTAGCCGACGCCGTAGACAATCGAGTACGTCACGATCCTCGTCAACAAACGCAACGGGCCGTGCTGTCCACCCAAAAGGTCATACGCAAGATAAAGGCTGCCCACGACGTCCAGACAGCTGCCCGCAATGCTGATGGCCGCAAGAGTGTGATGGTTCATTCCATGATTGTAGCGGTATCGCTTTCGGCTCCCAACACCGAGCTCGCTGGAAATGCTCCCGGCGGCGGCGCCTGATTAACCAACATCCAGAACATTCCGATCTGCCGGACGGTCTGGTTGAATTGCGCGAAGTCAACGGGCTTCTGAGCGTAAGCGTTCACTCCCAACTTGTAACCATCGATCAGATCTCTTTCTTCTTTCGACGAAGTGAGAACCACAACTGGGATGGCCTTCGTTCGTTCGTCGGCCCGGATCGCCCGCAGCACTTCCATGCCACCGACTTTGGGAAGTTTCAAGTCGAGCAGCACGAGTTTTGGAGCTTGGACAAATGTCCGATCCGCGTGCGAACCACGGCAAAAGAGGAAGTCCAGAGCCTCCGCCCCATCCTCCGCGACTTGAATGTCGTTGGCGATGTTGCTGCGGCGCAAGGCGCGAATCGTCAACTCTGCATCCTCAGGGCTATCCTCGACCAGCAGAATCTCAACTTCGTGCGACATGCAACTCCTCCTCGGCGACCGAAAGTTCCGTTTTCTTACTCGGGTGGATCTCAGGCGATCCGATGGTGAAGAAAAACGTCGCTCCCCGATCGATTTCCGCTTCGGCCCAAATCCGGCCGCCGTGTTTTCGAATAATTCGCTGCACAATCGCCAGACCCACTCCTGTGCCCGCAAAATCGCGAGCCTTGTGCAATCGCTGAAAAACTCCAAATAGCTTTCCTGCGTACCGCATATCGAAGCCCACCCCGTTATCGCGTACAAATATCACGCGCTCGTCGTTCTGCTTCATCCGTCCCACTTGAATCACGGCATGTTCGCGCTTACCGGTGTACTTGACGGCATTTGAGATCAGATTCACGAACACCTGCTTCATCAATCCGGGGTCGCATTGCGCGCCGAACAAGCCTCCGATGCGCCACTCCACCTTCCGACCCGCGCACTCCGGCGCGAATTCCTCAACCACCTCCTCAAGCAGCGAATCCAGCGGCGTCTCCTGAATCGAGAGATCCTGCCGCCCGATTCTCGACAGATTCAACAGGTCGTCCACCAGACAGCCCATCTTGTGCGCGCACTCCACGATTTTCCCCAGGACGCGTTGACCTTCCGCATCGAGGCGGGGCGCATAATCCTGCACAAGCACATTCGAGTATCCGGCAATTTGGCGCAGCGGTGCACGGAGGTCGTGAGCCACGGAATAGGCGAAACTCTCCAACTCGATGTTTGTCTCTGACAGCTCTGAAGTGCGGCGTTCCAGCCGTTCATTCGCCTGCTTCAGACTCTGTTCCGCCAAATTGCGCTTCCCGGTTTGCCGGTGAATCACAAAGCCCTTCACCAACAGAATTAGAATGCCCAAGGCGTTTCCATAAATAATGACGACCTTTATCTTCCGCGTACTGGCCGCCGCCGTATCCAGCCGCCTGATCAATAGCTGATCTTCCGTGTGACGCATCTCGCTGATGTTTGCCGCGATCTGCCCCATCCACTTTTCACCGTTATTCGCGCGTGTAACTGCCTCGACCCCAGCCAAAAGCCCGCTGCGCTTCCGAACCTCAATTCCGGCGCCCAGTTCCGCGAGTCTGTCGGCGATAAGGGGTTCAAGCCGCTCGATCGCCTCCCATTCCACCGGGTTGTCGGCGATCAAGTCCGCCAGCTCTTTCATATCCTGGCGCACCTGGCTGACACCAGCCCGGTAGAGGTCCAGGTACCTCTCCTTTCCCGTAAGCATGAAACCTCGTTGGCCGGTCTCAGCCTGGGTGATGGCGATACGAACCTCCTGGAGCTTCTCGACGACCAGGTGCGTATGTCTGACCAGCGCTCGATCCTCCTCGTTCCGGGCCTCACTCCAAAAGGAGAGGACGCCAATGCAAGCCAAAATGATAAGCGCGAGCGCGGCAACCGCTTTGCTGGACGAGGTCATCGGAGGACCGGCAGGAATACCCTCTAGTCTTCATCGGTCCGCACAGGCATTACTTTAGCGCTCGCTGAAAGAGTTTCGTTTTGGCTTGGCCAAAGCCGTATCGAGCCAATCGTTGATCCCGTACATGTCCGCGAGCTCGTTTTGGCGGCATTCTGATCACGCGCTCTAAGAGCGCATCTAACGACAATTGTGTCACAGCCGTTCGTTTAGCCCGAAAGCTCCTATGAGGGCTGGGTGTGTGATTTTGTAGGCCACAGAGAAGCCGCCACTCATCTGCAGTCGCGAAAACCACGCAGCAAACCCTCGCAACGCTCTCAGGATAAAGAGTCCCTGTGCTACTCAAAACAGCCTGATAAAATGTGTGGAGCTGCCTGCCAGGAGGAACTTTGATGGAACTGAAAGATTTTTTCCTAAAGCAAGTCGAACGCGAAGCCGCCGCAAGCCGAAAAGTGCTTGAGCGCGTGCCCGAGAGCAAGAACTCGTGGAAGCCGCATGAGCGCTCCATGGAGATGGGCTATCTCGCGGCCCTGGTCGCAATGACGCCCGGATGGATCTCCTTGATCATCGAGAGCGACGAGCTGAATCTCGACAAGCCCGAGTCGCAGCGCTTCCGCGCAACGCCGCAGGACTCGAATGCGGCACTGCTGAAGCTAGCCGGCCAAAGCAAGGCCCAGGCCGAAACCTCGCTCAAGAATACCAACGAAGGCCATCTCGCCAAGCCCTGGAAATTCGTCATGGGCGGTAAGGTGCTCAACGAAGCCCCGCGAAACCAGCAAATCGCCGACGTTTTCACCCACGCGGCCCATCATCGCGGCCAACTGACCGTCTATCTCCGCCTAAATGAAGCCAAGGTTCCCGCGATCTACGGACCGTCCGCCGACGAACGGTAGCTCGGAGGGCTTTTGGCCAAGTTGAAAAATACGCGCATGATTCGTCGCTCTTGATCAGGCAAGAGCTCTAAGACCGAGACGATGTTGAAAAGCATTTCGTCTGTACCCCCGAGTCGCGGGGTTATGTGGAAACTGGCCCGTTCTGCAGCCACGAGGCTATTTCGCTGAACCGCCGTTCGACCCAAACTTCATCGCCAGATCCACCAGAGTGCGCACGCCCACACCCGTCGCGCCCTTCGCGTTCCACGGCTTCACGTCGTCCTGCCAGGCCGTGCCGGCGATGTCGAGGTGGATCCATGGCGTGTCACCGGTGAATTCCTTGAGGAACATGGCGGCTACGGTGGCGCCGCCGCCTTTGCCGGTGCCGACGTTTTGGATGTCGGCGATGCCGCTCTTGATCATTTCGCGGTATTCGTCGTCGACCGGGAGCGGCCACATTTTTTCGCCGGCTACCCGTGAGCTGGCGAGCAACTGATCGGTAAAGGCCTGGTCGGAACCGAAGACTCCTACATTCACGTTGGAGAGCGCTACGACCACCGCGCCGGTGAGCGTCGCGGCGTCGATCAGGTGCGTGCAGCCGAGCTGCTTGGCGTAGGCGATGCCGTCTGCGAGGATCAGGCGGCCTTCGGCGTCCGTGTTGATCACCTCGATGGATTTTCCGGCCATGGAGATTTGCACGTCGCCGGGCTTTTGCGCACGTCCTCCGGGCATATTTTCGGTGGAGGGCACGACGGCGACTACTTTGCACGACGGCTTCAGCACGGCGAGAGCGCGCATCGTGCCGATCATGGCGGCGCCGCCGCACATGTCGTATTTCATTTTTTCCATGTCGTTCGCGGGCTTGATGGAAATTCCGCCGGTGTCAAACGTGATGGCTTTTCCGACGAGCCCCAACACGGGCGCGCCCGGCGTCAATTTTTCGGGCGTATAGGTGATGACAATCATGCGCGGAGGCTCGGCGCTTCCCTGCGCGACGGAAAGCAGCGCGCCCATTTTCAGGTCCGCGATTTCTTTTTCGTCGAGCACTTCCACCGAGAGGCCCGCGTCGTGCGCC
>Ga0210394_10005397_pt1 | contig 14327 bp, 12 predicted proteins | sample IncBWC12MmetaG_FD_160121 | JGI IMG/M metagenome (GOLD analysis project Ga0210394, IMG submission 160121) | Forest soil microbial communities from Barre Woods Harvard Forest LTER site, Petersham, Massachusetts, United States - Inc-BW-C-12-M | ecosystem: Environmental > Terrestrial > Soil >...
CGGAACAGGACACTAGGTCTGTGGCGGCGTTGCCTTCGCTGATGCGCACCGCCGCCGCTGCGACCGCTGACGCAGCTCTGCGCCGCGCCCGCTGGCACGGCCCTTTTGAAAGCGCGGTGATTGTAGTCGCGCGCCCCGCGGCCTCGTTGCTCGATCGAGCGGCTAGACTGCCGGCCACCGGTCAGGGTGGTGGTGTTGGAGGAATGCATGAAGCGATGGAATGTGAGTGATCGCTGGCCAGTTGCACTGGCGGTCGCGTGGATTGGACTCGCGCCGACGGGTGCCGCGGCACTCGAGGGTCCGCCCGTGGCGCCGGTTCGCCCGGTCACCGATGACTACTTCGGCACCCAGGTGGTGGATAACTATCGCTACCTGGAAGATGTGCAGGACCCGCAGGTGCAGGCCTGGATGAAAGCCCAGGCCGATTACACGCGCGGCGCGCTCGACCTGCTGCCCGGGCGCCAGCCGCTGCTGGACCGTATCCACGAGCTGTCCAACAACGACACCCGCCGGGCTGCCTTCGTGCGACGCGGCCAACGCTACTTCTATCTGCTGTTCGAGCCCAATGCGGCGCTGCCGAAGCTGTACTACCGGGACGGCTTGAAGGGCGAAGAGCACCTTCTGATCGATCCGGGAGCGCTCGGCCAGGGTAGCGCGACCCACTATTCGCTCGATTACTTCACGCCATCCTGGGACGGGCGCCGCCTCGCGTACGGCATTTCCACCGGGGGGTCCGAGCAGAGCGTGATGCACGTGCTGGAAGTCGACACCGCAAAGACGCTCGACGAGAACATCAGCCGCACATCGAACAGCGTCGTGGCCTGGCGGCCGGACAATCAGTCGTTCTTCTACCTGCGCTACCTGAAGCCGACTGCCGACACGCCGGCGTCGCAGACCCGGTACAACGGCCGCACCCATCTGCACATCCTTGGCACCCATGTCGACGGCGAGGGTGATCCGGTGGTGTTCGGCCGCGGCGTCTCCGCACGGGTCGATGTTCCGGAAGGGCAGGGCACTTACATCACCGTGGCACCCGGCTCACGGTACGTGGTGGCGGTTGCGAACCACAACATGGACCAGAATCCGACGACCCTTTTCCTGGCTCCGCTGGCGCGGGTCAGCGGAAGCGATGCGCCGTGGGTCAAGATCGCAGATGTCGCCGACGGTGTGACGCAGTACGCGCTGAGCGGGGACAAGCTGCTGTTTCTGTCGCAAAACGGCGCATCGCGCTTTCGCCTGCTGAGCACATCGCTGGCCCATCCGGATATCCGAAAACCACAGGTCGTCGTGCCGGAGCAAAGCGGCGTGATCACGAATTTCGCGCTCGCTCGCGAAGGTTTGTACGTCCGTGAGCGCGACGGCGCGGTCTCGCATCTGCTGCGCGCCTCGCTCGATGGCCAGCGGATGCGCTCGATCGCGCTGCCGTTCGAGGGCAATGTGTTCGGTCCGACCACCGATGCCCGCGAGTCCGGCGCGCTTTTCAATATGCAAAGCTGGGTGCGCGCGCCGGTCCTGTTTGCTTACGACCCGGTCACGGGGGCCTCGACCGACACGGATCTGATCCCCCCGTCCAAAGCGGACACCTCGGCGCTGGAGGCGAAAGAAACCTTTGCGGTGAGTTACGACGGCACGCGCGTGCCCCTGTCGATCATCTACCCGAAGGGCATCCAGCTCGACCAGAGCCATCGAACGATACTTCGAGGTTACGGCAGCTACGGGATCTCGGAGGAGGCGAGCTTCAACCCCGTCGTGCTGGCCTGGGTCGAGCGCGGCGGGGTGCTGGCGGTGGCTCACGTGCGCGGCGGCGGCGAGTACGGGGAAGCCTGGCACAAGGGTGGCTTCATGCAGACGAAGGTCAATACGATCTTCGACTTCATTGCGTGCGGCCAGTACCTGGTCGACGCGCACTACACGACTCCGAAGATGCTGGGCGCGATCGGCGGCAGTGCGGGAGGCATCACCGTCGGCGGAGCGTTCACCTGGCGCCCGGACCTGTTCGGCGTGATCCTCGACCTGGTCGGCATGTCGGATGCGCTGCGCACCGAGACGGAACCGAACGGGCCGCCCAACATATCGGAGTTCGGCTCGGTCAAGACCGAAGCGGGCTTTCACGGCTTGTACGCCATGGGTGCCTATCAGCATGTCCGCGACGGCACGCCGTATCCGGCCGTGATGTTCAGTACCGGAGCCAACGATCCGCGCGTGGCGCCCTGGCATATGGCGAAGATGGCTGCGCGCGTGCAGGCGGCCACGTCGAGCGGAAGGCCGGTCCTCTTGCGCGTGGACTACGACGCCGGGCACGGAATCGGCTCCACGCGCTCGCAGCGCGAAGTCCTGCAGGCGGACCTGTGGTCGTTTGCGCTGTGGCAGATGGGGGATCCGGCGTTTCAGCCCGCGGTCAAACAGTCAGTGGATGGCAAATGATCAGTCCGTCGTCAGTTGCCGGATCTGCGACCAGTTCCGCACCAGGAACAGGGCGAGCGCGACCAATGTTCCTCCTGGCACCAGCAGCTCGATCAGTGCGTACGGTCCGAGCTTGGCTCCGAATTGACGTAACACCGCTGTCATGCCTGTGATGAACTTCATGTTCGCCCTCGCGTTTCGTAGCGTTCCATTCACTGACATAGTCGTTTGGGACCGTTCGAAATCGACATCCATTGCCGCAATCGCGGGGTGGGTGATCGGGCCGGCGGGGGCCGATAGACTTGCCCGAAATCTCCCTGATTCCGCCAGTGCCGTGAGGCTCAAATGAATTCCGCATTCATCCAACGCGTCGAGGCCGAGCTGGACGATCTGCGTAACGCCGGTTTCTTCAAGCCGGAGCGCGTGATCGCCAGCCACCAGCGTGCCGATATCCGGTTGCGCGACGGCCGCAACGTGCTTAACTTCTGCGCCAACAACTACCTGGGGTTGGCCGACGATGCGCGGCTGATCGAGGCCGCCAAGAAGGGCCTCGATACGTACGGCTATGGCGTCGCCTCGGTGCGCTTCATCTGCGGCACGCAGGCCGTTCATAAAGACCTCGAGGCCGCGATTTCGCGCTTCCTGGGAACCGAAGACACCTTGCTCTATTCGAGCTGCTTCGATGCCAACGGCGGCGTTTTCGAGACGCTGCTCACCGAGCAGGACGCCGTGATCTCCGACGAGCTCAATCACGCGTCCATCATCGACGGCATCCGCCTGAGCAAGGCGCAACGACATCGGTACCGCAACGGCGACATCGCCGATTTACAGGTTCAATTGCAGGCGGCCGAGGCGGCCGGCGCCCGCGACAAGCTGATCGTGACGGACGGCGTGTTTTCGATGGACGGCACGATCGCGAATCTGGCGGCGATCTGCGACATCGCAGACATCCATGGGGCGCTGGTGATGGTCGATGACTCGCACGCGGTCGGCGTACTAGGACAGAACGGACGAGGCACGCCTGAGCATTGCGGCGTGGACGAGCGCATCGACCTGATCAGCGGCACCTTGGGCAAGGCGCTGGGTGGTGCCAGCGGCGGGTACGTATCGGGGCGCCGCCCGATCATCGAGCTGTTGCGGCAGCGATCGCGCCCCTACTTGTTCTCCAATTCGCTGGCGCCGTCGATCGCGGCGGCCAGCCTGGAGGTGCTGCGGCTGCTGGAAAAGGAGGGCGCTGGCCTGCGGGCGCGACTGCAGGCCAATGCGCGCCGCTTCCGCGGCGCGATGGCGTCCGCCGGGTTTGCGCTTGCGGGCAGCGAGCACCCGATCATCCCGGTGATGCTGGGAGACGCCACGGTCGCCGGCGCGATGGCGCAGCGACTGCTCGAGCGGGGGCTCTACGTGGTCGGCTTCTCGTTTCCGGTCGTGCCGAAGGGCAAGGCGCGCATCCGAACGCAGATGAGCGCCGCCCACACGCCCGAGCACATCGATCGGGCGGTGGCCGCCTTCGCGGCCGTCGGGCGCGATCTCGGCGTGCTGGCCTGATTGAACGAATGGCACCGCGCCGCGCAGATCGCGCGGCACCGTGGAAAGGACTGGAGACGATGAGAGCGCTCGTGAAGGCCGAGGCCGGGCCAGGGCTGGTTCTGCAAAGGACCAAGAAACCGGAGCTTGGCCACAACGACCTGTTGATCAAGATCCGCCGGACCGCCATCTGTGGCACCGACGTCCATATCTGGAAGTGGGACGACTGGGCACGCAAGACGATCCCGATTGGAATGCACGTGGGGCACGAATACGTAGGCGAGGTGGTCGGGATGGGTTCCGAGGTGCGCGGCTTCCACATCGGTGACCGCGTCTCCGGCGAGGGCCACGTGACGTGCGGCTACTGCCGCAATTGCCGCGCCGGCCGTCGCCACCTGTGCCGCAACACGGTCGGAGTGGGAGTCAATCGCGAGGGAGCGTTCGCCGAGTACCTGGTGATCCCGGCCTTCAACGCCTTCAAGATCCCCGATGACATCTCCGACGAAGTGGCATCGATCCTGGATCCACTCGGCAATGCGGCCCATACCGCACTGAGCTTCGACTTGGTCGGGGAGGATGTGCTGATTACCGGTGCGGGGCCGATCGGCATCATGGCCTGCGCCATATGCCGGCATGTGGGGGCCCGGCATATCGTGGTCACCGATGTGAACGACTATCGCCTGGACCTCGCGCTGAAGATGGGTGCGAGCCGATCGCTCAATGTCGCCCGGCAGGACCTGCACTCTGTGATGCAGGATCTGGGGATGACCGAGGGCTTCGACGTCGGCATGGAGATGTCGGGCAACCCCCAGGCCTTGCGCAGCATGCTCGAATCGATGAATCACGGAGGCAAGGTGGCGTTGCTCGGGATTCCTCCGGGCGACGTCGCGATTGACTGGAACCAGGTGATCTTCAAGGGGCTGATGATCAAGGGAATCTACGGCCGCGAGATGTTCGAGACCTGGTACAAGATGATTGCGATGCTGCAGTCGGGTCTGGACGTCACTCCGGTGATCACCCACCGGTTCACGGTCGACGACTACGTAGCCGGATTCGAGACGATGCTGTCGGGCCAGTCGGGCAAGATCATCCTGGACTGGACTGCGGCGGGGTGAGGCATCGGGTCGGGTTCGGATTGAAACGGGCACGGCACCTCCCTTTATCCGACCCTAAATAGTTTGGAATGCTGCTTTCCATCGATATGCCGTTACAACTTAATGCAACGATACCGTTGCGTTTCATTTCGAGGCGGCCTATCGTGAGACCCTTACCGGAGATTTGGACGCGATTTAGGAGGTCCGAGCCATGCCGAAAATCAGAATCGCAGCAGTTGCGGTCGCATCCGCGGTGGCGTTGAGCCTGGCGCCGATGGGTGCCGCGCAAGCCCACGGTCACGACTTCGGGCGCGGCGGCCATCATTTCGGTCACGGAGGCGGGCCGGTCGGAGCCGTGGTGGGATTGGCCGCGGCGATCGTCACGTTGCCGTTCGCGCTGATCGCAGCAGCCGCAGAGTCGGGCGGGCCGCCGGCGTATTACTCGGGGTCCGCCTATGGGCCTGCGCCGGCGTATTACTCGGGGCCCGCCTATCCGCCTGCGCCAACGTATTACGCACCGCCGCCGCGAGCGTACTACCCGCCGGCCTACGCACCGCCCCCGGCCTACTACGCTCCGGCCCCCAGCTACTATCCACCGCCGCCACCGCCTGCGTACTACCCGGCGCCGCCGGGATACTAAAAGGCACGGCCCAGCGGGGCGCATGACGTCGAGCACAACGCACCACAGCCAAGGACCCGATTCACACCCTGCCAAGCCCCGGGTCGGGCGGCCGACGCGTGACGCCTCCGGCCAGCTGCGCGATCGAATCCTCGACGTCGCGACCGAGCTGCTGTTCAACCACGGATACGGCGCGACCAGTATCGAGGCCATCGCGCGCCGAGCGCGCGTTTCGAAACGGACGTTCTATCAGCGATTCGCCGACAAGCCGGCGCTGATGGGCGCGGTGGTCGTGCGGCTGATCGACAGCCTGCGGCCGCCAGCCAGTGTCCCGCTGATCGAAGGCGAGAGCCTCGAGCAAATCCTGACCCACCTGGGGTCGCTGATCCTGCACGCGGCCTTGACGCCGCGCGTGCTGCAGCTGCAGCGGCTGATCGTGGCCGAGTCGAAGCGGTTCCCGGACCTGGCGTCGGCGGTTGCAAAGTCGGGCGGGCGGCAGGAGGCCGTGGCGCTGATCAGCGCACTGCTGCTGCGTCACGCGCGCGGCGCGCCCATCACGCCCGCCGAGGCCAGCTTCGCCGCGAACCAGTTCTTGCAGATGATCGTATCGCTTCCCCAATTGCGGGCGATCGGGCTGGGTGCACCGATGACGCCCGAGGAACTCGACGCGTGGGTGCGCGGCACGGTCGGATTGTTCCTGGGCGGTTTCACCGCGATCACGAAGCGCGCGGCGCCGGTCGACCCCGTGAGCCCGCGGCCGCCCACATGACCTAAGACACTACGCACCGAGCACCCGCGTTCGCACAATGCACCTGTCGCAAAATTTCAACGTTTGGCTGCGAAAATGTCGGACAGGAAAGAGTTGAAAACGGGCTGGTCGGTGGCCACGACGCAAAGCGCACGCCGCGGCGAAGCCGACAAGGCGTCACGGCCTCAACTCAGAATGACCTGGTCGTTCGGTTCGGAGCCCGCGCCTGAAGCAGAGCCAGCCACCGAAGCTCCTCGGACGCAGTGGCGTTGAACCTCCGGCTCGCCTAGTTGCGCACGCTGGTCTCAAAGCTGCAGTTCGCGAAGAAGCGGTAGCCGCAAGGCCGACGCTTCGGATTTGAGCATCCACGCCAGCCCATCGCATTCGTGAGGGCATGTCCCCTTGACGCAAATCTGAAAGAAGTCAAAGCTGCATCGCGCGGCGAGACTCGCGTTCGCACAATTCCCTGGTCATAAAGCTCGCCGAGCCGTTTCAACGCAGCGTCAAATAAGAAGCCGCGGCCAGTACGGGCCGTGCGGAAAATGGTTTGGGAGAGACTGAATGAACGATCACGATCGCTGGATCGAATTGAAGCGCCGCAGTGCTGCTGTCGTACTCGGTTGTTTTGGTTTGCTGATGATCGCAGGTGCGAACGCAGCCCCGACGGTTCGCATCGGTAAGCTCGTGTCGAGTTCGGCCGCGGATCCGCCACCGACGGACGCTTTCTGCCGCGCGAACTTTGGGGGTCCCTGTTACAGCCCCGACGAGATCCGCAACGCCTACGGGTTGACGTCGATGGTTGCGGCCGGCTACACCGGTGCCGGTCAAACCATCGTGTTGATCGAATCGTACGGCAGCCCGACGATTGAGGCCGACCTGCAAACGTTTGATCAAGGGTATGGCCTGCCGGATCCGCCGTCGATCAAGGTGATCGCCCCGCTGGGCACCGTGCCCTTCGACCCGGCCACGTACCCCGATCAGATCGGTTGGGCGGCCGAGACGACGCTGGACGTCGAATGGGCACACGCGATGGCGCCTGGTGCGAACATCGTCGTGTTGACCAGCCCGGTCGACGAAACGGAGGGGGTTCAGGGCATGCCCGAGTTCCTGGCTCTCGAGAAATATGCGCTGGATCAGCACCTCGCCAACATCATTTCTCAGAGCTGGGGAGCCACGGAAAACACGCTGTTCACGCCGGGCGGCCGGAAGGTCTTTGCAAATTTCGAGGAGTTTTACGAACGCGCTCGTCGGGAGCATGTCACCGTGCTGGCGTCGACCGGCGATTTCGGAAGTACCGATCCCGAGTTGGACGGAGTGACCCTTTATCCATTCCCGGTGGTCGCTTATCCGGCAACTTCGCCCCAGGTCACGGCGGTCGGCGGTACCAGCCTGTTTGCAGACACGTCCGGCAACTATCAGTCCCAAACGGCTTGACAGGCCGGCGGGGGCGGTATCAGCCAGGTCTTCTCGGAGCCCGACTATCAAGAAGACGCGCTGGCGCCGCAGGTCCAGACAACGCTAGGCAGGCATCGCGGAGTTCCGGATCTCTCGTTCAACGCAGACGGCGCTACGCCGATTCTCGTTTACCTCAGCTTCTTTGGTCCAGCGGCAGCCGGGTACTACTCCATCGGAGGAACCAGCGAGGGATCGCCCACCTGGGCCGGCATCGTTGCGGACCTGAACCAGTTTGCCGGGCACCCGTTGGGATTCCTGAATTCGAAGCTGTATGCGCTTGCGCGCCGCGGCCGAATCTACGATTTCTTCCACGACGTCACGACCGGCAATAACTCGATCGCCGGAGTTCCCGGCTACAACGCGACGCCGGGCTGGGATTTGGTGACCGGCTGGGGAACCCCGGATCTGATCCGCATCCCGTCGCGCTGGACCGAGTTGCTCGACGACGAGTAACTGACGGCTCGGCCCGAGCGGAGGGCCGGACCAACGACAACGGCCGTTCGGATCGACCGCCTTCCGAACGGCCATTCGCACGCTCGGATCGCGCAACGCCACGACGACGCGATCCGCTACAGTTCGCGGCACGCTCTCGTTCGACCTGAAAGGAGACAACATGCCGCTGGTTCGGATCGATCTTTCCCAGGATGCTGCAGAGACGTTAGGCCAGGACATCGGCGATCTGATCTACGAAGCAATGGTGGACGTGATCAACGTGCCGCGTGACGATCGATTCCAGATCGTCACCTGGCACGGCTGGCACGAGCTGCTTTTCCCCAAGAGCTATCTGGGCATTGAATACTCGCCCGGCATCGTGTTCATCCAGATCACACTGAACCAGGGGCGCTCGGTTGAGATGAAGAAGGCGTTCTACCGCCGCGTCGCGGACGATCTGCACGCGAAGCTCGGCCTGCGCAAGCAGGACATCTTCATCAACCTGGTCGAAGTCGCCAAGGAAAACTGGTCGTTCGGCAACGGCGAGATGCAGTACGCATGAGAATCTGACGCTTCCGGGTGCGACCCAGCGCGCGGTGCGCGTGCGCTGCGGTCTATTTCGGCGCAACCGGATTGGGTGCGCGGTACAACTCGCCGCGCGAGCCCCCATTCGGAGTGTCGAACACCCCGGTCAGGATCACGTTGAGCCCGTCGGGCGTGATGGCGATGTTCGGATCGTGCGGGGCCGGCAGATCGACCTGCTTGATCAGCTTGCCGTCGGGCGCGATGACCGCGAAGCACGCTCCGTCCCAGAAACCGACGAACAGGTTGCCGCTGCGGTCGATCCGTAAGCCATCCGGTGTGTAGACGCGCCCGGGCGTCACAGGCAGCACTTCAGACACCTTCAGGAACTCGCGGCGCCCGCTCAGCGATCCGTCGTTCGCAACGTCGAACAGCAGAATGCGTGAGGCGAACGATTCGGCTACATAGAGCAGCTTGCCGTCGGGCGACAGCACCAGCCCGTTGGGCGAATGCAGATCGGAGGCCACCGTCCGCAGCCTGCGATCGGCCCCTCGGTAGTACACCTTCCCGACGATCGGGCGCGGCTCCCACGGGCCGGTGCCGCTGATGTAGACGCCGCCTCGGCCATCCATAGCGAAGTCGTTGGGCTCGCGCAGCCGCTGGCCCGTTTCGTCGTTCTCCACGGTGGACAGCGTTTTGCCGTCGAGCGAAATCGTCACGACCTGGCGACCATCGAAGCAGGCGATCAGCAGCCCCTCCGGCACGCGCGCGAGTCCGGTCGGTCCGCAGCCGTCGCGGTGCCACACCACCCTGGCCGAGGAGTCCTGAATCCGCACCACGTCGTGGCCGACGTAGTCGACCAGGTACAGCGTACCGTCGACGAAGATCGGTCCTTCGGGCGAATGGACGTCGCGCGTGACCACTTCGGGCCCCGCGCCGAGCGCGCCGCTGCTCAGGCCGAGCGCAAGGCTTGCTGCCAACCCGGCAATCGCGCCTCGCACACGCGTCATACGTTGGAATCCGGGGACGCTGCCTTGCGCCGTCCGATGTAGTCCATCAACGCCTCGTCCACGGCCGGATCGATCGGCGGGGCCTCGTATTCGGCCAGCATCTTCTTCCACTGGACGTTGGCCCGCTGCGCCAGATCCTGGCGCCCATCGGCTTCCCACTGCTCGAAGCTGTTGTTGTCGGCGATCGGCGACCGGTAAAACGCCGTCTCGAAATTGGCCTGCGTATGACTGCAGCCCAGGAAGTGCTTGCCCGGCCCGACCTCGCGAATCGCGTCCAGCGCCTGGCCGCTTTCGGACAGGTCCACGCCCGCCAGCATCGTATGCATCATGCCGGCCTGGTCGACATCCATGATGAATTTCTCGTAGCCCATCGCCAACCCTCCTTCGAGCCAGCCGGCGGTGTGCAGCACGAAGTTCACTCCGGCCAGGCAGGTCGGCAGCAGCGTGTTAGCCGACTCGTAGGCGGCCTGCGCGTCGGCGATCTTCGAAGCGCACAACCCGCCGCCGGAACGGAACGGCACACCCAGCCGGCGCGCCAGCGCGGCCATCACGTACAGCACCAGGGCGGGCTCCGGCGTTCCAAAGGTCGGCGCGCCCGATTGCATCGACATCGACGAGGCGAAACTGCCCAGCACGACCGGAGTGCCCGGATTGACCAGTTGAACGAATGCCATCCCCGCCATCGCCTCGGCGAGCGTTTGCGCAGCCACGCCCGCGACCGTCACCGGCGCCATGGCGCCGGCCAGTATGAACGGTGTCATCAGGCAGGCCTGGTTGTTGCGCGCGTAGACCTTGGCGGCTCCAAGCATCGTGCCGTCGAACGTCAGCGGCGAATTGGCGTTGATCAGGCTCAGGATCACCGTGTTCGGCTTTCCGCTGACCGGGTCCAGGTAACGGTCGCCGAACGCGATCTTGGCCAGCTCCACCGTATCGGCAGCCCGCTCGGGCGCCGTCACCGATCCCATGAACGGCTTGTCGCTGTATCGGATGTGCGCGTACACCATGTCCAGGTGCCGCTTGTTGACCGGCAGGTCGACCGGTTCGCACACGGTGCCGCCAGAGTGATGCAGCCACGGCGACAGGTAGGCGAGCCGTACGAAATTGCGGAAATCTTCGATCGTGCCGTAGCGCCGCCCCTCGTCGAGGCTGCGCACGAACGGGCTGCCATAGGCGGGAGCGAACACCGTGCGGGGCCCGCCGATCAGGACGTCGTGATCCGGATTGCGCGCGCGCTGCGTGAATTCGCGTGGCGCGCTGGCCTGGATCAATTGGCGGCACATACCAGGCCCGAAGCGCACCCGCTCGCCGTTCACATCGGCCCCGGCGGCGCGCCAGATCTGCAGCGCCTCCGGATCGTCGCGAAACTCGATGCCGATCTCCTGCAGGATCGTTTCGGCGTTGCGCTCGATCAGCGCCAGGCCTTCCTCGTCCAGCACCTCGTAATAGGGGATCTTGCGCGTGATGTACGGCACCGAAACGCTGCGGCGGGCCAGCCGCGCTGCGCGCTTGGCTTCGCGGCCACCCGGTCGGCGGGCGTGCGCAACGGTCGTGTCTTCGCTCATCGTCGTGTCCTCCGTTTCAATGACGGTCCTGTCAACGCTGGGCCGTCCGATAGTTCGGGTGCTCGAACACCGGCACCCGCATCGGTGCGAGGGGTTGCTGCCCGCGTATCAGGTCGGCCGCTTTCTCCGCGATCATGATGGTCGGCGCGTTCAGGTTGCCGCTGACCACGGCGGGCATCACCGACGCGTCGACCACCCGCAAGGCTTCGAGACCGCGCACGCGCAGCTCGCCGTCGACCACAGCCTGCGCGTCGGAACCCATCGCACACGTGCAGGAGGGGTGATAGGCGCTTTCGCCGCGCGCGCGCGCAAACGCATCGATCTGGCTGTCGGCGACCACACCCGGCCCTGGCTGCAGCTCCGCGCCTCGCAACGGGTCGAACGCGCGTTGCGCCAGGATCTCGCGCGTCAGGCGGACCGCGGCGCGCATCTCGCTGCGGTCACCCTCCGTTTGCAGGTAGTTGAACTGGATTGCCGGATGCTGGCGCGGATCCGATGATCGCAGCTGCACCGAGCCGACACTGCTTGGGCGCATCGGGCCTACGTGCAGTTGAAAACCGTGCCGATCGATCTTCGCCTTGCCGTCGTAGTCGGCGGCGATCGGCAGGAAATGGTACTGCAGGTCGGGATGGCGCACGCCGGCGCGGCTGCGGATGAAGCCGCCGGCTTCGAAGTGGTTGCTGGCGCCGGCACCCGTGCTGGTCAGCAGCCACTGCAGCCCGATCCCAAGCTTGGCGAGCGGCTTTTGCGTCGGATACAGCGACACCGGCTGCGTGCAGGCGTGCTGGACGTAGATTTCGATATGGTCCTGCAGGTTGCTGCCGACGCCCGGCAGGTCGGCAACGACGGGCAGGTCGAGGCGGCGCAGCGCGTCGGCGTCTCCAACACCCGACAGCATCAGCAGCTGCGGGGAATTGATCGCTCCGCCGCTGACGATCACTTCGCGGCGGGCGCGGACCTCGTGCACCGCGCCGTCGCGTGCATATTCGACGCCGACCGCACGCGACCCTTCGAACAGGATCCGCAGCACCAGGCTGCGCGGCAGCACCCGCACATTGCGCCGCTGCATCGCCGGCCTCAAGTAGGCGCGCATCGTGCTCCAGCGCCGCCCCCGCAGCGTGGTCTGGTCCATCGGCCCGAAGCCTTCCTGCCGATAACCGTTCATGTCGGGTGTGTACGCGTAGCCGGCCTGCTGGGCCGCCTCGATGAAGGCGTGAAAAAGCGGGTTGCGCATCGATGGTGTGGTGACCGCCAGCGGCCCGCCGGCACCGTGATAATCGTCGGGGCCCTGCAGCCGGTTTTCGGAGCGAATGAAATAAGGCAGGCAATGCGCGTACGACCACCGCTCCAGCCCCGGCCGCTGCGCCCACCCGTCATAGTCGTACGCATGGCCCCGGATGTAGACCATCCCGTTGATCGACGAGGAGCCGCCCAGGACGCGACCGCGCGGGCAGTACATGCGGCGCCCGTCCATCGCAGGTTCGGGTTCCGAGTGGTAGTACCAGTTGTAGCGGTCGTTCGCGAGCGGCAAGGAAAACGCGGCCGGCATGTGGATCACTACGCTGTGGTCGGGGCCTCCGGCTTCCAGGACTGCCACGCGAACCTCGGGATCTTCGCTGAGCCGATTGGCCAGCACGCAGCCGGCCGACCCGGCCCCGACGATCACGTAGTCGAACTCGTCACTCGCCCGCATTGCAGCTCAATAGGGACAGGCAACCTGACCCAGCTCGACGTAAACGGTCTTCAGGCGCGTGTAGTGGTCGATCGCGGCGTGCCCGTTCTCGTGGCCGATGCCGGATTGCTTGAAGCCGCCAAACGGGACTTCGACCGGCGTCACGTTGTAGTTGTTGATCCAGCACACGCCGGCGTCGATGCGACCGATCACGCGGTGCCCGCGCGCCAGATCGCGCGTGAAGACACCGGCGGCGAGTCCGTACGGCGTGGCGTTGGCGCGCCGCACCACTTCGTCCTCGTCGCGGAAGCGCAGCACCGACATCACTGGACCGAAGATCTCTTCGCGCACGATCTCCATCCGGTCGTCGCAGCCGACGAACACGGCCGGCTCGATGAAGCAGCCGCGCGCCAGGCGCGAATCCGCCGGCCGCCGTCCACCGCACGCGAGTCGCGCCCCGGCGCTGATGCCCCGTTCGACGAAGCCGAGCACACGGTCCAGATGCTCGCGGCTGATCAGCGCACCGACCTGGGTGGAAGGATCCATCGGATCGCCCAGCTTCAAGCGGGCCACCCGCGACAGCAGGCGCTCGACGAACGCGTCGTGCACGTCGTCCTGCACGAACACCCGCGTCCCGTTGGTGCACACCTCGCCCTGCGTGAAAAAGTTGGCCATCATCGAGCCGGCTACCGCCTGCTCCAGGTCGGCGTCGTCGAACACGATCAGCGGCGACTTGCCACCGAGCTCCATCGTGACGCGCTTCAAAGTGGCGGCTGCATCGGCCATCACGCGCCGACCGGTCCCGCATTCGCCCGTCAGCGACACCTTGGCAATCTGCGGGTGGTGCGTCAGCAGCTGGCCCGTGCGCGCGTCGCCCTGGACCACGTTGAACGCTCCGTCGGGCACGCCCGCGTCGCGGTAGATCTCGGCCAGGTTGCCGGCCGTGGTCGGAGTCAGCTCCGCCGGCTTGAAGATCATCGCGTTGCCGCAAGCGAGCGCCGGCGCCGACTTCCAGCATGCGATCTGCAGCGGGTAGTTCCAGGCGCCGATGCCGGCGCAGATGCCGAGGGGCTCGCGCCGGGTGTAGACGAACGCGTCGCGCAGCCCATGGTGCGCTCCGTGCAGCGTCGCAGCCAGTCCCGCGAAGAACTCGATACAGTCGGCGCCGCTCGGAATATCGACCGCTTCGGCCTCCTGGATCGGCTTGCCGGTGTCGATCACCTCGAGCCGCGCCAGTTCGCCCCCGCGCGCTCGCACCATCGCGGCCGCCCGGTTCAAGCTGCGCC
>Ga0210394_10005399_pt1 | contig 14324 bp, 9 predicted proteins | sample IncBWC12MmetaG_FD_160121 | JGI IMG/M metagenome (GOLD analysis project Ga0210394, IMG submission 160121) | Forest soil microbial communities from Barre Woods Harvard Forest LTER site, Petersham, Massachusetts, United States - Inc-BW-C-12-M | ecosystem: Environmental > Terrestrial > Soil >...
GTCTCAGTGCCGCGATCTTCATCCCGAATCCCTTTGCGCGCGACGCCGCGGCGCTGCCGATGGACCCGTAACCGACAATGCCCAGGGTCTTGCCCTCCGGCCTGCTGGCGACGAACGGCTCCCACACGCCCGCCTGCTGCTGCCGGATGACGCGGCCCAGGTCGAAGGAAAAGTGCAGCATCGCCGCCATCACCCAGTCGGCCAGAGGCCATCGGAAGACCCCGCGGCCGTTAGTGAGCTGCGCCGGATGCGCCAGCATCTCCGGCGTAAGAATGCCTTCCACGCCGGTCCACAGCGAATGAATCCAGCGCGCGCGCGCCGCCAGCGGCAGGACTCCTTCGAGCAGCGACGCCTTGGTCGCGGCGAAAAGAATCGCGTCCGCGTCCGGAGCTGCCGGGCTCAGCTTGGCGGGATCGTCACTGACGGTAACACGCAGGTGGTCAGGTAGGCGCGAAAGCGCCTTCAGATACGGAGCCGAGGGGTCGGCAATCACCAGCAGCATGGGCGCAGACATCGCAAAGTCTAGAATAACGTGCCACACTGAAGGCGTGCCGGAATATTGTACCTGCGGAGCGAAGCTTCCAGAAGACGCCCGCTTCTGCCACAAGTGCGGAAGGCCGACTCGGGAAGAGCCGGTGCTGGTTGAGGAAGCGCCGATCGCTCCTCCCGTTCCGCCGCCGCCGCCCCTAAAACCGCAGCTTCCTCCCATCGGATTCCACAACGGCCCGGCCGTGCGTGTCGCGCTGCTGTCGGGCGTGGTGGGATTCCTGCTTTTGATCATTTCCAGCTCGCTAGGTGCGCCCGCCGCCTCCACTCTGGGGCTGGTAGGAGGGGGATTCCTAGCTGTTTACCTCTACCAGCGCCGCACCGGACAAAGGCTTTCGGTGGTACACGGAGCGCATCTGGGCTGGCTCTGCGGCATCTTTGACTTCGCCATCATGGCTGCTGTGCTCGCGGCGAGGATGCCAAGTCTTTCTGACCCGGGGATCATGGATGCCATGCGCAAACAGTTACAGGGCGCGGGGAGCCAGGCCGAAGTCGATCAAATAATCCGGACGCTGTTTAGCCCGCCCGGAATGCTGGCGGCCGCGGCATTGATGTTCCTAATGTTCACGGTGCTGCCGGCCTGCGGAGGAGCGCTGGGCGCGAAACTCCTAAGCCGCGACTAGCTAGAACCCGTCACGCGAATGCCTGACGGCCTGCCGGATAGTACCACATAACGGCCTTATGTCGCGCTATCCTGCCGCCGCCATCGGGGCTTTATCTTCTGCCTTTTAGTTGTCCGATGGTTGCTCGGCGCGGTCGATGACCAGGACCTCGACGGGGCCTTTCGAAGATTGGAGGCGCAGGCCGAGCTGCTCCTGGATGGCGGTGAAGATGGACGGTCCGCCGTCGTCCGGCTGGGCGTCGGCGTGATCGTCTGGGGTCCAATGCAGATCGACGTCGAAGTTGCCTTCGAGGCCGGTCTTGTCGATCACTTTGCGGCCAAGGACTCCAGAGAGCACGTTAGCGAACGTGGGAACAGTGGTCTTCTTGAAGGTTATGGAGCCGGTGTTGGTCATCCCGAAGCCGGGTTCGTCGCCGCTGGGCCGGAGCTTGGAGCCGCCTTTGGCGACGACGAGATCATAAACGGGAAGCTCTTTGGTTTCGCGGTGCAGGACGAGACGGAAACGGTCCACGAGCATGGTTTTGAACATCTCATCGCGCTGCTCGGGGGTGATGGCGGGCGGGGCGTTCGATCCGGGCGTGGCTTCGATGTCCCATCCTTTGGTCGCGATCCATGGGGGGCCACCGGAGACTTGGAAATCACGGACGCGGTAGACGTTCTGGATGAGGAGCTTCAGGGTTGCGTTGCTGACGCTCACACGGCCGCCAGGCGGAGTGCGGTAATACATGACGCTGCCTCGGTCGGGCGGCGCGGGCTTCACAGAAGCAGCGTCGAAAGCGAGCGGCGTCTGTGCCGAAAGACACAAACACAAAGCGATCGCGCAGGCGAATGTACGCATGGCTTCACCTCCTCAGAGAGGTATACCGAAAATGCTTCGCTGGGTTACGAGCTTACTGAACCCGGTGACGGGCTTCATCCACCTGTCTCCCACGAAACCAGCGCTGGCATCTGCATTGCATCGGCGACGGCCGGAAGTTCCAAAATCTTCGGTGGGCGGGGCAACGATTTACTAGTCTAGACGCTTTCATACTTTATCGTCTAGTAAACAAGGGGGGGCAATATTCAGGGCGCGCCCCGTAACTCAGCTCCAGTTGTCCGTCGGAGTGTTTTCTGCGCCGAAGAAGCAGCTCGGGGTTGTGTAGTAGGCCTCTTCGGGTTTGCCCTAATTCTCCGAGGGCCGCTCGGCGTGGTCGATGACCAAAATTTCGACCGTATCTTTGGCCGATTGCAGCTTCAGCCCAAGCTGATCTTGGATGGCCGCTAACACCGCCCGGTTCAGGTCTTCAGGATTCGGAGGGGTCTTCCCCCCTCCGCCTTCCACGGATGATTGAGCGGCACCTGATGGCTGAAAGAGAATGTCGTAGTCGATGAATCCCGTGATGCCGGTTTTATTGATGACAGGGCGGTCGGCAGAGGCACCGACAAGCTGGACGAAATCCCCGATGGATTCTTTGGTCGCTTTGCTTCGCATCACTCCTCCGGGCTCCGGAGTGACCTTCCAACTGAAAGTTTCATCGGCTCCGGCAGGCGTAAACGCCTTGCTGGACTTGGATTGGACCAGATAGTACACGGGCAGTACTTTAGAATCCCGGTGAAATTTCACTTGGAAGCGATCCGCGAGCAGGGACTGCAGCATGACACGGGCCTGGTCCTGTGTGGCTTCGTCCGGGCCGGGACTCAGGGCGCTGATGTTGAACATGAGGGAGTCGGCCCACGCGGGAACGCCGGAGACCTGGTAGTCCTTGACCGAATACGCGGCGGCGATGAAGGCGTGGAGGGTGCCGTTCAGGATAATGCGATTGCCGGAGATTTTGAATGGATTGCCTGAGGTACCGACGAACGAAAGATCGGCTCCCCCCGGATATTTCGGTTGCTTGTCGTCGAGCTGCTTCACTGTGGCCACTTCGAAACTCGGTTGGGGCGGGGCTTGCGGCGCGGCCACTACCGTGAGGGGCGACATCACAAGGACGAGCACCACCGCGGCGGCGCACGCAAGCGCCAGAAAGAACGTTCCCGCCCGCCCGCGCCGCTGCCTGCTGTCGAGCACCGCACCGACGCGGGTCGCCAGATCGGCACGATTTGCCATCGCCAGCAGCGGCGATCTCTGAGCCACCGATATGCGCTTCGCGAGCCCGACCAGTTGGTCGGCATAAGCGGTTGCCTCCGAGCGCCCGAGTACCGCATCATCGCACGAGCGCTCCGCTTCCAGCACGAGCTTACGCCACGCGACCCAGACCAATGGATGAAACCAATATACGGCGCATGCGACACGGGCGAGGCAGCGACTTACCGAATCGCCGCGCCGTACGTGCTCCAGTTCGTGTACAACCGCACGATTCAGGTCCTCCTGGCTCCAGGTCTCCGCGTCCCGAGGGAGCACTACGGCAGGATGCACGACGCCACACGTCATCGGTCCCGGCAGCGCTTCATGCAGGAGCACTTCGACGCGCCGATGAATGCCGGCATCAAGCGAAAGCATTTCAACGATTGACTGCCCACGTCGCCACGGCAAGCCAGATCGGCGCAGTGAACGAATTTGTACCAGACCAATAATCACCGGGAGCAGGAAGAGCGCGGCTCCCGCCGCCCACCCTGCGAGCAACAGATTAAATGGCGAAAGACTCGCCGTTTGCGGCGTTGCGGGAGCGACACGAGGACCCGCAGCCGCCATCGTAACGGAGGGGTTAGCGTCGACGCCCGTCAGGAGCGCTGGCAATGCGGCACGGCTTTCCATCCGGACCGGCACACCGACGTGGAACGGCGGCATGACGAAGGAGGCTATCGGCAGTAGTAACATCACGCCGAACATCGCAGCCAGCAGCGCATGACGAACCGCCGCGCGGTTACTGCGTGCCAGCCAGGCTGCGATGAGGCCCAGCGAGGTGGTGACGGTCACCTTTGCGACAACTGAGGCTGCCAACGAATTGCCGATGGCAATCGTCACTCCATTGATAGTCGGCATCATGACTACTTCTTCCTTTCCTTTCGAACACGGTCGATTTCGCCCTTCAGCGCGTCAAGATCGTCATCTGTCCACGAAGCCTCGGTTACGAGAGCTGACATCATCTGACGCAGCGAGCCGCCGAAGAACGTCTGCAAATACTGTTGCAGCGCCGTTCGCTTTGCGATGGCCGGAGAGATTGTGGCGGAGTAAATATATCGGGGGCCATCGTACTGATGTTTCAGGCAGCCCTTCTTTTCGAGCCGAGTAAGCATGGCGCGGACAGCCGAGTCGCTGGGCGGGTTAGTCAGGCGCGCGCGGATTTCATCTGCCGATGCACGGTTCCCCAGCGCAAAGACCGCGTTCATGATCTCCCGCTCGCGACGACTAGGCAGTGCGGAGTTGGTTTTGGATGGCGGCATTAGTTGCTACCAATGTAGCATACAGCTACATACGTAACACTGTCAAGCCCCCAATCGATCCGCCGATAATCCGAGATTATGTAAAGGCCACGGCTGATCAACTCCCCGCTCTTCTACTCTGCGCCCACTTCACCAGAGCCACGCCGGCGAAGATAATCCCCATCGCGATCCCCTCCCGCGCCGAAAATTGCTCGCCGTAAATCCACACGCCCAGCAGCACGGCCACCAGAGGATTGACGAAGGAATAAATCGACGCCACCGCCACCGGAAGCCGGGAAATCGTGATCACGTAAGCGCTATAGCCGATAATTCCTCCGAAAACCGCCAGATACAGAGTCGCGCCGATGCCGCGCGCGGTCCAATGTGTCGAGTGGACTTGCAGCAGCGCGGGCACGACAAACGCCGCTCCGGCCGCGAATTGCTGCACCGCCGCGCTCACGATCGGATGCGCCTTCGAGTCCTGGCGACGTTGCAGAATCGAGCCCAGCGCCCAGGCCAGATAGCCCATCTGGATCAGCACGAATCCGGCGACGATCAGCCGGGACGATCCCGAAGCGAACACGCTGCCGCCGGCAACGCTGGGGTTAGCAACGGGATTAACTACCAGCAGCGCCGCGCCGGCCGCGCCGATCGCCATCGCGCCGATGGTCGGGCCATGCAGAGGCTCGCCGCCGGGCATCGCCGCTTCCGCCGCCACCAGCCAGAATGAGCCGGTGGTGACGAACAGTGAAGCCAGCCCGCTGGGAACCCATACTTCCGCGTAGGTGAGCGCCCCGGTCCCCAGGCCGATGGTCATCACTCCGTACAGCGCGGTGCCCCACAACTCGCGCCCTTGCGGAAAGCGCGCGCCTCCCAGCCTCGCGGCGGTCAGCATCACGCTGCCGGATAGCAGATAGCGCACGCACATCAGCATGGCCGGAGGCAGCTCCCCCACGGCGATGCGGATGCCCAGGTAGGTGGTGCCCCAAAAGAAGCACACGCAAACCAACGCGGCATAGGCCGTGAACTGGGGATGGTCCTTCAAGGATTACCATGTTAGCTTGATCCTTACCCTCACCATCAATCCCGCCGTCGACCGCACCGTCACCGTGGACAAACTGGTCTTCGAGGACCGCGGCTATATTCTCGGCCGCACCGAATCCGCCGGCGGGCGAGGCATCAATGCTTCCCAGTTGATCCACGCTTTCGGCGGCAAGACTCTGGCGCTGCTGACCTCGGGCGGCGAGGCGGGCGCGCGAATGGAGAAATCGCTCGCCGGCATGGGCTTTCCCTTCGAGGCCGTAAACGTGGGCTCGGAGAGTCGCATCAACCTGACCATCTCCGACAAGCAGGGACTCACAGTCAAGCTCAACGAGGTGGGCGCTCCGCTCGAAGCCCAGGAGATCCACGCCATTCGCGATCTGGTCGAAGCTCTGCTTGGAAAAGCCCGGTGGCTGATGATCTGCGGGAGCATGCAGCCCGGCGTTCCGCCGCACTTTTACTGCGAGCTGATCGGGCTGGCCAAAGCCCACGGAGTCAAGACCCTTCTCGATACCGACGGCGAGGCGCTCCAGCACGCGCTCGAAGCCAAGCCCTCCGTCATCAGCCCCAACCAGCCGGAGGCCGAGCGGTTATTGGGCCGCGCTTTGCTCACCCGCAATCAGTTTCTGGAAGCCGTGGGCCGAATTCACGCCATGGGGCCGGAATCGGTGATTCTCAAGCTCGGCAGCCGAGGCGCCATCGGCGTTTCGGCGGAGGGAATTTTCGAGGCCCTGCCTCCGCGCGTGGACGTGGTCTGCCCCATCGGTTCGGGCGACGCCTTAGCCGCGGCTTTTGTATGGAGCATGGATAAGGGGAAAACGTTCGCCGAATCACTGCGTTGGGGCGTCGCTGCGGGCACCGCAACTGCGGCGCTTCCAGGCATCCATTTCCCTTCGCTACAACAGACCCGCGCGATCTACAAGAACGTGGAAGTGCGCCCGGCCGGCTAAGGACGTGCCATACCGCTCCCTCTGGCCGCGGCTCAGCAATGGCTTCTACTCTGAGGCCGCAGTGGGGCAGGTCTGTGACCTGCCGTAGCTGCTCTGACGCGGTCTCTTCCCGTTCAATTCGGCCCCGCCGGAGGCCCGGGTGAGCCGCGACCGAAGGAAGCGGTTCCTAAGCCTTAATCCAGGTGATTTCACTTAACCCTTGGCTAATACAGAAATCCCTGTTACTATGCTAGCGACTAAGGACAGCACCAAGGTAAAGAATGTCCCCCTCTTCCGGGGGCTTGGCTTTTGTCCTCACGTTTTGGGTGGTTGTGTGGCCGGCAGCTTCCATCCGCACCGGATCGCCAGATTCTGGCTGGTGGGGAACACAGGAAGCGCAAGCGCTTCGCCAGGCCGCACGAGCACCGACCCTCAAGGGTGATTTCGCCGAATCTGAGCGCATCTATCAACACGGCGCCGATCTGGCCGCCCAGCGCCGCGACCGGGTGGCTGGCGCATGGTTCCTGATCGGCGTAGCCGGCTCCCGCTTTTCGCGCTTCGACTACCGCGGCGCCCTCGACGCGTATCTTCAAGCCAGGGGCCAGGCGGAGCAGGCTCGCGACCGGCTGTGCCTGGGCGCGATCGACTTCAACCTCTCCAGCCTGTATCTCCAGATGTGGGACTTCGAGTCGGCGCTCCGGTCGGCGGAGGAAGCGCAGAGGATCGTTCAAGGGCTTGCAAACATCTACTACCGGCCCCAGTTGATTCTGCAACTCGGCCGGCTGCACGCGGCGGACGCCGCCTCGATTCCGTTCTATAAAGAAGGTATTGAAGCGGCACGCACGGCCGCTGCCAAGGACCCTACCGAGATCGCGGTCGAAGCCGAGGGGTGGGATCTGCTCGGCGAAGCTCTGCTTGCAAGCGGCGACCTGCCCGGCGCCGAGCAGGCGGAGCAGCGGGCCTTGGTTTTGCGGCGGCAATCCGCGCCGCACGATCTGGGCCGTTCCTACTGGCGTTTGGGGTTCTTGCGGCTGCAACAGGGATCGCTCGCGGAGGCGGAGAGTTTCACCCGCCGAGCCCTCCAGGAGCCGCCAGATCCGCCGCGTTATCGGCTCCAGTACCAGCTCGGGCGCATTCTCTGGGAGCAGGGGCGCGTTCCGGAAGCGTTGCTGGCCATGGAGGACGCTGTCGGCCAGGCTCAGACTTGGAGGGCGGGGATTGCCCCGGCGTTCATTTCACTGGACGGAGCAACTACGGAGCTGGGCGCGCAAGTCTTCGACGGCTTCGAGGAGGCGGCCGTCAACTACGGCATCCAAACCCACAACCAGCGCTGGATCGCGGAGAGTTTTCAGGCGGCGGAGCTGAATCGCGGCCTTAACTTCCAGAGATCTCAAAGTGCGTGGCGTGGCGCGCTGCCCTTGGAGTATGAAGAAACCCTCGGCAACTTGCACGCCGAAGAGACCAATTTATTTCGATCTGGAGCCAGGAAAAGCCCGTCTTCAGAACGTCTCCAAATGAGACTTACCGAAATGGAGTCTCAGGCAGGGCTAGGGTCCTCCCTTATTAACTCCGAGAGTTTCCCGAGTGACGATTCACTTATTCATTTCCAACAGAGGCTTAGGGAGTTTGCAATACTCCTCAGCTTCGGATTGGGAGAGAAGGAATCCTTTCTTTGGGCAGTAACCCGCAACACCTTGCATGTGTATCGGTTACCGCCGGCGGACCAGATACGCAGCGCGGTTCGGGAGTTTCGGGAAGCGATTGAAAGCGGAACAACAGATGTCGAGGACATTGGTGGGCGACTTTACAAGATGCTATTCGGGCAACTGCAAGCGCAAGAGGCGTCTAAGCCCGCATGGCTGCTTTCGCCCGAGGATGCCCTCCAGGAGCTTCCGTTTGCGGCACTGGTTCTTCCAGCCGGCGACACAAAACACGGCCAAGTCGGCGGCCGCAGCGTATTTCTGGCCGAAAGGCACTCCTTGCAGGTGATCGCGGGTGCGCTGCTGCCGGAAGGTCCAACTCATCCTTCTCTAAATGGCTTCCTCTCAGTGGGAGATCCCATTTATAACTTCGCCGATCCGCGCTGGAAATCGGCGCTGCCGGCCATTGGACCTCTGCACATGGGTCCTCTCCAATCGTGGCTTTTCCATTCGCCACCGGGGCTTTTCCAATCGTGGTGGGCCAGCTTCACGGGTCAGACCGGGAACCAGCTCAACCGCTTGCCGGGTAGCCGCAGGGAAGTGGAATCGAGCGCAGCGGCGTGGGGCAGGGGCAACGCGACCCGGGTGTTGGAGGGCGCCGAAGCCAGCCGGGAAAGGTTCCTTGAGTCCCTGTCCCCGCCGCCCCAGGTGATTCACCTGGCAACTCACGCCTTAACGCCGGCCTCGGGTGGCGAGGCGTACCTGGTCTTTGGCCTGGGGGCGAACGGTCGCCCGGAAATGCTCAGCACCTCCGCCGTCCAAACGCTACAAGTTCCTGGATCTGTTGTGGTGATGACGGGGTGCGCGACCGCCCCCAGCGACGTAAGAGCAGGGCTGGGATTGGCCGGGTTGGTGCGCGCCTGGACTGTAGCTGGCGCAAGCGCCGTAGTGGCTACCGAATGGGCCGTGCGGGACAATACCGGCAGCTCTCTACTCTCCAGTTTCTATAAGCACTTACGGGAAGTCCCGAACAGCGTGGCCGAGGCTCTTCGGCTGGCTCAAGTCGAGATGATTCATTCGGGGGCACAGGGCAGTACAGCGCAGACGTCGCCGTCGTCGTGGGCCGCATACCAGGTTTTTGGCAATCAGTCTTCAGCAATCGAGTCTTTGGGATCCGGTCTGGGATCAAGGAGCTACACGCAATGAACCCTTCCGAAAGGTCCGGCAACCCTCACGAAAACAACAGGTTGCTCTCCGCCGGGGGCGGCGCCGCTTCGGCGCCGGAAAGTCCCGTGGATCAATTGCCAACCGGCACAATGAGCGACGCGCAGGACGCCGCGGCCGAAGCCGGCGCCCCCTACGTTGTTTCCCCCGAAGCTTATGCCGGCTGGGTCGAGCTGGTCGAGCGCATTAAGTCGGGCGAAGCCGGCAGCATGGAGGAACTGTATCAGCTTTTCTCGAAAGGAATTCGCTTCTACTTGTGCCGTCAACTCGGGCCCCAGGAGCTGGACGACAAGGTCCACGACACCTTCGTGGTGGTGGTGCAGGCTATCCGCCGTGGTGAGCTTCGCGAACCCGAACGATTGATGGGCTTTGTCCGTACGATCGTGCGCCGCCAGGTGGCCGCGCATATCGACCGGGTGGTGCATAACCGCCGCGAACAGGTGGACCTGGATTCCAGTATGCGAGTAGCCGATCCGCGCGAGAATCCCGAGGAGAGCGCGATCTTCCGGCAGCGCGCCGAGCTGATTCAACGTGTGCTTGGTGAGCTCACCGAAAGGGACCGGGAGATCCTGACCCGGTTCTACTTAAACGAGCAAAGCCAGGAGCAGATCTGCACAGAGATGTCCTTGACGGAGACCCAGTTCCGGCTCCTAAAGTCCCGCGCCAAAGCCCGTTTCGGGGAACTGGGCAGGAAAAAGCTTTCCCAAAATACTCTCCAAGCAGTTTTCTTGAGAACTTCCTCAGGTCTGTTCCACTAAGGAACAGAGTGCCAGTTCGGCACGCGGCCCCGCTCCAAAATTGCGAGGCACTCTGGAGATCCTTGTGGAAATCAGCCTTGTTTTCCGCGACCACCCCGACGAGAACGTCTTGGAGGAATACGCTTTTGGCCGTCTCAGCGACGCAAAAGCGGTCGTTCTGGAGGAGCACATCCTGGTCTGCGCGCATTGCCGGGCTGCGCTTGCGCAGACGGACGATTATATTCGCTTGATGAAATTCGCTGTGTCTCGCCCGTTGGAGATTCCGCGAACTGGGAACAGCAGGCGGTCCGCGCTCGCCTTGGCGGCACTCCTGGCGGCGGCCTGCATCGCGGCCGTGGCCTGGGTGAAACCTCATGCGCAGCCGGCTTCGGTGGCGCTGGCGTCTTTCCGCGGCGGGGCCACCGGAGCCTCGGTGAACCAGGTTGCCGCGGGCCATCCTCTGGATCTATCGATTTCCGGGGCCGACGTTTCCCCCGCCGCGAATTATCGTCTGGAAGTGGTGACGTCCATGGGAGATTCGGTCTGGAGCGGCCCGGCCAGTGCCGGGGACGGCAGGCTCTTCGCGCACCTCGCCAAGAGCCTCGGCGCGGGAACCTACTGGGTCAGATTGTACGCCCCGTCATCCGAACTGCTGGCCGAATACGGTCTGCAAGTGAAATAAATGTCACTGTAGTCGCGAAAGGCAGGTCGCAGACCTGCCCCACAGGGCGGAGATCGCCCCGTCGCCCTCCACACCACCGGACGCGCTTTTTTTTCACGACGGTTGCCGTCATCGGCTTCCATCCAACCAGATTCTGCCCATGCTGGGCACACTGGGGCAGGTCTGCGACTGGCGTTTTCGGGATCAGGCTGGGTGAACCGCGCGCGTCAGCAAGCGGTGCGCGTGCCTCCGCGCGCTACAAGCAGGTTGAAGATTAGCCTTGACTTTGCCATTTGGCTGGGCGTAGCATAAACCACGATGTAGTACGTCGCCGGGTGGCGACGGGGCTTCAGGTGGCCGGGACAGTCTCTCCGAGGAGGTTGGTCTATGCGTTGGTGTGCAACCGCATTTTGCTTTAGTGTGTTTTCAATTGCCGTGTTTGGCCAGGCAGGCACCGGCACGATTACAGGAACGGTCACCGACCCATCCGGAGCAGTGGTTGCCGGCGCTCCCGTTGAAGTCAGAAATACGGACACGAACTTCCCCTATTCAACCGAGACCACGGCCACGGGCTCCTACACTGTTCTGCGGCTGCCGCCCGGGCCCTATACCGTCACGATTTCGGCTCCAGGATTCAAGAAGCTGGTTCGGAGCGGATTGGCGGTCGACGCAGGTCAGACTCTGCCTTTGGATTTGACGCTCCAGGTCGGCGCGGCGGGTGAATCGGTGACAGTAACCGCGGAAGCAACATTGCTGAAGACGGAGAGCGGCGACGTGGCCCACAACATCACGCTTTCCCAGTTGGACGAACTGCCGATTCTCGGAATCGGCACCGCCAACGCGGGAAGCAATGGCATTCGCAATCCGTTTAACTCCGCGGTGTTTCTGCCGGGAGTCAGCTACTTCGCGAACTTCAACATGATCATTAACGGCGCGCCTTCGAACACGGCGGCGTACCGCATCGAGGGTCTCGACAATACCGACCACACCGTGTCCTACGCGATCATGCAGAACCAGCCCGGCGCGGACGCGGTGCAGGAGATTGCCGTGCAGACCAGCAACTACGCCGCGGAATTCGGACAGGCGGGCGGCGGTCTTTTCAACATCACCATGAAGTCGGGCACCAACCAATTTCATGGCAGTGGCTTCGAGTACTTCGAGAATGAGGCTCTGAACGCCGGCGATCCTTTTTCGTACAACTCTGGAACACAGGCCGATCCGTCAGGCGGTAAGTTCCGGCCCAGAAGCCGCCGCAACGACTTCGGCGGCACGTTTGGCGGTCCGGTGTGGATTCCCAAAGTCTACAACGGGAGGAACCGAACCTTCTTCTTCTATTCCTACGAGTATTTCATTGAGAACCAGGCCCTGACATTCCCCGATACGCTACCCAACGCGCAGTATCAGGCGGGGAACTTTTCCGCGATTTCGCCCAACGGCGGAACGGGATTTAACACCGGGCTGGGAGTTCCCTCCACCAAGGTCGCAACCGACGCACTGGGCAACCCGATCTACGCCAACGAGATCTATGACCCCGCCAGCCGGTCCACCACGGCCGCCGGCGTGGGTACCGCGACTCCCTTCATGAACAATATCATTCCTTCGACGCGGTTCAGTCCGGTCGCGGTGGCGATCCAAAACCTGCTGCCCCCGCTGTCGAATACCGGCCTGTACAACAACTATAATGGCGTCAACCCAGGTAAGCGCATCACGTCCATCCCCTCCATCAAAGTCGATCAAAGCCTCGGCGCCAAGCAGAAACTTTCCTTCTATTATCAGCACACCAACACAAGCGCCCAGTACACCACTCCCAACGGCAACGCCGACGGACTGCCTCCTCTACTCACGGGCGCGCGCGGCTCCATTCCCATCGGCGGCCCGGCCATCCGGCTCAACTATGACGACACCATTACGCCCACCTTGTTGGCGCATGTCGCGATCGGCTATTCGATGATCTACTTCTACGACCACAGTCCGTTCACCGAGGGCGGCGGGATGTTCAATTGCTTGAGCCAGATCCAGCTCCAGGGTTGCGAGGGCAGCTACAATTTCCCGACCATCGTCACTGGAAACACGACCAGTCCTGAGGCGCTGGGCGGCATGCAGCAGCTCGGCAACGCTCTGGCGCACACGGCCACCCACACGGAACGTCCATCCGCCAACGCGAACATGACCTGGGTCAGGGGGAGCCACACGTATAAAGCCGGCGCGGAAGTCTGGTTCCAAGCTCAGATTACGGCGCCTCCCACCGGCGTGGGACTCACCTTCGGCGCGGGTGCAACCTCGATTCCCGGTTTGGCGGCAGGCTCCACCGGAGCTTATACCGTCGGTTTCCCCTACGCCAGCTTCCTGCTGGGCGATGTCACCGCGGCTACGCAGTATGCGCCGGTGGACGCCCGCATGTTCAAGTCCCAATGGGCCATGTTCATTCAGGATTCCTGGAAAGCTACGCGCAAACTCACAATAGATTACGGCCTGCGCTGGGATTACGCCACCGCTGCTCAGGAAGAGTATGGCCGCTCCGCGGATCTGGGTCTGGAGACCCCGAACCCGGCCGTTGGCGGCCGCCTCGGCGCGCCAATCTTCCAATCCACCTGCGGATGCACCTTCGTGAAGAACTATCCCTATGCCATCGGTCCGCGGCTGGGCATCGCTTATCAGATCAACTCCAAAACCGTATTCCGCGGCGGCTGGGGTCTCGCCTACGGATTCGCTCCGGACATCAACATCCAAAACACGGCCGATGTGACCAACACTCCGACCGGTGTCAACAACTTCGCCGCCCTGAACGTCCCGGGCACCATCCCGCAACCTACGTGGCCGAATTTCAGCGTGAGCCAGACTCCACTGCCGGGCGCCACCACCAGCGGTTTCCTCTCCTTTCTCGACCCCGGCGCTTCCCGGCCTCCGCGCCAAGACCAGTGGAGTTTAGGGCTCCAGCGTGAGATCAGTCGCGACTTCGTAATCGAAGGCGCTTATGTGGGCAACCGAGGGGTGTGGTGGAGCGGTCCGCTCGGCTATCTGAACCAGTTATCGCCCCAGAATCTCTCGACGTACGGATTGTCGCCGTATACCACAGCGGCGGATAACCTTCTGCTGAACGACACCATCAGCAACACCGCAGTCATCCAACGATTTGGGAACCTCACTCCGTATTCCGGCTATGCCAGCACCAATACGCTGTTGAACGCTCTGCGCCCGTACCCGCAGTTCACCTCGATCGGCGTCACCAACTCACCCACCGGGCGGACGTTCTATGACTCTCTTCAGATGAAGGGGACCAAGCGGCTTGCGCACGGGTTGCAAGTAAACGGCACATTCACCTGGTCCAAGGCCCTGGTGGGAATCCGTCCCAATTTGTTCGTGCCCTCGGACAAGGGGCTTCAGGCTACCGACCAGCCGTTTCTGTTCAACGCAAATATTATCTACACCACCCAAAAATGGTTCACCAACAGGATTCTGACGAATATTGTCAGAGACTGGGGGATCGGCGCATTCCTGCAATACGGCAGTGGCCTGCCGTTGGCTCCGCCGGCGTCGACCACTACCAATTACATCGGGGGCAGCGAGCAATTTCGCGTTGCA
>Ga0210394_10005401_pt1 | contig 14322 bp, 15 predicted proteins | sample IncBWC12MmetaG_FD_160121 | JGI IMG/M metagenome (GOLD analysis project Ga0210394, IMG submission 160121) | Forest soil microbial communities from Barre Woods Harvard Forest LTER site, Petersham, Massachusetts, United States - Inc-BW-C-12-M | ecosystem: Environmental > Terrestrial > Soil >...
CGAATGGCCGCCGCAAACCGCCCTATGCCGCACCGAGCTACCGTCTCCCTGTTCGCCCTGATCCTGATCTGCGTAACGCTTTTCCCGATCGCCGCGCCGGCGCATAACGTCTCCAAGCGCGATGCATCGTTCGTCCAGGCGAACCAAGGCGCCGCCATCGGCGCGTTCCTCTATCTGGGCGCCAAACACATGGTCACGGGATATGACCACCTGGCCTTCCTGGTAGGGGTGGTCTTCTTTCTTTACCGGCTCAAGGACGTCGTCCTGTATGTCAGCCTGTTCACCTTGGGCCACAGTCTCACGTTGCTGGCGGGCGTTCTGGGGGGCATCCACGCGAACTCGTACTTCATTGACGCGATCATCGGTTTGTCCGTGGTCTACAAAGCCTTCGACAACATGGGCGGGTTCCAACGATTACTGGGCTTCGAGCCTAATACGAAGCTCGCGGTCCTGATCTTCGGCTTGTTCCACGGCTTTGGACTGGCCTCCAAGCTTCAGGAACTCGACCTGTCCAGGAACGGGCTGGTAACGAATATCATCAGTTTCAACGTAGGAGTGGAAATCGGGCAAGTGCTCGCGCTGACGGCCGTGTTGATCGCACTCAGCTTCTGGCGGACCCGGAGCGGTTTCCTTCGCCATGCTTTTGCGACAAACACCGCACTGATGTCGGTGGGCTTTGTTCTCACCGGGTACCAGATCGGCGGATACTATCTGGGATCGTGAGCGGAAGAAATCGCAATGGAAGACCAAAACCAGCCGAAGATAGAAGTACCATCGAAGCGCGTCCTCGCCAAGGCGACCGGCATTGCCCTGGCCGTCGCCCTGATTCTCCTGTTCACGGCGGTACTACCCGCTGAATACGGTTTCGATCCTTTAAGAACCGGCGCGGCGCTAGGGCTCACTGGGATTTCGCAAGCCCAGGTCAAAGAGGTCAAGGGAGCTACTCCGACTCCCGCGCCCGGACAGGCCGGAGTCTATACGCCCCAGACGAAGATCTATAAGGTGGACTCGGAGGACTTCCAGTTGCCGCCCGGCGAAGGCGTGGAGATGAAATATCACATGCAAAAGGGCGCGGTCATGGTCTACGGCTGGAAGGCGGACGACAAGCTGGCGTTCGAATTCCACGGCGAACCGGACCAGAAACCCAATAAGGATTACTTTGAGAGCTACGAACTCGACGACAAAGCCGGCAAGGATGCATCCTACGGCTCATTCACGGCCCCTACGACCGGCATTCACGGCTGGTTCTGGAAGAACAACGGTAAGAAGGACGTCGCATTCCACCTGACCGTGGCCGGCTTCTTCGACTCCGCCAAGATGTTCGCCGCCGGCGACCCACCCACGGATATGCCCGTCGAGGATGCCAAGTAATCGCTTTTATAAATGCGCTCTCGTATTTCGCGAAGACCGCTCCCTATGGTCGCGGCTCGGAATGTGGCGCCGAAAATGGCAGGTCACAGACCGTCACAGACCTGCCCCACCGCGCGGTCGCTTACCGTTCAATCCGAGCCCCGCCAGAGGCCCGGCTGAGCCGTGACCGTAGGGAGTCAACATGGGCCTGCGGCCCACCAATGGCGATGAAAAACACGCCGAGCGACGAGTGCCGGCGAACGCAGTGTGGATCCGAGCGTGTTTTTCAGGGAAGCGAGGGCCGGCTAGCCGTCGATGCCGGAGAAGATTTCGGCCAGATCGACGGTCATCGCGGGATTCCCGGTTGCCAGGATGCCGTTCTTGATTTCGCGGCTGCCCTCGGGGGTGTAGATCCAGACGCGGCGGTTGGCGGAGTTGATGACCCAGACGTAGGCGACTCCGAACTTCAGATAATCGTCGATGCGTTCCTGTGTGCGCGCGACACGGTCGTCGGGCGACAAAACCTCGATACAGATGAAGGGTGGGGTGCGAAAGATTTGATCCTGGGGATTTTCGCCAACATAGACGCAAATATCAGGTACACGGAATCGCGTCCTCGAGACCTGCACCCGCTGTTCCACGAAAACGTGCGTCTTCAACTCGCCCCGGCGGTTCCGGAAATAATAGATGAACTCGCGTTGCAATACGCTGTGATCCCGTTCGCCCACGTTGCGCTCGACGACCTCCCCGTCCACGTAGTCGCAATCAGGCTCGTACGCGGTGCGCAGATACTCTTCGACGGAAACCAGCGCGGTAGTTCTCACAGCTTTAGTTTACTCCTCCCCACGAATCAGATCCTCGTAGGTTTCGCGGCGGCGGACGACGCGCCAGGCGCCGTTTTCGACCAGAATCTCGGGAGCGCGCGGGCGGCCGTTGTAGGTGGACGATTGAACGAAGCCGTACGCGCCCGCGGTGCAAATAGCCAATAGGTCGCCAGGGAACACTTCGGCGAGCTCGCGGCCGCGGGCCAGAAAATCGCCGGTCTCGCAGACCGGCCCGACCACGTCGGCCACCATCTTGGCGCGGCCGCTTACCCGCACTGGGATGATCTCGTGGTGGGCGTTGTACAAAGCCGGCCGAATCAGGTCGGTCATGGCGGCATCGACAATCACGAATTCCTTGCCGCCGGTGTTCTTGCGATACAGCACGCGGGTAAGCAGCACGCCCGCGCCGCCGACGATAGATCGGCCCGGCTCGATGGTCACGTGCAATCCCCTGCCCGCGACACGCTCGCGCAAAGCGGCAACAAACTCGGCCGTAGCGGGCGCGATATCTTCCGGCTTGTATTCGACGCCCAGTCCTCCTCCTAAATCAGCGTGGCGAATGTCGAAGCCTTTGGCGCGCAACCTTTCTATTAACTGCACTACCTTATCGACAGCGTCCATGACCGGCCGCGGGTTCATGAGCTGACTGCCGATGTGGCAGCTCACGCCTTCAAGCAGCAGGTTTTCGTGATGAAGGCGCGCGCGCTCATAGACCGCTTCGGCATCGGCGATATCGATGCCGAATTTGTGCGCCAGGCGGCCGGTGGAGATGTAGGCGTGGGTCACGGCCTCGACGTCCGGATTCACGCGTAGCGCCACGCGAGCTTTCTTGCCCAGCCGATGAGCCAACCCGTCGAGCAGCGCCAGCTCCGGCTCCGATTCGCAATTGAAGAAACCGACTCCGGCGGACAGCGCCGCATCGATTTCCGCGGCGGTCTTGCCGACACCGGAAAACACGATCTTGGCGGGATCGCCGCCGGCCTTCAGCACACGAAAGAGCTCGCCGCCGGAGACGATATCGAAACCCGCGCCGGCCTGCGCCAGCAGCCGCAGCAGCGCCAGATTGCCGTTGGCCTTCACCGCATAACATACTGTATGCGGCGTATCGCCGAAAGCCGAATCGTAGGCGCGGAAATTTTCCAGGATGGCCGCGGCGGAGTACACGTAGCAGGGCGTGCCCGCCTTGGACGCGATCACGGACAGCTCGACGCCGTCCATGGCCAGCGCACGGTCTTGATACGCGACCGGCTTCATGCCGCAGGCCTCTCGATCGGCGCGGATGTCGCACTTTCTGTCGCGGCCGGATCGCCGCGGGTTTCCGGGCTGTCAGCTCGCGGCAAAAGTCCAGACAGGCTGAAAGCCTGTCCCACCAAGCCTGCAAGCTGCTGATCTCGCTTCTGGCACAGGCTGCTAGTGTGGTGAATCATAAGTTCGTTGAAGAAGCCGCGATGTGGGGCGGTCCCCTGGAGCGCGGCCGCCGCCCCATGTCGCGAACTTCTGACTCACGACACTAGCAGCCCGTGGTGAAAGTGGTTCAGGCCCGAAGACGGCAGGTCGGAGACCTGCCCCACCGCCTCCGATCACTGATTTGTATTTCTGGGATTTGCAGCCCTGTGGGGCAGGTCTCCGACCTGCCAGCCACTTCTGCCACGGACTGCTAGGGGACGGCCGTTCCGGCCCTGTGCCGCTCCTTTTGCCGCCCCACGAGGTGTTGAGACTCATCCCAATACTCGAGCCACCACCAGGGTCTGATCGTCGGTGATGGGGGTTTCACCCCGGAACTTGTCGAGATCGGCGAAGAAGGCGTCGGCGATGGCCTGCGGAGCCGTGTGGGCCGCGGCGCGTTTCGTTAGGAGACGGGTGACGCGCGCGCGCGAGTAATCCTCTTCCTTGGCGTTCAACTGGTCTTCGACGCCATCGGAATAAAACAGGATCGTGTCGCCGGGTTCGAGCATGAGCTCGACTTCTTCGTACTCGCTCTCCTCCAGCAAGCCGATGGGCACGCCCTCCATTCTGGGCTGGAGGACTTCGCCGCGGCGGAACACCATAGGCGCCTCGGAGCCCGCGGTGGCCATAAGAAGACGCCGGGATTCGGGCTCCCATTGGGCCAGAAGCAAGGTGGCGTACTGCGCGTCCACCTTGCGTTCCAGCAGCAGCTCATTCAACGCCTTGATGAGACGCGCGGGCTTGAGCCGCCGCGGCCCCAGGATGCGCAGCAGCCCGCTCACCAGCGCACCGTAGAGCGCCGCGGCCGCGCCTTTCCCGCTGACGTCTCCGAATGCGATCAGCGCGTAGTCCTGCGATTGCTCGAAAAAATCGAAGACGTCGCCGGAAATTTCGCGGGCCGGGCGGCTGCGGATGCCGATCTCCAGGCCCTTGATCTCCGGCGCCTCCCTGGGCATCAGCACGCGCTGGAGCTTGCGAGCGGCCTTCAGATCCTGGTCCATGCGCTGTTCGCGCTGCGCCAGTTCCTCGTACAGGCGCGCATTCTCAACGGAGCTGGCGATCTGCGTGGCCAGCAGCGACAGCATTTTCTGATGATCGTCGGTGAAGTAGGCGATGCGGTCGCTTTCCACGTCGAGCACGCCCACCACGCGATCCTGCACGACCAGGGGCACGGCCAGCTCCGAGCGGATGCCTGGATGCGAAGAGATGTAACGGGGGTCCGCGCCGGTATCGAGCACACGCACGGCCTCGCGCGATTCCGCCGCCGCTCCGGTAATTCCCTTTCCCATGGGAATGTTATCCAGGTGCACGCGCTGGTCGTAGCGGACGCTGAAGCGGTGCCGCAAGGCGCCGCTCTGCTGGTCCACCAGGAAGATGCTGAAGGCGTCGTAGTTGATCAGCGCGCGCGTTGTTTTGGCGATCTTGCCCAGCAATTCGTCCAGATCCAGAATCGCGCTGAACTCCTGCGAGAGATGCGCCAGCGTTCGCAGAGTGCGATTGTGACGATCCACGCGCCGGTACAGGCGCGCGTTTTCGATGGAGGCCGCCACACGCGCCCCGATCAGGCGGATCAGGCTGCGGTCCTGCTCCGAGTAGGCGCGAAGGCGCGTGGATTGCAAATCGATTACGCCCACCAGCTTGCCGCGCGCCAGCATGGGCACGGCCAATTCGCTGCGCACCGCGTCCAGGGCGTTCAGATAGCGCGGGTCCTGGCGGACGTCATCCACCAGAATGGGCGCGCGAGTGGCGGCGGCCGCGCCGGTAATACCTTCGTTCAAACGGATCGCCAGGGTGCGCACCACCTCCTCGCGGTGCCCGATGGCGTAACGGATGGAGAGACTTTGCAGACGGTCGTTCCACAGCAGGATAGCGAACAGATCGTAGGGCACGACGTCCTTGACGATGGCCGCGACGTTCTCCAGCAGCTTGTCGAGATCCAGCGTTTCGGCGGTGATGCGCGAGACTTCCAGCAGGAAGTCGAGCAGCTCGACGCGCTCGCGGAAGCGGACCGGGGCTTTGCGGGGTTGTGTCATCGAAGTCTGCACTAGCGCCGGGTCGCCTCGATAATCTTAACGCTGGCGCTGGCGCCGATGCGCGTGGCTCCGGCGGCCAGCATGTTCTTCAGATCCTCCAGCGTGCGGATTCCGCCGGACGCTTTCACGCCCATCTCCGCGCCCACCACGCGGCGCATCAACGCTACGTCGTGAACCGTAGCGCCATGGGTGCTGAAGCCGGTGGAGGTTTTGACGAACTCCGCTCCGGCCTGCTTCGCCAGATAGCAAGCAGCGACTTTCTGATCGTCATCAAGAAGCGCGGTTTCCAGAATCACCTTCACGATCGCGCTACGTTTATGCGCTGCCGCGACCACGGCCTCAATATCCCGGCGCACGGCGTCCTGATTGCCCCCGCGTAATTCGCCGATATTCAACACCATATCGATTTCCTGCGCGCCCGCGCGCACGGCGGCCTCGGTCTCGGCGACTTTAATCCCGGTCGCGCTGGCGCCGAGGGGAAAGCCCACCACGGTGCACACTTTGACCGGGGACTCGGCCAGCGGCGCGGCTAGCTCTTTTGCCGCCAGCGGCACCCAATATGGATTCACGCACACGCTGGCGAAGCCGTACTGGCGGGCTTCCGCGCAGATCTTGCGGATTTCGGCCGCGGTGGCGTCGGGGCGCAACAGAGTGTGGTCGATCAAGCGGGCGATGCTGGCATCGAAGCCGTGCTCGATGGCGCGTTCAATGCCGAATGACTCTTGGGCTTCCACTGGATTTCCTTCAATCTCCCGATGCGTGCCGCGTCACAGGCTCCGAATACAGCCGCGGCGAACCCGAGCGCTTGCATATCTGGATTATGGATCGGGAAACGGGCGTCTACTCGTGGCTGTAGCGCGCAGAGACCCCATTATAACATCCTGGATTAAACCATCCGCCGACCTTGACACTCCCCCGCCCCGCATGTTAGTTTCGGCAGGCCAGGAGTTATAAAAGCAATGAAATTTGGCGGTTTTTACGAGCTTCAGTTGCCTCGCCCATGGGCGCAAGGAAGCGAACACACGTTGATCAAGAACGCGCTCGATCAGGTGGAGCTTTCCGATAAAGCCGGCTTCGACTACATCTGGGCCACGGAACATCATTTTCTGGAAGAGTATGCGCACTCCTCGGCTCCCGAGGTGTTTCTTGCCGCGGCCAGCCAGCGAACCAAGAACGTGAGGATCGGGCACGGGATCGTGCAGATGCCTCCTTATATAAACCATCCGGCGCGCGTTGCGGAGCGGATCGCCACGCTCGATCTTATCAGCGACGGCCGCGTCGACTACGGCATCGGCGCGGGCGCGTCGGAGACAGAACTGGGCGGATTTGGAGTGCCCCAGGACGAGAAAAAAGCCATGATGCTCGAAGGCGCGCGGGCCGTGGTCGACATGCTTACGCAGGAACCGTTCGCGGGCCTGGACGGCAAATACTTCAAGATGCCGTCTCGCAACGTGGTGCCCAAGCCTTTGCAGAAACCGCATCCGCCGATGTGGCTGGCATGCTCCAACCGGACCTCGATTTTGCAGGCGGCGAAGCTGGGGCTGGGAGCATTGACGTTCTCCTTCGTGAGCCCGGAACAAGCACGGCAATGGGTGGCCGATTACTACACCACTTTTGAAAACGAATGCGAGCCGCTGGGCTACGCGGTGAATCCACAGTTTGCGATCGCGTGCCCGTTCCTGTGCGGCCGCGACTCGGCCAAGATGGAGAAGATGGGGGCCGAAAGCTACGGCTTCTTTATTTATGGGCTGGGCCATTACAGCTTTTTCGGTGAGCACGAGCCGGGCGTCAGCGACGTTTGGGACGAGTTCAAGAACCATCCCAAGGATTTCGCGCCGCCGGAGGGACGGACCCAGGACTGCGTCGGGACTCCGGAGCGGGTTCGCGCGCAGTTGAAGGAATTCGAGGACGTCGGGATCGACCAGGTGGTCTGTCTGTCGCAAGCGGCGAAAATTCCGCATGAGATGCTGTGTTCCTCGATCGAGCTGTTCTCGAAGGAGGTTCTGCCGGAGTTCAAGGAGCGCGACCAGAGATCTGCCCGGCAGCAAGCCGAGCGTCATGCGAGGCTCTCGGAAATTGCCATGCCGCGCAAGCCCAAACACGACTTATCGAAGGAGAGGACAATCATCCGCGCCGCCGGGCATCACTAAGACGATGTTGAACAACCCCTCAAAAACCAAAGGCCACAGATCAACACGGATTAACTCGGATAGAAAACAGAATGGTGTATCAAGTGCATTTTAAATCAGAATCGATTTCGGTAAACGGCGTCAAGGTGGTGATGCTGACCGCGGGTCAAGGCGAGCCGCTGGTGGTTTGGCACGGCGCGGGCACCTGGCATGGCTTCGATTTTGCGCTGCCCTGGGCGTCGCGGTTTCAAGTGATTATTCCGTTTCATCCCGGCTTTGGCGAATCGGGCGACGCTCCGGAGATGACGACTGCCAGGGATTACACGCTTCATTACCTGGAGATGTTCGATCAGCTTGGGTTGGACCGCGTGAATCTGGCGGGCTTCTCGATGGGCGGAAGATTGGCGGCGACGTTTGCGATCGAGCATCGGGAGCGCGTGCGCAAGCTGGTGCTGATCGCGCCGGCAGGTCTGGATGTGCCGGGGTATCCCATGCCGGCCTTTTCGCAGATACGTCCGGAGGAAATTCCCGGATACCTGGCGCATGACGCCAGTATCCTGGCTCCGTATCTTCCGAAGGGACCCGATCCGGAGTTCGCCGCGGCGCGAGAACGGGAGGGCGGCAACTTCGCCAAGCTGATGCAGAACGGGCTGGTGGGGCCGTGGCTGCCGCGCTGGCTGCATCGCGTCGACATGCCCACTCTGATCGCGTGGGGCGATAAGGACCGCATTCTTCCCGCCGCGCACGCCACGGAGTGGAAGAAGCTAATCCCTCACGCCGTCGTGCGCATCTTTCCGGATGCAGGACACATTGTGGCGGACGAAAAACCCGAATGCGTGGAGGCCATCGCGGACTTCCTCCTGTGAAGATTCAAAGCGTGACAATTCACAGAGCGACGGAACGCTACGAGGCTTGGCTGGGCGAGCGGATTCCGTTGATCCAGGCCGATCTCAAGCACAAGCACGCGCTCATGAAGGAAGCTCCGTTCCCGTTCCTGCGCGCGACGTTTTACCGCTGGGCGCAAACCTGGCCGGTGGTTTCGCCGGAGACGTTCGCGGCTCCCGTGGTGATGGCCGTCGGCGATCTGCACGTGGAGAATTTCGGCACCTGGAGAGACGTCGAAGGCCGGCTGATCTGGGGCGTGAACGATTTCGACGAGGTATGGTGGATGCCGTATACCTGCGACCTGGTGCGCCTGGCGGCCAGCGCGCTGATGGCGCTGGCAGCGAAACACTTGCGCATCGACGGCGCCAGAGCGTGCGAGTCGATCCTGCAAGGATACAAGGATGGGCTGCGCGCCGGGGGCAGAATGATCGTGCTGGCCGAGCATCACCCCGCGCTCCGAGTAATGGCGGTGGAGCGGTTGAAGGATCCGGAGGGTTTCTGGGCGAAGCTCAACGCGCTGCCGTCGATCCGCAAGCCACCGCCGCAGGGCGCCACCAAGGCCCTGCGGCGATTGATGCCGGAACACGGATTGAAATATCGCGTGGCCCATCGCATCGCCGGGCTCGGGAGCCTGGGTCGCCGGCGCTTCGTCGCGCTGGCGCAATGGCGCGGAGGCAGCGTCGCGCGCGAGGCCAAGGAGCTGACCGATTCCGCGTGGCTGTTTGCGCATCCGAGCCGCAAGTCCGGGATCTTGTATCAGGAGGCGCTGGACCGATCCGTGCGCTGCCCCGACCCGTTCGTCGAGCTTCGCGGACGCTGGCTGGTGCGGCGGCTGGCGCCGGATTGCTCCCGGATCGAGTTGTACTCCCTGCCCGCCAAGCATGACGCAGCGCACCTGCTGCACGCCATGGGCTTCGAGACCGCCAATGTTCATCTGGCCAGCCGCGCGGCTGTAGCGATCACGGCCGATTTGAACGCGCGCAGGTCGAATTGGCTGTTCAAAGCCGCCTCGGCGATGGTGGCGTCGGTGCGCGCGGATTGGGAGGAGTGGAGGAAGGGCGCGTAGCTTCCAGGTATGATAGAAGTTTGGAGGCCGCCTCTTTGACCAGCAAGGAATCCCTGCATCAACTCGTCGACGAATTGCCGGAGGATCAGGCCGAGCTTGCGCGCGTCTTGCTGGAAGACCTGCGTGGCGCCGCCGACCCCGGTGGTCCGCCGCTCGACGATGAAACCCTCGCATCGCTGGACCGTGGCCTCGCTGATGTCGCCGCGGGGCGCGTCAAGCCGCTCGACGAATACAAACGCGAACGCGGATTGTGAATTATCGTGTCTCTGTCTCTCACGAAGCCGAGAAAACTCTCGACCGGCTTGACCGTCCCACCGAGCGCCGCCTGCGCGCAAGGTTCGTTCAGCTTGGCGACGATCCATTCGATCCGCGACTTTCGGCGCCACTCACCGAACGCGCGGGCGTGCGGAAATCGCGCGTAGGAGGCTGGCGCATACTGTTCACGGTGGACCGGGACGCCATGGTCGTCAACGTCGTAACAGTGGACACTCGGGGCCAAGTCTACAAACATTCGTGACGATGTGGAGAAGTTGCGCCGGTTACTTTGGTAGAATTCTGGGTGATGAAGTATCGCGTCTATCTGGAGCCAGACGAAGACGGCGTGTTTGTGGCAACCTGCCCGGCATTGCCTGGGTGCGTTTCCCAGGGCAGAACCCGCTCGGAAGCGACCGAAAACATACGCGAGGCGATCGAGGGCTACCTGGAAAGCCTCCGAAAGCACGGTGAGCCGATGCCCCCGAGCATTCTCGAAGAAGTCATTGAGGTTTCCGGCGGATGAAGCTGCCGGTGGTTGCCGGCAGCGACGCCATCCCAGTCACACAGAACTGGCCAAAGGAACCCTTCGGGCGCTGATTCGGGAGCCTGGGCTCACCGCGGACGAGTTCATACGACTTCTTTAAGATCGTGGCCACACTGCCGAGTGGCAAACTAGCGCGCGGCCTACGGAAACGCTATCCTAATTGTTCAACCCTCGAGATTCTTCAACCCTCGAGTCATCTGATAATCTTGCGTTGGAAAAATCAACAGTGACCAATTCAGTGGGAGTGCCGCGGGAGACCTTCCCCGGCGAGCGTTGCGTGGCGCTTACGCCCCGCTCTTGTGAAGTTCTGCAAAAGGCCGGGATGACCGTGCTGGTTGAGCCCTCGGCCGGCATCGAAGCGGGCTATCCCGACGAGCAATACACCCAGCGAGGAGCCAGGCTCGCGAGCCGCGCGGAAATCTTCGCGCAGGCCGATATTCTGCTCCAGTTCCGCAGCCTCGGCGCGAACCCCGAAGCCGGCCGCGCGGATCTGCCGCGCCTCCGCTCCGGGCAGATCCTGATCGGCATGGGTGAGCCGCTCACCGCGCAAAAAGAAATCGCGGAGCTGGCGGCGGCGGGCGTTTCGTTTTTCGCACTGGAGCTGATTCCGCGCATCACCCGCGCGCAGAGCATGGACGTGCTCAGCTCGCTCGCCACGGTTTCCGGATATGAGTGCGTGCTCCTGGCCGCGGCGGCACTGCCCAAACTGTTCCCGATGCTGATGACCGCGGCGGGCACCATCACGCCGGCGAAAGTGTTCGTGCTGGGCGCGGGAGTCGCCGGATTGCAAGCCATCGCGACGGCGAAGCGGCTGGGCGCGGTGGTCAGCGCCTACGACGTGCGCACGGCCGTCAAGGACCAGATCGTCAGCGTGGGCGCGAAGTTCATAAGCCTGGAAGTGGAATCCGCCGCGGCTGAGGACAAGGGCGGCTACGCCAAGGCGCAGGACGAAGCGTTTTACAAGCGCCAGCGCGAGCTGATGACCGACGTGGTCCGCGAACAGGACGTGGTGATCACCACCGCGGCGGTTCCGGGCAAGCGCGCTCCTATTCTGATTACCAGAGAGATGGTGGAAGCGATGGCGCCTGGGTCGGTGGTGGTGGATCTGGCGGCGGTGCGCGGAGGTAACTGCGAGCTCACCAAGCCGGGCATGATCGTGCACCACAACGGGGTGGCCGTGATGGGACCGATGAATATCCCGGCGCTGGCGCCCTATCATTCCAGCCAGATGTTCGGGACCAACGTGACCACGTTTCTGAAGCACCTCAAGGCATTCTTACCGCTGACTGCGGAGCCGGCCGACGAGATCGTCCGCGACACGCTGGTGACCTTTGGAGGCAATATCGTGCACCAGCGCGTGTGCGAAACCTTCGGTCTTCCCGCACCCACCAAAGCAGTTACCAACGGAAACGTCAAATGAATCACAATTACGAATTCGGCCTGTACGTGTTCATGCTCGCTGCATTCCTGGGCTGGGAGCTGGTGAAGCGCGTTTCACCTCTGCTGCACACTCCGCTGATGTCGCTCTCCAACGCCATTTCGGCCATCGCGGTGGTGGGAGCCATCGCGCTGACGGGCGATAAGACCGCCACCACGCTGATCCGCACGCTGGCGTTTATCGCGCTGATCACCGCGACCATCAACGTTGTCGCCGGTTATCTGATCACGGACCGAATGCTCAAGATGTTCCGCAAGCGGGAGCCCGCCGCGCCTTCCGAAGGGGAGCGCAAGTAAGTGGACAGCATTCTCCCGCTCATTTATCTTTTCGCGGCGCTGGGATTCATTCTGGCCATCAAGTGGATGAATCATCCGTCCACGGCGCGGCGCGGCGTCATCATCGGCGAGATCGGCATGCTGCTGGCCGTGATTGGTACGCTGCTGCGGGCCGACGTCCACCTCGATTGGATTCTGGCCGGGTTGGCCATCGGCTCAGCGATCGGGGCGCCTCTGGCCTACCTGATGCCCATGACCGCGGTGCCGCAGTTGACCGCGCTCTCGCATGCCTTCGGCGCGCTGGCATCGGCCCTGATCGGCACGGCCGAATACTATAAGGAAACTCCGCACGGCCTGACCATGGGCGCGCTCGCGGCGGAAACGCTGTTGGGATACCTGACCACCACGGCCAGCATCCTCGCCTTCGGGAAATTGCAGGAGATTCTGCCCACCCGTCCGCTGACGTACAAGGGCCAGAACGTAGTCAGCTTTATTGTTTTGGGCGGAGCGGTGGTCCTCGGAGTCATGCTGACCGCCGGATGGTCCGATCCGTGGATGTTCCCGGCGTTCATCGGATTCGCGCTGATGTTCGGCATCATGCTGGTGACGCCCATCGGCGGAGCGGACATGCCCACCGTCATTGCGCTGCTCAACTCCTCGGCCGGCGTGGCCGCGGCGGCGATGGGCTTCGTGCTGGATAACCGGCTGCTGATTATTGCCGGCGCGTTGAACGGAACCGCTGGCCTGCTGCTGTCCATCATCATGTGCAAGGCCATGAACCGGTCCTTCGCCAATGTGCTGTTCGGAGCCTTCGGGCAGGTGACCGCGGGTGCGGCGGCGGGGAGTGCGGTGGCGCGGCCGGTGCGGTCGGCCACGCCTGAGGAAGCGGCGGCGATTCTGGATGCTTCGAGCAGCGTGATCATCATTCCCGGCTACGGCATGGCGGTCGCGCAGGCGCAGCACAAAATCCGCGAGATGTACGACCTGCTGACGCGCCGCGGCGTAAACGTCCGCTTCGCCATTCATCCCGTGGCCGGCCGCATGCCGGGACACATGAATGTGCTGCTGGCCGAAGCCGACATCCCCTATGACAAGCTGCTGGAGATGGACGAGATCAACGGCGATTTCCCCATGACCGACGTCGCGCTGGTGGTGGGCGCCAACGACGTGGTCAATCCTCTGGCGCGCAGCGATCAGGACAGTCCCATCTCCGGCATGCCCATTCTCGACGCCGATAAGGCTCGCACGGTGATGATCATCAAGCGCGGCATGAGCCCGGGTTTCGCGGGCATCGACAACGAGCTCTATTATATGGACAAGACCCTGATGTTATTCGGCGACGCCAAGGGCTTCGTCGGCAACATCGTGAAAGAGCTCGGCTCGAACCACCATTAGGGATTACGCGAGCGGTAACTCGACTTCGATCTCGGTGCGGAACGCTGTTGACGAAACTGGGGGTTTAGCGCTCTCCCACCACATTTGAATTGCCTCGGACGCGCGCCGGGTCAATTCATCAATCGACTTTCCGGTGACCAGGATGGTGGGCAACTCGGGAACGTACGCGCTGTATCCGGACTCGTCGCCTTCAATCAGAAGCGAGTACTTTCGCGTCATTCGGACCCCTCCTTGATTCTAGTCTGCCTCAGGATCGCGCTGTAGGTGCCTGGCCGAACATCATCCCCGAGCTTCCCGGACACCACGGTGATCCGGCCATCGGAATGCCGAAAGACCCGGTGATCGCCCTTGGTCCGAATGTGCCGCCACCCGGCTCGTTCCAATTCTTTGATGACCTCGCGCACCTTCTGCGGCACATCAATCAGAATAGCGAAGGTCTAGGATATGACGACCACATGAGCGCCGGCGTGTTCGCCGCCGCGCAAAAGGGATCCTACTACTGAGTTAATGCCGGTGGCGGGAGCGATTCCCGAACCCAAGCGCCTCTTGCCAGGTCCATCCCTGGCGGGACAGAAAGAGAAAGAAGTCGCGCACGGTCCAAATGTAAGCTCAGGAGGGCGGAGCGTTAGCCGCCGCTTCAATCGGCGATCACCTTAACGAAGCATCCCTGGTCGAGCGCGTC
>Ga0210394_10005402_pt1 | contig 14322 bp, 9 predicted proteins | sample IncBWC12MmetaG_FD_160121 | JGI IMG/M metagenome (GOLD analysis project Ga0210394, IMG submission 160121) | Forest soil microbial communities from Barre Woods Harvard Forest LTER site, Petersham, Massachusetts, United States - Inc-BW-C-12-M | ecosystem: Environmental > Terrestrial > Soil >...
CGGCTGACACAGTACACGGAGAGCACAGGTGACAATGCCGGCCCGGTTCAGCTTGCGAACGCTAATTGATTTTGCATCGCCAATCACAATGCCGCGCAGCGGGAACCGCTGCGCGGCATTGACACGCCGTAACGACATGCCTGGCTGAATGACAGCCCGTAGTTACATTCTTCGTGGAACCTAAGCGCGCGGACGGGCCTGCTGCAAAACCAGCCCATTCCCTTCGCTGTCGCGTAATGTGGCGTAGCGACCCCATGGAGCGTCTTTTACATCATCAATGTCGACGCCCAAAGATTTGAGCCGTTCGTGCTCGGCATTAAGATCCGCCGTCGCAATCACCAGTCCCCGTAAGGACCCCGCCGGCATCGATTCAAACCAATTCACCAACGTCACTGCGGGCCCGCCGCCGTTTGGTTCTAGCGTGATCCAGCTTTTGCCGGGACCAATCGCGTCGACCGCTTCCATCGAAAGCTTGAAGCCAAGCTTGGCCGAATAGAATGCCTTGGCGCGATTTTGATCAGCGACCGGTATCGAGACAATAATGATTTTGCTTTCGCTCATAGAGCCTCCGAGTGATTCCGACTAGCCAGACCGTGCCCAAGTATATGAGAATCCGCGCCTCGCCCTCGACGGTCGCACCAACCCCCGGGGCGATCACTCGTAGTCATGGCCCGGGGCGTGCAAACCAGGGGCTCGTCGCGTGCGCCGCGCCGAGACACAAGGTGATCACACCAATCATGGACCGGAGCGTGCGAGACAACCGTGTCGATGGCTACACTCGTCGCGCCAAAACCCAAGGTGGCCGCGCAGTTATCGGCCAGGGCGTGAAACGCAGGGACGCGTTTACCGCAGCCCCATGGGCGCAACGCATGCGTTGCGCGGGTGGCCATGGACGGCCACCCTGGGCTTGAGCGTAGCAGGGAATGCGCAGCGAAATGGATCCACGGCGTCCCGGCCGATAACTGCCTGGCGACCTATTCTGGCAAATTCATTTTCCGCAGAAACGCCTTGTACCGCGCATCGCCTTCGAGTTTGCTGAACATCGGTTGACTCTTGACGAGGACGAGACTGGGGTCCTTCTGCACATACGCGCGATCCAACCATTTGAACGCCTCATCCGACTCGCCGCGAAAGGCATAGACCTGCGCGATTAAGTACGGATGCGCTGCGTCTTTGTTTAGCATTGCTGCAAGCGCGGCATCGGAATCGGCCTTGCTACCTAAGGCGAAATAGGCCATTGAAGAGCCGCCCAATCGGGGTGCGTCGTTTGCTTCCTTCAACATTTCCGCCAAAGCCGTTTCGGGTTGGTGGCGCACGAGCAGCACGATGCCGAGCCAGTAGTGCGCCAGAGTGAACGTGGGGCTAATCTCGAGGGTGCGTCGTGCGGCCGCTTCCGCCTCTGCCAGTCGGTCGCGCTGCACCTGTACAAAGGTCAGAAATAAGTAATGGCCGGCGTTGAGCGGGTCTAGCTCCGAGGTCGCGTTCAGTAACTTCAGGGCATCATCCCAACGGCCCATGATGATCGATTGCCGCGCGGACAACGCCAGGACAGCGGCATTATTGGGCGCAAGGGCTCGTGCCTGCTTGAGATCCCGGTCGGCGGCAGCCCAATCCCAATCGTAGCCGCCATGAATCACACCGCCGAGAGCTGCGTGCGTCTCTGCACGGCTCGGGTCTAGCTTAAGGGTGAGTTCTACGTAGTGTCGGACCTGCTCCATCGCAACAGTTGGTGGTATAAACCCAAACTCCCCGAGAGCGGAGTATACCTGACCGAGCCTGTTTGCCGCGGCTGCGAAGGACGGGTCAAGTACAAGCGCGCGTTGAAAGTCGGTTATTGCCTGCTCCAACCCCGGCTGGTCATAGCGATCGAGCGCATGCAACCCCTGCAGATACAGGGTATAGGCTTCGGTGTTGCCCAGCGCTGGGCGGGGAACCATGTCATAGGCGGCGCTCACTTCGATCTGCAGAGCTCGTCCCACTTGGGCCGCAATCTCATCCTGCATCTTCAAAACGTCATTCAAGTTCCGATCATACGTCTGCGAAAACAGATGCGTGCCATCTCTGCTATCAATCAACTGTGCCGTTACCCTCAAGTGATCACCGGATTTGCGTACGCTGCCCTCCAGCACGTAAGCCACGCCAAGTTGCGTGCCAATGCTGCGCAAATCTTCAGTCTTCCCCTTGAACTGAAAGGATGAAGTACGACTGATGACTTTGAGTCCCGGAATCTTCACCAAGAGATCAATGATTTCTTCGGCCATTCCATCGGCGAAATATTCTTGATCCTTCTTTTCGCTCATGTCCGTGAACGGCAATACCGCGATCGATTTATCCGTGATCGCGGCTACCGAAGGAGCTTGTGTCACATGCTTCGACGACCAGAAGTAAACCCCTAGTCCCACCGCAATGCCTAGAGCGACGACAACTGCCGTAGCGGCGATGGCGATTCGCTTCTTCGATCCACCAGCACGCTTACCCGCGGCAGTCTCTTGGGACGAACTCGCCGACCCCTGCCCCACCGCGTCTTTGAGCTTCGCGAGCGCCGCCGGCATTCGAAGTGCTGGCACATCGATCCACTGCGACTCCGACAGGAAATACTCCAGCGCGTGATTTAAAGGCGCAGCATCAATACGGAATGCGATGATTGGCTTTCGCTTGGAAGAGGCCCGTTCGATTTCCTTGCCGACATGCGATGATCCCACCGCACTCGCCGACATCACTAGCACTACCGCCTTCGCCTCATTGATCGCCCGGACTATCGCTTCCGCATACTGTGCACCCGGCTTCACGTCCCGCGGTGCGATCCAGCACTTAAGTCCCTGGCCTTCGAGATTCTCGACGATGGAATTGGCTACAGCGGCGTCGTGCGACGCATAACTCACGAATACATCGTTGCCTGAGCCGGCCTGATTGGAGGAGTCTTCACTCATAGGGAAGATTCATCTTGACCAGGAACGCCTTCCAGCGCGGGTCGTCGTGAAGACTGTCGAACTCCGGCGAGGACTTGACACGGTTTAAAAACGGATCCTTTCCAGCATACGCCCGATCAAGCCAGTTGAATGCTTCGCTAGACTCTCTACGAAACGCATAGACGGCCGCAATTCCGGTCGGGCTGCTGGCATAATGCTTAAGCGCTTGCGCGAGCGCTGCGTCGGAATCTCTATTGCGGCCCAGTGCAAAATACGCCATCGCGGACCCTTCGATGCGGGCCCCATCGCTTAAATCCTTCAAAAATTCCACCAACGCCGATTCAGGTTGGTTACGCGCTAGTAGTACGCAACCGAGGATGTAGTGATCGAAGATAGAGGTCGGGCTCATCTCGATGGCGCGTCGTATTGCCGCTTCTGCCTCGGTCAGTCGGCCGCGGCGTAACTGGACAATGCTGAGCCAGAAATAACCGCTAGGGTCCAACGGGTCTACTGCCAGCGATGCGTTCACAAACTTCAGGGCCTCGTCCGCACGTCCCAAGGTCAGCGACAGCGATGCAAGATTCTGCAAGATGTCGGTGTTGTTCGGGGCTAGTGTCAGTGCTCGCCTTAATTCTCGTTCGGCGGCGAGCCAATTCCGCTCGTAGGTGGCTTGGATGACGGCGAGCGATGCGCGCGGCTCAACTAGGGTTGGGTCGAGCTTAAGTGCAAGCTCGGCGAAATGTCGTGTTTGTTCAATGGCGACGGACTGTTCCACGAATCCAACGGATCCTGCCCACTGGTACTCTCCACCAAGCGCACCTGCAGCTTCTGCGAACGAGGGGTCGAGTTCAAGCGCCCGCTGGAGGTCGCTCAAGATTTGGTCCCAGCCCTGTCGGTCGTAGCGATCCGAGACATGCGTCGCCTGCAGATATAGGGTGTACGCCTGCGTATTTCGCAGTGCGGGACGGGAGACCAGGTCACCGGCGCTCACTTCGATTTGCAGCGCACGCGCGATTTGGCCTGCGATCTCATCCTGCATCTTTAAGACATCACTTAAATCGCGGTCATAAGTCTGTGACCAAAGATGCGTTCCGTTTCCGCTGTTGATCAACTGCGCAGTCACCCTTAAATGATCACCGGACTTTCGCACGCTGCCTTCGAGAACGTACGCGACGCCGAGTTGTGTTCCGATGGCGCGCAAATCTTCAGTTTTTCCCTTGAACTGAAAGGAGGAGGTGCGGCCAATGACTTTGAGTCCCGGAATCTTCACCAATAGATCTAGTATTTCCTCCGCCATCCCATCCCCAAAGTACTCCTGGTCCTTCTTCTCGCTCATATCCACGAACGGCAGTACTGCGATGGATTTGTCGGTTATCGCAGCCACTGCCGGCGCTTGGGCAGCATGTTTCGACGACCAAAAGTAAAGCCCTAAGGCCACCGCCACGCCTAGGGCGACGACGACTGCCGTAGCGACGATGGCGATCCGCTTCTTCGCTCGACCAGCATGCTTACTCGCAGTGACGTCTTGAGGCGAAATGGCAGACCCCCGCCCCACCGCCTCCTTAAGCTTATTGAGCGCCGCCGGCAGTCCCAATTTCGGCACATCAATCCACTGCGAGTTCGACAGGAAATACTCGAGCTCCGGATTCAGGGCCGCGGTATCGATTCGAAACGGAATGATCGGCTTGCGCTTTGACGCCGCCCGTTCCACTTCCCGGGCCACATGCCCAGAGTCGACCGCACTCCCCGACATCACCAGCACCAGTGCCTTCGCCTCATTGATGGCCCGCACGATGGCATCCGCATACTGCGCCCCCGGCTTCACATCCCGCGGTGCCATCCAGCACTTGAGTCCCTGCGATTCAAGACTCTCCACGATGGAATTCGCAACCGCTGCGTCCTGCGATGCATAGCTCACGAACACATCGCTGCCTATCGTCGACTGGTTAGGAGAGTCCTGATTCATGATGAGACGCTCATGGTGGTCGAGCCCAACCCCAAGGGTGATCATGCGTAGTAACGGGCCGGAGCGTGAAAAACAGGACGTTTTTCCCGCAGGCCCCAGGGATGGGTCTACGCCGGTCCGGGACGTTACTACGCATGATCACCCTTCCGGTAGGTTCATCTTCTTTAAGAACGCCTTATACCGCGGGTCGCCCTTGATGTTCTTGAGCAGCGGCTCGCCGACGAATGCAATGAAGCCCTGATCCCTCTGCTCATAGGCCCTATCTAACCATTGAAACGCCAGGGTGAGATCCCCGCGGTATGCGTACGCCATTGCCACGTAATAAGCTTGGCTATCAGCCGCTTTAGTAATTAGCGTTCTTAGCGCCTCGTCAGACTCTGTCTTCCTTCCTGCTGCCTGCAATACGATCGGCAACAACACCTGTCGAGCATTCTCGTTGGCCATTTGCAGCATCGCAAGCGCACCCTCCGGCTTCCCTTCCGCCAGCAGGGTCTTGCCGAGGAAGGAACGTCCATTAAAATAATCAGGAGCTACTTCAAGCAATCTTCGGTAAGTGGCATCGGCATCGGCGAAGCGGCCGGCGCCGTACTGGGCCGTCCCCAAGCTCCAAATCGCGACCGTTAGAAACGGGTCACGCACAAGCGCGGATTGCAGTTGGCGCTGTGCATCCTCCCAGCGCCCGAGCGTATAGGAGAGCTGACCAGCGCGCATTAATGCGGTGGGATTGGTGGGATCCAAAGCGAGAGCCTGACGCACCTCTGCCTCGGAGGCGGCCCAGTCCCAGTCATAATTGCGGTGGACATTCGCGAGTGTACTGTGCGCTTCCGATAAATCCGGACTCAGCTGCAGGGCATGCTGTGCCTCTTGCCGCGCGCGCTCGTAGCCTTCCTTTGGCGAGAAGGTTCCGTTATTGGTCAAAAACAACGTATCGCGGGAAAGCTCCGCCCATGCCAGTCCAAAGTCGGGGTCCAGTTTGATTGCCCGATCAAAATCCTCACGCGCCGCTGTTAGCGACGCGACCGAGTTCTGCCACATGGAGCTGAGCCCGCGTAAGTACACTTGATACGCGTCGAGGTTCTGCGTGCCACCCTTCTGGCGCGTTAGCGGGCCACCCATCAAGGTAATCTGTAGGGCCTGTACTACAGCATTGGCAATTTCGTCTTGTACTTTGAACATGTCGTCGATCGGTCGGTCGTAGGCGTTCGACCACAAGTGGTAGCCATTGTCCGCTCGAACCAGCTGCGCCGTGACTCGAATTTGGTTGCCGGACCGGCGGATGCTGCCTTCAAGGACGTCTGCAACTCCGAGTTCCCGGGCAATGTCAGCAATCTTCATCGACTTGCCTTTGAAAAAGAATGACGAAGTCCGCGCCGGCACGTGCAGGTTGGGAACCTGCGCCAGCATATTGATGATCTCCTCTGCCATCCCATCTCCAAAATACTCCTGATCCTTCTTCTCGCTCATGTCCACGAACGGCAGCACCGCAATCGACTTGTCCGTTATCGCAGCCACAATCGGCGCTTGCGATCCTCCTTGCTTCGACGGCCAGTAGCGCACAATAACGCCGACGACAAGAGCGGCGACGACTAGGAACACCGCAGCGATGACCACACGTTTTATGGTCAGATAACTGGGTTTACGTTTGCGATCGGCCGGATCCCTGACGTCAGTCCCCAAACCCGGACTGACCCACAACGAGGGCGCCAGACGTTGTCCCACTGCTTGTGTGAGCTTTGTCAACGCTGCCGGCACGCCTAAGGCCGCCACATCAATCCACTGCGACTCGCTCAAGAAATACTCAAAAGACCGGGTCAGTGGTGCCGCATCGGTCCGCAGCACGATAATTCGCCTCCGTTTTGACGCAGCCCGCTCAGTCTCCCGTCCCACATGCGCAGATGCGACCGCGTGCTCAGAAAGCACCAGTACAAAGACGTGGGTATCATTAATCGCCCCAACGATCTCATCAGCGTACTGCGATCCCGGCGTTACATCACGGGGTGCAATCCAGCATTTGATTCCGTGCTGCTCGAGACTCTGAACAATGGAGTTCGCAACCGCCGCATCTTGTGACGCGTAGCTCACGAACACGTCGCTACCCAAGGCCGCCTGATTGGTAGGGTCTTGAATCATGCCGTTGCTGGTGCTCTAGGAATATCCGATAAAAAAGTGGAGACCGCGGACATCTGCCACCAGGTGGCACGCGAGATCATGAGACGGGGCGTGAAACGCAGGGACGCGTTTCCCGCAGCGCCCAAGGATGGGTTCACAGCGTCCCGGAACATGATCTCACGCGCCAATGTGTTCATTCCGGGAGGTTCATTTTTTTTAAAAACGCCTTGAAGCGCGGATCGCCGTGCAAGTGATCGAGCAGCAAGTCGACTTTGACCTCTGACAGGCCACCATCGCGCTGTTGGTAGGCGCGCTCGAGCCACTCGAACGCCTTGTCTTTCTCGCCGCGCCACGCAAATGCCTCCGCGACCTGATAGGCGCCATCCGGAGCATGCTTGACGATCAACTCGTCGAGGGCCTGCTGGGATTCCTTCGCTTGACCGAGGCTGTGCTCGGCCGATGCGACGTCGGTTAGCCTAAAAGCCTCGATGCCGATTTTGCGCGCCGTCGCGAGTGCCTCGGCCGCGTTGCCCTCGAGCAGTCGCAGGATAGCCACATGATGCCCGCCGAAACTCGATTCCGGATTGATCTCGAGGCAGCGACGCAGTGCCTCGTCAGAGGCGGGGTAGTCTCTGTGGAACGTTAGGTATAACCCAAGATTCGACCAAGCGATAGCGGACAATGGATCGATCTCGGTCGCCCTTCTTCCTACCGTAATGGCCTCTGGCAACCGGCCGAGCCTTTCCAGCAGAGTAGCGTAGTTTCCCTGAGTTTTATCGGCCGCTGGATCGAGCGCCAGCGCCTTCTCCAAGTCCGCTTCAGCACCGTTCCAGTCCCAGCTGACGTTCATCCGGAGAACTCCGCGCGACGCATAGCCGTCGGCCTCCTGCGGCGCAAGGGTAACGGCCCGTTCGGCGTCGGCCATCGCTTGCCTTCGGCCTGCTGCGTCGCCGGTCGAATCTGCGAGGGCGTACTCAGAGAGAGCAAGACTGGCATAGGCCGCGGCGTACTCGGGATCGAGTGAGATCGCTTTGTGGAAGGCGTCGATCGCCCGCCGCCAGCCGTCGACGTTTCCTCGACTGTGAAATCGTTTGCCGAGCAGATACTGGTTGTAGGCCTCGGTGTTTGAGCTGCGGTAGGCTGCGACGGCCTGCGCCGGCGCGAGCTTGGCCTTCAGCACCTCGACCACGGCGGCGGCGATCTCGTCCTGGACATTGAAGATGTCCTTGATGTCCCGGTCATATGTCCTCGACCAAAGGTGATAGCCGTTGTCGGCGCGAATCAGCTGCACGGTCACCCGGAGCGTGTTGCCAGCCTTCCGCACGCTCCCTTCGAGGACGTTGGCGACGCGCAGTTTCTGAGCAATGCTTGTGACATCGTCCGCCTTGCCCTTGAAGGCGAACGACGACGTGCGGGCCGGCACCCGCAGGTCTTGCACCTGTGCCAGGAGGTCAATGAGTTCCTCGCTCAATCCGTCCGAGAAGTACTCCTGATCCTTCTTCTCGCTCATGTCGACGAACGGCAGCACCGCTATCGACTTATCTGCGACCGCAATGGCCGCTGGCGACTGCAAATGCAACCTTGCTACCAAGAAATACGCCGCAAGCAACGCCAGCACAACGACTGCCGAAGCGATGCCCCAGACTCGTCGCGACGTTGCAACCTTGCGCATTTGCGCTTGAGGGGCGCGAGTGCGATCAGCGGAGGATCCCGATGCAAGATGCCTCCCCACGGCTTCCACCAGCTTTTCAATGGCGCCGTCCGCACCCCCGGCGCCCGCTTCAATCCATTGCGACTGGTTCAGAAAATATTCGAAGGCGGCAGTCAGCGGCGCGGTATCAATCCGTAGCGCAACCACCGGGTGCCGTTTCGACGCGGCGCGCTCCAGTTCCCTATCCACATGCGCAGAAGCCAAGGCCTCCTTCGAGACGATGAGGACCAAGATTGATGAGTCGTCGATCGCGTGAACGATACCATCAGCATACTGAGTACCCGGAACCACATCTCGCGGCGCGATCCAGCACAAAATCCCCGCCGCCTCCAGCGCCGAACACGCCTTTTGCGCCAGAGAGGCATCGTGTGATGCATAACTAATAAACACGGGGCGCTGCGGCCCGGGCGCTTCCGCGTGACCGGCCGGACCCTGAAGATTGCCTAATTCGCCTGGTTTGCCGGCTTCATCCATGGCACGGGTTCTTCGTTAGTACCTCATGTTCCTGCATGGCGAATGTGTTGGCAACTAATACCAACTCCTCCGTCTGGCCAGCCCGTTCCTGCTACTACCAGACGTGAGCAATGGCAATCCGAAACCGCGTGACATGAGGTTTCGACTCGGGCAACCTTTACGTGTCTGAACGGTAAAAATCTTGCTCGAGACCACTCAAACGGAATGGGGTGCTTCTGTGACGCTTGCCTCGCCTGCCGAGCCTCGTTCCTCTTCACTCGATTCATCTGCAGCTGCGGCTGCGGAACTCGTTCCGCGCCGCGCCGCGACCACGGCGGTCTACCCGTGGTACGTGCTCGGTGTGCTTTTCCTCGTCTATGTGGTCAACTTCATCGACCGACAAATACCCTCGATCCTCGCCCAGAGCATCAAGGCTGATCTCGGCGTCAACGACGCGCAACTCGGCTTTCTCTATGGCACGGCGTTCGCGATCTTCTACTCGCTGCTTGGCATACCGCTGGGCCGCTTGGCCGACAGCTGGTACCGCGGCCGTCTGATCGCGATAGGCCTCGCCGTGTGGTCGGCCATGACCGCGCTGTCGGGACTGGCCGGTTCGTTTGGTCAGCTTGCGCTGGCACGGATCGGCGTCGGTGTCGGTGAGGCCAGTGCCTCGCCGGCGGCGTATTCTCTACTCGGCGACTACTTTCCTGCCCGCCGCCGCGGGCTCGCGCTCGGTATTTACTCGTCAGGTCTGAGTGTCGGCGCCGGCCTCAGCCTGCCGCTCGGTGGCTGGGTCGCGCATGCCTGGTCTAGCGCTTACGCGCACAGTCCCGCGCCGTTCGGACTCGCCGGCTGGCAGGCCGCGTTTCTCGCTGTAGGTCTTCCCGGACTGCTGCTCGCATTGTTGGTGTTGACGCTGCGCGAGCCGGCGCGGGGTCTCGCCGATGGATACGCGGCGCCGGTGAGGAGACCTGGCGCGTGGCGCGAATTCGCTCTCAACGTCGCGGCAATCCTCCCGCCCTTCACCCTCTGGAGCGTCAGCCGGTTCCCTGGCGCCCTGCGCAACAACTTGCTGGTTCTGGCGGGGATCGCAAGCGCTGCCGCTGTGCTCTTCTGGCTTACGCACGATGCGGCGCAGTGGATCGGACTAGGTATAGGCCTTTACGGCGTCGTGTCCTGGTTGCAGATGCTGCGCGCCACCGACCGACCGACTTCCGCGCTTCTGTTCGGGCATCGTACGATCGTGTTCGCGCTCCTTGGATTCGGCGCCACCGCCTTCGTCAGCTATTCGCTGCTCTTGTGGATTCCGCCCTACACGATGCGCACTTTCGAGATTCGCGCGGACATCGCCGGATTCATGTTGGGAGTTCCCCAGGGCTTCGGCGCAGCGGCCGGTATTTTGGCGGGAGGGTTCCTGTCAGATGCGTGGAAGCGGCGCGACCCCCGTGGGCGCCTCTTCGTCGTCATGCTGGCGAGCATTCTGTCAGGGCCGCTGGTGATCGCGGTGCTCTACGCAACGAACGTGAGACTTATCTACCTAATTAATCCTCTTCTCGCATTTACGGAGGGCCTATGGGTCGCCGCTGCGGCAGCGACCATCCAGGACTGCGTGCTACCGCGAATGCGTGGCACCTCGGGTGCGATCTTCCTTCTCGCAATCTCGATGCTTGGACTAGCACTTGGCCCGTATAGCATCGGCAAGGTGGCTGTTCTGATGGGCTCTCTGCGCACGGGCATCATGAGCTTACTGGGGATGATGCCCGTGGCACTCCTGTTGTTGTGGGTCGCTAGCCGCGGGATTAAAGCTGCCGAGGAAAGCCGCGGCGCCCGCGCGCACGCTGCTGGCGAGCAACCCTGAGGCACGGGAGATAGTTATTACTACTCCGGCAGCGCGGTGAATGCGCCGACCGCGATTTTGAGCTACTCCTATGGATCCGGCATCATCGCTGCCCTCTCTTTCACCACGCCATCCATGGCTAGTCGACCCAGCCGGTACATCCACGTACCGTCGTTCGCCCGGTCCGACGCGACATTGAGTCGCGTCGGAGATACAGCCGGGCTCACCCTGTGGGCCGTCGCATCGAGAATTTCGTCTCCGGTGTTGAGACGAAGTACTGGTGATAGCCGGCGCGAGCAATCGGCCGCATGGCGGCCGTGTCCAGCAGACCGTCCTTGATAAATCGATCGTCGATATGAATCCCGACGACTTGGCCAAACACGACGTAGCTGTGGGTTGCCTCACCGTTCGTGTCTTTGAGATGAACCGTCTGCAGCCACTTGCATTCCAACGCGCAGGGCGATGCTTTGACGCGTGGCGGTTTTACCAGTACCGAGGGAGCCGGGTCGAGACTCGCTTTGATCATTTCGTTGACACCTCTCGGAAAGGGTGCCGAAGTCGCATTCAACTGCTCCTTGAGATCCCAGGTTGCGAGGCTGCAGACGAATTCCCCGGTCTCTTCCACGAACGTGAGCGAATCCTTACGGCCCTCCGATGAGAACATCACGATCGGCGGATCAGTCGATACGCCATTAAAGAAGGAATAAGGCGCCAGATTGATCTCCCCCTTGGCGCTCATGGAGGAAATCCACCCAATCGGCCGCGGCGCGACGATCGCCTTGAACGGATCGTGAGGCAGCCCGTGGTTCTTTTTGTGAGGTTCGTAAAACATCGTCTTTGTTTATGCGCGATTTTTCTCGATTACTTTTCCTATCACTGCCATCGCATATGCATGACCTAACGCCCATCCGGTCGCTCGCGGACCCGCAACATTGAGCACATGAATCCCATTTTCCTCAATTAATTTGACGATAGCTTCCGCGGCATCCCCCTGAGCGGTCTTGCGTGCATCGATGAGGATGAATGGCTTCTTCTCCAGCGCGCATAGATTGCGCGTCAATCTTGTCCCACCTTCAAGCGACTCATAATAAAGAAGGGCAGTCCCATCGCTATCAACTACATTCTGCCGTGTCCTCTGCCTGTAGTTTCCGTTAGGCAAGGCTTTCACCGGATATCGATCGGCTATTACTCCATCTTCCGCCACCCGATCCCACGGCACCCAGCATTCTTCGTCTAGCCGGGCTGTTCGTGCGTCCTGCACTCGCCCGGCACCGGCGAGTTAGAGGCGTGACTCCAACTCGCCTCACGGACTTCCGTCCGTTGCCACATCCCTGTGGCAACCCGCCGCAGGGACGACGACGCGACGCGTCGACGAACGGCCGCAGGGCGGCCCCGCAGGGGTGAGGCGTGAAACGCCGAATAAATCCGGCCACGAGGGCGGCATCCAACGCCCCACGATCCACGCCGGTCTGCCCGCCGGAGACTATTTTCTGAAGTGCCATACCCAAAGCATGATCACGATTTCCGCAAGACGCGGTCTATCGGGCACACGCTGAATCTGCCTTAGATTTTTATAGCGCCCAACAACTTCTTGTACATCGCGAAGTCTTCACCGGAATAGCAGCAGAATAAGATCTCGTCGAAGACGTCGGTCTGCAGCGTAAAATTGGTCACCGACGCGATCGCAATCTCAGTCGCTTCTTTAAGCGGATAGGCATAAGCGCCGGTACTGATGGCAGGAAATGCGATCGACTTCAATTTACGATCCATAGCCAACATCAGCGAACTCTCGTAACACGTCGCCAGCAACTTTGCCTCTCCCCGACCGCCACCCTTCCATACCGGTCCCACGGTATGAATGACCCAACGTGCCTTGAGCGCGTGACCACGGGTAATGCGAGCCTCCCCAGTGGGGCATCCGCCCAAATGCCGGCACTCCTCCAATAGTTCCGGCCCCGCCGCATAGTGAATGGCACCGTCAACGCCGCCGCCCCCCAGCAGTGTGGTGTTTGCTGCATTCACGACCGCATCAACATCGAGCGTCGTGATATCTCCTCTAACAATGCGGATCTTTGGCGGCATTCGCGTCTCACCTCTATCTATGCACCATTGTAGCCAACGCAACCGGTTCCGACGGAATTGCCGGGTTGGCCGTGGATCCAAGACCGGTCCCGACTCGTTTCAGCTCGCGATTGCACTACTCCTTATATAAAGACTGTTTGCCCTCTTCATCCGCCGCTCATTCACGAGCTTTGGTCAGGACATCATCAGCAGCGCGCGCCTGGCAAGGACGCGGGCAGGGTCTGGACATCCACCCCCATATATTATTTGTATTAAGCTACTCCACCTGCGTTCCGAAACGACTGGAAGGGGAGACCCATGAAGTTACTGGGTGTGATCCTTTCGATGATACTTGTTTTCGTGCTGAGCACTTCGGGCTCCGCCGCGGCCACGTGCGAGAGCCTAACTTCGCTTTCCCTGCCTGAAACCACGATTACTCTGGCGCAAACGGTTGCCGCCGGAGCCCTAACACTGCCGACTCCTTTTCCGAGCGCTGGCGCCCGTGGAGGTATCAGCTTCGTCTCAGTGAAGGATCTCCCAGAGTTTTGCCGGGTTACCGCTGTCAGCAAGCCCTCGAAGGACTCGGAAATCAAGTTTGAAGTCTGGATGCCCACCTCCAAGTGGAACGGCAAGTTTATGGGCGTCGGCAACGGAGCGATGGGCGGATCAATTAGCTACGGAAATATGTCTGCACCCATTTCTCTTATGTATGCGACCGCCTCGACCGATACAGGGCACGAAGGCACGGGGCAGGACGGCAGTTACGCGCTCGGTCATCGGGAGAAAGTGATCGACTTCGGTTACCGCGCGGTTCACGAAACGACCGTCGAGGCAAAGCTCATTGTCGCGTCCTACTACGGCCGCGCGGCAAAGTTCTCTTATTGGTACGGCTGCTCGACTGGGGGCCGACAAGCATTGACGGAGGCCCAGCGATTTCCCGCCGACTACGACGGAATCGTCGCTGGCGCACCGGCCATCTTTCTGACGCACATGCAAGCCGCAAGCGTCTGGAAGGCTCAGGCGATTCGCAAAAATCCAGGTGGGCTGGTGCCGCCTTCCAAGCTTCTGCAGATTCACAACGCAGTACTGGCAGCTTGCGATGCGCGCGATGGCGTGAAGGACGGAGTTTTGGAGGATCCGCGGCTTTGTGACTTCGACCCGAAGGTCTTGGAGTGCAAGGGCGAGGATCGTTCCGACTGCTTGACTGCAGCACAAGTGGCTGTCGTCCGGATATTCTACAGCCCCACAATGAATCCTCGAACTAGGGAGCCAATCT
>Ga0210394_10005403_pt1 | contig 14320 bp, 12 predicted proteins | sample IncBWC12MmetaG_FD_160121 | JGI IMG/M metagenome (GOLD analysis project Ga0210394, IMG submission 160121) | Forest soil microbial communities from Barre Woods Harvard Forest LTER site, Petersham, Massachusetts, United States - Inc-BW-C-12-M | ecosystem: Environmental > Terrestrial > Soil >...
GATGAGCGCAACAAGCTCGTCTACCTCGTGCAGGCGCGGCCTTCGCGCCCCGATGCGTTGCGGGTCGGGCAGCCGATCAGTATTTTCCTCAATGCCAAGACGCCGGTGGCAGACAAGCGATGACCGAGCTGCCGGCGTCCAGTTCCGATGTCGCGATCGACGTTCGTGGCCTGTCGAAATCCTTCGATGGCCGCGAGGTGGTCCATGACCTCTCGATGCAGGTCAGACGCGGGACGATCTACGGATTCCTCGGTCCGAACGGCAGCGGCAAGACCACCACCATCCGGATGCTCTGTGGGCTGCTGACGCCCGACAGCGGCGAGGGCAGGTGCCTCGGCTACGACATCCGGCACGACGCTGACAAGATCAAACGCCAGGTCGGGTACATGACGCAGCGCTTTTCGCTGTATCAGGACCTTTCGGTGCGCGAAAACCTCGAATTCGTCGCCAGGCTCTACGGCATGCCCGATGCCCGTGGCGCCGCGCGCGCGATGATCGAACGACTGGGCCTCAGTGGCCGCGAGAAACAGCTGGCGGGAGAGTTGTCGGGCGGCTGGAAACAGCGGCTGGCGCTCGGCGCCTGCACTCTGCCCAATCCGCAGCTGTTGCTTCTGGACGAACCGACCGCGGGCGTCGATCCCAAGGCGCGCCGCGATTTCTGGAACGAGATCCACGCGCTTGCCGCAGAGGGCCTCACGGTATTGGTCTCGACCCATTACATGGACGAGGCCGAACGCTGCCACGAGATCGCTTATATCGCTTACGGCCATCTGCTCGCGCACGGCACGGTGGAGGAGGTGATCGCGCGCTCGGCGCTTGCGACCTACACCGTCTCTGGCGGCGATCTGCATGCGCTTCAGGAGCAGCTTACTGGCAGGCCAGGTGTCGACATGGTGGCGCCGTTCGGCGCCAGCTTGCACGTATCGGGCCGGGACCGCGCCGCGCTCGAGGCGGCGGTTGCGCCATTGCGCGCGGATGCGAATTTGCATTGGGAGGAGAGCGAACCGTCGCTCGAGGATGTGTTCATCGACCTGATGACGCGCTCGAAGGATAATTTCCAATGACCATGGACGCTCCACATAGCCGAGCCGAGATTCCGGAACCGCGCTTCGGCTTCTGGCGGCGGAGCTATGCGATGGTGGTCAAGGAGTTCATTCAGCTCCGGCGCGATCGCGTCTCGTTCGGCATGATCGTGATGATCCCGGTGATGCAGTTGTTGCTGTTCGGCTATGCGATCAACACGACGCCGCGCAATCTGCCGACCGCCGTGCTGCTTCAGGAAGACAGCGATCTCGCCCGCTCGATCCTGAAGGCGCTGGAGAACACTTCCTATTTTCACTTCACGCGGGAGGTGCATGACGTCGCCGAATTCGACGACCTGCTGACGTCCGGCAAGGTGCTGTTCGGCGTCGAAATCCCCCGCGGCTTCGAGCGCGCCGTACGCCGCGGCGATTACCCGTCGCTGTTGGTCGCGGCGGACGCGACCGATCCCGTGGCGGCAAGCTCGGCATTGTCGGCGCTCGGCATGATCGTTCAGACCGCGTTGTCGCATGATCTATACACCGGCGACCCGCCCACATTGGCGTTCGAGATCAGGGCGCATGCCCGCTACAACCCGGCGGCGTCCTCGCGGCTCAACATCGTGCCGGGTCTCGTCGGCACCATCCTGACCATGACCATGCTGATCTTTACGGCGTTGTCGGTGACCCGCGAGGTCGAGCGCGGCACCATGGAAAGCCTGCTGTCGATGCCGATCAAGCCGGTCGAAGTCATGTTCGGCAAGATCGTGCCTTATGTGCTGGTCGGCTTCATCCAGGCGACCCTGATCATCGGCATAGGCGTTCTCCTGTTCGGGGTGCCGGTGCGCGGCAGCCTCGTGATGCTGGCATTGCTGTCGACGTTGTTCATCACGACCAACCTGTCGATCGGGTACACCTTCTCCACCATCGTGCAGAATCAGCTCCAGGCCATGCAGCTTTCGATGATGTTCTTTCTGCCGAGCATTTTGCTCTCCGGTTTCATGTTCCCGTTTCTGGGCATGCCGGTATGGGCGCAATATATCGGCGAAGGCCTGCCGCTGACGCATTACTTGCGGATCGTCCGCGCCATCATGCTCAAGGGCGCAGGCCTGCAAAATCTGGAATATGATGCGATCGCGCTCGCGGCCCTGATGCTGTTCGCCATGACGATTGCCGTAACACGTTTTCGCCGAACGCTTGATTGAGGCGGGTGAGGGGAAGGCGAGGGCGCCTATTGCTTGCCGGCCAGGTTCTCGATCTTCACCCCGTCGCGGCCCTCGATGATTTCGGCGATCCATCGGCGGTGACAATGCCGGTGGTCGCGCTCATAGCAGAGGATGCAAACGGGGCCGGACTTCTTCACGAACGCTGACAACTCGTCGAGTTCTTCTTTTGCCTGCGGCGTCTTGAGGTGCTTTGCGTAGATCTTGTGAAGCGTATCGAATTGGCCGGCACGCGCCGCCAGACGGCCGTCCTTCGGCGTGCCGAGCCCGCGCAAATGCACATAGGAGATGCCGCGTTCGTCGAGGCCGGCCGCAAGCTGGCTCTTTGAAAAGCCGGGGCGGCGCGAAGAGGCAACGGCACGAACATCGACCAGCAGCTTCACGCCGGCCTGCTCGAGCTCGTCGAGCACCGATTTGGCTGGTGTCTGTTCATAACCGATGGTGAAGAGTTTTTTCGACCGCGCCACTTTCGAAACCCAGTTCTCGCTAGCTTACGCGCGCGATCAGCTCCATCGCGCCGGCGGGCGCGCGAATCTTGCCCTCATGGATCACGTAGGCAAAGACGTCGCGTGGGATTTTCTTCGGTTTTGCAGAATCAACGCGTGGCAGATCGTCGGGTTCGCCGCCCTCTGCCCATAATTGCAGCCGCTTCGCCCAGGCATCCAGCTGCTTGGGCGGATAGCAGGTCTTGATCTCGTCATTGCCTTTTTGTAAGCGAGTATAGACGAAATCGCTGGCGACATCGGCAATGGCCGGATATTTGCCGTGCTCGGCGAATACCACGGGCGTTTCGAACTTTCGTGTCAGCGCCACGAAGTCGGGCACGCAAAAGCTGTCGTGGCGAACCTCGACCACGTGGCGCAGGCGCCGGCCTTCAAGTTCGCGCGGCAACAGTTCGAGGAATTTGCCGAAATCGGCCTCGTCGAATTTCTTGGTCGGGGCGAACTGCCAGAGCACGGGGCCGAGGCGATCGCCGAGTTCGAGCACGCCGGAGTCGTAAAATCGCTTCACGGAATCGCCGGCCTCCGCCAGCACGCGGCGGTTGGTCGCAAAGCGCGGGCCCTTCACCGAGAACACAAAACCGTCCGGCACCTCGCGCGCCCACTTGCGAAAGCTCTCCGGCTTCTGCGAACCGTAATACGTGCCATTGATCTCGATCGAGGTGAGCTTGGAGGCTGCATACTGAAGCTCTTTGGCCTGCGTGAGTTTTTCCGGATAAAACACCCCGCGCCAGGGCTCGAACGTCCATCCGCCGACGCCGATATAGATGTGGCCGGATTTCGCAGGTGCGGCTCTGGAGGCGGGGGTCTTGCTCACGGCGGGCTCATTTTCGAACGCTTGGACGAGAATTTCGGAGCCAAGCGTAGTCAAACCGGTGCGAATTGGCCAGTTCAGACGACTAGCCTTGTCTCTGGTTCCTGCCCCCTTGCGGAACGCTCGAGACGCTCCTATATGGTTGAGAACGGCGACGTCGATGCTTCATAGCTCCGGCGCTGGGACGACCACTGAATAGCAAGGCAGCGCCGGATGTACGCGCGCCCCTGTTCGTGGTCGTTGGCATTTTTGGGCCTGTTTTGGCCGGTTTTCGCCTTACCGCAAGCGTATCGCCGGCCGTTCCCTTGGCATCCCATTAAGTGATCGGATATACGCTGGCGTCATGAATGACGCCACGCAGATAGAGCCCGTAAGCTTACCCCAGGCCATTGGTTTACCTCAGCTTTCAGTCATTGTTCCGACCTTCAACGAGCGGGACAATGTCACGACGCTGTTTCGGCGCCTGGAGAAGGCGCTCGCCGGCATTCCCTTTGAAGCCGTTTTCGTCGACGACAATTCCCCCGACGGCACCTGGCAAGTGGTGCGCGCGCTCTCGCGCGAGGACAGCCGGGTTCGCTGCATCCGCAGGATCGGACGGCGCGGCCTGTCCGGCGCCTGCATCGAGGGAATCCTGGCATCGAGCGCGCCGTGCGCGGCGGTGATCGATGCCGACCTGCAGCACGACGAGACCCAGTTGCCGAAGATGCTCGCGCTCCTCCAGGGTGGCGAGTTCGATCTCGTGGTCGGCAGCCGGTACATTGAGGGCGGCAGTGCGGACAGCTTCAACCGTCAGCGGGCAGGCGCGAGCGCGCTTGCGACCGAAGTTGCAAAACGCACCTTGCGCGTGATGATCGCCGATCCGATGAGCGGATTCTTCATGATCCGCAGGGAGCGTTTCGAGCAACTGGCGCCGCAATTATCCACGCAAGGCTTCAAGATCCTGCTCGATGTCGTGGCAACCGCCCGCGGCGATCTTCGCGTCAAGGAAATCCCCTATACGTTCGGCTCGCGGCTGCATGGCGAGAGCAAGCTCGATTCCATGGTGGCGCTGGACTTTTTGGGACTGGTGCTGGCGAAGCTCACCCACGATGTGGTGTCGCTGCGATTTTTGCTGTTTGCGATGGTCGGCTCGCTGGGGCTCGTGGTGCATCTTGCCGCGCTCTACGCGGCGCTCAGGATTTTCCGCATTCCATTTGCCGAGGCGCAGGCCTGCGGCGCGCTTTGCGCCATGACCAGCAACTTCATTCTCAACAATTTCCTGACCTACCGCGACCAGCGGCTGAAAGGCCTTTCGATTCTGTGGGGCCTGTTGCTGTTCTATCTCGTCTGCAGCGTCGGGCTGTTCGCCAATGTCGGCGTGGCATTCTCGGTCTACGATCAGCAGCCGATCTGGTGGCTGGCAGGCGCAGCGGGCGCCTTGATGGGCGTGGTCTGGAATTATGCGATGTCCGGCCTGTTCGTCTGGCGCAAGCGATGAACTGTCCATGAGTCCGAACGAGGCCCGGTTGGTCCGCAATACCGCGTTGACGGTAGCAGCCCTCGTGCTGCTGCGGCTGGTCGGTGCGGCCTGGACACCGCTGACTTTCGACGAGGCCTACTACTGGATCTGGTCGAAGCATCTCGCATTCGGCTATTACGATCATCCGCCGGGCGTCGCGCTTGTGATCCGTCTCGGCACGATGATTGCCGGCGACACCGAACTTGGCGTGCGGCTGATATCGATCCTGCTCGCGCTGCCGATGAGCTTTGCGGTCTATCGTACCGCCGTGACCCTGTTCGGCGGCCAGCGCGTGGCGGCAACCGCAACCATTCTCCTCAACGTCACGCTGATGGCGGCGGTCGGCACCTTGATCGTGACGCCGGATTCGCCCTTGCTGGTGGCTTCAAGCTTTTTGCTGTTCTTTCTCGCCAAGGTGCTGGAGACGGGACGGGGCGCATGGTGGCTCGCGGTCGGCGCAGCAGCAGGTCTGGCGTTACTGTCGAAATACACCGCGATGTTTTTCGGTCCCGCCATCCTGATCTGGCTTGCAAGCGTGCCGAAGCTGCGCCGATGGCTGATCTCGCCCTGGCTTTATCTCGGCGGGTTCGTCGCGCTTATCGTGTTTTCGCCGGTCATTCTCTGGAACGCCGATCACCAGTGGGTTTCCTTCATCAAGCAGCTTGGCCGCTCGGAGGTCGTTCATTTCAAACCGGCCTTCATCGCCGAATTGATCCCGACGCAAATTGCTTTTGCGACACCGCTCGTTTTCGTGCTCGGCGCAATGGGGCTTTATGCACTCTCGCGGCGCGAGGGGGGTGCGCTTGCCGCGCGCGCACTGATCAGCGCGATTTTCTGGACCATTACGCTCTACTTCATCTGGCACTCACTGCATGCCCGCGTCGAGGCGAACTGGTTTGCGCCGGTCTACCCTGCATTCGCCATCGCAGCGGCTGCAGCCGCGCACCTCGCCCAGTGGGGGCGAACCCAGCAGCGCGTGGTGGATTTCTGCCTGCGCGGGGCCGCGCCGACGGGAATTTTGATGTTCGCAGCTCTGATCGTGCAGGCCAACACCGGTGCGCTCACCGCTTTCCGTCGCGACGCCACCGTTCGCAGCGTCGGCGTCGGCTGGAAAAGCCTCGCCGCCGACATCGAGGCTACGCGCGCGCGTGTCGGCGCATCTTGCGTTCTGGCGCCCGATTACGGCACCGCGAGCTGGCTAGCATTTTATCTGCCGAAGGAAACTTGCGTGGTGCAGCCGACGCAGCGCATTCGTTGGATCAACATGACTGAGCCTGATCCCGCCAAATTGTCGGGCAGACTTTTGCTGGTCGATGAAGTGCGGCCCGCGCTTATTCCTTACGTGAAAGACACCTTCAACAAGGTCGAGCGGGTCGCGGAGTTCAAGCGGATGCGCGGACCACTTGTGATCGAGACCTACGGGCTCGATCTGCTCGAAGACCCAAAGCGCCCGGTGCTGGACAATTCGCCGCCGCCGGAATTGTCACCGTGAGCGAGCTATTGCGGCCTGTCGCCGGATTTCAGGCCGCAGGCTGTGCGGGTGAGGGTTAGTTCGGCCTGATATTTGTCAGCGTCTTGTCGCTGTCGTGGACCGCGAGCAGGTTGATCCCGGCCTCAATGATCTGGTAGCCGCGCTCGTTCAGCCATTGCCGCAGCTTTGCATCATCTGCCTTTATCCGCTCAATCAGCATGATTGGATGGCTTCGATCGATCGTGCGGCCTGCGCCCTCCAGCGCTTCCACCTCCATTCCTTCGACGTCGATCTTGATGAGGTCGACACGGGGAAGGTTGAATTCATCGATTGCCAGTTTCCTGACGGTCACCGTATTCTCATAATCGATCGGCTGGCCGATGAATTCGTTGCCCTGACGCTGACGCAGCTCGAGGCTGCCGAAGCTGGACGGAGCGAAATAGTTGGGATTTGGAATCTGGAGGGTCCCGCTTTCGGAAGACACCGCGCCATGCACCGCGACGGCGTTGAAGCAGTTATTGATCGCGATATTACCGGCGAGGGCATAATAGACGCGTTCTTGCGCCTCGATGGCAAGCACCGATCCCCATCCCGTCATCGCCATCGCCCATTCGATGGTGTGAACACCGATATTGGCGCCGCAATCGATCGCCACGACGCCGTCGCCATAGTGCTGGCGGCGAAGGCCGAGCAGGTCGACCACCAGCTTGACTTCGGTCGGGTCGAACGAGGCGGTCTCCAAAATCTGAAAACCGACGCCGAAGCCGCGCTCGGAATCGACCATCCGGTAGTCGAATCGGTTGACGATCATGGTGCCGTGATTGGATGAGGCCAGCACGAAGGCCAGCTTACGCGCCACGCTTTGCATCGGTGCCTCCCTGAACCAAAGCAAAGCAGCGCCTGCTGCTGTCCTGGCTCGCCTCAACCGAATCGCGTCGCCGATTTTAGCGATAGTTGGCGGAGGCGACCATGCAGCGCGGAAGCTTTGCCGGTCCTTTCCGGCGCCACGGGATTTACCGAATCTGTTCGGGTGACAAGGACGGCGGCAATGACGTGGGAGTCGCTCTATCCGTATCTGCGGCAACGCTTGTGCATTTCCGCAACCGCGCTCGACACGCGTGCTCGACAATTCGCCGCTGCCGTAAACTGCAATAAAGGTGCGACGTGTTCGCTCTCGTAAAAATGGCGAATTCAAGGAAAGGGAATTGCGAATTCCCCCGGAAGCTTACGGGCTAAATCGCCGCAAATCCGTCTCAAAATGAGACTGCCTTACAAGTGCCCCGCACTTAATCCCCATTTAACTAAAAGTTGCCTTAATGACGCTCCGCGCCTCTGCGAGATGCTGCCCACGTAATTCGGCGGACGATCGCGCATTGGCCGCCGTTCGGAGGTGCCCGCGCCATGCACCTCGACGAACGGCGGCTAAGGGGGAACGAGGTGGAACCAGTCCGGATGCAAGGCGAATGAATACCAGTACAGTTGCGTGTTACGAGTTCGCGGCGCCCACTCCTAGAAGACCAGCCCGCAAAGTGACCTCGCAGAGTCTGTTCACTGCATCGGCAGTGATCGGTCTCGTGGTCGGCTGCGGCTGGACGGTCTACGCCAATATTTTCGCTGCCAGTCCTTATCCGGAGCTCGGCAGCGCCAACTTTGATGTGCCCGTGGTGCGCCGCCCGGTCGATATCATAGCCCGCAATTTCGCCCGTCTCGATCCGCCGCTGACCACCGTACCGGAGACGGTGCCGGCCGAGCCCGCGCTTTCCTTCCTCGATCGTTTCGCGGCCGCTTCACCGCAAGGCGTTGCGCCGGCGCCGGTGCCCGAACCCGCAAAACTCGCCGTCGCGCCGAAGCCCGAACCATTGAAGCTCGCGGAAGCGCCCAAGGTGAAGGAGACGCCAAGGGAAGCGTCGAGGGAGCCGTCGAAGTTCCAACTCGCCGCGGTCTCGCCGGCGGCGCAGCCGGACGATCCGCCGAAGGGTATCGGCAAGATCCGCGACATGGCGGAGCGCGCGAAAAATGCGATTCTGTCGATTGCATCATCCGAGCGGCAGTCGATGACCGAAAAGCTGTGGGGTAAGGGACCTCCGCACAATCCGGTTTTGGCCTATGCTTCTGCCGATGCCAGCGCCAGCGTGACCGGCAGCATCACGCGCGAGCAGAATCCGATGCTGGGCGGCTCGCCGCCTTACGATCGCGACACCGCTGTCTACGACATCACGGCCCATTCGGTATATCTGCCCGACGGCACCAAGCTGGAAGCGCATTCCGGCCTCGGCTCCAGCCTCGACGACCCGCACTCCTCGCGCATTCGCATGCGCGGCGTGACGCCGCCGCATATCTACACGCTGACGCCGCGCGAGTCGCTGTTCCACGGCGTGGCGGCGCTACGATTGACGCCGATCGGCGGCGAGGACGCGATTTTCGGTCGCGAAGGGCTGCTCGCGCATTCCTTCATGCTCGGTCCGAACGGCGATTCCAACGGCTGCGTCTCCTTCAAGGACTACAACGCCTTCCTCAATGCCTACCGCAGCCAGGGCATCCGCAAGCTCGCCGTCGTCGCGCGGGTGGAGTGAGCGCCGCGCAAGCCGCACTTCATTTCGCCTTCAAGTCATTTTCACTTTCGGTTTTCCGGGCGTGTCGGTAATCTTGGCCATATGTCCGAGCCAGATTTTCAGCCCACACTCGTCGGCCCCAATGTCGCCGTCAGACCCATCAGACAGGATGACTGGACGGAGCTCTATGCGGCGGCCGCCGATCCGAAGATCTGGGAAGTGCATCCCGTTCCCACCCGCTACACGGAGCCAGAGTTTCGAAAATTCTTCGACGGCGCGGTCGCCTCGAAGATGGGCTTCGTGTTCGTCGAACGCGCTACCGGCGGTCTGATCGGATCGAGCCGCTATTACGACTACAAGCCCGAGATCGGCGAGATCGAGATCGGCTGGACGTTCCTCGCCCGCAGCCACTGGGGCGGCAGCGCCAACCGCGAAGTCAAGCGCCTGATGCTCGACCACGCTTTCACCTTCGTCGACACCGTGGTGTTCTGGGTCGGCCACGAGAACTGGCGCTCGCAGCGCGCGATGACCAAGATCGGCGGGATCAAACGCGAAGGCCTGTTCCCGCGCGAGATTTCCGGCGGCTTGCCCTACGTTATTTTCGAGATCACAAAAGGCCGCTATGAAGGGGGAGGCCGCACGCTATTGGCGTGACGGCGGGGAGGGGCTTTCATGACGCTGACGCCCGACGAAAGTGCCCGATCGCCGTGGATCACGGTGTGGTTCAGCCCCTGCCTGACCATCGGGCGCCTCGTGGCGACGCGACCGGCCTATTTCGTCTGGGTGCTTGTGATCCTCGGCGCGGCCGCCAGCATTTACAATCAAGCGGCTGCCGCGGGCGGAGCCGGTTATCTCCTGGACTTGCGGCTTGTCCCATACTTTGCGCTGGCGAGTGCGGCGCTCGGCATCCTCTGGCTTTATGTCGGCGCCTGGCTTCTGAGCTGGATCGGACGGCGATTGGGCGGAGAAGCCTCCGCACAGCAGGTGCGCACCGTCTATGCGTGGAGCATGCTACCGGTCATTCTCTGCTGCCTTATCGTCCTGGCAACTGGTTTGGTGGCGGAAAACTCAGCGCTCCGGTCCGGCGCGATAGCGCTATTGGTCCTTGTTTTCTCGATCTGGTCGCTCGTCATTTTCCTGCTGATGCTGGGGCGCGTTCAGCATTTCGGCTTCTGGCGAGCCGTTTTGACCTATCTCTTGAACCTTGTTGTGGCGTTAGCCGTTGCCGTTTTCATCCGAAGTTTTCTCTATCAGCCCTTCAACATCCCCTCCGGTGGAATGAGGCCGACCTTGCTGATGGGCGATTACATCTTCGTTTCGAAATTTTCCTACGGCTACAGCCGCTTTTCGCTGCCGTTTTCGGCGCCGTTGATCTCTGACCGCATCTTTGCGTCCGAACCCACGCGCGGCGACGTCGTCGTGTTCCGTTTCGCGAAGCAGGATATCGACTATGTCAAGCGTCTGGTCGGCTTGCCTGGCGATCGCATTCAAATGAAGCAGGGCGTGCTTTATATCAATGACATCGCGGTCGAGCGGGAGCCGGCACCGCCAATTGACGCCGACGGCGATGCGTGCGGATCAGCGCTGACGGACAAAATCAAACGTTGGCGGGAAACACTCCCGAACGGCGTGAGTTACGAGACGATCGATTGTCTGGATAATGGCCCTCTCGATGACACAGGTATCTATACCGTGCCCGAACAGTTCTTCATGCTCGGCGATAACCGGGACAATTCGAGCGACAGCCGCATGACATCGATCGGCTACGCGCCTTTTGAGGATTTGATCGGCCGCGTCAGCGTGATCTTCTTCTCGCGCGAGACGGGTGCCGCCGGCACCGCGCCACGCGCCCGCGCCGAGCGGGTCGCCATGACGGTGCGGTGAGGGCGTTTGCGAAAGCCGGACTCCGCATTCAGATGTCAAACAGCCTATTCGTCTCTCGTCATCGCGAGCCGTGGGTTCCGACCGCCTGGCAAGAGGCAAAGACGTGGATGGCCGGGTCAAGCCCGGCCATGACACGGAAGCTTCCGAACACAACTTCAATAGGCGACATCGCAGGATTGGCCCGAAGCACAACGCCACCAAGCGGAATATAATCGCTCGGCGGCGTCGGCCTCACGTGGCCGGGTCTTTAAATCCCGGTCGACTCTAGGTCTCCACGAGGAAGGCCAAGGTTCAATGGCAGAGAACGTATTTCCGTAGTCATACGGGGCATTTCATATTCCCGCTCCATGCCTTGTTCTGAGCATGGCGGTGTGGTGGCGGTTCATGTCAGATCGCCGGGCGTGATGGTCCCTGTGCAAGCGTCAGCAGAACCGTAGCCAGTGCCGCGGCGGCCTTGTCGGGCCGCGCCTTCTCGTAAATCGCGAACTCAAGATCTGGAAGCCGCGGCAGGCCCTCTTCGACACCGAGAATGCGCAAGCCTGCAATCAGCGCGCTGGCAGGAAGCGGGGTAACGGCGAGGCCTGCGAGCGCCGCCGCGCGCACGCCGGTCAAACTGGGGCTGGTATAGACGATCTCCCAGGTCAGTTCGTTGTCGTTGAGCGCGACGAGTGCCGCCTCGCGAGAAACAGATCGCTCGCGATACAGGGCCAGCGGCAGTGCCGCACCCGAAACAAGATCGAACGTGTCGGCCGCGGCCCAGACCAGCGGCTCGCGCCAAACCAGACGTCCTTTCGAGGTTCCGAGCGGGCGCTTTGCGAACACGACATCAAGCCGCCCTGCATCAAGGTGCTCGATCAATTCCGCGCTGACGCCGATCTGCACCTCGAGCTTCACGCCCGGATGGAGCTTGGCGAAGCGGCCGAGCGCTGGAGGCAGCGAGCCGCCGGCGACCTCCTCGACCACGCCGAGACGCACCGTGCCAGACAACCGCGGCGCCGCCAGACGATGACGCGCGGCCTCCTCCAGCTGCAGCAGGCGGCGGGCGTCACCGAGCAGCATCTCGCCGTCGTCAGTCAGCGCGACTTTGCGGGTCGTGCGCCGGAACAGGGGACGCTTTGTCTCCAGCTCCAGCCGCTTGATTTGCTGGCTGATGGTCGACTGCGTCAGGTTAAGCTGCTCGGCAGCGCGGTGGAAACCGCCGCATTCGGCGACGGCGACGAAAGCGCGCAACAGTTCCAAATCGAGCATGCAATTGATCTCAGTTCCCGATCAATCATATTAGAAAACATCGTTTCTATAATCAATATTGCAGACCTACCTTCCGCTTGAAGACGGCATCAAGTGAAGGAAGTTCATTATGGCAGCCACGTCACGACAGGGGACTGATCGCGCTGCCCGGCTGGCGCGAGGCGCAAAGATCAGTAGCGGAAAGCTCTGCCCGCCCGACCGCGCGACGGCATTGCTCGAAGCGATCATCGAACCGGGCGACCGCGTCACGATCGAAGGCGACAACCAGAAGCAGGCGGATTTCCTGGCCACTGCGCTGGCGAAAGCCGATCCCGCGCGGCTGCACGATTTGCACATGGTACAGTCGGTGCTGGCGCTGCCGGATCATCTCGCGGTATTCGAGCGCGGCATCGCGACCAGGCTGGATTTCGCCTTCGCCGGTCCGCAGAGCCGCAAGCTCGCCGAGCTGGTGACGAACGGCAGGGTGAAGATCGGCGCAATCCATACCTATCTCGAGCTTTATGCCCGGATGCTGGTCGATCTTACGCCGCGCGTGGCGCTGATCGTCGCCGACAAGGCCGATCGCAACGGCAACCTCTACACCGGCCCCAATACCGAAGATACGCCGACCATTGCCGAAGCCGCGGCATTCCGCGGAGGCATCGTCGTGGCGCAGGTCAACGAGATTGTCGACCGGCTGCCGCGGGTTGATATCCCCGGCGACTGGGTCGATTTCGTCGTGCCGGGTCTGAAGCCTTACGCCATCGAGCCCCTGTTCACGCGCGATCCCGCCAAGGTCCGGGACGAGAACGTCCTGATGGCCATGATGGCGATCGCCGCGGTCTACGAGCCCTATGAGGTGCAGCGGCTCAATCACGGCATCGGCTATGCGACCGCCGCGATCGAGCTGATCCTGCCGACCTTTGCCGCGCAGCGTGGACTAAGCGGCAAGGTCGCGCGCCATTTCGTGCTCAACCCGCACCCGACCCTGATCCCCGCGATCGAAACCGGCTTCGTCGCCAGCGTCTATTGCTTTGGCTCCGAGCTCGGCATGGAGCGCTACGTTTCGAACCGCGCCGATATTTTCCCGGTCGGCGCCGACGGCAACCTGCGGTCCAACCGCGCGCTCGCCCAGGTCGCCGGACAATATGCCTGCGACCTCTTCATCGGCGGCACGTTGCAGATCGACGCGCAGGGCAATAGTTCAACAGCCACCAAGGGCCGCATCACCGGCTTCGGCGGCGCGCCGAACATGGGCGCCGACCCGCGTAGCCGACGCCACGACAGCCCCACCTGGCTGCGCGCCGGTCAGCAAGCGGGCGACGCCTTACGTGGACGCAAGCTCGTGGTCCAGATGGTACAGACCCGTCAGCCGAACGGCGCGCCGAGCTTCGTCGAGCAGCTGGATGCTTTCGACCTCGCAGCCTCCGCGGGCTTCGCACTGCCGCCCATCATGATCTACGGCGACGACGTGACCCACGTCATCACAGAGCGGGGCGTGGCCAACCTTTTGCGTTGCCGGTCGACGCAGGAGCGCGAAGCCGCATTGCGTGCCGTGGCCGGCGATACCGAGTTCGGCAGACGGCAGTCGCCGAACGCCAGCGAAGGCCTGCGCCACCGCGGCATCGTGATGCTGCCGTGCGATCTCGGCATCGATGTCCGGACCGCGACCCGCGAGCTGCTCGCCGCCAAGACAATCGAAGAGCTCGTGACGGCCTCGGGCGGACTCTACGCGCCGCCGGCCAAATTCCGCCCGCAGGCCGCGACGTTGGCCGCGGCTCCTGCCGCCCATGCATAAGGAGGCGACGATGATCCTCACTAGCGCAACCTCGAACAAGCCGCGCAATACCACGTTGGTGCCGCTCGATCATGCGAAGCGTCTCGCCGCGACGCTGTTGTCGGCGCGCGGTGAAGCCTCCGGCGCCGTGGTCGCTCGCGAACTGCAAGGCGTGCTGCGCTCGCTCGATGCGGACGACCGACACGATTTCCAGCTCTATTTGGCAACTGAATTTCAGCCCGACAGAACCGCGCTGCGCGCCGCGGCGGAATGCTATCTCGCCGACGGCACGGCCGAAGCCGCGGCCGCGGTCGCGCGAGCCGCCGATCCGCCGCGGCAGGAGCTCTTGCGGCGG
>Ga0210394_10005405_pt1 | contig 14313 bp, 18 predicted proteins | sample IncBWC12MmetaG_FD_160121 | JGI IMG/M metagenome (GOLD analysis project Ga0210394, IMG submission 160121) | Forest soil microbial communities from Barre Woods Harvard Forest LTER site, Petersham, Massachusetts, United States - Inc-BW-C-12-M | ecosystem: Environmental > Terrestrial > Soil >...
CGAGCCGCCCTTCATACGCAGTAACTCTGGCATGTAACAGTTGTCTCCGTTCGCCTCGACGAGTCCGATAGTTTGGTCGATCAATGTCAAAGGGTCGCTGCATAGGGGGAGCTTCAGGTGATATTAATTGAGATATCCCGGATGCTGATGACGCCAATCAGGCTGTAGTTGTCGATGACAGGCAGGTGGCGAATATGGCCCTTGCTCATGAGATGATGAACCTGTTCGAGCGTGTCGGTCGAACTGCAGGAAACCAGTTGCTGCACTGAAATCAATTGCGAAACCTTCAGATTGACGCCGGCCGCGCCGTACTCGGCGACCGCCCGGACCACGTCGCGCTCAGTGAACATACCGACCGCGGTGTTGCCTTCGGTCTCGACGACATCCTTGACCACAAGCGCGCTGATATTGCTGGCGCGCATCAATTGGGCGGCAATGGCGACGGTCTCATTCATCCGAACCGTCGCGACGCGGGCAGTTTTCTTGCGCAGGATGTCTCCGACTTGCATCGCAACCTCCTTTAACCGACATTCCCCAGATGACATGCGTTCTGAGCGTCAGGATGCCCCCTTGGCCACATTGACAATGCGGATCGAGGGCAAACTGCGGGCCAGAGAGATCATTCCCCGCGGGTGTAGCGGACCCCCTGCCGACTCAGGCAAAGGACTCTAGCTACCGCAGTTTTGCTCCGACGCAGCCAAACTAATCGGCCGCTTCAGTGAGGGATTATTGCTCCGGCTTTTACAATCAGGCGGTCTTGATGTAATCGCAAAGTGCTTCCTGTTCGATGTCGTATTCCCTGATCCGCCATTTGACGATGTCGCCGATCGAAATCAGGCCGACAATCATGCCTTCCTCGACCACCGGCAAATGCCTGAATTTTCCCAAGGTCATCATTTCCATGATCGCGGCGACGGTGTCGGTCTGCCTGCAACTGACGACCTCGCGCGTCATGACCGCGCTGACCGGTTCATCCAATACTCTCGCACCGCGCTCGCCGAGCACCCGCACGATATCGCGCTCCGACAGGATGCCTTCGATGCGGCCGTTGCTCATCACCATTACGGCGCCGATCTTCCGTTCCGCCAGAATCTTGATCGCGGCCGCGAGCTTTGCGTCCGGCTCAACGCTTTGGATCTGATGGCCTTTGGAATCGAGAATTTTACGTACCGTCACTGTCGTCTCCCTCAAGCCGATCGCGCCCTTAGGCGAGCGCGGTCTTTGTTCCCCTGAGTCTTCCCCACGAAATCGGCGGTGCGATCCCGGTTTTCCCCCGCTGCTAAGGCTAGCGCTCGTGACTCCACGGGAAGAGCGAGGCCGGGAAATCTGCCGCATAACGGTGACCTATCGGAGCGCGGGGCTCTTCTTGTGGGGGATTTGGGTCAGGCTCCACCACCTTCCGATAAAGATGCCAGGTCGCGTGACCGAGCACCGGCAGAACGACAGCGAGACCGACAAAGAACGGCAGCGAGCCGATTGCCAGCAATACCGCAACAATCAACCCCCATACGGCCATCGCAAATGGATTCTCCCTCACGGCCCGAAGCGACGTCCGAACTGCGTCGATCGCAGTCGCATGCCGGTCGAGCATCAACGGAAACGACACAACACTGACGCACAGGGCTACGACGGCGAACAGGAAGCCGACGCCGCAGCCGACGATGATGAGCGACCAACCCTCTGGCGTCGTCAACACGCGCCTTGCGAAACCAGGGATAGTTGCAGCCGGAGCGTGGCCGAAGGTTGCAATATAGATCGCGTCTGCCACGGCGATCCAGGTCCCGAACAGAACGAACAGTAGTATGCCTAGCTCAAGCATGGCGCCGAAAGACGGTGCGCGGTAAACCTGCATAGCATCCCACGCAGCGGCTTCCTCGCCGCGCTCGCGGCGGCGACTGAGCTCGTAGAGGCCGAGCGCGGCAAAAGGACCGATCAACGTAAAACCGGCGGCCAGCGGAAAGAGCAGCGGCAGCACGGAATAGCCAACGGCCAGTCTGAACAGAACAAGACCGAGAACGGGATAAATCACGCACAGAACAACGGCATGAGTTGGTATAGCCTTGAAGTCTTCCCAGCCCAGGCGCAGCGCGTTGCCCAGGTCGGAAAGGCTGATCTTGCGAACGACATAGGCCGTAGAGACGCCAAACAATTGCAGTTTGGGCCTTGCGAATACTGTGGCCATAGTTCCGGTCTCCTTGCTTGTGGTCGCAGGGGGAGCGCGCGCCTTCAACTCGCGCAATCAGCCTCATGCGCGAAAATCGCGATTGAGCCCGGCAAACCAAGTTCAACGAGAAGGAGCTTTGCCGGACGACACCTGTCGCGACCGGTGCAGTGAGCTTAGCGCGATTGAAGCAAGATAGCACGCACTGTTGGGTGAAATTGTGCATCTGCACACGTCGCTTGTTGCGTTGCATCACCAAATGTTGGTGCTGACCGGTGCGCGTCGGATTGCGCACGACACCCGCCAAACCAGGGCGAAGCACGGGTCTGTATTGAGCTATTGACGGCAGCCTCGACGAGGATCATCTTTGACGCGCAACTCGTGTCAAGCTTTTACGTCGCGACCGATCGAAATGGGCGAGGCAAGAGACACGATGACGGTGGAGATGAAGTCCGCCATCGCGACAAATATGAGCTCCGCCCTTTAATTCGTATCCGCTGCCTCGAGTGGCAAGGATGCATAAAGGATGGCTGTAGCATTCGCACTGCTGTTGGTAGCGATCGCCTCGGTGCTGTTTCACCTCTTCAGCCCATGGTGGTGGACGCCGCTCGCCTCAAACTGGCAATACATCGACGACACGATCACCCTGACGTTCTGGATCACGGGGGCCGTTTTCACGGCGATCGTCGCATTCATGGCCTATTGTGTCTTCCGCTTCCGTCACAAGGAGGGAAGGCAGGCAGCCTACGAGCCCGAAAACAAGAAGCTCGAATGGTGGCTCACCGTCGGGACCGCAATCGGTGTCGCAGCCATGTTGGCGCCCGGGCTGGTTGTCTGGCACCAGTTCGTCACTGTTCCGGCCGATGCGACCGAGGTCGAGGTCATGGGACAGCAATGGCAGTGGAGCTATCGGCTTCCCGGAAAGGACGGCCGGCTTGGTACTTCCGACGCCCGCAAGGTCAGTTCCGACAATCCCATGGGGTTGAATCCCGACGATCCCTACGGACAAGACGACATCGTCATCGAAAACGACGACTTGCATCTGCCGGTTGGGAAGCCGGTGAAGATATTGCTCCGCTCAATTGACGTCCTGCATGATTTCTATGTGCCTGAGTTCCGGGCGAAGATGGATATGATACCGGGCTCGGTTACGTATTACTGGTTCACGCCCACCCGCACCGGAACCTTCGAGGTTCTCTGTGCGGAACTCTGTGGTGCCGCGCATGCGCAGATGCGGAGCAAGGTCATCGTAGAGGAAGAGAAAGATTATCACGCGTGGCTGGGGAAGCAGCGGACGTTCGCCGAGTTATCGGGGAATCGCAACGTCGCGAAGGCGGCTTACAAGACAGGAAGCGAATGAGAATACCGATGAGGAGACGCCATTTATCGTAAGGCGGACTTCTCGCTAATGAAGAGACCGAGGAGGGTATTCCGATGGTCGATATCCCGTTTGACACAACCGCAGGCATCGCACCGGCCGAGGTGGTCGAGGTCGAGCTTTATCATCCGCGAAGCTGGTGGACGCGGTACGTCTTTTCGCAAGACGCCAAGGTTATCGCCATCCAATACTCTATCACGGCGATGTCGATCGGAATGGTTGCGCTGGTACTGTCGTGGCTGATGCGGCTGCAACTCGGATTCCCCGGCACGTTTTCGTTTATCGATCCGAACCAATATCTTCAGTTTATCACCATGCACGGCATGATCATGGTGATCTATCTTCTCACCGCGCTGTTTCTGGGAGGTTTCGGAAACTACCTCATCCCGCTGATGGTCGGCGCCCGGGACATGGTTTTCCCGTACGTGAACATGCTGAGCTACTGGGTCTACCTGCTCGCAGTCTTGGTACTGACCGCGACGTTTTTCGTGCCTGGCGGGCCCACCGGCGCCGGCTGGACGTTGTACCCGCCCCAGGCGATCCTCTCCGGCACCCCCGGGCAGGATTGGGGCATCATTCTCATGCTGGCCTCCCTGATCCTGTTCATCATCGGCTTCACCATGGGCGGGCTGAATTACGTGGTGACGGTGCTGCAAGGGCGCACACGCGGGATGACGCTGATGAGGATGCCGCTCACGGTGTGGGGCATTTTTACCGCGACGGTGATGGCGCTGCTGGCTTTTCCCGCCTTGTTCGTCGCCTCGGTGATGCTGCTGCTCGATCGCATTTTGGGAACCAGCTTCTTCATGCCGGCGCTCGTCGAGATGGGCCAACTGACGAAGTATGGAGGTGGCAGCCCGATCCTGTTCCAGCACCTTTTCTGGTTCTTCGGTCATCCCGAAGTCTACATCGTCGCCTTGCCGGCCTTCGGCATCATTTCCGATCTGATCAGCGTCCACGCGCGGAAGAACATCTTCGGCTATCGCATGATGGTTTGGGCCATCGTCGGGATCGGTGCGCTGAGCTTCGTGGTGTGGGCACACCATATGTATGTGAGCGGCATGCACCCGTATTTCGGGTTCTTCTTCGCCACCACGACGCTCATCATCGCCATCCCGACCGCCATCAAGGTTTACAACTGGGTGCTAACGCTGTGGCGCGGCGACATTCATCTCACCGTCCCGATGCTGTTTGCGCTGGCGTTCATCGTCACGTTTGTGAACGGCGGCCTGACCGGCCTGTTTCTAGGCAACGTGGTTGTGGACGTACCGCTGTCCGACACGATGTTCGTTGTCGCGCATTTTCACATGGTGATGGGCATCGCGCCGATCATGGCCGTGTTTGGCGGGATCTATCACTGGTATCCGAAAGTCACTGGACGAATGCTCAATGAGGCGCTTGGACGATTCCACTTCTGGGTCTCGTTCCTCGGGGCCTATGCGATTTTCTTCCCCATGCACTATCTGGGCCTGCTGGGCATGCCCCGCCGCTACCACGACATTGGCCAAACGGCCTTCGTCCCGGAATCGGCCCATGACCTCAATGCCTTCATGAGCGTGGCGGCCTTGATCGTCGGCTTCGCTCAGCTTGTGTTCGTGTTCAATCTGATCTGGAGCCTGTTCAAAGGAAAAGAGGCCGGCGGCAATCCCTGGGGAGCCGCGTCGCTGGAATGGCAGACACCGCAGACCCCGCCGGGACATGGCAATTGGGGCAAGGAACTCCCCATCGTCTATCGCTGGGCCTACGATTACAGCGTGCCCGGCGCCAAAAGGGATTTCGTGCCGCAAAATGAACCGCCGGCCAGATTGTCGGCGCAGGGGGCCCACGCGTGAGCGCCATTATCCTGTTCATGGCTGGCATAGCGGTAATTGCGGGATGGTGGCTCTCGCAGCAACGGCTGGGAGCCAAACCCTGGCTGGAAGAGGGAGTTCTTGTCGATTTCCGCGAAGGGAGTGCTCCGTCCCTGCCGCCGGCGAAAATCGGATTGGGCGTGTTTCTCGCGGTCGTCGGTTCGTTGTTCGCACTCTTCATCAGCGCTTACTCCATGCGCATGAACTTGGTGGACTGGCGGGCGGTGCCCGTGCCCGGGCTGCTGTGGTTCAACACGGGCGTTCTGCTCACGAGCAGCATCGCGCTGCAATGGGCGCACATGGCCGCGCGCCGGAACGACATGGACGGCGTCATCATCGGCCTGTGCGCGGGGGGAGCATCCGCCCTGTTATTCCTGGCTGGGCAGCTCCTGGCGTGGCGACAGTTGAGCCTCGCGGGGTATTTCGTAACGTCCAATCCAGCCAATTCCTTCTTCTACCTGATCACCGCCGTACACGGGCTGCATCTGATGGGCGGTCTGGTCGCCCTCGGCAGAACGATCGCCAAGGTGTGGCACGGCGCCGAGATATCCCAGGTGCGCCTGAGCGTGGAACTCTGCGCTATCTATTGGCATTTCCTGCTGTTGGTCTGGCTGGTCCTGCTCGCTCTGCTGACGGGCTGGACAGACAATTTCGTTGATATCTGTCGCCAGTTGCTCACTTAGGGAGGACCAGGACGAGATGACAGAGACTGCGCTGGCACACCCCAAGCAATCGACTGCGCCAATCGCCGGCTTGCGAGGCATCGCCGCCGACTGGTCCTCGGATCAGCGGGCCTTCAAGAATGTTTCCTGGGGGAAGGCCATGATGTGGATCTTCCTCCTTAGCGACACCTTCATATTCAGCTGTTTTCTGCTGTCGTACATGACGACGCGAATGTCCACGACCGTGCCGTGGCCCAACCCCAGCGAAGTTTTCGCCCTCAAGATCGGAGATAAGGAAATCCCGCTCATCCTGATCGCCATCATGACCTTCATCTTGATCAGCAGCAGCGGGACGATGGCGATGGCCGTCAATTTCGGTTATCGCCGCGATCGCGTGAAAACGGCGGCCTTGATGCTGGCAACAGCGGCATTCGGCGCAACGTTCGTCGGAATGCAAGCCTTCGAATGGACCAAGCTGATCATGGAAGGCGTCCGGCCGTGGGGCAATCCCTGGGGTGCGGCGCAGTTTGGTTCAAACTTTTTCATGATCACCGGCTTCCACGGCACCCACGTGACGATCGGTGTGATTTTCCTGATCGCCATCGCGCGAAAGGTTTTGCGGGGAGACTTCGATGTCGAAAGGCGCGGTTTTTTCACGAGCCGGAAAGGGCAATACGAGATCGTCGAAATCACCGGCCTGTACTGGCACTTCGTCGATCTTGTGTGGGTGTTCATCTTCGCGCTTTTTTATCTCTGGTGAGGTCGCCGCATGACAAACGCAGCCGTACATATAGAAGGACAACCACAGCTGCTACGCGCTCACGTGCATGATGCGCTCGCATCAGACGCCACGCACACAAAGGGTCAGCAGCATCCGATCAAGCTCTATCTCGTGGTCTGGGGATGGTTGTTCGTGCTCAGCACCTGCTCCTATCTCGTCGACTACTTTGGACTCCATGGCTATCTCAGATGGTCGCTGATCTTGCTGTTCATGGTGTTGAAGGCCGGTCTGATCGTCGCTGTCTTCATGCACATGGCCTGGGAGCGGCTGGCCCTGGCCTACGCCATCCTGCTGCCGCCGGTGCTGGTGTTGGTATTCGTGGCGATCATGGTCTTCGAATCCGACTACACGCATCTCCTCCGGATGATATTTTTCGTGCCAACGACGTAGCTGTCATTGCTTCGTACCATCGCGGTGTGGGTTTTCGTCGAGATCATCGCTGACCGCGTTCTCGCGTTCACGAATCCGGGTTGATCAGGCGTTGACGCTTGGCGCTATGGTGCACGAGAAGATCGATGAAACAGCGGACCTTGGCCGACAGATGGTGCCGGTGTGGATACACCGCGTTCATCGCAAATTCCACCGGCCGGTACTCGGGCAATAGACGAACCAGACCTCCCGCTTCGAGATCGTCAGCGATCAAGAATCCCGCGGCCAGTGAAATTCCGACACCCTGCAGGGCCGCCGTCCGCAGCGTTTCGGCGCTGTTGGTGATGAGATTGCCGGAGACCCGGACCGACGCGGGCTTCCCATGGCGATCGAGGAAATGCCACTCATCGCCATAGGGGTAAAGAACGTGGCGAACGCAATTATGGTTCGCGAGGTCGGACAATTGCTTCGGCGGTCTGTGCTTTTCGAGATAGTTCGGCGAACAGCAAAGCACGTGCTGCCAGGTGGCAAGGCTGCGGACAACGAGACTCGAATCCGGCGGCGGTGTGAGCCGGATCGCCACGTCGATTTCCTCGTCAATCAGATCGACGGCTCGTTCTCCCATGATCAGATCAACCTTGACCTCGGGATATGACAGCAGAAATTCGGTGACGGCCGGTGCAATGAACGGGACCATATGCGTCGCGGTGTAGACGCGCAGCGTGCCGCGCGGCGTCAGTTGCTGGGCGCTGGCGATGTCGTCGGCCTGCTCAAGGTCCGCAAGGATTTGCGTGCAGCGATCGTAATAGGCCTTGCCGACCTCGGTCAGGCTCACCTTGCGGGTGGTGCGATTGAGGAGCCGCGCCCCGAGGTGGTCTTCGAGCGCTTGGACGTGGTTGCTCACCGAGGTGGTCGACATGTTCAGACGACGCCCGGCCGCTGAAAACCCGCCGCTGTCAACCACCCGGACGAACGTCGCCAGGCTGGTCAGCCTATCCATGGGCAGTCTCCGATTATCCGCTTCTGGTGGATAATCCTTCCACTTCTTTACCCATTATCATGTTGCGCCCGATATTGCATCTAGGAGCCACCCCCTCGTGGAGCAGCCGATCTTCGGGAGCATGCCATGTCAGAACTATCCTATGTCACTGACTTGAATACGAAAACGTCACTTCGTCCCTCTCGGCAGGCGATCAAGCGCGCCGCTCTGGTGCTGGCGCTGGCCCTCGGTGCCGCCGGTGCGGCTGACTTCGGCTACTGCTATCTGACAACGGGGCGTTATCTCGAATCGACCGACGACGCCTACGTCAAAGCCGACTCCACGATCGTCTCGCCGAAGGTGTCCGGCTATCTCGCGGAAGTCCTAGTTGGCGACAACCAGCCGGTGAGGGCGGGACAGGTGCTGGCACGGATCGATGATCGCGATTTCAGAACCGCGCTCAACCAGGCGCGGGCCGATGTCGCGGGGGCCGAAGCCGCGGTACGCAATCTCGATGCCCAGATCGCTTTGCAGCAGCCGATCATCGCGCAGGAAACTGCTGACGTCGCCGCCGCCGAAGCCAACCTGCAATTCGCGAGGGAAGAACAGGCCCGTTACGACGGACTGATGAAGTCCGGCTCCGGCACCATTCAACGCGCGCAGCAGACCGACGCGGCGCTACGCGAAAAGCTGGCGCAGTTGCAGCACGGCAAGTCCGGTCTCCTGGCCGCAGAGAGAAAGGTCGATGTACTCACCACCGACCGTGCCAAGGCGGTAGCACAACTCGATCGCGCGCGCGCCCTGGAAGCGCAGGCCGCGCTGAACCTGTCCTACACGGAGATATCGGCGCCGGTCGACGGCACGATTGGCGCGCGCTCGCTTCGCGTCGGCCAATTCGTGCAGGCCGGGACGCAGTTGATGGCGGTCGTTCCGCTCGATGCGGTCTATGTGGTGGCCAATTTCAAGGAAACCCAGCTTACTCATGTGCGCAACGGCCAGCCGGTGGAGATCCGGATCGACAGCTTCCACGACACCAGGCTCAGGGGCCATGTCGACAGCCTGTCTCCGGCGAGCGGTCTGGAATTCGCGCTGCTGCCGCCGGACAATGCGACCGGCAATTTTACCAAGATCGTGCAGCGCGTTCCCGTGAAGATCGTCCTCGACGATCACCGCCTGACGGGATTGCTTCGTCCGGGCATGTCGGCCGAGCCCGTCATTAATACCAAGACGACCGTGCTCGCCGAGCGCGAGAACAACAACAGACCGGCATCGGACCTCGCTCTGGCGCGGTTGCCTGGCGGTTGAGCGGTCAAGGAGAGACAGACATGACCGCGCTCACCACTACCATCGACGCCGCCGGAGCGCCCGATCGTCCGCGCACCGTTCCCGCGCCGCAGGCAACGGCGTCGGTCTCCCCCCGAACCTGGTTGGCAGTGATCGGCGCCACGCTCGGCGCCTTCATGGCGGTGCTCAACATCCAGATCGTCAACGCATCCCTGGCGGACATCCAGGGCGCGATCGGCGCCGGCATTGATGACGGCGGCTGGATTTCGACCTCTTATCTGATCGCCGAGATCGTCGTGATCCCTTTGAGCGGCTGGCTCGCGCAAGTCTTCTCGATCCGCGTCTATCTCTTGACCAACGCCATCCTGTTTCTCGCGTTTTCCGCCGCCTGCGCCCTTGCGCAGGATCTACCGCAGATGATTGTGCTGCGCGCGGTGCAGGGGTTTACCGGCGGTGTGCTGATCCCTATGGCCTTCACGCTGATCATCACGCTGTTGCCGAAGGCGAAGCAGCCCGTGGGCCTTGCGCTGTTCGCGCTATCGGCGACCTTCGCGCCGGCGATCGGTCCGACCATCGGCGGCTACCTCACCGAAAACTGGGGCTGGAAGTACATCTTCTATGTCAATCTTGCGCCGGGCGCGCTGATGATCGGGATGCTGTGGTCTTCGCTGGAAGCCAAGCCCATGAAGCTTGAACTGCTGCGCCAGGGCGACTGGCCGGGCATCATCACCATGGCGGTCGGTCTGGGTGCGCTTCAGACGGCGCTCGAGGAGGGCAACAAGGACGATTGGTTCGGATCGCCGTTCATCGTCCGGCTGTCGATCATCGCCGCCATCGCGCTGGCGCTGTTCCTGTGGGTCGAACTGAGCAGCAAAAAGCCGCTGCTGAACCTGCGGCTGCTGGTCCGCCGCGATTTCGGTTTCGGGAGCCTCGCCAATTTCCTGCTCGGCGTCGCCCTGTACGGCTCGGTATTCATCCTGCCGCTCTATCTGTCACGCATCCAGGGATACAATGCCGAGCAGATCGGGATGGTGCTGGCCTGGACGGGATTGCCGCAACTGGTGTTGATCCCGCTGGTGCCGCGGCTGATGAAGCGCTTCGATTCGCGCCTCGTGATCAGCATCGGGTTTGCGCTGTTCGCCGCCAGCAATTTCATGAACATCTATATGACGACCGACTATGGTTCCGATCAGTTGTTCTGGCCCAACGTGATCCGCGCCGTCGGCCAGGCGCTGGCGTTCGCGCCGCTTTCAGCTGTTGCAACCGCCAGTATCGAACCTGAAAATGCCGGCTCGGCATCCGCGCTGTTCAACATGATGCGCAACCTCGGCGGCGCGATCGGCATAGCCGTACTGCAGACGTTTCTGAGTAAGCGCGAGCAGTATCATTCCAATGTGTTGATGCAGCCGGTTTCCCTGCTCGGGCAGGCCACCCGCACACGGATCGAAGCACTGACGCAATACTTCATCAACCACGGAGTCCTCGATCCGGCGGACGCATCGCACCGCGCGCTGGTCGCCATCGGCCAGGTCGTACAGAAGCAGGCTTTCATCTTCGCCTTCAGCGACACGTTCTATCTGCTGGGCGTCGCGCTGATCGTTGCGCTCATCGCGACCCTGCTGCTCAGGAAACCCGGTCACCTCGAAAGCGGCGGCGCGCACTAGGAATACCAGTCGAAGCGGACGGCTTTGAGCTTCATGACTTCGTGAAGAAGGCGCGGCCGAAACTGCCGCTGTTTCTGCTGGCTGGGCGCCACGAGATCGGCGACCAGCACAGAGCGATGGGTAAGGACATCAGCGGCCTCTTTAGGAAGCCTTTTGGCGGGCAAGACCTGCTCGCGGCTATCGATCGCGCGTTGCGCGGCTCTGATGTGGAGGAGGAAAATGACAGATGATTTGATAACATTGGGAAGGCCCTTCTCAGGGCAGACGCGGCCGGGGGACGAACCCGAACAGCCCCTCGTCCTAATCGTCGATGACGATCTAGCCGTTCGTGACGGGCTGCATGAACTGATGCTGTCGGCCGGCATGGAGTGCGCTTCCTTTGCATCGACGCGAGAATTGCTCGAGGCGAGCGTGCTGGACAGGCCTGGCTGCCTGATCCTCGACGTTCGGATGCCTGGACCGAGCGGCCTCGATCTGCAGCACCATCTCGCCGCAAGCGGCAACCGCAAGCCGATCGTATTCCTGACCGGCCATGGCGACATCCCGATGACCGTGCAGGCCATGAAGGCTGGCGCCATCGACTTCCTCACCAAACCCGTACGTGCTCAGACGCTACTTGATGCCGTGACGGCCGGCATCAAGAGAGACCTTGCACAACGGGCTGATGCCACGGTTATCAAACGCAACGTCGAACGGCTGGAAACCTTAACGCCGCGAGAGCGTCGAGTCTTGCATGAAGTTGCGCGCGGTCGGGTCAACAAGCAGATCGCCTTCGATCTCGGCATCAGCGAAGTGACAGTAAAGCTCCACCGCGCCAACGCAATGCGGAAGATGCAGGCAGCCTCGATCGGCGAGCTCATTCGAGCGTGGGAGTCGTTGCCCATAGCCATGCGTGAGGCATGCGCGGCCTAGCCACGGCGAGCCGGTCTTCACGATTTCGACTTTGAGCCCGCTGCGGCTGCAATGCCGGTAAACCCGCCGCCGATCCCAAAGCGTTCTTCAATTGCGTCGCGCAGTCCAATAGCCCGAGCATCGCGCGCTGCCTGAGCGGCCGCTCCAGCTCCCGCGGCCGGTGGTGGCTGAGAGTTTGCCCGCACCAGAGGCATATTTATCCTGGACTGTCACCGAAGCGCGAACCGCGCCGGATTTTGCGACGTAACCTCGAAATCTCACGAGATTGGGATGCGTGACGATTCCGTTGGTCACATTGACGGTGAAGCTGTAGCTGGAGTCGCAGGCGCCTCTCTGCGTGACGAAGACCAGGTCCCAGGAACCGTCGTAAACCGAGCGCGCGTGTGCTGCAGGAGCAAGGCTGATGAAGCAGCTTGTTGCCGCGATCAGAAGCGAACGCTTCTTCATGATAGTTCTCCTAGCCAGTCAAGGCAGACCATGTGTTTGAACGGTCGAGCAGTCGGGCGACATACGCTCGGAGCCAGGCCGGTCGCCGATCACATATGGGGTGTTCGGGTAGAGAGCGCCTGTCAGAAATTGTTCTAATTGCAGATCCCTCACCTGATTTTTATCGCCCGGGCTTCAGCGAGATCTGAAGTCGTCCGCGAGCGGAGGGTAGGGGAGACCGAACCGCAGGAAGAAATGCCTGGGAACGTTGGGATGCCCGGCGCCCGGCCCAGTCACGAGTTGTTTATTCCCTCGTTACCGCCTGCAGGGCTTCAAAGTTGGCGCTGAGGTCCTAGATCAAAGTTGGAATGATGTTTGTCATCTAATAGCGTTTAACCAGGGTTTGGAGCGAATATGGGCAAGGTTATTCGATTTATACCAAAGTTTGAGCGCGAGCGAGTCCGACTGATTCGAGAAGCCCGCGCGATATATGACAGCATCTTCCCGCCGGCTGATCCGGTCAGCGAGCAGCAGGACACCGCACCGGTAAGTCATACGGTCAGCGGCGCCAATGCCTATTGCAGCGACGGGGTTCTCCTGTCGTGATCAAGATCATCGCCATGCTCTGCAGTCTCTCCTCTCCGGCAAATTGCCACGAGCAGATCGTCACCACCTCGGACTTCGCTGACGTCTCGGTGCAGTCCTGCCTGATGGGCGCGCCGCAGCTCGCCGAGTGGATGAAGCAGCATCCGGCCGAGCGTCTTGCGGCATGGCGCTGCGTGATCGGCAAACGGGATGGCAGGGGAGCTTAGGGTGGAAAGCTGCTTTCCCCGGATGCTTTCAACCGCTTATCCAGCCAACCGCTTATCCAGCCTAGCTAGACCGCAGCTTCATCAAAGCAGATGACAGGAACGCGTCAGCGAAATGCGGACTGTCCCCGGCATCGTTCACTTTGTCTCGCCGCCGGGTGCGAAGGTTCGCACAACCTCGTAGACGCCAGGTTCGAACTTGGCGATCGTCAACGCTTCCTGAAGAAACGGGAGTGGGCCAGGGTCCTGACGCATCGCCTGATAATGATCGATGCTCCGCCACTGTGCATACATCGTAACCTTTGTGCCGTCTGTGCCGCGATGGAGGCTGGCGGAAACAAAGCCCGGCGCCCGACGCACCGAAACCTCTGTGGCTTCGGTTAGAAGTTCGATGAGCCGCCGCTGGTTTGCCCGCTCAACCGTGAACACATTGATCAGGGTTACCACATCGCCGTTCGTGGAAATCGTGGTCATGGCATCGCTTCCTTCAGAGCGGGTCGGGACAAGACCGGAGAGCCGATCGAGGCAAGGCCGGCGCTACGCTGCGGCCGCGCTCCTGCGACAGGATCAAGAGGAGCGTGACCGGGGGTACGATCGCCGCGGCAAAAGGGATGGCGCTCGCTCCGAATAAGCTGTCGACGACGGCGCCGCCAATCAATCCGCCGAGCGCGTTTGCGATATTAAAGGCCGGGGAGTTGGCGGTCGCGACAAGTTCTGGGACGGCTTTACCGTACTTCATGACGCGCATCTGCAGCGGCGGCACGTTGGCGAAGGATGCTTCGTTCCCATTCAAGTAGCTGCCTTGGGTGGGTTGCGGAATCCGATGGCCAGCCGGTTATAGGCATTCATCAGCCCGATCGCGATCGTCAGGTCGGCCAGTTCCTTTTCAGAGAACGCCGCCGACGCAGACTCGAATTCGCCATCCGGTATAGCGGTGTCGGCGACGCGCGTGACTGTTTCAGCCCAAGCCAGAGCCGCACGTTCGCGTGAGTCGAACAGGGAGCCTGCCTCGCGCCAGGCAGGGATGAGCACCAGCTT